>JAABUP010005329.1_pt1 | contig 19687 bp, 24 predicted proteins | sample 5559201 | NCBI WGS metagenome assembly JAABUP01 (sample SAMN10711887, study PRJNA513373) | rock metagenome | isolation source: Antarctica rocks | place: Antarctica
GGGCGGGGGGGGGTGGGCGGGGGGGGGGGGGGGGGGGGGGGGGGGGGGGGGGGGGGGGGGGGGGGGGGGGCCCCCCGGACTGCGGAAGTCGAAGGCTGCTGGGCCGGGGTTTTGCCAGGCGTTTGGTTGGGGGTCGTGCTCGGTGCTTGTGGCATGGGAGCCATTGGTCCCGTTGGTAGCCATGTTGGTGATGCTTCTGATGGTGTTTGCTCTGCTAGGTTTGATAGTACGAGGTCTGGCAAGCCTCAGGGTTTCTGCTGTGACTGCGCTTCGCTTCCGGAACTGTATGCCGGCGCTGCGAGTTATGACTTCTGGATCCATTGTCAGTGGCTATATTCAAGATTATTTTGCTTCATACTTACTAGATGAGATACTCGAGTACCAGCGTTCGCGTCCAGAACGCAACAACGGCATCGAAGTTGAGAATGTGCTAAGTCATGAGAGGGGCATTCATTCGCATGTGCCAGAAGAGGAAGGTTATCGTCTTATCGATAAGAGAACCGCGAGCACGCTAGGCTTGAGAAACCCCGAGTCCCGAAGAACAAAGACCATCCAATGCAAAGACATACGACAGAATAGCAATAAGACGATCTTGCACGTCATGAGACTGCTTCAACTCAATCAGAGTGAACAATCAGTGACTTTCCTCCAAGCTCATGACCACCGAGCTTATCCATCTCTGACCGACCTCCGCCTCCTCTGGCGTACCTTAGCTGTTTAGAGCAAACATCCTCAATCCCTGCCCCCTTCACAGAATCTCGCTGCTCTAGTGTATTACTCTCCTCAATCTGCGGCCCCTTATCTTCTCTTCATCAGGGATCGGCCTGCTTGATGTATATTTTCCCTCTTTGAGGGCTTGTACAACGAGTTCTCCTTTTCCTTTTCTGGGTACTTGCTAGACAACCCGCCGAACATGATTCAGACTATTCAAACAAAAACCTACTTGAGCAACTCATACGCGCCAGTATACCCTTGTATCCCGTGTCCCATCATGTTCCCACTTTCCAAAAGCGCCAACACCGCAACCTAGCAGATACCGAGTTCCGAACTCTCCACAAATACCGCACGCCTCCCAGCACGCACCCACCCAGCCGCTCCTTTGTGTCTCGAAACTCTGCCGGTCTTTACTCCCACAATCCCCCTTTCCCTCCCTCTTCCCATTCGCCCCGACAGAGCAGTCACAAAACCTCCCGCCAAACAACCCAGACACCCACCTCACCAGCACGCTCCAACCGTATCCCTACCCTCCACCCCAAGCAGCCCGTGCCTCCGTATCGGTCTAATCCCAAATCCCACTCCCACACACGGGTTTATCTTACTACAATCTACGTCTCCCCTCCGACCCGATCTACCATCCTGATACAATCAACTCAAACATCCACGTGGACTGTAAAATCCCAGTCCTTCTCCTTGGAAACCGAAGCAAATTCCAGAAGTGGACATACTCGTACCCTGCTTTGACACTTGACGGTGTATTTGTTTTCGTAGGTATGCTGATCTACCCAGCGTTTGGTATGGACTCTTAAGCGGAGGCTCGTACACACGGTAGGTAGGTGATAACATGGAACAGACAATGGCGCGGGGGAGTTCCCACGTTAGGCACTTGTTGTTCGAATACTTGTCCTCGCACCATCACATATTGACGAGTCAGAGTAAGGCTATGGACGGAAGACAGAATTCGAATGGAGAATCACGAGCTCCCAAATCCTACAAACTAGTCTGATCTGGTGGTCTACCTACCAGCCTCAGAGAGTAAAAACCTCAGGCCAGTTTACTCCACGAGATCAAGTCCACTACGCAGCATCACTACCACCGTCTCAAGAACTCAAACCAAGTGTAATTGTGTTTAATTGCTTTAGGTGTAAGATACAAGAAGAAGAAGCACTTCCGTGCTCAATTTTTGATCTGTGATCATTTGGCTCAAGGCCCGAAGAAGAAAAGGTGGCAATTTTATCGCTAAAGAGGCTATTCTCAGAGCTGAAGACAGCTATAGACGAGAGTGAAGAGACCTAGGCCTGAACTCAAGATAGGCTGTGTAGACAAAGGTGAAGAGACCGATGTCACAGCAGAGAATGCTCATGTCATACATGGCTGAGAGGTCTCCCTCGAAGATGAAGACGACTATGTCAACCTATGGAGGAGACGCCGACCTCGAAGATGAAGACCACTATCTCGAATATGAGACCACTACCTCGAAGATGAAGCCCGCTATTGCCAAACAGAGCTGAAACGCTTTTGTGAGTGGAAACGAGTGTGTAAACAAAACTGGAGACGCCTTGTCAGAGCTGAAGAAGACTATGCAGACAATGCTGAAGGGGACAATGCCAGAGATGGGCATGACTCCGGACCTGAAGACGACTATCGGACAAAGGTAGAGACGCTTACGCCAGGGGTGACGCAGATCAGGTCAGTCCCACCCGAATGATGAAGATCATCATGCCTTGTTGGAGGCAGAAGCAGCGGCAGAAGCAGCGGCAGCAGAAGCAAGCTCGCTCGACTTCCTCAGATGAATCAAGTACTTCTCGGTTTCCTTTTCCACCACGAATTTCTGTTCGTTTGCAGGTCTCGGCCCAACGCTCTTACTATGGAAGAACTCGCACTTGAACTTCAGAAACTCCTTCTCATCTTCAAAGATCGAGACAATATCCCCTGTGTAGAGCTTCCCGTACAACCATCCGCTATGGTCAGGAGCGAACCTCGTAAGCATCACACCGTTGACGCGGATGAAGAAAGAGGTCCTTGTGGAAATGATCGCCCAACTATTCTCCTCTTCCATCCAGTCACCGCCCTCCTTGATTCTTGACTCCATACGCGGACCCCAGAACATGATATCAAAAGCGTTCTTCGGCACGCGCGTATCTAAGTTCTGGGTGTAGACTATGGTACTATCGAACGCACGGCCCCAACGGGTAAGGCGTTGGTCGATTTTCAAAGTCAAGTCGACGAACGAGCCAGGGACTGTCGTGAGCTTTCCAAGGCGCGGAGGAGGCTTGACGAATTCTTTAATTTGCGTCTTAAGGATAGTTCCTTGGATGTCTGTGGCCGATGTTGCTTTGGAGGTTGAATTACTCTCCACAACCGGCGATTTGTTCTTGTTGTCGCCCGTTCCATGACCGAACAACGTCTTCATCACAATAGGATCCTTCTCCCAGCCTTTGTTCATGGTCCACGGTTTGGTACCATCTGGTCTGCGAGTGACCTGCTCGGTCGTCTTGTCTCCGTTGCGTTCGGCTTGAAGGATAGCGAAGGCGGCCTTAGCTTCGCCGACATAATCTCGCCCACTAACCGCCGACGCGTATTCAAGATTATGCGTGCTACGATCACGCCCGTAGTAGTAACTAGGTGGTAAATCCAACCGGATCATACGATCAGCAAAGTTCTCGAATTTGTGACGACGCTTAGGTGTTGTCTCTGCATTTTCGTTATTGGCTTCTTGGCTAGAACGCTTCGAGCCTGCAAGCCCTGAGATAGGCGATGACTCTCGAGTCTTTGGGGTCGTTGGCGTCTTTGGAGTGTTTGGAGCCGAAAATGCGGATTTGGCGGATTCGGGCGAGGCCATGTTGAGTTGACCAACGAGAGCTTCAGCACCAAGGAGGCTTGGAGCTGGTCCGGCTTGGGTGTCTGGTAGTGAAAGTGGGTGTGGATATTGCAATTGATGTTGACCCAAATCGTCGTTAGTAGCCTGACGTTGGTTGACGTTACATGTAGTTGCAATTCGAAGATGATGGCCTGAATTGGAAGCGCTAGCACGTGCGTCGCGATTACTCTGCGTAGAAATTTGCAAGGCGGCTTGAGCGTCGTAGCCTAAAACCCCTGAGCTTCGCAAAGCGGATGCACCGATCTCGCCAAAAAGACGAGTGTTATATGCTGCACTTCCTGTGTGAATTTCAGTGCTCTGCTGGGTGTCGATTGCTGGAAGCGAAGGATATAACACTTCAGGACTCGAAGATAGCTGAGCCTGATCGCGAGGTGCAAAAGCTCCGTCGATCCTGGCTCGTTTGGACTGACGAGGATCTTCATGATCGATCTCGTCTACTTCGATAATCTCAGACACATTGCTGTCAGCGACGTCACAAGCGTCGTCGGACTCGTTCTGGCGTGAGGCGCCAAGCCCAAGGTCGTCTTCTTCCTGGATTTCTCCAAGCCCAACGTTGTTATCATCAAGACCCATTTCACCAGCACTGGCAGAATCGACCAGCCAAGGGTGTCTTAAGCACTCCAGTTCATCAGGCCGCAACAGCGGATCAGGGTTCAGCATCTTCGCGATGAGGTTTATACAATTGTGTGAGACACCACATTCTTTCAGAGGACCGATGTCGAGTGGAGTGGTCATAATGTTGGCAAGCATACGCGCGCCTTTACCTTCACTGCTACCCACATACGGTGGTTTACCGCTAATCAGATGGAAGAGTACAGCTGCTAAGGACCAGATGTCGATTGACTGGTTGTAAGGCAGCGTTTGAGGAGGCCTGGATGACTTTAGAGAGCGGTCCACTAGAAAGAGGACAGTAAAACTTACGGATCGCTCGCACGACGGCGCTTCTTGTTGGGCAAACCACTCTTATAGAGGTCATAGTCGGGATAGACTTCGGGCGCACAGTACAGAAGCGTGCCACAGAAGGTTTTCAGGAAAGTCTCCTTATCGTTGACCACCTTCGACAGACCAAAGTCTGAGAGCTTGACAACGAACGGATCGTTTGAGGCTATCAAGATATTATCCGGCTTGATGTCCCTATGAGTGATCTTACGCTTGTGCAGATAGTCCAAAGCGTGAAGGATCTGCCTCGAAACTGACCTAGCCAGAAGCTCGGGCATACGGCCATTTTGGCTCATATAGCTTGATAGTTCTCCGCAGGCAACGTATTCCATGATGATATACAAGTAGGAGGGCTGGTCCGCGTAGTGGATGTATTGAACAATATTAGGCTAAAGTCTATGTCAGCGTGCCTAACGTAAAGGCGATCGTGCTTGGAACTTACATGGCGAAGGTGCTTGATAATTCTCAACTCGTTGTTGACCTTATGATCAAGAATTCCATTCTTCATAAACTTGCGCTTCTCAAGCTGTTTCACAGCGAATACCTCGCCGTCTCGCTTTGTGGCAAGTTTGTATACCATCGCAAAGGCTCCCTTACCAATGTAGCCAACGACGTTGTAGGTGTCGCCCCCATTCCAATGCATGCCAAAATGGTATTGACTGCTGCCAGAGGCAATTAGGGCTGCGGAGTTGACGTTGGGGGGAGTGGCTGCATCTCGAGGCTCTTGCCGGGGCAGTACCACCGCCTGAGTTGATAAGTCAGTAGCTGCATGTCGAGTAAGATTAATTAGATTTGTGGACATACGTTTGGTAATGCCGAAAAGCCACCCTTGGCTTTGGCTTCCGCCGGAGCGCTACGCTCAGCTTGAGCCACGGAAGCAAGGTACGCGCTAAGCCTCCTTGCGTACTCCCCTCTATCATCATCTCGGGCAGGTATACGGACTATAAACTTGATCTCCTCCTCGGGGTGACTTGTAATGAGTTGGACAATGGAGCCTTGAGCTAGCATCCGAGTCTTAGCAGCCTTGACATCACCATCTTTCCCCCGGAGAAGAACATCGTCGACGACAGTTCCGTTGGTAGACATGTCTTGCAACATGATAATACCATCTTTGTTGACATAGATGCGGAAGTGCATGTTGCTGACACGTTTCTGTTCGGCTAGATTACCGATGATGAAGTCACATCTCCCAGGGCTCCGCCCGAAGCAGAAACCGATGCAAGGATCCTTAACTCTGGACGACATGCGAAGCGCAATATCTCTCGTTGATCCGTCATTATCGAAGATCAGCTCATCGTCGTTGATCTCTTCCATGTTTATCTCTAATCCCTCATTCTGTAGAATGTGCTGTGGGGAACTCTGAGCGACAAGAGCGACAGCGCGTAGTGCAGCAGTAGACCCTGGATGAAGGATGCAGATGACATCGGACTCGTCATCGGTGGTCAAACCAGAATTGTTTCGACCAACTCGCCGGGGGTCGAAAAAGGGTTGTGTTGATGGCTGCGTAGCTTCTTCCTCCATCTCTTCGTCGTAGTCGTATGTTGGGTCTTCGATTAGGAGACGACCGTTGCAATGGATACCTTTCTGGTGAAGAGTCTGCATCCAAGGAAAACGTCAGCGTACAATGTTGCTTATTAAAAGCCCTGCATGTTGCAAGCTATCCATAGCATGCTGCACCAAGATCCAGAGTGGGTATAGGGAGTATCTCGGAAGCGAGCTGTTGAGAAATCGGATGGAAAAAGACAGTTTGAAGTAGGCAAGGCCGGGTTAGCGTCCTTACTTGCAGCAGTAATGCAATAAGCAGTACCAGAGACAAAGATGTCTTTGGACTTACGTATTTTGGTTTGGGTTTGAGGGTGATCTGAGTACCTTGAGCAAGCACAACAGTCTCCTCTGTATGGAAGCTATTGTCTTCAAGTTCGTTCGGAGTGTCAGAGAGATCGAGAGACTCTTGACTGTCTGGGATCTCTTCAGGTAGCTCAAAGTGTACCCTGGCGTTCTCACGAACAAGTTTGGAACGCGGAGTAGGGGGCTTTTCTCCAAGGTCTGGAGTATTGTTGTCAGTACACTTGCGATATTTGTGAGCTGGAAGGCTGTCAGCCTCTGTAGGGGAGTCATCCAGATGCTCGAAGAGCGTAGGATCGACCTCAGCGGCCATGACTTTGTGTTGCGGAAGGGAATTCGTGGTGCAATCTAATGAACTTGTGTAATTCCGTTCGAGATCTTGTCAAGACCTCGGAAGAAGGGAAAAGGTATGCTACAGATGCAGATACGTAGTCTGCAGCGAAAGTGTAGTACAAGAGACCAAACCAGTAGATGAGAGAGTTTGCACGTTGCAAGGTAGTCAAGCAACAGTGGCAGTAGAGTGGTTGGTAGGGTTGGCTTGTGTGGGAGAGTGGAAGAGTAAGCGAATAAAGCGAAGTGGGTGGGCTCACATTGACGCCGTCACAGCTCGTCTCCGGCACCCCAATCGTTGCCTGGAACTTTACTCTTTCAGGCCGTTGCCTAATACGCTAAGAAGTTGGCAACATCTATTTCCTAGCATTGAGCCGCAAGCTTCCTGACCCTCCTTAGTAACCCACCATCCGCAACATATGCCTCTAGATCCTGGGCCTGAGAGCGTGAAGGCGCGGCAGCGATGTACCAAGACTCGGCAAGTAACAGTAGGTTCTCACAAATAAGAGGACAATGCGGCACTCCTTGCTCGAGTAAGTCTCCTTGATGGCTGCTGGCTAATGCCTCAAGATAGGCGGGTCAGAACTCGACCCTCCTGTGGTCGCTGCAACAACGATCCACTCTCTGGCATCAAGATAGCCCTTCTCCACCAAAGATCAAAAACAAGATGAACCAACAATAAGGTTGAAATCCTATTGAATCCTTCGAATACCGGCTCCAAATTGAATAATCGGTATTGTTCGAATATCAACAGCCATATGCCATTAAGGTCCCTCAACGTCAAGATGGTGGAAACAGTGGAATGATAGCAACGCTGCAGGAGAAGCTGGGCGATCGTTGGGGAAATTGTTCAGATGGAAATCAGATCTCTGTTGATACCAACATGGCAGAACGAAGCACTTATCAACCTGAAGCCTGTAAGCGATACTGCCACAGCAACCTCGATTTTGACTCACAGCAGATCCGCGGCTCGTTGTGGATGCCCACGGTCGGGCCCAGATATCCTTGAAATATCCAATCACTCTTTCTGAGCCCTGTACAACGCGTTGGTGGGAAGCCTGAGGGACAATAGCATGTTTTGTGACTAGGCACTGCTTTTATTTTCCTCAGCTTTTGACATGTCGTTGAAAGAGCCTCACGGTCACGCTTAATGGTACCCGTTCCTGACTAAGGATCAGGGCTAACGCTTTGGAGACTCGCTTATGGAGCCCCTTCGTTCCAGCTCAGCAGGGCAAATTCTCCGACCTGTTTTGATCGGACATCGACACCAAGGTATGGAAATATCCAAGGCAAACTAAAAGAGTAAAGACTGAGTGCAGTCCAAGCCTCTAGTTCTTCGCTTGCGCCTGGCTATCGCTGGCGGTCGCACTGAGGCAACACTCACCATATACCAGTAGAACTACACCTGATAAGTGACAGCAATATCAGGCGCTAATTTAAGATATGTGAGCATTCAGGCTTGCGTTGTGGGGACGAGGTGGGATTTGTTCAGGGTGAATCAAGGGAGATTGATACACCTCATGTCGGATCACTGAGATTTAGTGGTAGACCATAGAGAAATGCCATCAAAGGCATAAATCTTCAAAGAGTCTTTACAGGTAAGAGAGCCAATCTTTTCTTGAGGAATATCTAAGTTCTGCCATCTGCCTACCGAAAGCGTGATGGATTGGGGTATCTTTCATTACATGTAGCTAGGGACACTTGTCTGCAGCGTCGAGTCGATGTGCTGCCCGCCAAGGAGACTCGGCGACCTGCGAGCTCTTTGAGAAAAACAAGCCTTGAACGTAGGAAACATAGCAACGCACACATCACGTCTTGCACCTCCTTTCCCAAGCATGGACGCAACCCCCGGGCTAATGGCTCTCAAACAAATGTGTATAATTCACACCGCCATGCAAGCAGAAAGCAATGGTATCTGTAAAGTTTTCAATGACGTGGAGCAAGGTGCTAGAGAAGATTCAAGGCACTGGAATGGACTATGAAATGACCACCGCGCTTTTACCTGCTGAAGATTGCCATCCTACTCCTCTTCAGCAGGCCCCTTCCACTTTCCGGCGTAGGCGTTAGGACACGCTCAGTGTCTGGTCCATTTTCTGGCGATTCAGGTGACTCCCATGGCGCCACGTTCTTATTCCTCGTGCTCATCCCTAATCCTGGCCTATGACGTGGTCTTCTACCAATCTCCGCCTCTGCGTTGGGGAAGTATGACGACATCGGTGGTCTAGCTGGCCCTTGAGACTCTGGCCGTATTGTCTCACGTTTGAGGACAGAAGGTGGCTGGTCGTACGTCAGGATATGTACGGATTCTACCTCGCCAGTGAGGAAAGGTTGTGCTTTTGGCTTCTTTCGAACTGTTGCTGGCGGACCGAGGACATCAGCGCCCGAGGACTTAATTAACACTTTGGCTTCTGATGCACGTGAAGGGATTATAGTAATCTTAGACGTGTCGTCCTTGTTCTTCCATGCCGTAGTGGCCTCATACGCGGTGATCGCAATGGGAGGCGGTGATGCTGATGGAGCTGATCGAGTCGAATTAAGTGCTGGAAGAGATGGCGATGCATCGTGGCGAGGGAGAATTGGGGAATGCTCAACACTGGTTGAGGTTTCTCTTCGATCCGTGTTGAGGATCGGTGGAGGTATCGGTACATCTGATGGCAGGGACAAGGTGGTCTCTGGTAACGTTGTTGCCGAGGGTGATTTCAAAGACTGCGTATGCGTGCTGAATGCAAAATCTCTGGTATCGCTGCCACTAGATATGCTTGCGTTTTCCCAGCCCGACTTGCTTCCAATACTTGACTGACTTGCGCTTTCACCACTAAAGATAGATGACCCAGTCCCGGGGTTGCCTCGGCTGCCTTGTGAGCTGAGGGTCGAGGATGAACGTCGCGGATGACTGCTGACAGCTTGAGTCATGCCAGATATGCCCGCAATGAAGGACCGTCCTGCTGACGCTGCTGGCTGCCTGTTGGTTGCCTCTTTCTCCTTTTGCTTTTCTTTTACCGCTTGTGGAACTCCATCCCATCTTGAATTGACCTTCGGTACGGTGGATGGTAACTTCGCAGATGACACACCAGGCATACCAATCGCTGTAATTCTACCCTTGTGCGTTTGTGCTTGCTTTCGCACATGCTCTTGATAATCGAGGAAGGCTTGGGCAGAGGGTTCCTTGACTGTCAAAAAGCCAAAGAACGAGGAACGTTTTTTCTTTGAAGCCTTCGTTGGTGTGCCTGGTGACCCAGTTGATGCTGATAAGCTCATTGCGCGGGGACTTGGGGTACCTGACGGCAGCCTGGGCGATATCATTGTGGGACTCTGTTCTGATTGTAGAGGTGAGGGAGGAGCCGTCGATGTCTCTGCTGTCTGGGCGGTTGAAACGCTACTGACAGATCCTCTTGCAGCGTGGGACGAATCTTCAGAAGATGCATTGCGAAACAATAGTTTTGGTATGTGAGACTGGGGTCGCTGCTGCTGCTGTGGTATTCCTGTGCCGGAAACTACGGACGGCATGGCTATGCCGCGTGACGGGCGCGCCTTCTTCTGGATTTCATGTCAATCGTTGTTGGTGATGGATGGGGCACTTCAGCAACCTACAGCAAGTGGAAGAGTAGTTGGTACTACACAAAGCCTGAGTGTCGCCGAAAGCGGGAAGATATTGAGCTTATCACTGGCCTGGGGTTGTCGGTGCCGAAAAATGTCTCTGAGACTTCGAGTCCTTGGTCATCGGTGTGTATGCAAGCTCATTCATTGATTGTGTGATGGTCAAAGGTTTGTAAGCCCGACCTGTAGGTTGTAGGTCGCCAGCATGCGGCCGGCCTTGTTACCGTGAAACTTCCTATCATCATAAGGTAACTGCTCACCGCAAGCGCTGATGGCTGGAAACCGAGGTCCTCCACGGACCCTTCACCAGTCACAGGGACTACTTGTATATTGTGGACGACCTAGAACCCGGTCTGTCCAATTTGACACCCGGCTATTCAAACTTTAGAGTTGGATCCAGTGCACTTTGACTTTTGAGGATCGATCCCAGGTGTTGATCCAAGCGCAAATCAACGAAGAAGGGCAGCTCGTACCGGAAAATCCAACTTCAATTACCAGACAGATAGGCGATCCGCATCGTCTGAAACTTCTCCGAACTTCCAATCGTAAATCACTGGCAAGGATTTGGGTGAGCTACATGTGCAGCAACAGGTACGAGCTACTGCAATGCGCATGCTGCTGTGCGCATGGGTTCAATCCTCGTGGCCAATGATATATCTAACTTTACGTGTAACCATGGGCCCACAATACCCATAGCGACATCATGATCGTACAAGTAGATGAAATTCAAGCCAGCAACAATGTGGGCAGAACAGTCAATTGTGACACATCCATGGGGGCTCAACATGGCGGAGAGCGCAGAATGGAATGATGATGAGGCGTGTTGCTCAATCCAAGGATGACGCCTAGCCAAAGTCTTGCTCACGGACACATGCAGTGAAGTACCGATCACTGATGCCAGGTAGAAATCAAACAGATCCTTCGAGCCGAAACCAACAGTATCCCTTCGGAAATGGCGCTGAGCACATTTTTGATTCAACATTGAGTTCTCAGCAGAGGGATGCGAAAGCTGGTTTGCACAGCCCTCATGGGGTTCCCTTTAAGATCTAACGATACTCTAGAGCAGACGTTTCCACTGCGTTGGGCCCAGCAGCAAGTAGTGTAGGTACAGAAAGCAGCTCTTCAAGTCTAGGAACTTGAAAGGATCATGCTATCCGTTTCAGTGCTTTCTTCTTGCCGTTTTCTATCCTGAATTCGATAGCATGGTCAGTCATCAGAGAATGGGATTTCTTCTTCGTACGCCCTTGGCTCCAGTCCTACCAAGGCTCGGACGGTCTCAATGAATTGGTTATGATCCCCTGAATACATATAATGAAGCCTTCTGAATTGCTTTGAAGGATAGATGTATTTTTAGAGGTAAGTACAGTACAGAGGTAGTTGATACATCAAACCTGTCGCAACGATTGTACGTCAATCTATTATTACGTAATGCGGGGACAACGACTGTACTTATTATTATTATTATCACAAAGGCACTTTGATGCAGAACAGTCCCCAAGACAGCAGTATCCAGCATGATACTTTGAGTAACACATCAGCTAGAAATCGTTCGACTACCTGGCTTCTCCACATGCTCCGTCGCGTCCACCTGGGCAGGTTACCAGTCTCATTAAACCTCCACCTCCCACCGTCGGACCTTACCAGCTCGTTGGTCCCTCACGAAACCTCGTCATCTCCCTTGATGGTTCTCACGACACCATGCCTGCTTTGACTATCTCCTCCGACAATGCCCCGCTTGATGCTCAAACAACCTCTTTCGCTGCCATCCATGATCATGAACGTGACCCGTCCGAATCTCCTTCGTATTCCCCGATAACGCCTGTGTTTCCATCCGCTACCCTTGCCCCTACGTCAGGCAGCTACCACCATGCTCCTCCTCAACCATCACCGACATTTAAACCACCGCCGCCCACGACATCATTATCTGAGAGTGGGAATCCAGATGCCATAGCACTACGTTCTGCCATATCCATATTACAGGTACAGAGGCAACAGAGCATTCGGGATCTTCAGATACTGGAAATGCAAAAGCACAATGCCGTTGCCGATCCGGAAGGCTTTGCAGAAGAGCTCACAGCTGGAAGAATATCTATGACAAATAAAGGTGTGCCAGTCGGCCTCCCTGCGAGCGACCAAACTAAAACAGCTGCACATACCACAGTTGAAGATGGGTCGTCAGATTTAGAAGAGCAAATTACACCGACTCGAAGTTCAAGATTTGGGGTAATACCCATGCCGCAAAATATTGTCCGATGTCCTCCAGTCAATTGGGCAAAGTATCACGTGGTTGGGGAGTCCCTGGATAAGCTGCATGACGAGCAAAGGCTGAGGCCACTGCCTGGAGAACCTCAAAGGGACGAGTCACGAAGAGTGCCAGTGCATGTGGTGGCGGCGCCGTACAGGCCATTTGTGGACAAAATTGTTGATCCACCGATGCGCACGAGGAGTGTTTCGAAGAAAGGATGAAGCAGTCTGAAATTCAGTGGTTCCAATTTCTCAAGCGTGCATGTTAGCACATACGTCTTTCATGGGTTTAAAGCATGTAGCGAAAGGTCTACAAGAAGAGCTGTGCTCTCTTCAAATCCAACCTGTTTACTTCCTTAGGTTCTCAACCCTAAGAAGTGTGAAAAAGCCACTGTTTGGTTCCCAATTCTTCTTTATCCTGCTCCCAATCAACGATACTTGTCCTTCTTTTACTGCATCACCGTCCGCGATATCCCGCAAGATAACAGCCTTTGCTCTTATTCGGCCACAAGCCCTCGCTCACAGGAGTATACCACCTTGTATTTTCAAACTCCGGCGACATGCTACAGTCAGAACACGTGTCGATGATAGTATCCTCCCGAGAGCCGATAGAGACGCGCTTCTGGACCCAATCCTCGTCATAACGCTTGTACTTTGTACAGATACTGCAATAATCAAATTCCTCCGGGATTGATCCCCGCAGCCGCTTCATGAGGCTACGGCGCTCTCGCCGGACTGAGAGGAGGTCGTCTTGGGAGTCATCGGCGCCCTCCATGAGGTCGCAGCGGAAGTCGAGACGACGAAGAATTGAGTGGATATGCTTATTGGCCAAGTGAAAGCAGGCGACATCAGCAGGCGCGAGGTTTCCTGCGATGAGTAGGAGGAGCTCTTTGGGGTAAGTTGCGAGGGTCGTCATTGTCTGTATACTGTCTTTCATTAGTATTTTCAGCGTGGCCGTAGTAATTTGGTCGAAGGCGTCGAGGTCTCGTGATATTTCCACGCCTCAACTTACTTCTACTGCTGGAGATCTCTAGCTGTTTGTCTACCACAATCAGCAAATAAGTCTAATCAGATCCCCTATTGACATACAAGGGGTGCCTCCTTACTTTCTGAGTGGTCTAGCCCTATGTTGTTGGTAGTGTGTGGCGGTGTTGTTGTGGCGCAGTGAGGTTGCCGTAGAAAGTGAGGTTTGCACTAGTGTGGCTTGTCGCTAACCGCACTCTCCCAAACGAGGAACACCGTCAAGCAGCGATGCCCTCCACCATTACACGCAGTGAACTTCCAGCATATCGACAACGAAACCACGACCACACTCTGCTGGCTAGCCTCAACATATCGACAAAAAATCTTCATCGTACTGCGCTGGTATATCTAGCAGATTGACGAAGAACCCCCATCATACGTCGCCTCCAGGGCCTAAAATTCACGGAAAACCCTCAACTCCCAGCACCCAACCCACCATGGACCCCACAGGCCCCTCCCAACCGCCCCTCGACCAAGCCTACCACACCGCCTCCAACCCCACCTCCAAAACCCCCTCCGAACAACACTCCTCATCCACCACCCGCTCCGGCCCCAGCACGGAAACCCGCCAACCAAACGACATCCCCATCCCCTCCACCCACGCCGACGAGCCCACGCCCTCCGCGCTCGGCTACAGCGGCTCCGGCCCCGACAAAGGCGAAGCGATGGGCGCCGCAGCGGATGTGCAAGATGGCGAGCAGATGCGCATGCCGGGCGAAGGGCAGGTTTACGAAGCGCAATTGGCGAAGGGGAAGGTGGGGGCGTTTGGGGAGGAGAAGAGTTTGACGAGTGATTTGGAGAGGAAGAAGGAGCAGCAGAGGGGGGAGAGGGAGGAGGTTATGGCGGAGAGGAAGAAGGAGGTTGATGTTGGGGGCGCGTTGGGGCAGAGGGGAGGTGTCGCTACTGTGGAGGGGAGGTAGGGTGGATAGGTTTGAGCCGGGGGCTTTTCGTTGCATGTTGGAGCTTTGATGTTGATGACGGGTCGGCTTGGAATTGCTATAAGCTAGTGTATAACGAACGACACTTGCTACTAGAGTAAGCTGTGCTAGTCTGGGGATCCCAGAGATTCGAGAACCATAATCAATCATCGCCTCCCTCGCCAATTGCGGCCTTTTTGAGATCTAGATCACCTCGCAGACTTTGAATTTTCTTCATCAGTTTCTGCCTCAGGATCGGATTCTGCAGTCTCTCCAACTCGGTGGTCTGGCTCTTGATGGCACCCTCGAGATCCGCGATTTCTTCACGCTGTCTCAGCAGGTCTTGCTGTTGCTCGAGAACATCTTCGTCAACCTCGTCTGGTCCCTCCTCCTCTTCCGCATCCGCGTCTGATGAGTCGTCTCCGCTGTCTTCCTTTGCTGAAGACGTTATCGCCGATGGTGTCGGTGCAGTGCTACCTAAAGGTGGTTGTACAGCGCCTGGCGTAGCACTGGAGTTGGCGGTAGAAGTGCCATTCATCTCGTTCTCCATCATCATAGCCATCTCCAGATCTGCCTCTAACCCTCCTCCATCTTCTTCTGCTCCCGCCTCGTTAAAGTAGCTTTCCTCGAGTTCGCCATCGGCGTCTTGGTCCCCATAGTCCGACCCTTGCATGCCAGCATTGCCTAGCATGTTATACCCTCCATCGCTATCACTTTGCGCCAGGCTTGCCTCTCTCGTCAATCTATCGAGATCCAGTACTTCGTATCTGCTAGGTCCTTCACAGTCCTCATCTGCCTTGAGAAGCCTCTCCACTTCTTCCTCCACTGCCTCGATCGTCCTATTGCTCACCCTCTTCCGGAACCTGCGTTTGCGAACATGGTGCATTGGGGGTGTGATTCCATGCGGAAACTGAAAGGTTTTTGGGTCAACCAACGAGGGTAGCGGTGTCGTCATTGCGGCATCCTCTGTCGGTACTCTGCCAACGACGAGTAACATCTGACAGATGTCCGCACTTTTCCACCATCCTTTCCGATCCCAACTCTTCATGCCTTCTACCACACAGGGAAGATCTACCAGTGACGCTGCGTAATGCCTGCCCCTGATAGTGACCACAGCTCTTCTTCCATCTCTCGTCAGGAACTTCATCTTGATGTCGGCACCACCCTCATTTCGCGGCCCGAATCTCTTATCCTCAATAGTTTTCCGTAGATATTCACAGTCCTCACCTGGAGCCATCCGCAAAACGAATTGCTCTTCTATGTGTGGATCAACCTCCCGATCCGACGCTTCGGAGTCATAGCCTACGCCCAGCGGCCGATGCGGTGGCTTGCCCTTTGCCTTGATGCGAACAAACGGTGTGCTTGGGGCGCGTGTGTTCAGCTTGAGCTTCTTGATCTGAGGCCTTGCGGACTCCACCAGTTCCTCTTCATCGTCCTCTTCGATCTTCACACGCTTTTTCAGGTTTGCAGAGGAGGGTGTGCCGTTTAGAGCAGGTTTGTCGCTCTTAGATTTGCGGCCTGGCTTCTTCTTGCCTGCGGGGAGAGTAGGAGCTTCGGACGGTATAGCGGCTCCAGATCCAAACTTGAGCTTGATCTTGGGAGTTCCCGTAGATTTAGGAGTTGGGACGTCGTCCGGATTTGATACTTTGGGTGCGGTAGAGAGCTTGATTTTGAGAGGCGGGCGGACCGACATAATGGGAGTAGATGAGCCTGAAGGTGAAGTTGAGTTTAGACCTCATGAACAAGATCCGGCTTATGGATGTGCCTGAGAAGGGTGGTAATACGTCCAGAAACTGTGAATATGGAAAGGCCTATGACATTGATCGCCAAGTGAGACTAGCCGCAAAGGATGTTTTGCGAAGCAAACACATCAAGCTACACATCCGCTGTAATCAGATCACGTAGATTCGCACATCTTATGCCTTCACCATACAGACGCTGATTGCGCACATATCACGGGGTTTGCGACATGGCAAACCACCTAAGATCTCGTCAAAAGCCCAATTGACCACAGGTCATACAAGGATGTCAACTCAAGCGCTATACAGCTCTTTGCTACGCCCACCAATTCTTCACATACTTCGGGCTGCTGGTTTCCACGCGACACGTCCAGCCGTGCTTGATACCCTTGTTGATCTCACGGCCCGTTACATCATGCTTCTAGGCAGTGCAACTGCTTCCAATGCTTACAGCAATCACAATGACGCGTGTCCTGATATCACGGACCTCCGTATGGCATTGCAAGATGTGGGAGCTTTGGCACCTCAGATGGACGCAATGGAAGAACAGTGGAGTGGTGAGGAGGATTTGAGAGGACTCGAAGCTTTTCTAGACTGGGTGAAAGGTGACGGCAACAAGGAGATCAGGCGGATAGCTGGGCTTGCCCCTACAGAGGGTGAGATCGTAGATGTCGAAGCTCTTGGGCAAAAAGAAGACTACTTGACAGGTATGTCATTCCGGTCCATTGGAAGAGTGTTTCCTCACGCTTTGTTAGCGTTGAAGAAGAAGCATAGCAAGACAGGCGAGGAATCGAGGTATCAAGGGACGGCACTAGGGATCAAGGCCGAAGACAAAGTAGTGAGGATTGAAGGTGGTCATGTTGAGAGCATACAGGCATGGGAAGCACGAAATCGAGGAGCTGTCAAGCCTCCAAGAGCGTCTTCGTCGGGGATATCCTCAGCAATCTCGATAAGTCAGGACAGTGCCACGATCGAGAAAGGATGAGAAAGCTACCCGAGCTTCCGTGAACACCTCATCCGTAGCATAGGGATGGCGTCAACATCCAAGGAGCGCAGATGAAACTCTCAATACATAGAAGGCATTATCTACTGAACAACTCGTGACAGCTATGATGCCGGCTATGTCTAGGTGTAGGATCGAGGTTCGAAGAGATGCGGATATTCCTGGACTCCTGGAAGACTACCTTGACTAGTTGATAACTTCTTGCCAAAAGTCGAATCGTTGTCCTTCAGGCCTTGAAGTCCACGGTACCGGGAGGTCGCGTTAATGAGGTCGCGTTAATTGAAAGCTCTTTAACCATATCTTTCGTTTGCTCTACACCGCTTTGTTCATTCACTTTCATCATACGTTCCATTGCTTTTCCATCGGGCTTCAGCATGCACCGACATACTTCGGAGAGACCTAGGAAGCAAGTACTACATGCCTTACCTTCTCGCGCCAGCTCTCTGCATTACTGACGCTACGAAATTGTGAGCCAATTTAAGCCTTGGCCCATAGCAATCTTTCAGAACTCCTGAACACAATCATAATGGACGATCTTTCGGTCAGTCTAATCCTATCACTCCAGCTCGAAGACGTCGACACGCTTTTGCGTGGAAGCAAGGGGAAGAACCCCGAGGGAAGACCGTCCGACGCCGAAATAGCGTTAGTAGCGTATCGCGAGGAACTTCAAAAGAATGAGATAATATTCACAGACCGTCGCATGGGCGAAAGTATCAGTGAAGCTGTTCAGAGAGATGGCCCCATCATTGCTACAACGAGGCTGGAGGAACATAACGCAATCCGAGATCGCGAATTAGCTTGTCACCTGGGTGGTGTACAGATACCGAAGCGGATCGCGCTGGAGGACTTTGCGGAGATAGCTGTCGACGATGACGTTGTCCGTCGCCTTCGTACGCTGAATATACCGGACATTGATGTCTATGACGACGACGACGAGGATAACAAAGCCTCATCTTCGAAGACCTCTCGTGGAGGGAACAAGGCGCTAGGAAAGAAGAAGCAATGCGTGGCGTGTCAGGAGGACAGGCCCATCTCTGATACTCTGGCAGCCCCTTGCACGCACAATTACTGCCGCGATTGTGTCTCAGGGCTATTTGAGGCGGCCACTACAGACGAGTCCCTCTTCCCGCCACGCTGTTGTCGCCAAACCATCCCGCTCACCTTAGTCAAGACGTTCCTAAGCGCTGCCTTGATAGAGCGATTCAAAGCCAAGGCGGTTGAATTCAAAACTCCTAATCGCACATATTGTTTTCGGCCGACTTGTTCTGCGTTCATCCCAACGGAAGGTATCTCTGGCGATATAGCCACCTGCCCAGACTGCCTACAAACCACGTGCACAGTCTGCAAAAGTGCCTCGCACGCAGGAGATTGCCCTAACGACACGGCTCTGCAGAGCTTACTCCACACTGCTTCAGCGAATGGCTGGCAGAGGTGTTACGCCTGCAGGAGGCTGGTGGAATTAGAGTTGGGCTGTAACCACATGACGTGCGTAGTCTGGATATCTTGCTCTTGTGCATTCAGCTGATGGCCAACGCAGCTGCGTATGCCGCGCTGAATTCTGCTACATCTGCGGTCAACGTTGGAAGAATTGTCCTTGTCCGCAGTGGAACGAAGACCGCCTCCTCGCACGAGCGACTCAGGTTGTAAGGCGTGGTAACCCACTCAACCCTGCCAACGAGCAGCAGCACATCCAGCGCGCCGCAGACAATCTCAGGGAGAGGCATGAATGCACGCATGAGTCTTGGAGGTACGTACGGGGCCCGCACGCATGTGAGGAGTGCCACCATGAGTTACCTCAGTACATCTTCGAGTGCAGCCAGTGCCGGATACAGGCCTGTAACAGGTGTCGGAGGAACAGGCTGTGACGCTACAGCCACACCGGGCAAAGACCTAAAAGATTGCTTTTCCCGAATACCTCTTAATCTGGACGTATCAAGGTCTGAGAGAATGGCAAATGCGCCCGCAGTATGGTCTAGAAACTTTTATCCCACTTTTCATTCATCTTGATGCCCATGAGCTGTGAGCGCCCTTACCCTAGCTTATCTCGATGCCTATCAAAGCTCTCCATAGGCCACATTGTGGACCGCTACAACGAGCATTCATGAGTCGCCGAATTAGTGCTTCTCCGCACCCCACAAAGAGTCCTGATTGACTAGAGATAGCACCTGCATATCCCAGCCACAGAGAGATTACCCAAAACGGTGATGCTCGGTAAAAGGTCTAGTCAATATCAAAACTCTGTATACTTCTTTCAGCACCTTGCCTTTCAACGGCAAGGATCTACATTATATTGCTATAGCTCCCATCGAGATATTCGTAACCTCCAAACACAAGGTTTTCTTGCTTTTCACGGAGAAAGCGCGCAAGACTGCGAACATGACTGGTCCACGAGCTCGGATCCTTATCAGAGGCTTTCAGTACCAACCACTCTTCGCGAATCCAATATGTGGAT
>JAABUP010005330.1_pt1 | contig 19686 bp, 14 predicted proteins | sample 5559201 | NCBI WGS metagenome assembly JAABUP01 (sample SAMN10711887, study PRJNA513373) | rock metagenome | isolation source: Antarctica rocks | place: Antarctica
TCAACATTCCCACTCGCCCACCGCCATCATCCCCCCTCATCCCTCACCACAAACCCTCACAGCCAATACTACTTCACCACCCACCAGCCCCTCTGCCCTTTCCACCCTCGTACCAACCCTCTCAGCCTCAGCCCCTTTCTCTTACCGTCTGTACTCCAAACCTCTAGGATCTCCCATTCCATCCCTCCTTCACTTGCTTCTGAAATATGCTACAGACACCTGAATCGGATTGTTCCAAAAAAATTCTGTTCACATTTTGATCGATTCGTTGACTAATACTTGCCGAGGCTACTCGGCTTCCTCAGCCGGTGCTGCAGATCTTTCAGAATCTACTCGGGTTTGTGCTGAAGGATTGGAGTAGGGGATTTTTTGCTGGAAGTGAAGATGTGGGGGTGAAGGGGGTGGAGTGCTGGTGTGATGGGGGGCCTGGGGCGAGGGAGTGAGAGTTGCGAGGGCGTAGAAATGGTGGTTTGGGATGTTTTGATGTCTTTTGTTCAGTCAACAAAAAACCGAACCTCGTGTCTGAAGCCTGGCCGGTCCAACACCGGAAATCCCAGTCCCGTAAATGTGCTATGTTTTCTATTACCACCCTTGCGTCCGTCTTCTTCCCTTTCGGAACGGAGGGTTGTGTGACACTTCAGACATCACTATCGTTACAAAAAGCAAAAGATGATATGTATGCGTGATTCTAGCAATGAAGAGTTGTGGCTTTAGGAGTCGCAGACGCGTGTTGTCGAGGAGTCATGGTCGTTTTGATATGTTTCTAGAAGCTGGTCTAGAGCGAGGGAGGTGGAGGGTAAGGTTTTTCGAAAAGAGGAGGTCGAAGTTGTGGAAGTGATTGGGATGTGGATAGACAAGAAATAGGCAATGTGGTTTCGCAACTACATGAACGCAAAACATATGTTCCACCATGAAAGTGATACATCTAAATCTCCATGCCGCTTATATTGCACGTTCGAAAGTTTACCCAACTACCTCTTGTTCTTCCTGATGTTTTGGCCTCCAGATCTCAAAGGCTTTAGTGCGCACGGTATGTTTGTAATCGTGAATGATTTTTTGATGACAAGCCTAAGAGGACTATGGGGAGAAGGAAACTGGATTGAAGATGTGGAGGTGTAAAATGATATAGAGAGGCGGATGGCGGGTAGGAGTACTGGAGTCATAGGGGTGAAAGTGTAAGATCAATGCGGTTTGGAAATATGTGGTGTGGATAAAGAGAGGACACGCAAACTGGAGAAATAAAAACAATGTCAGTAAAGCTCTATGCCCATTGTGAAAGGGATGCTCGATCGGTCCACATCAGGGCATAGCGAAGCAGTAATTGAGTGTGTTTTTGAGGGTAGGAGACGAATCTCCATATGACTAAATATCTACTCCATAACTCAATCAAACCCCGACTCATTGCCAAGAGCTATCAGAAAATTTTCCATCGGATCTACCTCGTCGAGATATGGGGGCATATAGAGGTACGACAAGATTAGCTCCAGAGCATGCGCCGGAAGATCTCGTAGCGTGAGGAACATGGTGCCTGCGCTTGCGTGAGCTAGGGATCAACAGCTTGAGTGAGTGATCGTGAGGGAGAGTTTTACCGTCGGGTTTACTTCTGGGAGTGCGGCCTGTCTCGGTAGGGTATGGGGTGGCGTTGGAATGATCTAGTTGCTCGCTGCTGCTGGGGTTGGGGCCAGGGGCTGGAACGTTGGAGAATTCAGTTCCCGCTACGGGAAGCTGGTGGTTCTGTTGGTCGGAGTTGGCTGGGGCTGTCTCTGCGGCTTGCGGTCCTTCTGTGGGGCCTGATGGGTCAGGTCTGGTCTTGGTAATAGGGGGTTCAGATTCGTATGTAGACGTACCTTGAGAGGTAGATGTTTCGGCTTTGGGTCGAGGCCCAGTTTGGGAAGTAGGAGACACCATGTTGTTGTTCATGGTGATATTCGTGGTCGGTGGGCTTTGGAATACAGCGATCGGGATTGAAGCTGAAGGTGAAAGTCGTAGTTGACGCTTTATTCATACGTCTTTAGGCGTTGGGTCTTGTATATGACCAGGACGAGTAAACTTCGTGTTGAGTGGGCCCGGACATAAGATGATCCAGTGGTAGGCGACGTGGTGGCCCATTAATTTCTGTTGATAGAGATTGACTGAAGTTTCACCTGTTGGTCGCAACCTGATACAGTGACGCTTTGGCCTTTACAGCAAGATTCTACACCTACAACCAAAGTCAGCACCGCGACCGACAAAGCTGATCACTTGGAGTCAAATATTTATCGCAGGCCACTTTTGCTCTATGCATGATGGATCAACCATGTACTAGTCTTGTCCTTGCAAGCCTGTTCAACCCATTCCCCAAGACTATCGGTCATTCTCAAAATGGCCACGGTCCTGAGCCTGGTAAAGATCCTTGCGTTGATTTTCCTAGACTGCATGACAAGCTGACATGCAGTAGCTTCCAAAACCGGCTTCAAACATCTGAGCAACGAGCTGCTCCTGCAGACATTCTCCGTTCTTGACCCGAACGATATCAAGTCTGTTCGTTTGGTCTGCCGTAGCTTCGAAGTGTGTAGCTCCCCTTTCCTCATAAAAAGGGCCTCCCTCGGCCCGAGGGCCAACACTATGAGAGCATTCGTTGGAATCGCCCTCCATCCAGTCTTCAGCAAGTCAGTGGAAGAACTTATCATCGATGTCCTGGTCTACGATGCGTCGGACTTCTCCAGGACTGGGGAAGGTAGAGCGCATATTAGTGATAATGCCGCGATCTTAGGTTGGCGAACGAACCGACGCGTGCAAGCTCTTTCTAAGGCTCGAGCCGCAAATTTAAGACTCAAGGGTTATAGACCCTCGGCTGATATAGTATACTGCGATGCGGATGTAGCAATAGACTTGTTGCCCAATATTAGCAGCATCCGAATGTCGTATGACTTGGGTCGGGAATGCTACCGCCGAGGACCATTGTCATGGGGTACCTCATGTGCAGGGAAGCGGTCTCAGGAAAAGACATTCAAGCTTCTTACCATGTCTTCAGCAACAGCCAACGCAGATAAATCGAACCAGATGTTCTACCATGAACGTGAGCTGTTGGACCTTGCAGCACAACGTTTTTATTCGCCATCTTCGTACACATTGTCTGACACATCTTTCAACAATCTATCCGATTCAATTATGCGAAACATCGAAGGATCATGCCACAAGCTCACTAGTTTTGAACTAGAATTCAGCATTATGGTTATCTCACCTAGATTACCAATGGCTATCCTTTTGAAGAATCTCTTGTCATGCGCTAAGAATCTTGAAACCATCAAGATGAATTTTCCGTGGTATTCAGATACACAGACATGCAAGAGAGGCTGGAAGAAAGGTGTCTGGAAAGTATTTGCGAGAAACCACTGGCCTCGTCTCCAGGTCCTTCACCTGGGGACTTTATTCGTCAAGGAAGACCCTTTTATGGAGTTTCTAGTTAGCCACAAAGCGCTGAAGGAGCTTGTACTCTGGTCCACTGAAATCAGAGGCGGTACCTGGTTCAACGTAGGGAAAGAACTGCGGAAGAATTTGCAACTCAAAGGAGTGCGATTGATCCGAATATCAGAAGGCTCGGAGCGTCAAATAGCCAAGTGGGCCATGGATAGTGATATGATAATTGGCCTGGAGCAATTCATCCTGAGCGGAAGACCAAATTCCCTGGGAGCTTTGAAAGCCTGGGTATCCACGAAGCTTGAAAAACCACTTGGTGGGCAGTGAACCTTGCATTGTGGGAAGAGCCCAAGTAGGACGTACTTCTGGTCAACGAACTTTCGAGCGCGTGGTGAATCAGAGACATTCCCGTCAAAGGACATCGGCGGGAAACATGGATGTTTATAGCGAGCATTTGCAACTAAAATATTAGCTGATAGTCTCCGCTAGTCACGATGACACCATAGCAAGGATATTTCCTGGTTAGTATTTACATCCACTCTTCAAGCCTTGCATCAATTTCGAGCATTGCAGCCATTTCTCGATGGTAAAAGCCTTGCGATAGCTGAATGTGAGCACAAATATAAAGATCACAAGGCCACTCCAACGGAGATACGTTTCTTAGTTCTTGCCGGAAGGAATATGTGACATCAGCAGCAGCAGTGATTATCACTGTTGCAGATATGCAAATGCACTGGTTGAATAAATTTCAACGAGGAGTATGCTAAGCTGATGCGATTATTGCCCTAGATGCGTTGCGTTGCGTTGCTCACAAGATCAGACAGAAATCTGGACCGACCGACGCCGGCTCAAAGGGGTGAGTGCAACAAGGCAAGAAGGATGTCAGGCCACGGGACCAAAGCGTTGTAGTTGGGAATCGTTTTTTCCCGCTCTGCCGAAACAGTCGCCACGACCCAAAGATTCCCATTCCGGTACTAAGGAAACCTTCCAAGCCCATGGTACGGTAGAGGCTTTCATGGGCAGTACAGGACCACCAGAGAAGGCCCGGTCTAGGGTACTATATCCTTTGCTTGGAAGGGTATCAAGATCATACCTCTTCCACGTTCCCTGTGATAGAATAGCCGCTTCATCTATCGGTTCTACCTAGTGAGCTCACAGTCTGGCACGGAATTAGGCATTGTGCCACCTGGCAAGGCGTAGAAGGCTGTCGCAGACGAGCGAGGGGGAGATTTAATAGAACGTAGAAGCCCGAAAATGCTTCTGAACGTTCAGGTTCATGAAGTTGTTTAAAATATAGCTATACGGTATTTAAGATTGATGAGGTGCGTCGTGGCAATAATAATATTAGGCGTAGGACTACCCAGAGTTCGACTAGCAAGAATGTCCCTCACCAATCCTTGCTCTCGACATCAACACATCTTCATCTCTTCGAAATCATTCAACCTGTACATTTCATGCTTTTGCTAAACGTTAAAAACCGGCTTGCAAAATTAACAAATGGCCGAGTACTTCTCAAGCTCGCTGCAACTGCCTTTGTATCTTGGGCAAAAAGAGGCGTTCAGAGACGTTCACTGCCGAGCCTACTCTACTATGAAAACCAGCGCGAAGGCTCTTCTATAACCCAATCGCTCGATTAATACTCAAGAAAGTTTGTGCAGTATATACTAATTTAATAAATGAGTATCGAAATATCTCTTTGTAGGCTTTATTAACCATAACCTGGATTCACAAAATACTACAATAAGCTTAGGTGTTTTAGCTACTTATCTGGTTTAACTGCTGAACCCAGGTTGAAAGTAGTATTATTGTCAAGAGAATGGCTAACTCTTACCAGAAAACGACTCAAACTCAAAGAGCGCTACTTGTACTCAGAGCTGTGTTATTACCATTTAGGAGAAAATAAAGTGCTATTTCATCCCGAATTCTTCCCGAGACAAGTCACATTCGATATCCTGCTGGGATCGTGTGTCCCAAATCCGATAAAATGCTTTCCAGCGGAAGGGAAAGCTGCCTCGAGACGCTTATCAAGAGAATTGACGATTTTACGCTGATTGGAGTAACTAAGAACGTCGCGCTTGGCAGCACAGATATAAATTCTCCCGTCGTCGGCCAGGGCACGCGTGGATAGTTTGGAACAGCTGGGAGTCTCTTTATTTTGGCATCGCGCTTGATATGGTAATCGTATACGCTGTGTCCCACGGCCTGGCCTATTTATGACTTCAATGACGATATTGCTTTAAAGGCAGTGCGTCCGTATCAGGGCTACGACCGGCGGAGCGAGAAACCCTACGAAGAACACAAAAGAAAAATAAAGAAGCTGCTACAGTTGTATCTCCGTCAATGTGGCTAGTATTGCGTTGAGACGATATCTCAACGGAAGCAATAGGGGAGGATTAAGCAGAGAGGGTTTTCTAACATTCTGATCAGGTATCGCCTACGATTTTGTAAGCCCTGTGAGTAGAAGAAGAATGCCAATATGTAGATGTCTAATTTCTGAAACTTCGCACACGAAGCCGTGCTGCCCCGATGGACTTGAGGACCTCATTCGAATAGTTCACATACTGTATAAACGACATACGATCGGATTCACGAAAGAAATCTCGGCTGACCGCTTGAAATTCCTGAAACCTCCTCACTAAGCTGCTATTAGATGAAAAATAATTGTTCTAGAACACACTTTCAATTAACACAGAATTCCTCAAGGCTCTTGCAAATCCGCCAATGACTTAGTAAAAGGGACTGAGGCTCCCTAGGCTGGTGCAGAAGGCTGGATTCACCACAATATACTCACTGTCTGTTATTCTGGTTCGATCCTTCACTCCTGAGGTCTTGGTATCTGAAAAGGTGCCGACAACTGACTGAAGCAACTGAATCACGCATGCAATGAATGTTACCAGAAGTTGCAGCTATCTTCTGCCCAAACCGACATGTGCTAGCGTCAATGACTGATTGCTAAGATGTTTGAAGAGATTGCGTTCAGGCATGAGGTATATTTTGCTACGACTGAGCATATCGATGAGAAAAGAGAGCGCAACGTGGCAAAAATAAATCATAAAGAGTTCAAATCCCTCACGTAAGTCTAAATAGCCCGTGAGATGAACGAGAGTGTACTTTAGAGCTTTCGAGCCAAAGTGAAAGGAACTATATGGCAGAAATGGCTTCGCTATGTAGTAATACGAAGCTTTAGACGTCTGGTATTTGAGGTCTCTGCATAGCGAAATTTGATGCTTCCGAAGTCGATGATCGATCGGATAAAGTTATTTCAATACAAGTGTCAACATGGCTCGGCTCTCAAGACCCTTGCATAATGAGACGAATTGCTAAGACCGTTGCAGCAAATGTATTGTGACAGCTTGACACTGTACTGAAGTAGCATTGCCTTCTATTGTCGAAGAAGCGTGCGATATTCGGTTTCATTAGTCGGGATTGGAGATTGCATCTACGTGAGCATATAGATAACAAACCTCATATCAGCTCTACCATCTTTTCTACATACTCAATCAAGTAATGCTGTTACGGCATTGTTTCTCAACTCATGAAATCTTCTTCGTTCGATGAAAACTATCTTCTCGATAATAGAGACTCTGCCTTTGAAGGTGGAATTTTGAAGAGATACATTATTCTGTTGGTGGAAAGCGGTCGCACAATCCGTTATTGGGACGCTCGCAATTGTGCTTCTTATTTTTCTGAAGCTCGGAGCTCGACTTCGCATGGTACAATCGTTGATATTGTCAGGCCCCCCAAACCTGAAGATCGACAGTCTCCATGAATAAAGAGCCAGAATCAAGCATCAAGCATTCAGCATCAAGCCGAGCTCGAGGTCAACGATCTACTCTGAAAAATTATTCAATATAAGCCATCACACTGTGCGCGCCACGGGTCAATTTGGGAGAAGAGTTCGCAAATACGAAGGTCAGAGACTGTTGCATCATAAGGCTGAGCATGATCGTTTCAACAAACAGTCAACATGAGACTGTGATAAGTAAAGCGCCATCTTACGACGGCACACGAGAATAGCGAATATGATGAATGAGGTGTTGCGTAATTGTCGCAAGAAGAAGAAATAGGGTGACAAAGAGGGACCTTGCAACTTTGCAAGATGTTGGAATTCCAACCTTCACGGGATTCCCGTAAATCTGGAAGTCTGTGGCCTTAGGTCTTGGTGCGGGTTGAATAACATCATATCGCCATGTGCAATGTTGCAGCTTGACAGAGGTATGCGCATGTTGCTACGAAGGTCCCACCCCTGCGTATTATGTATGCTATATCCCGATTCACTGGTCGAACTAATATCCACTCACGGTGGTATATGCCACGATAGTGGTAAAGCAGATGTACGAGTACGATGGGGACACTCAAAATTCTAAAGAGGGTTCTCAAACGACTGTATGTGTATACGATGCTCTTTGCTTGTGTTTCTTATGGCAAAGCATTCAGGGTGGTCTTTTGGCACAACATCAAGCATCGACGTTGCTCAACCTTGATTGTGTTCTTTCTGCTTTCTACACTAGAAGGGAAACAGACTTGTTGAGTCTTTACTTAGGCTAATTTTAAGCTGAGAATGGCTAGCAATTGTCTTCTGATTATACTTGAGATAGTTGATGGTATGCAATTCTGTAAATATAGCTAGAATAGAGAGATCGTAGAGAGCAGACTCAAAAAATGAGCTTCACATTTATCGAATCGACCTTGAAGTTCCCAAGGTATTCTCATAACCCTCTGCAGCCCAAAGTCATGACTGGTTAACGCACAAAGAGTAGTCACTTCTTAAGGTTCGCAGCACGGACAGATGCCAACCTAAGGCCCTTCGCAGAATGTTCCAGCCCGCCTAAACTACCAGTCGTATCATTACTTAACTTGACCTAGAACTTGAGACATCTGCAATCAAGTACTGCTCTCTTCGACCTGGCTAAAGATCTTACACCGCTCATGATTGACGTCAGCAACCCAACGACATCGCTCACATGATATTCGTGGGGTGCGGTAAGGGATATCAGACCAATCATGATGGAGTTCGTAGAATTTTATCATTTAATATTTCTTCAATCCCCAGGATGTAATTTGATCACTTTCGCGAAGTTGGCGTAGCTGCCTTTACCGCGGAATGATTAGTCTATGAGATGTCTGTTCTCCCAGTCCGAGTTCAGCTTTTATAGAATCATCTTCATGTTCGCACCGGCAGACGAGCAAACAGCAAAGACTTATTTGGGTTCTGATCGATGAATTTGCCGAACACTTTCTTTTCTTGAAGGAATCTCGACAATGGTCTTCGTTTGAACGGATGAGGGTGGTAGCAAGACATCTTCCTCTTTCTGCTTCTGGTAATCCGGCCAATTTATGTTGAGGGTCAAGGTTAATCAAAGCTAGCAGGGCCCCTTTGACTTAGATGTCGTATCACGTACCCACATGACAGTCAGAATCGACTAATCAAGTATTTCGGTTTTAACCGCAAGACAGACATTATTAGAAGATGTCCTCACTGCTTTCGCTGCGCCCAGGCTTTCATCCCCAGCAAAAAACTTTTCGGCAGCTTCTTATCCGTCGCATCGTCGGCGAATTTTACTTCCTCAGTATTCCACTCCAACCACTCCTTCGCGCTCGCCCCAACCTTCGCCTTCAAAAGACCCACGCCTATATCCAAGACATCTCTAGTCCTGTTATCGAGCCGATAAAGTACCTTCGCGCCGCACTTGGCACAAAATTCGCGAGGAACGCTCGTAGAGTTTTAGTAATGCGCTGAAGTACTCATACTTCTATCTGTGAATAAATTCACGGGGCTGCCGTCCGAGTTGCAGACGTGCCGTGGGACATAGGCCCGGCTTGCGATCTCGAGTCCCGTTACCAGGCGGCAGGACGTGCAGGCGTCAAGCACAGCTACATATTTGTTGCCGGAGCTTCCTAGCCACCAATTGGCCCGCTTCTCGTTGCCGGGTGGTTGCGCTGAAGGATGAGTAATGTAGAAATGGTTCCCACCGCAGGGACAGCTACCATAAAGCCCGGAGTCCTGACTCTCCGCTACCAGAGCGATTGGCCAGCTTCTCCACGCCCGTGAGCCGAAACGTATTCTCGCTGATGGCAGCCGAGCCTTTCCCCCTTGGCAATATCATGTTCTTTGCCCGCTGGCAGCTCCGGCAACCACATGCTAAGCCCTCCATCCTTTGTTTCTTCAACCCACAACCGCTCCCTTTGTTAAAAGCCCCCAGTCCTCTCAGACACGCCCGTTGCCGTTGTGAACGTTCCTTCTGTCTCTTTATACAAGGGCAACATGAGCACCACAAGCGGGGCAGAAGTGGCGTATCAGGTCGTTTCATGACGCGTAAGAGGTCAGGTGAGATAATTCGGGTTTGTTGGTTGCGGGGATATGGGCGTATGTGGCAGCGAGCTCGCCGAATATGTCGAGAGATGTTGCAGTGACGGATGGCAGGGTGGAGAGGGAAGAAGATCGAGAGAAGGGTGTAAGTGTACGAGCCGCGTCCGCAACGGCAAAAGACTTGAAGAATTAGAGGTTTCGTAGTTCATGATAATACTGTAGAGTACCACTATCCGTACACCCTCTAGCCTACATGTACACCCTCCTCGAGGAACCTGAGATTTCCATTGCGCATCACTCAGCTACACACCAAATTTGGTAGACAGTTCTTTCTCATTGATAACTTTTTTTCATAAATACTGTCCCGGGACAGCTATATATGGAGAATTGGGAGCCGTTTGCCTAGTTAGCAAGCGATTCCAGCCTTTTTGACCGGTTGGCTGGAACCAGTTCTCTAAAATTATCTTCAGCAATGACAACTTCTAACCATCTACAAATTGACTTCATTCACTTTTGTTTCTTACTGTAGCTTGTAGAATAACGAGAGAATATGTCAGCTCAGCTTTACATTCGGCCTGGGGTGAGCTGCGCAGGCCTCGAAAAGTGGGATCTGAATTTACTCACAGTCTTGTACAAGAGGTTCTTCAGCTTCCTTCATCGTTGCAGCCTTGGTGAGTCAGTGGCGCCGGTCTTCAATGAATGTTCTATGTTGCTGTCGTGACGGTAACAGTCAGCCCTTTAGCTTAGGCCGACTCACTCCGAGTGCTTGATTCACCCCTTGCATCATGAGTCAGCTTCTTCAGCCTCGTTTGAGAAAACCCGTTCCTCTCAACGCCATTGTTCAATCCTTCAACCGTCCAGTGTGCGCATCATGTCATCTCGTCCACACTTCCCCCCGGAGATCTGGGGCCTCACTCTGCACAATCTCCGTGAGCGTAAGGGCCAGGACGACCTACAATACCTCTGGACAGAGGTAAGACATGTCTCTAAGCAATTTCGGGAAGAGATCGAAGAGATTTTTCGTATCGAACATCTGCCTAAGACTTGGTTGCATTTTGATACTCGTGAGTTGATTCGCTTTCTGTTTCGGCTGTATCCATGACTTGACAATACCGTACTTTTACTGCATGCCTCCCAAACAAATTGCAACGGTGGCAAGCTTCCTCGCCTGATTTCGTTTCCCAGCTCCCTGCACTATAAGACCGCGGCGGTAGTGCAGTTAGTCTGAGGGGGAGAAGATCTATGCCTTGATAATCACGACTAATATGCCAAATCCATCGCATAGAACTCAGCTACTCCAACTACTCCAACGTTGGACGCCAAGTCTACGACTTCCGGTTGAAATATAGTTTCGATGGTTTCATGCCAAAGTACCCAGGGAGAGCAGTCATGTCTCTGCGTCAGGAACATGGTGATGCGAATTGGCGGCGTGCACTCTTCCAGCATCTTCGCGACAATGCAGGGCTCGGAAGAATGGGTGAAGCAGACAAATCGAAGCCGGGAGGTCGACTGCGACTCTTCGAACACTCCTCCGGTTTATTTGTGGTTCAGATAAGGCGCGGGCTGAATGATTGTGTGGTGCCGGGCCTGAGCATCGACCAGCAAAAGGGCGAGCTCTCATTTGAATGGAGAGATCTCTTCGCTCGGTTTTTCGAAGAGAAGAAGATGGCCGAGTGTGTTTTGAAGGACGCACAGGTAGGCCTCGAAGGTCCGTCGCGACAAACTGAACACGGAGCTCACACAATTCAGGCCGGCGAGATCAAGCATCTCTCGCTATCGAGTGAACAGCCTGATCGGACTCCTTACCCCGTTGTTAGTGGAGGGTTTTCACACATCAAGCCCAGCCTAAGAGCTATTGCGCAAAGCGACATCGAAACGCGTTGTCGTTATAGATGGGAACAGGAACAAGAAAGGTCTGGACTTCGCCATCTTCGAAACCCTGTCCAGACTTGGAAGGACATTGTGGGCTGTCGTGAGAGCGACACGAGAATGTCCATCAGCAGATGTCGAGTCCGGCGCAATGCGGATGAAGAGGCCAATGTTGAAGACGAAGGGGCTATAAACGAGGCAAGGATTGACTGGGAGCTGGAAAGTAATCAAGTGGCGGATGCAGCAAGAAGGGCTGAGTGGGACAAGAGGACTGAAGTACACACAAAGTACACTCTCTCGTGGTTATCATCTAGCTGACATGTTCGCCAGGCATGCGATATCTGCCGTGAAACAAACATGGAGTGCAAGAGAAAGGCCCAAGGCCAGACGCCATGCGACCTCTGCATTGCCAATAACCAGCAATGCGAATCCACACTCGCCTTCATCAACGGAGCCCCAAACCTAGGAGGCCGAAATCATGCGGTGCAAGATTATCAGATGCAGTTGATGCTCCTCGAGCAGCAGAGAAAGAAACATCTGCTGATGGCTCAAAACCCATAAAACCCTAATTACAAGGGTCCCTCGTCTTCATTTGCTAGTTCTCCCTCGTTTTCCGTGCCGGCTTCACAGACAATAATAGGGCAGCAGCAGGTGATGTCAAATACGACAGTTCAGCAAGCGAACCAACTTTGAATGAACAACGGCATTCAATCCGGCAATTTTTTCGACTCACAGTTCATGTCTTTTTCACAACAAAATCCATTAGTGCAGCAGAAGTCTATACAGATCTATGCTCAAAACCTTGCAAAGAATCATCATGATAGTATGCAAAATGCTGAAGATATCTCAGATCGACAGTCATCAGTAAAACACAAATGTGAATTCAGATCTGAAAGTTCTGATGTTTATTTCAACAATAATTTTTGCTTTGCAAACTTAAGTTAATGATGTATCATCTGATTTGAATGCAAATAAAGCTGAAAGTGCTCACATCACTTCTATCATGCAAACGCATGTCATGTCGTTCAGTCGATCAAATGAGCTCGTAGTGAATTCGTCAAACTTTTCAGAATGATAGTGATGTTCAAAGTGATCTAGAAAGAAAGATCTGATTGATCTGATGACTTTGCTAGCTACATGATCATCGAAAAAGTCAAATAAAACTAGCAACTGTGTTGAAGATCTGCTTTTTCAAATTGAGAAGTGATTTACACATTTCAATAAACGTTTGCTGTCAAAGAAATGATAACAATTAATGAGACAGATGAATGAACATCACAATGCAAATATAAATCATCAATGTGAAAGACAAAAAGATATTAACAAAACATGTTTGAATTGACTTGTGTATTCTTTTATTTCTTTCAAGTTACAGTTGATAATGAGAGAATATAACAATAAATGAATCTATTAGCAGCATCACACATGTTTTTAGTTCACTCTTGTTTTCTAATATTATTGATTACATTTCAAAGTAGACTGATTGTCAAGTTGAGTTTCAAGTTGACATTTTGAACTCGAATCAATATCAAGTCGAATTGCTCACATTTTCAACTTGATTCAAGTCGAGTTGCTCATATTTTCAATTCGACGTGACTCGACTTGATTAAAAATTGAGTCAACTTAACTTGACTCGTCAAGAACTTGAACTTGACACCAAAAGCACTAAGAATAAAAACATAAAACATGTTTGCTTGTTCTTTGCATTATCTTTTCGCATTACTCATTGCATCATCTATATATTGCATTATTTTTTCGCATTACTCATTACATCATTTATATACTATCTTCAAGCTATTAACAACTATTGTTGTTAATACAAACTATTCTATAAAATGTCTAGTTTGTTGACAACTTTCAATCTGTCTGATGAAAGCATTTTGCATAGTTCATTTTCAGATAGTCTTCATTCTGAAGACTTTGCAAGTCAAGTTTAATGATTTATAAATTCTTCACATCATTTTGAAAAGAAGAAGATTAAACAAGAAGCAATGAACAAAATTCATCAGAATTTCTCACAGCTCAAGATAAGAGAGAATAGTGAGTATGTTCAATGAACTTTGAATACAGATAACTTTTTTCTATGATGATGATCTCAAATCTTTGTTGTCGAAAGTATTTAAAACAAGATTCAAAAAAAGATAGTTAATTCGCTCTGATTCAAAAAAGTCAAAGACAATAAGTAATTTAATATATGAAATCACTTTATACAGTTGACTTCGATTGTTGAAGAATTGTCTAAAATCTCATGCATAATATGTCATAAAATTATGAATCATTTAACAGCTTTTGATAGCTTTAACACGTTTGTTATGAAAAAGCATCTTGAATCAGACTTTTGCACAGCGACAGAATAAAAATGCAAACACTCATAATTATAGATTGAACTGACTTTTGAATGAGTAAGTCATATCTGATAATGCAAATTGATAATGCAAACTTGATAAACTATTAGAAAAAAAGTCATATCAAGTTAATCTTTGTTTTCAATTAAAAGAATTGAGAAAATCAATTATGCAAGATTTTTGTTGACTTGAATTTACTTTTTTGAATTGTTGATAATAAGCAATTTTGAAAGCTGCTACAAATGCTTCGTTCAGATCTGCAGATTGCACATTGCACAAAGATAATAATCATGATTCTCTCATACTATAAGAAGATTTGTGATAAGATCAGATTGAATCTTACAGAGTCATGACGTGTTTCTATTGCTTTGAATGCATAATCTAGTTCTCAAAGAGTAGCGTACTTGAGAATGTTGATATACTGAGTCGACGTCAAATTTCAGTTTCATAAACATTTTATTGAATTTACATCTTTTAATATTGAGCATATTGAACGTTAATTGATGATGAAGCTAATGAAAATTTCAAAGAACTACGTTATTAAAAACAAGCTTTTTGAGATTGTTATTAATAATGTCAGCAATAATAGTATCTTGAAAGAGAAACTTGAAAAGATCATAAGTTGTCGCGAGTTTCAATGAGACAAAACACAAAATTTCATTAATTGCTTGATTCACATCATCAATCTTGTGACTCAAGATTTTATTCAAGCTCTTAAATCAAAGACAATAGCTGATAATGTTATTACTCAATTAAAGAATAAGCAAATGCAAGATATTGAAACAAGCAAAGAATTATCTGTTGTGATCAAAAAGATATTGCTTTGAATGATAATGCAAAAAAGTAATACATTTATTAATCATGAAATTAGATTTGTGCTCTGATGATAGCTGTCAACAACTCTTTTCAGTGATTGATTCACTTCAGAGCTTTTCAAAAGCAGAATGACAAAAGATTTAGAAAACTGATACAAAATATTTGCATTCATTGAAACTTTATGTACTTGATGCTTCGTCAAGCATATTAACTATGCAAATTTGTTGATCTTTGAACAGAGAAATACTGCAAAGATTTCAAGATCACAAGAATCAAACTTAATGAAAGTAAATAATTCATGATTTTGCTTGTTAACAATTTATTAAATTTCTTCTATGAATGCACTTTGATAATGTCATGAACAACTAATGTAAATATTCACTTGAAATTTCAAATATTTGATGCACTTTTCAATCATCTTGAGCAGATTGAAAAGAATATAAGAAGAAGTACTTGCTCATCAAGTGCTGTTATAGTAAAGACTTGCAAAAAAGTCTCAATCAAACTTGCAAAGTATTATGTCAAGATTGAAAACAACAATGAAACAATATATAATCTTGCAAATATTTTGAATTCTACAATGAAGCTAGATCATTACAAAACTTGATATGACAAAGACAATGAAGATACAGATCATGATGAAAAGTCTGTTCACTATGAGATCAAGTACAAGACAGAGTTCAAAGAGTATTTTCATCGTTATTATGAAGATTCAGCTGTTGATTTGAGAGTAGAAGCACAAAGAGCAAGAAGTGATGCTGATAAAATAATGTATTATGATAATGCATTTGATCATTTACTAATGATCTTGTAGTTTGTTGCAACTGTTAGAAGATCATTGCTTCAACAATCTCAACGTGCTCATTCTTTTCAAGACGAAGATGATCAATATTTTTGCACTGATGTTATAAATGAGAAATGTTTGACATGACAATTTTGAAAAAACAATGCTTCAAATTTTTCTAGATTGACGCAAATGATTAAAGATGTTTTTTCATGCTCAATATTCTTGATAAATATTGAGTGAACTTTCAATCTTGCTAGAAGAGTATGTTAATGAAATTGATCACAGATGAGTTCAAAAACAATGAAATAAATAATGCTGATGAAATATTACAATTGAACTATAAATTTGAATTCAAACATGACTATTACTGAGCTCTGAAATATTTATTGCAAAGAGAAGAATGATGATCAAGAGATCAATGAGTCTGTTGATTCATTTTGAGTATTTTTGAAAACTGTTCTGACGCAGATTTATTCATAAATCTGCAATATCATTTCATTTATTAAAAGTCTTGCATTTAAAGTAAGTACTTATTAGAAGTACAATTGAGTCAATGCACAAGAATAATGCACAAAAGTAATGTGAATGTGATTTTAAGAATTACACTGTTTATTTAATTAATGAAGACAGACATTTTCTAGTTTGTCTTGAAAAACATGACATCAAGATTCATCATGAGATTCTTCATAAATTTCATATTTCTATCTTAAATAATGACGCGTTTGACATGAATTGTCATCAAGTTAATGTCTGCATAGAGCAAAATGTCAATGAAAATTCTACGACAAAAGTGATAATGCAAAAGAGTAATGCACTTACTTTTCATAAAGAAGCACATAAAGTTTTCAATGACTTCTTGAAAAGCACTCAAGACAAAGCATTAAATGCAAAAATCATATTGTAGCATGTTTGCTTAAGCATAATTATGCATAATCTCTATAATCAGTCTTTCGAAGATCATTTTGAAAATGAGATTTTCTGCAATCTTCTGATATTTTCAAATTTCGCGTAACATAACAATGTCTGATTTGTAGCGTCTTTTCTGTTGCAAAGCATTAGTATGTCAGTAGATAATGCATTATTCATGTGCATTATCTTTTTAATAATAATAGTAGATTTAAAGACTGAAGTTTCTTTGATAGCATAATGATCAGTTAAATGTATCGAGTTCTTAGACGTCTTACGTGCTGATGCACATGCTAAAAATAAACTTGTCAGCAATAAACAAGTCATATTGCATTATCAGTATGCATTATTGATAACATGCTTGCTGCATGTCATTGTTTATCAAGAATGATTGATTTAATTTATGTAAACTTGATTTTTGAAAGTATTATCTTCAAAAGTATTATTTATTAAAGCGTTGATTACTAAAACAATTTAAGAAAATATGATAAAAGAAGTGATTGAAAAATCAGAAAAGAAATTGAAGAAAATATTGAATAAGTGTTAAGAAATAAGTGTTAAGAATAATAATTAAATTTTTCTCGTTACATTCAAATTCATCTCACTTGATGAGTTTTTTTCTTTTCAAAATTCTCTATCTGTTCATATTTTATTGAACTACTCAAATTTCATTGATACTATTGCATTATTCAAACACATCATCAAAAGAACAATGCTGACTTTAACAGATACTTTTCACTCTGTTCAACAGTTCAGAAATAATTCTTTGTGAAAATTAATTCATCTCACTTGATGTTATATCTTTTACTTTCTCAAATTCTCTACAAGTTCATATTTTATCAAACTACTCAAATTTCATCAATACTGTTGCATTACTCAAATGCATTATCAAGAGAACAATGCTGATTCTAACAGATAATGTTCATTCTATTTGTAAACTCAAAGTTTATTGTAAGTCAAAATCATGATGAAAATTGATTCAATGAGCTCAAAGAACATTATAAGTGACAGAACAATGATCATGTAATCATATTCAAATGATTGCACAAACTAAGACAATTCAATGTTTGAAAAGAAGTGAATAAGATCGACAAAGCAGTAATGAAAAACAATGTAAGAGACGAGATAAAACAAGAGCGAAAGAACAAAGATATTCATGATAGTGCATCTCAGTAATGCAATACTAGATAAAGTGCTGATTTATTTATAGTTGAATGTTTTGAATTGAAAATCAGATGCAAAGTGAATGCTGAAATTATCATTGAAATGATAAAGCTTTTTGATATAATTGCTGTAACACAAGATGCAAATATTACTGCAACACAAAATGCAAATACTACTGCAGAGAAAATTGCTTTGAAAGCAACGAAAATATGCATTATTTATATGCATTATCTTTCAGTTGTAGAAACTGATATCAATTTTACAAGATAACAGATGAGCTGAACGTAAGCAAAAAGATATTAAAATTTATGATCTTTATAGTTCACTTAATTCAACAAATAATTCTTCATTATAATGATCTGAAGAAGTTAAAGCAGATTGATGATATTAATTCTATGACAGCTTTTTAGAATTTTGCAACAAAATTCATCATTCTTTCAACTGTCAAAGAATGAGAAATTCAGAATTCAATACATGCAATAAATTCTTATTTGAATGATTTCATCATAGTAAAAAATGATGATGCAGAGATATGCTATGAAGCAAAAAAGAATGAGAAGAAATTACAACATGATAAATATGAGATAATCAATAGTGAGAAGAAAATAATAAAGCTGTTTAACTAGCGAACAGCGCTTATCTTACTTTCTAAGTTCTAATTATAACTTATAATTTTATAAATTCATAGTGCATTATTTTTTTGCATTATCATGAAGAGTGTTTGATAGAAAGTCATGATGAAAATCATGAAGTTTTCATGATGAAGACTGTTCAATCAAACTATTTACATCTATTTAATATCTTGTTGAGTCGAGTCGAGTTGTTGAGTCGAGTTGTCGAGTCAAGTTTTTTAACTCAACTCAAGTTCTTGAGTTTAACTTCTCAATTTGACTTGACACTTTTTCCAAAAAATTTCAACTCAACTTGATACTTTTTGAGTTGAATACTTGACTTGAACTCAAGTACTCAACTTGACGCGATCAGTTTATTTCAAAGTTTTTCACAATCAGAGCATTTCAAGCTAATCTTTTTCTCAACAAGATTTTTCAACATAAGCACATTTACTTTTGTCATAAGCAGTATCATGCAGTCTTTCATATTATTGCGAAGTATTCTTCTTACAGTTTAGTCAGTATCAACAAAATGAAAACACTGAAATTTAGTACATTTGATCGCTAAAATCTGATTATGAGTGAAAATTCTTATTAAAGTAGAATGAAATCATCAAAATGATGAAGAATATATTGAAATTTTCACTAAACTTCATCATTGAAAGTTATTTTGTTCAATTATTCTGCATATAATTACAGTAAATTCTTAATTCATGTTCAACATTTTAATTAACTCATTTTAATTAATCATTGATTTCAGAATGATAAACTGTTGATAAATTAATGATAATTCTTAGTTATTTACAAAGACTTTGTCATATTGTTAATATAAATTGAAAGTTTCTGTTTAAAATAATAAAACTGAATAAATCATGAAGTTAATAAATATTTCATAGTATGATTTAAATTGTTGCTTGAACTGAAATGTCATTGTTTCTTTAATAATAAAAAACATAGTGATGTTTCTTAATAAAACAATATATGATTATGCAAATAATGTTGTAGTCTTTTGATAAAAATAATTCAATAATGAATAAACTGATTGTATTAAATTGAATTATTGAGATTGAGTTAAGTTCTTAACTTATTAAAACTTGATTCAAGTCAGAATTTTTAATCTGAGTATTCAAGTTAAATCAGAAGATTTGATCTGAATATTTAAGTTAACTCAGAAAATTGAGATTGAATATTGACTTGAAATTCTTGATTCAACTTGTTACGATTCTAGCTACGCATCTTCATTGATAGCTATGTTAATGACTATGTTGATGACTATTCTGAGAGCTATCGCCGATCGCTCGCCGCTAGAGCATAGACTTGTTTCGAAGTCAACTTTATTCAGAGTTAGCTTATGTTCTTCTGAGTCATATAGATAGTCGATTCTTCTCTTCTAGATACTTTTCTTTCTTAGCATTTATATACTCGTTACATTACACTCATATGACTCGCTCTATGCTGACTTCTAACATTATATAAATG
>JAABUP010005331.1_pt1 | contig 19683 bp, 26 predicted proteins | sample 5559201 | NCBI WGS metagenome assembly JAABUP01 (sample SAMN10711887, study PRJNA513373) | rock metagenome | isolation source: Antarctica rocks | place: Antarctica
CAACTTGTTGATACAAGTCTGAAACAATGGTGTGTGTTTGAAAGTGTGTTTATGTGTGTAACACACGAATGCAAAATTAGAGACGAATATCGATATTGAGCACAAGAGTGGGCTGACGTGCACACAGCTACACATTGGTGTACACTCAGTATCAAGCAACAAGACATTCATTTATGTGAACAGCAAAACAACAATCTGCATAGGTGAGCTCATGGTTCTGCAAATGCCCAACATCCTTTAACAACTGCATGAGCACACTTGTAGCCATGCCAAGACACCACAGTCTGTCTCACATCGGGGCTACAAAAGAAAGCCCAGAAGTCCAGAAGCTGCCTATAGACAAATGTAACTTGTGCAGATTTTGACAGCAACAAAAGCTTAGAACTGGCATGGGTGTTTTGATACTTTGAGACTGAAAAACGCAGTAAAACGCAGCGTGACATGGATGCACACCTTATGCTTTGCAACAGCACAGTTTCGGTTGAACAGGTCCTCCCACTTTGGCTGCATTTTCAGAGCATCATACAGCTCTATGCTGCAGGTGGCCTGTACACATCATTGTGACCTCTGTGACACGCTAGTCTTCATCATCGCTGTCTGTCAACACCTGATACCCCAGCTCTACTGACTCCCTGTCGTATGTCCTCTGCAGCTCAAGTTCAGTCAATCAGCACATAGCAGGTAAGTGTTACTCGAATTGTGATCCAGGCTGGTACAGATAGTGGCTACAAAGCTTGGAACAAGAAAAGACAGGGCACTTTCCTACCTGCAAAAGATACTCCTTCCACGAAGAGTAACCTTTACTGCGGAGCTGCTGCAGCGCTTCGTCAGAGCTGGACCCGTGCTGCATGACAGGTCTGCCCAAGAAATTTCGCTGTATGCGCTGCACTTCCTCCTTTGGAAGATTGCAAAAGGACTGGAGTGGAATAGCGTCAAAGTCTGCCTCTCGCCAAACGTCTTGCTCTTTTGGTGACTGTGATTCGGCTTTCTGCCTGCATTGTCGTCCAAAAGGTGTGTAGACGGGCGCTCTGTTCGCGGGGGCCTGCTGCACAGGAGGATATCCAGGCTGGAAGAAAGTCACACTCCCAGAAGACAGCATTGGACCTCGGTGTCGGCTTTAACTTCTGTAACTGCTTCGTTGTACTTCAATGACAGTCTGCGTGCTAAAGGCTGCGTGCTAGCAAGCTTTTGGCTCGCACGAGGGCTCGCACCGCGGACGCGTCCACCTTCGAGACAGCAGCGGCGTTAATTAACGAATATTTCAGGTCAGCACGGGTCGCGTATGGGCCTGTGTGGGCCAAATTGCCATACGAAACTACTTGCCGTTGCTCACCGCATGTTGGCACACCAAAGTACACTGAAAAGCATCAGCATTTCTCACAATGCACCATGCAGATTTCAGACGAGCGACGCTTCAGCGTTTCACATTCCGAAACCAACTTGCACAGATGTCAAATCAAGACTGCTTCCCACACTGACTGATCACTAGTGTATTTCCAACAGGGAGTAAAACATGTAGCATGTACTGCAAGCACACCTGTACAAAGCAGACAGACTGTCCTGCGAAGCAACTGCAGTCACAACAGCAAGACTCTGCACTGCGGTAATTGTAAGATGCTTGTCTTCCCAAGCAGCAGCACAGCTGTAGGCTCCTGCTGCTGCAGTGCCGTGATCCACGCCATGCAGCAGCTGCACTGCATGCCTCACCCAACTCATTGCTGTAGCCTTGCATGCCACAGCATGCATCTCATAGCCAACTTTTATGATCATTTCATGTCAAAGTTCATGTTTTGAGCTTCAGATCCTGCAACGCACAAGGGCAGCGCACACACCATGATGGGCCCAGCAGAGCCTGTCAGTGACAGATTGCTCCAGACACTATGCAGCACGATACACCCTGAGACAGAGCCATCTTGTGGTGCAAAAGAGCCTGAGGCTCCGGCAATCTTGTGGTTCAACTCCAATGTGGATGACGCTGAGGGAATCTGTTAACACATTTATACTGATCACTGTGCTTATGACTCACTTGCAGGAGGAGGTGTAGAGGGCGGTAGCTCTGCAGCTGATCTGTGCCTAGCAGCTCTAGAAGCCAAGATGAAGTGTCTGAGGATGTGTTTGAGGCGTGTGTGTGCCTCTTGTGCTTAAGCTTCCTCTAGAGAGATCCTGGTATCTGTCTTAGTGGCGATGTCCTTGAGGTCCTTTGCGATGATGTATAGCTTGGTGTTGATAAAAGAATTGCTGAGCACAAACTCTCTGTGCTTTGCACTCATGTAGAAGAAATCAAGAGAGCTGGATTGCTTGTGTGCAGTAGAGTTTGATGGCAGCTTTATCCTCTGGAGTGAATGTACATATGATTGTCTTATTTGAAAGTCCCATCAGGGCTTGCTTGATTTTCTCAGGGCTCATGACTAGGATTGCTATCACACAATGATCACACAGAAAATGTAGACGGAATCTAGAGGAATACAGACAATCACGTGACTGTGTGCAAAAAACATCAATGTTATGTCATCTTGTTTTATCCTAACATAATCTTGGCGTTTTCAAGGAGGTTTCGGCCCAGCTTCTGCAGGGACTGCACCCAAGCACTGTAGACTCTGCCCCAGAATTCTAGTGCATCAATGCCAGAGCACTACCCCCTTAGCGTACAACCTCTGCATGCTCTGCGCACAGCCCTCCAAGGCGTTGCAAACATAGAGGAAGATGACTGGAAAAGTGTAGGTTGTGCTAGGGTCCCAGTCATGTGCTCAAGGTTCCCCCCAACGGGGTGAAAGCAGCGGGGATCAGCGTGGGGCTGAACCCCTACCCTTCAGACACACAACATGTGGATATCCTCGGTCATCAGATCAACACATTGACATGTTTACTCAGACGTTCTGCAGCCCTCTCTGCTTCTACAAAAACCTCTATCTTCTATGCTTCTACCTTGTTAATCTACTTTTAAAGTGTAAAGCACTACAGGAGTTGACTCTGAGTCATGGAGTCTTGAGTAGATCAACCACTACAAATAATACCCCGGTAGCTAGCCGTTTTGTTTCTGGTAGCTAGCAGTGCAAATGACTATTTGCCACACAGTTTCCGTTGCTGTTTCCGTTTTGCCAGTATGGGAGCAAAAACGGCTATCTGCCTAGTATCCGGAAAACACACAATGCAAAACGGCAAAGAATGCAACATTCCGTTTTTCTACCGGAAAAGGATTTCCGGCAAAACGTCGGATAATTGTAGCCGGCAACGGCGATTGACGGCAAGTGTGTTGCCGGCAACAGGACTGCTGGAGAAATATTGTCCGGAAACACAGTGCTGGCAACAATTTGCCAGTACAGACTGCAATCCATTCTGGCTGCAGTCATGCATAGCAATCATTGACACTGACACAATTGCATTACACTGCAGCCTCAACATGAAGCATAACTGTAGCTAGGGACCAAATTCAGACTTTGCTTGAACAGTTTGGCAGCTTGAAAGCAACTCACAACTTGCGCTGATGCCAATGGTCGGCCTGCAAGTGCAGCTAGCTATGATCACAGCACCTGACACATATGTCCTTAACAAATTCGCACAATATCTGAGACAGTCTCTTCACCAATGGTCCAAGTGGATAGTGGATCCTATTGTCCAGATCAGCTTCTTTCTGCTCGAGAGGCAATTTAACGTATGCCATGTAATTCAAAGGGTCATACACCTCGAAATGCAAACCGTTCAACTCTAAGCACGCAAGGCTGAGGAACTTGATCGCTATCATGGGGTCAGGAGCCCAGTCGAATTTAACGTAAAAGTTGAACAATCCACGATCGTTAGCCGAACTGCATGCCACTTGTTTCACCACCGCGAGGTGCTGATTCATCAGTGACGACCTCAACAAGTTGCCCATCTCCTTCGCCAGCAGGAAGCTCGTAGTCATGCCCGGCACCATTGACTGAAACATAATCCCCCACGTATCCATCGCGAATCTGACACTTATGCTCGAATTCATCCGTGTCCAACAGCCTGTTGACTATGTCGTCTCTCCTCGACTTCAGATACCAGTCTATGACGGTGAGGCAATCCCGCAGTTGTCTGATTAATGTAAGGTCCACCTTTTTAGGCTCCACCCAATTGTCTGACAGAAAAAAAAAAGCTACGTCTCTCACTGCCGACCGTGCACAGGTGAAAGGTGTGCTCATTGGCTGGGGGATTTAGGTCCTGAAACTCCTCTGTTCTCGTCAAGCTCGTTCTCTATCAGCCTCAGATACTTCTTGATTATGCAGCGCTGGTCTGGATTGATGGGGAGTCTGTAGATGTTCCTGTGGGTGATGCTGAGGTAGTCAATGACTGCATCTGTAGGGAGAGGGATGGCCATGTACGTCTGCCCACACGAGTCGCTAAGATCAATGCTTCTAGGATTTGCTTCAGATAATGCTGTGATAAAGCCGCTTCTACCTCAGAAATGTTCTCTGTAGAAAGGGTCTGCAGTCTGTGCAAGTCCTTGGCTAAATCTTTCAGAACGTAGACAACCCAGCCGTACGGTGTAATAGGAACGAAGTTAGGCATTCAACTGGTATTGAGGAGTGAAGAGACACAAGTTAATGATGTCTAGCAAAGTGCGGATGGCCACTTTATCCTCTGTGGTCAGGGTATTTAGCGACGTGGTATTTATAATCCCCTTTAGGGCCGCAACGATCTCTGGTCCCTTCATGAAAGCCGGGATCCCTACTCTAGCAGCTTTATTAGCAGATCGGATAGTCAACTCATCAGATCGCAAACTTCATCTTCATCGATCTCGGTTTCCATTTTTGTTAATTGTTCCATCTGTCGGATGGCTAATTTGAGGTGCTTTACGAGATTTTCGTATGCCGTTGCCATTATTTACAGAAAATACAGTGTTTTGTCAAGGATCTACAGACCTGCAGTACTCTGTGCGCAGAAAAAAGTAGAGTTATGTCACCATTAGTCAACTGTGACATAATGCAGATAATCTCTGGAGTGATTTCTATAGATTTCTAGCCCAGACTCTGCAGCATCTGCCCTAGATCACTGTAGGATCAAAGCCAGAAGATCTATAAATCAGGGCCAGATCACTGTAGGTTCTGCCCCAGATCACTGTAGGGTCTCAATGCAGAAGAAGAATAGTCTGTATGCAGAGTTCTGCAGCTCTAGGGCTGCAGAACACGCTTCTGAAATTTTCTGGATTTTGATAGAGTTGAGTCATGATCTGAAGATTATGTGACATAATCCAGCAAACCTCACTAGGGTAGCCAACATTTAAGGGCAAACAGGTAGGGGTAGGGTGTGGGTCAGGCCCCAGGCCCATTGTACCAGACCCTCAGAAACTCCTCTCAGATTTCCTGTGCCACTGTGCTATACTTTTTAGAGCTTTTTTGAAAGAGTGGTACATTAGTAAAAGGGAATTAACTACAGCGAAAGTACTGAATTGGCTAATTAGGGGCCTAAATAGCATGGTACATTAATTTAGCCCTGGTAATTAGGAGGTTTTTGCTGACAGATGCAGACCCTATTTTCAAACTTTAAAACATTGCTTAGTGATAAAGGCCATTATGTCACACCCCACCCCTACATGCTTGCTTTGTAATCATGACAAAACACAGGAAACCTAAGGAATCTGGATGTGGTCAGTAGTCAGTTAGGCAAATATATAAATTATTGCACTTCAGTGTAAATGCTTCGGGCATGTGCACTCTTCTTCTTGCTCCCTATGTCCTGCTGTTTGTCCATTGTAATCTCTCTCTCCAGCTCATATCTGCTTTCGCGACATCGACACAAGATGCGTTGCTGAATGCATGCCACAAAAGGTCTCCGCTGATTGTACAGCGCTTCCGCAACCTCTGATCGTGGAGGAACAGGGCGTGACGCCCACATACATAGCTTGATCACTTGCTCCTGGCGATTGCTACTGTAGAAAAGATAGCGAATATCTGTCTGTGTCCCTGCAGCATGACAAAACATCTGCGTTTCACGCTATACTTCCACTTTGTGCAGTGAAAACTGCACGTGCCAAATCCTTCGACACATGTCTAGCTCGGCCACTGCTGTCTCGCTCGACGGCGACAATTCCCTGCCGTCCTGGTTCAAGCCAACACGATTTTTAGACGTTGATTTTGATGCGGACGCGTATGTGTCCGACTTGAGACGATTTGTGAGTAAACAACTCTGCACCCTCACGGGGGTAGCCATGCTCTACTTGTGAGCGACTTATCGTTGCGCAGCAGATCCTTGCACTTTGCAGACATGCTCAATGCAGGTACCATTGGAGACTTTGAGCTCCCAGTTACAGAAGTATCTCACAGTGTTGAAGGGCAAGTTGGTCGAAGTAATCAATGAGGACTACAATGACTTTGTGAGCCTCAGCACAAAGCTAGTAAACGTTGATGGAGCTGTTACACAGATGCAAAAGCCCTTGCTGACTCTCAAGGTATGAGCTTTGCACCGCTCTGCCATGGATTCCCTCCTGCCATGACAACGTTGCATGGTTGACAGCAAAGACAGGCTGTTGTGTTTGACCCTAAATTGGATGACTGCAGGACAAGCTCGTTTCTGCTCAAGCAGCAGTACAGTCTGAGCTGAATGCACTGAACCAAGGTTTGCAGAGGCGGCAGCAGGCAGCCAAAGTCAAAGCTTTGCTGGAACTCATGCAAGACACAGCACATGTCATGTCCAAGGTAGAGGATCAGCGTTTCATGATGTGCATCCCTCCCATACCCAAGCACAGGCTCACATGCATCATTGAGAGCTGTTGTGTGCTCTGCGATGGAAATGCAGAGCACTAGCTGTGCTGGCAAGATGCGTCTCTTCTTTGTACACAAAAGCGGCTCATCACCCCATACTTTCATCCCTGTCTTGCAGGTTGAGAAGCTTCTCGCAGAGGTTGATGCCTTGATTGCACAGCAAGGCCACGACAATCTCACACGAGATGCGCTTGACAGCCGCACTCGGCTGTATGAGCGTGTAGCCAGTGAAGTCAGCAGGCTCAAATACTTCTTAGCGAAGGGAGATCAGCTGCCAATCCTGCAGCAGCTGCAGCCAAGGGCAGACAGCGCTGTCAAAAGGCTGTCAAGTTTGCTGAGCCAAGCATTGGACGCAGCTCTCAGGGAGGGCCATCAGTCTGCTGTTCTGCATTGCCTTCAGGCTTATACTGCAGTGGGCGACACACACAGCGCAGAACAGGTAGTGCACCTGTTGATTCCCTCTTAACGGCTTTAGAGGCCAGCCGGCAGCAGGAAGGCTGTAGTATTTGCTTTTCATAGCATGCCATGCATTGTTGATGAGAGCGTTTCTGCTTCATGAAGTTTGACTTCATTCTAATGGAGTCAGTCATAGGTCATGGTCGCACCGGCATGCATATGTATCCCCACAGCATCAGCAAAATCAGAGGGTGGAGTGATTGCAGGTGGTTTGCACCTTTGCGGATAGGCTACCATTGTGTAAGAAACCACTTGAACCGAGCTTCTTGACTACTGGAACAACTTACCCCCCTTCCAAACCTGCAACGGCATAAACAGATCTGGTGATTGCTGCAGGTCGTCCAGCAAGCGCTTGTTGTACCACTGGTGGAGTCTGTCATTGCAGAAGAGCAGGAGGGCAGGGCTCTTGGGGCGGCCCCTGCATCAGACCAGCTAGCCCCAGTGAGTGCCAGATGCCCCTTGCATGTTGTTTCTTCACATTGCAACATTTTGCAAGTATCTAGCTCAACATGAGCTACAAAGCGTCAATATTTGTATTGTTATTATTGCACTGCACATGCTGCTTTTGTACATTTGCCTTTATTCTTGCACAATGAGGCCACAATCCATAGCTGGATCCATTACCACTGCATGTAGTGGCAGGTCAGGCCGAGCTGACATAAGACAGAAACTACCCATTCACAGCAGCATTCACAGCAGCATACTGGCATGGGTGGAGAGGCAGACCCATACAAACTCCATGCCAAAGTATGGTGCCAACCAGCATATGGCTAATGGTGGATAACGACAACAGTTCTGTGCATTTGCACCAGGTGTCAGACACAATGCTTATGCATGTCCAAGAGCAATGCGGGGCACTGCTGGAGACGACAAAATATGGCTAGTTGTGGATGCCGACAAATAACAACACATGGTTAATTGTGGATGGTGACAAGTGTTCTGTGCACCAGGTGTTAGAGGCAATGCCTACGCAGGTGCAAGAGCAATGCGGGGAACTGCTGGAATGACCACATATGGCTAATTGTGGTTGGTGACAAATGTTTTGTGCATTTGCACCAGGTGTTAGAGACGATGATTACACGGGTGCAAGAGCAATGTGGGGAACTGCTGCAGACGACAATGGCTCCACAGTCAGGCCTTCAGACGCTTGACTTTCTGGGCAACTCCATCCTTGCTGCTGTCGACCAACAAGTCGCCAGCAGTCTACCAGGTACCCTGCCAATGCCTGCTGCCCATTTCATAGACTTGTGACAGGTGTCCAAACCACTCCTACGCACCTACTAGGTGTATGTGAAACCTTGTTTCCGCATGTCAACTCTATACATTGAATTGCACCCCAGGGGTGTGTGCCGACAAGGTAAATACCATTGCCACTTGTTTGCAAGGTCTGGCCCTTCTGCAGGAAAATTACTGTCAAGGGTTGCACTGTGTGAAAGGATGTATCCTTATCCTTGCGTGACCATGTAGCAAATGGAAAGCTTGATTATAATTATAGTCATTACTGTTGTTCTTAACACTATTAATATTGTTATTATTACTGATATTATTCAATTATTATTATTAATGTGGTTGAGCTGTTGCTATTGATATTTGTTACTGTTATTATCATTATCATTATCATTATCATTGGATGTGTGTGCTTCTTGCATTGAGTTCATGTATACATGTATGTGTGTGCAGGTGCTTTCTCACCTGGAGTCCCCACCTCCTTCATATCCAACTACACAGCAGCAATGCATTTCTTGGATCAGCTGGAGTCCATGTGCACCACCAAGACTGCCTTTCAGGTACAGCCGAGCTGGTCATGAGCTGCTTTGTACACTGCCCCTTTGCTTGTGATCCAGCTTGAGCTAGTCAGGTTACTTTGGATTATTGTATGTCTGGTCGTGTCGAGTCAAGTAGGTGGTTTCTCTGTGTAGCCAGCAATCTGTAGCATGTCATCACTCTAGGTGAAAATGCTGCCTGCCTCCATACATGACACAGTATTTCGGGTCAAAATTTCTGCTTGAAGCAGTCAGGTACCTGTGTGTCATGCAGTCAAGTCAAGCTTGCAGCCTCGGCGCCCAACCAGCCCTCAGCATTCAATTCCTCAGGCCTGCTCAAATGCGTTGCAATCGCATACTTGTTCCACTTGCTGTACCCATCCATTCACACGCCTCTTCTGCAAACTGTGTGGTTCTGTGACACTGAGCTGTGATTGCGCAGGCGCTGCGGGACAGCCCAGCATATGACAGCTTCCTGAGACGCTGGAAGCTGTCTGTCTACTTCTCGCTTCGATTCCAGGTACAAGCGTCAGCAACACTGTCCTGCTCCAGCATGATCTTCAAAGCCACACCACATCTCGCTGGCGTGCAGCACATTGTATTCAAGTCACAGCAATGGTGTAAGAGCACGTGCGTGGCACCTCTTGGATGATCTGTCAGCAGGTGGCCAGACCCTCACTCAATGGAGTGTGGCTTTCAAGATCGTACCAGAGCAACGTGATAGCTTTGTCCAGCATCAGAGCTGAACCATATTGTGGCACTGCATCTGCTGCGAGCTGGTATCATGGACAAAGCAGTGATTGGCTCTCTGATCAGCTAATGCTCTGCCCAACATGCAATCAACCTACTTCCTTGCAATAGGCCAAGCCAAAGGCACCTGTTGCAAACCAACATGATGCTCAAACGCTACCCATACAAGATGGGATGCAAAGAGATATCGAAAGGTAGATAAAAACGAAACAAGATGCCAAGTGATACCAGGCCATCTGAAGATGCACATGAAGGCGAGGCTTGTTTGTGACACTGCTTGTGCAGGAGATTGCAGGACCTCTGGAGGCCAGTGTGGCATTGCCTAGCCTGACCACAGTTGCACAGGAGCAACAGAGCAGCAACAGCTTGCAGCTGCAGCTGCAACCCAGCCTATCTTTGTGGCACGCTCTCCAAAGGTACAGTGTTTCCTGACCCAGCTGCATCGGAGTGAGTCTCGGCAGTCTGTGCTGCTGCCGTGTCAGCTTGTCGCTGTCCAGCCGGCTGTTCACAGCCTGATGGACATACCCTTCGTGCTCTTTCTGGGGAGTTATACTCAGGTTGTACTCAGTCTGTACACACTATACTTGTGCTCCGGGCTGCTGCCTCAGGAGGCTCCCGTTATCATAGCCGAGAGGCGTAGATTTTTCGTTTCTTTTCACTACACTTTTACACGGATACGAGAGATATAGAGTCAAAGAGTACGTACTTCAATATGGTTTGAGGTAATACATGCTTACTGGCCCAAATCGCATTTGCCATTACTGCATGGTGTATCAGGTGTACAGCAGACGGAGTGTATCTTCAGCCGCTGGCAGACAAGTTTGCACGCCTTGTGCTACAGCTGCTGGCCAGGTATGCGTTCTGGGTGGCAGAGGGCATTGCTTCCAAGAGCAGCAGCGGGGCTGCTACCCCTTCCCAAGATGGCCTCGTCAACACCCAGGTAACAGTGAGTTGTATGCTGGTAGGCTCAGCAACTTCCTGATAAACCGCCTTGCACTGTAGGACTTTGTTTGTTGTCCCTGTCCTGGTAGTTTCCTAACAGTGTATAGACTTTCTCAGCTGTCTCAGCTGTTGTGGGTAGGCCAGAAATGTGATCAATCGGCACAGGTATTGCCAAAGCCTGTTATGTCTCATGGCATGCACACGTCTTGACAAGGGCACAGAGTCTGGGCCAGCCTCCCCCCCCCCCCCCTGGTCAGTGGCTTGGAGGCGCTGAGTTGCAGCACTGTGTCTAGACACCGGGCATGGCATTGACAATACGAACGCGTGCAATCATCATGCATCGTGGGTTTGCTCATGCCATTGTCAAGTAAGGCACTAAATTTTGCGTCGCCCCAAAGAAGGGATTGGCGTTGATGAAATTTTCATGACAATCACTGCGTCTCAAGCCAGGTATAAACCCTAGACACTAGATTTTGAAGGATGTGCTGGGGTGTGGTGCCTAACAGCTGTTGTGTAAATGCATTTTTGAGCTGGTTGCAGCTGCAGGGAGACAGAAGTTGGGCTGGTAGGGCATCCCCAGAGCAGCTGGCCCTTGTGAGGGCTGATCTGGACAGCCTAGCGGCGTGGACTGAAGACCAATACTGGCCAGAAGTGCAACAGCGCCTTAGCTTTCTGCCCACAGAGGTAGTCAGGTTCTGCCACTTTCCAAATAGCCATTTTCCTTGACATTTGCCCAAATTCCGGACATTTGTCGTTTTCCTGCACAGATGTCTTTTCCCTGGAATCTTGTCATTGCCCATGCTTTGGACAAACAGCTAGTGGAAGAGCTGACTATCGAGAAATCAGCAGCTGGAACGCTCACTATTGACAACTTGCAGAGAGTATAGAATACCTGAAAGAATATAAAGCATCTGTGAAATGCAATGTATATGGCAGTAGTCTGTGTGCTCCTTGATCAATATTGTGTGCTCGTCCGTGATGACTTGCGTCGCACGCATCTGATGTCTTCTGATTAAGCCCGCATATATTACTACTGTTGTTATTGCGGTGGTTGTTGCTGTTGTTGCTGTTGCTATGATCATTAACCTCGCCGTAGGTGGTGGAAAGCATAGGAAGCAGCTTTCAGGATGCGCAGAACAGCATGACAGCTCAGGCCGGACCTGTCAAGGACGCCATAGTCAGCATACTGCTAGACAGATGCCTCACGGTGCTTAGACAGCTCAGAGGCATCACTGCTACCTACCGCATGACTGCAAGGTAAGCCGTAACATGCAGGGCAAGCTTGGATGCCCTCGTCTAACCTGATCTGGGTCTCTTTCAGTGCTTGAGAATCTCACAGAGGTACCGCTGCCACTGCCTGCACCACTGTAAGGTAAGCTACATCAGCAGAGTCTTTAATGCATGACTGGCAGCAGTCTAGGTCTGCCGTTCTGCTGGAATAGCTTGGAGAGCTTATGTTGCTCACATGGCCAGTAAATTGCACTGCACAGGGCCAGTGCAATACACTGAAAAGCAAAGAAAAAAGAAAAGAAAAGAAAATTTGCTTTACACTGCACAGGGCCAATGCATTCCACCGTGCATGGCCGGTGACTTACACTGTACATGGTTGGACTAAATCACACATGGTTGGTGAGTAACCCCGTGTATGGCTGATGAGTGAAAGATGAGAACCAGCTCCACAGTGTATGTACAGCTACCTGCAATGACGCCTGCTTTCTATGCCTTGCGCTGTGAATGCTGCCAAGCACATGCCTCATGAATCTGGCACCTTCTTTTGATTCACAGTCATTATGTGCTGACCACTAGACTGGCCATGTCAGAGGCTCTGCAGCTGCAGTCATGGTACTGAACATGTACAGTAGTATCCTGGCAAAGATTGCCCTAACAAGTCAAAGTCTGGCAGCAAAATATAAGCTCGTCCAGATACATAGGGTGATACCAACAGTCAGAAGCAGTGTGACCAGAAGATGCAGGCGTTTCAATATCGAATGTGTGTCAGCTGTCAGACAGTACCCGGTCACGCATAACCCTGGCAGGGATGGCCCTGATCATATATCTAAACCCTATCAAAAAACCCAGGTCAAACTCTGGCAGATGAAGGTGACATGGCTACACAGTGTTGACAGATAGATGTGACGTGCAGGCCGCTGCCAACAAGGCCATCACACTATGTGGGCGGGGTATTGCAGCCGTTGAGGGCTTTTCTGGGAACAGATGCTGGCAAACGCCTTCAGCCCTCAGCTCAGCAGGAAGTTGCGGAGGTCTGTAGATGCATGTGCGTGTTGCATTGCTGCTCAATCCTACAAATGCATACATATAATCCAAGTCTGAACCACAACAGTCTGAACCACAGAAGAACCCTGAGTCTGCTCTGAGCATCCTCATGAGCGAGAAGAGCTGACTCCGGGACTCCACATTCAGTTCAGAACGGCCAATTCTCCTGAACAGGGCTCTTGACCTGACTCAGGACTGGCAAGCTTGCTTGCAGACTGTTTAGAAATGACCCTTTTTGACCAGGATACTGACAACGCTGGCACAAACGTACAACCTAGTTGGTTGGCTGAAGATGCAAAATCCTTCTCCTTGATTGCAGCATGTGCTGCTGATGCTCGTCACTCTTAGGAAGGTAGAAGTGAATGCTGGTACAAGGCTGATATAACATTCTATAGGGTCTTTTGTTTTCCTTATAAAAGGGTTTCCCCAGTATCAGTCCCCGAACATACTGATATAAACATATGAGAGGTCTCTCACAAAAACGAGTGAATCAGTTCAGTTGTCCCAGCAGAACGTGGGTATGGTGGTTGACATGATTGCATGGTCTGCCTTACAAGAGCAGCAGCCACGCACTGATGCACATATCAAGATGCGCTTCCTTTTGCCAACTTGCTCACAATTGGGCTGTATCAATCTAGTGCTGTACTTGGTCGCCAGATGCCTGACCTGACTTGAAAAGTGCACAGAAGCAGTGAGTCTGGTTGCAAGGTGCTCAAGCTGACGTGCAGGGAGTAGCTGCCACTGTAAGCCAGCAGTACGCCAGCATGGTTTCAGAGCTGCTGGACATGCTGCAAAAGACTGAGCAGTCTCTCGCGCGGGTCAGGAGAAACAAGCCAGCTGACTCAGCAGCTGCTGGCAATGGGTCAGAGCTGTCAAACATCCAAAAAATCTCACTGCAGCTGTTTTTAGATGTTCAGGTGCGTTTTCGATGCTATTGGCAATGTTCAACCTTGTGTCTTGACGTCTGCAGTGCATCAAGCAGAAGCTTGTGCACTGCCGGTTGTGCTGATCATAAGCATGTTGCCTTATTTATTAGTCTATCAGGCTTTGTGCATTATCCAGGTGGTGGCATCCAGTCCAGCCTGCTGGGTGCTTGAAACTGTATATCACATTGCTGTTTGTTGCGCGATGCTGACGTACTGCCTTGTGTGTGTGCATTATCTTCCTGTCGCTTAGGACATGTCAGATCCTGTCACCAACAAGTGCCGAGCAACATTTATGCCTGCAGGAATTTGGGGTTCAAATGCAGAAACACAATGTGCAGCCATCTAATCTGACAGAGTATCAGGACCTGTGGTGCATTGTTGCTCCAGAAGACAAGCCTTTAGGAGATGCATTTCATGAGAACAAATGATTTCGCACAACAATGTCAACAAACGATCTCACAGGTGTTGCAATGGCATGTGACACAAAGCAGCTTGCAATCCCATGTCCTCTTTTGGCAGGAGCTATGTTGGCCCCCATTTTCTAAAAGAGACAGGTTTTACGTGACGGGAATGCCGGATCTCAGTGAAAGGCACTGGAAACGAGCATCAAAGCCAAATACTTTGGCAGATATGCCGCCGCACGCTGGCCCCCTTGGCCGACTTAACATCCCATATGATCCTGTGCAATACATAGATTTCTTAGAATGGCTGTATAGTAAATACAAGTCGCAACCAAGTGGTAGTCTGATCGATGCACAGCAATACGCTGATATAGTGCAATTCTTGGAGAGAGAGCAGACTGATCTGAAGGGACAGAAAGGAACTAAAGGCCAGCTGCAGACTAGCAAGTGGCGACACAGGATCCGCCAGCAGAACTATGTCTTGCAGGGAGTTGAGGGGGAGCAGCAGGTGTATAAAGCTGTTCCTAAATCAGATGATGTGTCTACTGGCCTCCTGCGACTCTTGCAGATCCATGACATTCCAAAAGTCTTGCATGAAATTCATGTCAACACATTGGGCCATGCGGGACAAGACAAGACTGTTGATGAGGTAAGACTAGGTAAAGGCAATGTTGCATAGTGACCAATGGTGGCCAAAGCTCATGACATATGCTGTCACGCTTACAAGACACATGTGTGCACACATAGAGCTGGCTTTGCAGGTCAAGCGGCTCAGTGGGTACAGTTCTGCCAGCTCAATCATCTGATTGACTGTCCTGACCGGGAGGTACCAGCCGCCTTAGTGCTTACACCTAAGGCCCGGCGCTGGGTATAAACATGCCAAATCAAAAAGCAGGTACTCGAGAGCCCTAAGGACGCCAAACAACACCAAATCAATCAACACCAAATCAATCCACACCAAATCAAACAACACCAAAATCAACAACATACACAGTCAAACAATATATTATCAAACAAGACACAAGTACTCTCGCACATTTGGAAGAATACTCATATTGTATCAACATATGAGGAGCATGATACACCAGCTGGTGACTATGACACAGGAATTACACAGTAATTATAATGTCATCAGACATCACACGACAGTGCCTTGTCACATTATGTGTCTGTAAGGGACAAGCCATCATACAATGACGTGCAGCAGTCCTTGAATGTTGTGCTATAATGTACACAAATGAACATTGTATGATAACACACATTGTCCAAATACACATGAAGATCTAGATTGCCGTGTAAGCTGACAACATCTCGAAAAACCTCTTTGCCAAGAAAAGGGATCATATCAGCAAGGCATGATACAAAGCTGCACAAGCACTTGTTCACGATAACATCATATTCAGATTATCATGCTTACATGGTAGCACAGGCAATTAGTTCAAGGGGCACATATGCAGCACCTTGAAACAACAGCCTACCGGATCAGGGTGCAGCTCACCAAGCTGTTTTATTCACAGAAGCCAAGTCAGAGCGAGCATTCATTGCAAGCAAAAAGGCACTGCTTGATAAAAGCTGCACACAGATCTATATTGGACTCAGCTTGCGGTGATCATACCGGAGCACAAACCATCTGAAAGCTGCAGTAAAAATGCCATAGAACACAGTGCCAGCAACACCAAGACCACCACACTGCAAACGAAATGACTGAGGAAAGTTGAAAAACTTGAGGGGATTCCAGACTGATTCTGTTCTCACTAGGACAACTACATTGGCCAAGGTAGGCAGGACCACAGACATGATCAGCAGAGGCTTAGTGCTCAGTGGGGACTCACAATATGGCTTTGTGTCAATTGTCAAGCTCACTAATGGTACCAGCAGCTGTAGATTGCCAAAGAACCATCCTAGTGTGATGACTGGATTCTGCAGGGCAAACACAGCATATCAGCGTGCTTTGTCTGTGCAAGAGGCAAGCAGTGCGGTATGCTTGCATCTGCAATGCATTTGATGTGATACATATCCATTTAGGTGATATTAGTGTGCAGCTTGTTGCACACTACGCAGTTTTCCCAGGCTGGGGCAAAGCTTGACCTGCGCAATTTTGCTCATGCTACTTGCTCACATCTTGATTGAGCAAAAGCATGCATGAGCAACTGATACGCAATGCAAGGGCAGAGGGTGTCACACATGGCAGGCATGTGCTGTGCACATGCAACTCATGCCATTCTACACAACAGTCATCCTGTATTTTGCATGCATGACTTATGCATTCACATGCATGTGCTTCTGATCACCTGTTCTCGGCAACATCAGTCAAGGGGTCCACAATGGACAGTGACTCAGGAATTGAATGCTTGCAGCATGATATGCAACAGATGGCACTCACCATGTATGCCGTCCCTGTTCCTCCCGCGAACCAGGGTCGCGTCACCAGGTACATCGAGTACGACATATCAAGAGCTCCCAAAGCCACCGTCATCCAGGATATGCGTGCTAGCGCTGTCACAGTACACATTCGCTCTGCTGGCTTGTGCCTGTTCAGCTTGGCCAGGGGAGGCACCAGGCATGCAGCAAGTGCCAGGCTCATGGCTTGGGCATCGATGGCACCACTCTACAATCACCTCTCATTCATTCAATCACTCACTCAATCATGCGTCCTGCCCAAAGGGTACTGTTGACCTGGCACATGACACCGGTGCAAGACATGCAAAGTTTATGCAAATGTTGTGCAGAAAAGCTGGACGCCGACATGACGCAAACAAGCTGAAGACCTTTAGAACTTGGTGCTGGAGTTTCTATTCACAGTAATTCTGGGCTTGCAGTGCCGCAATGATTGATACGTACCTATGCAATGTGGCGCTGGACAGGTGTGTGCAAGCATGTTTGTTGCAGAACATTGACCCAAATTGCACCTCGGCCTGCACGTACCTAGCTCATCATGAGCTGGAAAGCGTTTTAACTATTATTTATTATTATTATTACCTCGGCCTCAGGCTGCCAGCTATGCTCGGCCCTGCTTGGCCCAGCACGTCAATGCACATCATTCCAATCATTAGGTTGGCTTGAAACAGCCAGACTCTGGCGTCACTGAGACAGAATGTGTAAGCAGTGATTAAGACCGTATGAGAGTCAGGCCGACTTCTCACCTGAAGGTTTGAGGTAGAAGACCCATCCACGCAGAAAGCAGCGGCATTGACTGTTGCCAAGACGCACTGGTATACCACCATGTACTGCAACACAATGGTTGCATCTGGGTTACTCAGTTTCGTCAGCAGGCTTGGTGAAAGGTAACTTTGGTTGTGGTGATGCGCAAATGGAAGGAGGTTTTGCATCAGAGGCAGGATCAGTCGCGAAAATGCAATTGTTTGTGATGCAGCCATGTTGCTTGTGACTCTCTAAAATTCCTCAAGGAACACGGCCGCCGCCTTGTCAAACAGTCAGATGCCTTTCTTTTGCCAGAAGGCAACTGTGCTACAACATTCCCATGAGCAAGCTGCCAGCGCATGTTGTCAGTACGGTCTGACAAGGCAGGTTGACCCATTGTCCAGTCTGCATTTGTATATTTGATTCTGAGACGATCAGTTTAGCGCATCCAGATGGGGATCACCTTGAAAAGAGAGACCATCATTGCGTGGGACGCCTTGCCTGTCCGGATGAAGCTGCACACCCCTGCACAACAAGTTCTCATCTCCACGAACAGAAGTACTGGTCATTGCTTTGTCCTGTGACGAAACATGGGTCGTTGTTTTGTCTTGGGACAAAGAACAAACACACTGGACCATGTCATCAACCGTTATGATCACCCACCTTGCGGTATGCACATGTGTCTGTACAGTGTGCATCTTGGTGTGCAACAGTCAAGACTCTGCCAGTGTTGAACAGGAACACATACACACTGCAATCAACTCTGATGTGGCTGATAGTGTTTGCTGTTGCATCAAGGGTGCCAGCGGCACAACTGCTATCAGGTGTCACCCACAGATGTATCACACCAAAGCTCAAACAACCATGCGGAACAGCTGCCATCCAGGGTCAGGGTACTCCCTGTGGGGTCAGGGTACTCCCTGTGGCATAGAGCTACAAAGACGCATCATAGCGACACATGTGCATACTGTACCCTGAAATGCATAACAGCCAGGTCTTGCCAAACCTCAAAGCAGTGCAAGCAGGTTCACCCAGTCATTGCAGACCAGCATGGTCGCATTTGTGAATCATTATCAGGTGTGCCTCACAGTGAAAAGACAACTCAGCAGTGCCATGGCAGCTTGATTGAAGACCTGCCTGATACAGAGCCTTGGGGTGTGGAAACGGCTGCTGCAATGACAGCATCTGTGGCACTGACGGACATGCCCACATCAGCTGCTGAGAGTGCTGCCAGGTCATTGATACCATCCCCACAGAATATGGTGGTGTTCCCTAGACCCTGTGCAAACACATCAAGCTGGTTGTACTGCCACGGGCGCAAGACGCTCATCTTGACTGACTTGCATCACTGATCTCAATCAAAGACAAGAAAAGAAAATCCTGCGCCGCTAGGCGTGATAACAGGAACGCCCACACGGCTTGAACGTAACTCGAAGCATCACTGACCTCAATCAAATAGGACGGGTCAAGGGTGATTACAGCTGACGATTTGCTGCAGTGCACATCAACTGTACCAGATCAGCAAAAGACATCCCTCAAAGGGTGGCAAGCAGGGCACAACAGGCCCAGGGGAGGAATCTGGTGTTGGGGAGGGGCCTGATTGGGTTCTGCCTCTGCCAATTGCATTTCTGTACTGCAGATAGGCCAAACTGGGGGTAGCTTCTGACTTGCATTTGGCCTGATTGGTGCCTGGCAGCCAACCCCCATGGTTTCAAGGGGGCTGTCATGCCCTGGTGGCGAGTGTGCGACGCACGGATCATGTTGCAAATACATCAGAGTGCAGCAGTCAAAAACAGGGGTAACCTGAGCACTAGCTGGGCTGGCCTACCTGTATATGGCGCGGCTGGCCCTGAAACTGTTGATGGATGCCCCTGGTCCCCAACAAATCCATGACCTGCCCCTTCTGGTGTGGCTGCATGCGTGAAAACACCACAGCATTCCTGATGACTGCCTCCAGCAGCGACACATCGTGCATGCGCAGCATGTACTCCAGCGCGTCCCCTGTCACTGCGCACTGCATGCTGCCCTCTGTCATGCATTTGAAGGCTTCAGATGGCTCCATGACGTGGTGCCTGCCTGTCCCTGATGTGAACACCAGCCCTTTCAGAGCAAACTCATCAAAGCTGCAGATTTCGACTACAGGGGAGGAGTCCCATGTGTGTCGGAAGGGGCGGATCATCCTGGAGATTGAGCCTTGGATCAGGCACTGACTCACATGGAGCAGAGCCTGTGAGGTAGGTCTGCTGGAGCTTGCTGAGATGCAGGATGACTCAGGAGGTGAAGCCGTCATGGAAGCTGCAGTCTCACT
>JAABUP010005332.1_pt1 | contig 19673 bp, 27 predicted proteins | sample 5559201 | NCBI WGS metagenome assembly JAABUP01 (sample SAMN10711887, study PRJNA513373) | rock metagenome | isolation source: Antarctica rocks | place: Antarctica
AATAGCTGTGTCTCCCCCCCCTCTTGCCACCCCCCCCCCCCCCCCCCACCCCACCCCACAGCCGACAGCTATATGGCTGGACCGCTGAGCAGTATGGGGAAAGTTCTGCTGTTGTGCTGAGTGATGCTATCGTGCTAATGCAATGTCTACATTCTGTCAAAGGCCTCGCCAACAGGCACAGGTGAGTCACATGAGAGTCAGATTGTCCGGCATATTGATCGTAACAATGTGTCGTATCAGCTTTGATTGTATGGATAAGTGTCACAGCTTTTACACATAGTCATATTTATACTGACAGTCTGGCCCCCAGTCATGGCTGGCTGTCATGGCTTGCCATGAGTGAGTGAAGGAGTGAGTGAAGGAGTGAGTGAGTGAGTGAGTGAGTGAGTGAGTGAGTGAGTGAGTGAGTGAGTGAGTGAGTGAGTGAGTGAGTGAGTACAGCCGTGCTTGCAAGCCAGGGTGTCTGATGAGGCACAACAGGTTCCACACCTCAGACTGTAAGGTACTAAATGCAAGTGAGTGAGTAGTGAGTGAGTGAGTAAGTGGGTGAGTGAATGAATGAATGAATGAACGCAGGCATCCAGGGTCAAGCAGCCGTCCCCCGAAGAGGTGAGAGCCCAGCAAGTAGAGGTGCTACAGAGGCAGCTGCCAAAGATGCCAAGGCCAACCATGGCCTCACGGACAGACACATCCATCTCCCTTAACCTCAACAGGGGCAATAAGGATGAAGGTGGCCCTTGTGAGGTGTCATGGCATGCTTTGCATGATCCGGTTTGGGTTTCAAAGGAAGGCGACAACAGCAGTGGCGGCCCTTTCACCTGCTCAGGATTGCAGCCTGGAACCAAATATGTCTTCCAGGCACGAGCAGGTACATCTTACAGCTGTTCTCAGTCCTGAAACGTCTATTTTGATTCAAAAACGTCATCCCTACCCTGGAAATCTGAACTCAGAAACGTCTGGGGACAATATCTATTCTGATTCAGAAACGTTAGCCCTACCCTGGAAATCTGAACTCAGAAACGTCTGGGGACAGTAAAGACGCGTTTCAACTGGGTGGAGATGTATTGAATGATATGCTACCCACCGACAAGCATCACATTAGCTGCCACCATTTCCAATCCTGCAAGACATTGCTTTTCCTGTGATGTATCAGCCCCAAATTGTACCGTTCAGCTCTAGAAGTCATGACACTCAGGCTTGCAGCCTGGAAACAAATACGTCCTCCAGGCACGCGCAGGTACGTCTTACAGATGATATCATGTTGATCCCCTAAACCCTATCCTTCCGGTTGTCCCCAGTCGCAAGCCTTGACGTGAAGCCCTAGCCTTACATTAGCTGCCACCATCTGCAATTTTGCAAGAAATTGCTTTCCCCCTGATTTATCAGCCCTGATTCGTACCAATCAGCCCTGGAACTCATGACAATTAGCCCTAAAACTGTAAGGATCAGCCCTAAATCCACAAAGATCAGTCTTCTCACAAGGTGCTGCATGATGATGCAGGTCAGCAGTTTGATGCTTGCACGATTGTTTGGGGGGACTATAGCGTCGAGTCCCAGTATGTCACGCTAGGCCAAGCAGCAGCACCTGCTCAAGCAGCTGCCGCTGCACCTGCTGCGGCAGCTGCCAGGAAGAAGGAGCGCAAGAAGGCGCCAGAGAAGAAGGCTGCTGAGAAGAAGATGTCTAGCGCTGCTGCTCAGCAGGCAGCCCAGGATGAGCAGAATGCCATTGAGCACCTGAAGGTGACTTGAATCAGCCTCTCCTTTTCTTCGTCTTTTTCTTTCAAGTTTGTCCTCCTCTTCTTCTTCATTGTCCTGATGCTATGACACATCAAGGTGGGGGGTTTCCAACATGCAGTGCTACCTCAAGCTTCAACACGCAATGCTGCATCAGTGTTTGACATGCAATGCTGGGTCAAAGTTGAACATGCAATGCTACATCAATATTGAACACTCGCAGCGCTGAGCTACTAGAGCGTCCACAAGCCAGATGATGGGTATGACAGTGTCATGCCACTGTGAAACAGCACTTCTGGCATGAGTTTCAGCACCAGATTAGCTCCACTAGTAACAATAAAAATAATCATCAAAACATATACTTAGCCAGCAGGCATCAGGTACGTGCGACGCAAGTCAGTTCCCTCCAGACAGGCTTGTTTAGAGCATCATGGGTGTAGCGGTTCAACTATAACTTATGAATGTCAGACAAAACAACATTGTTCCAGACAATCCTAGGTCGACTGATTGACGCTATGTAGCAAAACAATGCATGGCTTTGCAGATGTAGTGCATGCCTGGCACTGACTTACAGATGCAGGGGAATTCATTGTTTTGTTCCAAAGCATGCCAGAATTTCAATTGAATGTATGCTCAGCATACGCAGCATACAGTGCATTTTCAGCATACCAAAAATGTCAGCATATCATATGCAGGCTAATGCACAACAATTGCATGCTCAGCAGGCTTATGTCTGTGCGTCTGTGCATCTGTAGGCTCAGCAAGAGAAGGAAGCTGCCATGAAGGCAGCAGTGGAGCGAGCAGCTGCCGAGTATGCTGCAGAGGCAGCCAAGTTCCAGCCATCCAAGGAAGCTAGCCAGGAAGCTGGAGGGGAGTCTAAGAAGCAGAAGAAGAAACGTAACAAGCACAAGAAGGCGGCGCAAGACTCCAGCGGACTGGCTGCTGAGCAGAAGGTAAGCCACGCACACACTCATATACATTGCTCAGATGCACAGACATTCCTCAGATGCACAGACACTGCTGAGACACACACTGCTGAGACACACAGACACACACCCTGCTCAGACACATAGAAACTGCTCAGACACACAGACACTGCTCAGACACGCAGACACTGCTCAGACAGACCTCAGGAGAGCTTGTACTCATGATCGTGCTGGTTCATTCAGCAATAGTGACAAAGCAATTTAACCCTGTCATGCATCAGACTCAGCTTTACACAGACATAGATGTCTCATTTCAGATGTGTCAGTCATCTTCTCTTGCCTTTGCCAGTGGATGCTGTTGCTATCAATGTTTGCATGTGAGTTGAGCCTGCAAACATCGTACTGTCATTAGGCATGACAGTGAACAAAATGGCGAGCCACTTTGTGTGTCTATGATCATTCTGATTGTCTTCACATCTTGAATTTGATAATCTGTGATGATGCTGAGTGGTCAATGCCAATTAGGTCTTGACTCCTTGCTCGACATGCTGCATGAGCAGGGGCAGAGGCCCTACATGGCTGGGAAAGGCCCTGAGTCTCAACATCGTCACTATTTAGCCCTCAAATCACACAGCCTCCTGGCAGGGCTGCTTCTTCTTCTTCTTTTTGTAGCCGTTGCTGGCATCTTGCTCTCACGCCTGATCTTTGGCAACGCAGCTTCTAATCTTGTCTACTAGATCCTGTTGGCTGCTAGAACAGGCTGTCCACTAGTTGTGACATGGTTGTAGATTTACAAGCTGTCCACTTTGTTCCTACTTGGTTGTAGGTCAGACTGTCTACTGATTGCTACTGGAATGCTGAATAGGCTGTCCACTAGTGTCTACTGTCTTGTTGAATAGGCATCACAGGCTGTTTAAAGGCTGAGTCAGAACCAGTCAGATGGACCATGATGACACTCAGAGTGGACATTGCACAGACAGACATATTTCAGATTGGCGTAGATCAGCTCCTGATATCAAGTATGACAATCCAAACAATCACTGACAGCCTGTAATCAGGATGAGTGCTTCAGATGATGTTAATGGTTCTCACACTGTGATGCTCACTGTCATGTTCTTTGCAGCAACAGCTATCATGCCCACTGATCTGTTTCCGATTAGGGTACTGACAACCCTGGCACATCTGTAAAACCCATTTGGGTGGCTGAATGCAAATCCTTCTCCAGCTCAGCATTCTGATTTTGTTGACGTGATGCTTGTTACATCAATGCAGCTGTAGGTACACAAACAGCAACCTTGCAGCTTTACACTGACCCATTGACAGCTGAAGCAAGTTCTGCCAACAGCCACAAAGGTATTCATGACACCATCATCAGACTTTTGTTTGACTGTTTGATTGATTGACATTGTACATTGATTGATTGACTGATTGACAATTTTCTTTGATTGCTGCATCAGCAGGAGAATAGGCCGCAGCAGCCTAATAGCCACCCATCCCCGGCCCCCAGGCACCCCTCCAGCGCCCCCCATCAACCCCTGCCGGCAGGATCAGCTAGGGCCGCAGGCAGGGACTTTGGCCTGGGGCTTCCTGGAGACGGCCCTGCCCAGCAGAGGCCCCGCCCAGCTTCTGCTTCCAGGTGAGCATTCTTCCTCTTCTTCTCAGGAGCAGTGTGCCCAAAAATGCTCACTCGTGACATCCCATATATGCTCTCAGCAGCCTCTGCTGGGAGTGTGTCCCAGATCACCGCTGGCTTTATTGCCTCACCTTGGTGGGCTATACATGCCTTGTGACTGCCGGATGGATGGACGGATGGATGCATGGACGAATGGAAGGATGGGTGGGTGCATGGATGGGTGGGTAGGTGGATGGACGGGTGGGCAGGTGGATGGACAGACAGACAAGCAGTCGGACGGACAACGTGAATGGATGAATGTACGACTGAGTGAAACATGATGTGCATGCAGGCAGGAGGGTAGCTGGGCTCAGTCAGAGCTGGGACTGTCTGCCACTGACATGGAGAGACTCAACATCCAGGTACTCACAACTGGCTTGTAGTCACACCCTGTAGTCCGTGTAATTACACCATGTATGGCTTGTCATTGCGCCGTATAGGCCATATAGTCACACGCTGCAAACTTTGTAATTGCATCTTGTATGGCTTGTCGTTGCACTGTATGGACCTTAAAGTCACACGCTGCAAGCCTTGTAATTACACCATGTATGGCTTGGCATTGCACCGTATAGGCCTTGTAGTCACACCCTATCAGCCTTATGATTACACCACGTATGGCTTGTCATCGCACCATGCTGTTCTCCGTGCTTCTGCACAAGCATTCCTTCGGTCAGTCTTCTTCGCTAGTCAATTCTGATGTTGTGGTGCTGCACAACAGAAATCTGTAGCAAGCAATCAACCACTCCCATGTATTTCCGAAAGTCTGCCAGAATTGGACCTGTCAGTGACATAGTACGGTCAATCCATGTTTGCATCGATTACCGAATGAGAAATCATTACTAGTTGTGTATAAAATAACAAAATTACAAACCTACATTCATGTTGTGTTTCAGGAAGCCATTCAGATGAGTCAGGCCTTGGAGGAGTCTATGCGTATGTATGAAGAAGAGAACAGGAAGGCACCCCCAGATGAGAGCCTAGCGGTGAGCACCGCACTCCTCTTCTGCCTCTTGTGCAAAATAACAGTAATAGTTATGATAATAATAAATTCGCTTTCCAGCTCATGATGAGCTAGGTGCATCTCGTGCATGTGCTCAGTCAAGGCTAGGATTTGGCCATGCAATAGGTTTTGGACCTCCCAGCAACATCCAAATGCAAAGCGTTTTCCAGGCAATTTATGCTTGCTTTTTGTTTGGCCGAGCTGCACCTGATTGTTGTGTTTCATTGATTGGGTTTAACCGCAACGATGTGTTGTGCTCTGAAGCTGCGCCTGCGCAAGCTGATGTGCTTTGCATATGAGAACACGTATTTCTCAACTCACGTAGACTTTATGGGTGCCTGTCAAAATCTTGCTTGACAGATCTGATCATGTGGCAACCTCATTTGAAGGCAGACTGTAACCTTGCAGGTTGATGAGGACAAATTCCCATCTCTACCTGGCGGCCCTGCTCCTGCCCCACCCCCTCCCCCATCTGTGACCCCACCCAGCCCTCAGCCAGACCCCATCCAGACCTCTTCTTCTCATCCATCCTCTGCAAACCCTGAGCAGTCCTCCAATTTTGCTCTATGGGGACAGCCAAATCAGGACCAGGCTCCAAACCCTAGTCAAAATCAGTCTGCCTGGGATCCAAATGGTCTTGACCAAAATGGCTGGGGAGCACCTGTTCATGAGCAGCATGGCTGGGAGCCAAACCCTACCGGCACTCAGGCAAATTGGCAAAGCCCTGAGCTAAATGGGCAGCACAACCCTAGCCAAGATCAGAACCAGTCTTGGGCTCAGCCTGAGAAGCCACCTCAGGGCATTTGGAATGAGCCTCAGCAGCAGGGCACTTGGGAGCAGCCCCAGCAGCAGGGCAGATGGGAGCAGGACCAGGGTCATTGGGGCAACCCTAGCCAAAACCCTCATCAGGATCATCACCAGGTTCTGGATCAAGGTGGATGGGACTTGCCAAAACAGGACTCAGGGGCAGGGCCTGCTCAGGGCATCTGGGAGCCCCAGGCTGACTCAAGGGCTGATAGCAACAGGTGAACAACCTTCGCTCGCTGTCTCACTCTCAATGAGTACCTCATGGCAACTTTGAATTGTGCTTATGCTGTGCTATGCTGTCATGGCAACTTTGACATCTGAAGCTGTGCTATGCTGCGCTGTGCTGTCATGGCACAGTGCTGGCCTTGCAGCAACACTTGCTGTCGAGCCTTAGCGTAGCAAGGTGATGTCACAATGTCAATTTTGCAGTGCATATTCAAAATCAGCGCATCAACGCGGCGTAGCATTGCAGCACAACACAAGTCCACATTTCAAGGTTGCATGCACGTCATTGCTGGAGCTCATGTGACAAAGCTATTAGTTGCTGCCTGCCTGCTTCACGCATCCAAGTCTGCCATCATCAATATTCTAGAATGCATGCAAAATAGGACCCCATGCAAGGAACTACTCAGGACTGCAATTCAGGACTGCAATTTAGGACTGCAATTTAGGACTGCAGCTTAGGACTGCAGCTCAGGACTGCAACTCAGGACTGCAACTCAGGACTGCAAATCAGGACTGCAACTCAGGACTGCATGTATCTGACCCTTACTCATTGAATGAACCTGCATGCATGCTACAGGAGTGGCCTCACATCACAGCAGCTGGCTCATCATGATCTGATGACCAGTGACAGCCGCAGTCGCACCTCGGACAGACAGAAGGTCAGCATTGACAAATGGAATCAGGACGGCACTGAGCCACCAGTGAGTAATCCTGAGCCAGAAAAGTGGTCACATGACCCTCACCTAGCTGCCCACTTTGATCCTGAATCAGCTGACCAGGCAGGGGCTTATCGCCAGCTCAGCTATGATGATCCCGGCATTTACCAGGGTGATCAGTACCAGGGCCATCAGTCATCGGTTAGTCACCACCCACATGGGGGTCACTCACCCGCCAGGCGTTATGACCCATATGATCTCAGTCCTGCCTATTTAGGCACTTACCCTGATGAGTCTGCTGACCCTAGCACCCAGTACAGCAGCTACCCAGCAGCTGGCGCCGGTCACGTGCATGATAGCTACGACTCATCTGGCCATCAGTATGGCTATGCAGATCAGAAGCAAGCACGCCTGCCACATGCAGAAAACAGCTACATCAGTGATGATCATGAGAGAAGCTACTTGGAACCAGACAGCACTTACATGGGGCAAAGCTTACCATCACGGGAGGCTGCATACAGTGACATGTACAACGATCAGCATGATCAGTACTCCTTTCAGCAGCTGCCCCCTCAAGACCCCAGCCCCTTTGACTTTGGGGTTCAGCAGAGCTACCCAAGCCAAAACAAGCAACAGTATGGTGAGAGTGACAGGAGCCAGAGCAGCTACCGAGGCGGGAAGCCACATCAGCCATCCATGACACATCACCAGTCAGATTCCCGGGAAGAAGAGCATTGGGGGCAGCCCAACAGCACAGCAGCTTCTGGCTGGGATGATGGCATCAGCCAGAATCCCAAGACTGCTGGGGATCACATGGTACAGGTTCAGCACAGCGACTACTCTCAGTGGCGTGCGCCAATTGAAGAGGGCCGAAGGGAGCGGGGCTCTGGGCAGTCGCATGGAAGGGCCCCGGGCAAGGGCAGAGGCAGGGGCAACGCCCAGCAGAAGCCGCCTGCCAAGCCAAAAGTGAGTGACTGACAGCTGTTATGTACATAGTCAATCAATGCATCAATCAATCATAGTCGTTAGGATTCATCATGGGAGTCGACAGACAATAACTAGGACAACAACATAGTGCATATGCCTCGCCATGCATGTGTGTGTGAAAGTGCAAAGGTCCAATGATTTGAAGTTGTTGAATGCTGCATGGATAACTACATGATCTGCACCACTTGTAGCTGACTGTCTTCAGTTGCAAGCCTCTGCCATCAAGTTGCTGATGTGTATCAATGTACATGATGACTTTACCTCTTTGCATGCAGTAGCTTTATGCACAGCAGTACGTGACTCTGCAAGTGAACAGCAAAGCAACTGTATCCATTGACCCACATGAGAAACATTTGCTGCAGAACTCCATGCAGCAATTTGCTCTCCCTGTCCTGACAACCCACATCCTGCACTGATCAAGCTGTGGGTCTGAATTCAGGTGTATGAGCCTGTACCTCCGAGAAACAGACAGACAGGCATGTTGTCAGAGGCTGATGCACTGCATGTCATGCAGCAACAGCCAAACCACCATCCTCAAGAGCAACCGTACTCTCACAAGCCCTATTCATATGCCCAAGGCCGGCAGGCTCATCATGATCATCATGATCAGTCAAGGCAATCACAGAACAGGGCGGTTGCTCAGGGAGCTGGTATGCCACTGTTTCCAGATTTGTTTCCTCGAGAAGCTGCGTAAGGGCACACAATGCATTTTGATTGGGGGCATTTTTCTCCAATCATCAAATTAACGTCCATGCTCTCACTTGTGCTTGACCATTCACAGCACTTCAATGGCTTGCTAGAGACTGCGATTTTTCCCAGATAGTGTAGCGTGAGTGTCAAGGCTGTCATGCGAGTACTGACAGAGAGCAATGTTTATTGTTCTTGCATGAGATAATCATCATTTGGTACAACAATGCACAGACTTGTATGGAGCAGCCCTTGGAGTTCGTGACCTGATTTCTCAGCGACACACTTATGCACATGTAAGATCAGATGTCATACAATGGAGCCAATTAACATCAGTGTGCAGCCACTTAATGTCTTGGTTTCGCTGTATGCAGTTGGCACTGATGTGTGCTCTTACAATGGTTGCACATTGTGCCTTCATATTGGAACTCCTAAGGACGTGAGCATATGCATCAAATCTGCGCTCAATGTGTCTATGATTCCAGGTCTGAGTCCATAAACCAACTGTCTGATTGATGCCTTTGAGTTCATTTTACGTTGCTGATTCATTCACTGCCATCCTTATTGCCATCAGCACTGACACCATCATCTGTAGCGTCCCCGTCTGTCACGAATGAGATCTTCCACATGCTCGGGTACAACACCTTGGACGTCCAATGCATAGCATCCAGCAACCAGTGATGCTGCAACACAGGAGCAGCAAACGCCTCACTTGTGGACATTGGAAGCCAGCAGCATGCATGATACAGGCGGGGCAGATCAACAATCTGCCAGGGCAGCATGGTTGTTGGCACAACAGCCTAAACAGGGCTTACATGCATGTTGCCATTTTGCGGACCAGCTTGCAGCTGGATCTACAATTGCTATCAGCCTGCAGCCAGCTGATTTAGTTAAACAGCTCATGGAGTTTGAGCACATGGCATGGACAAACGGTGTATTGGTTACCCAGTGAAGTTGACTGTGGTGCAGTCAGTGACACGACCGCTGTCTCCTTCCATATTCAGGTAATCACAATTTTCACATCCTCTGTCTATGAACTGCAACGTTAGGCAATATTTACCAAAACGAGTGTTGAAGTGACTTGTGTGACTCCTGTACAGGATCAAGCCTAAGCCAGACTTACTTGAGCATACGCTTTAACTAGTTTACATGACATGCACGCGCACATGTTCTTGCCGGACTCTCTTGGGACTTCAGCAGCACCCTCCATATCGGGCCTTCGTTATCGACTTCGGGTCAGCGAAAGCTCACGCAAGTAATCGAGTTTGCTTTGTGAAACGACTGGACGTCCTTGATCTGTGAATTTTGTGCATAGTGGACCATTTTACATGACCTGCATACCGGTACTCTTGATACCGGCGTGAGTGCTGGCAATACGCTATTCTGAATAGCGTTCTCACTTCCAGAGCTGTTTTGAACCCTAATCTGGTCATCAGGTTCGGCTCATTCGTGTTTCCAGGGAAGTTGTGTCTCTCTGGGCAAATCGTGGTTGACTATGGTTCTGCAACTGCCATTTGCGCAACTTGCGCAGCGCAAGTAACATACAGCAAAGACAAGACGCCCTCTGAGAAAGAACATCCTGCATGACATGCAGCACACACCATGGCAAGGTCTTCTAGAATCTTTAGTTACGTGAATTCAGCGACGCGTGCTTGTAACGGTGTGCTTCGAAGTGACGGGTTGAGGGGAGTTGATACTGTGGCGCGTTGAGGGCAACGAGGGCTCATTACAGTTTGGCTCAACAGTAAACAATTGCAGGGTCAGGACTGGGCTGTCTGACTCAGCACTGATTGGAAAAGCACGAATATAAATACGGAAAATTGGTACCTTGCTTGCCAGCTTCTGCGGCCACAAGTTATCACCACGTCTGAAACAAGCACGTTGCTCAAGTCTTGCGCAACACCGCGAATCGGCAATACTCAGCTTTGTTGTGCCCCTTGAAAGCAAGCTCTGTGGGGCTTAGCAGTGGTCCGTTACCCCTGCTTTTAGCGGTGCACCTCATATATGCAGACTGCACTTCTCTGCAATACTCAATGCTCAGGATGTAAACACATTCCGCGAAGGCAACAAGCTTCACAGTCGTTCACTCGTGCCCGACAGCCTCGAAGACAGCAGAGGGCGCACCTTCTTGCCCCCCAGGCTGTCAGCTCAGCTTTGGCCCTAGACATTGGATCACCAAGCAACTTTCAGGCGGTCACCAATATTGTCTCAGCTGTGCTGCTTGGCGCTGGCGCTTGGTGGTACTATAGAACCCAGGTAGGCAGAGGGTGTGATATCATAGAACCTTGTGCACTGTGTAACTTTGGTTTCTGTTTGGGAAAACTAGGTTGCGTTGTGTTACCATGAAACTTGCTGTTTGTATGCAGAACAATACAGAAGGGCAGGAAGTCTGCCCGAAATGCAGAGGCAGCGGAGTAGTAGAGTGCTTCTGCAGGAAATGGTCAGACAATGATGTAGGGTGCGGCACTTGTGGTGGCACAGGCAAGATGGTTTGCAACAGTTGCAATGGAGGAGGCACTGCTGTCCCAATAGAAGCACGGGTTCACATTCAACCGTCTAGACCAATCAATGACTCCTATCTCCCGCGCCGGTTGCAGCATTCTGGTGGCACAAAGGCGAGCAATCACAAGCAATCCTACTCCCGGGAACAGCATGTCTGCAAAGCATGTGGACAATTACACTGTCATAGGCATGCTGCTGTGAGGTGATAGGTGTCAAAGCTGCAAAGCATTCTGCCTTCCTTTATATTTAAGGAAGGCAGCTCAGCAACTGCTCAGTCACATGGCTCTATGCTCTGCTATTTCATTTCCCATAACTGTTGAGAAACAATCTATTTGATTCCTATGTACTGTGAAGAGGATGTGTGTTTGAATGGATCTGAATTGTTTTTTGGTGACTGCGTTTTGTACACTATTATTTGTCCTGTCTTGGCAGATGTAAAGTATCAAAAGTATCATCTCATTGGAACACAATGTTGTGCTTGCTCATACCAATTGTTATACTTGTGTTGCCAATTGTTATATGCAGGAGTGCATCAGGCATAATGAGCTTCTTGCAAAGGGGTATGTGCAATGTTGTCGTTCTGAACTTTCCAGTACGTCAACATTGCGTACTGGAAAGGTCAGAACGACAGCTTGAAGCCTTCATAGGCGCAAGTAGGGTCAAACAGGCTTTCATGTCCAGCAAAGACAGCTGCCACTGTGAGTGCATGTGTTGAATGGTTTGCCAGCACTGCTTGCCGTCAGTTGCTCTGGCTTCCTCTACAATATCCGCTACAAGCTGAGCTAGGTGAAATGGTTTGTTCAGACGGCCCTTTGACACCTTGTACAGCAATTTCATGCAGCAATAGCACCAGTGAAGATGTGTATTGACAAATGTTCAAACGCACACTTCAGTGTCCTCCCTGGTTGTATGTGCAAGGCCTCGCCAGCTGAATTGTGGCAGTAGTGCAACCCTGCTCAAGACCGCCCTCATGCGGCGCTTGGGTGGGGGTGTGGGAGGCTCAAAAGGTGAAAAGCACACAATATCTGGTGGCCTGAAGCATGCACTGCCTTCTGCCAAAGGTAGACCTACTCAGATTGCAAAATGCACAGCACTCCCTCCATAATCTACTGCAAACACCAGACAGCATGCCTGGCAACATCTGCAACATAATGCTTTGAGACACCATCTTCAGCACAGCACATACGTTCAATGCAGTGTTTTCAAGCACTTTCTGCAGAGCTTCCTGCAATGGGCTGCCCATGCCTTGCATCATCCTTTCAGGCTTCAAGGCACATCTTCAGAACCATGATGGAGTGCCTACACAAATGTAAAGGACCCAATCAAGACCTTGAGCCGTGCGACGTTGGGAGTAACTTACAGTAAAGATACAAAGCAACATGTAGCAATGTTACTCTTCATGCAGAGACGGTATATGCGTGGTACGCGCATTCGTGCAGACAGCCAGCAGCCATCTGCCACTTGTCAACAGCAGCACTTGTCATTCAATGGACAGAACAGTAAAGCAATGGCCAGGTTCCCAGTACTGTGCAAGGAAGGCTTGCATGCTTACCTGTGTGACAATCAATGGCTGGCCAGCGGTCAGTGGCACAGCAACTGGAGCGGCTTGGGTGTGGTATGCTGCTTCTTACAGGCTGTTGACATCAGGATTAGTCCCAGCAGCCTTGATTGCAATAGGCCCGGCATTAATGGAGGAACCCAGTGTAGCAGGGTACAATGAGCTAAGGGGCATCTAATGCGCAATGTGGGATTTTGCCCTACAACACCTAGCTTTGCAGCCTGATGGTGGGACCAGACATCAAATCGCTCTTCGTTTTGCTGAGACCAGGTTGTCCTGCAAGCATCCGCTCCTGGGCTGCTGAGTGAGCGCTACTGATCAGTCAGCTTGCATCACGTTGAAAGCTTTCAAGACACAAGGTCGACAAACTGTCGACATGAGGCATCAAAGGCATGGCCTTAGCATGCAGAGTCACTGGGTATGGATGATATCAGCCTACACAGCACCATCATCTGTGACAGATAGGTCATATGCTTGCTTCCCTTCTCAAGCACTATGTCAGGCATACGAACAAGCAAAAGCATGTCCAGCTTCATTAATGAACATGTACAATGTTATTCCCTGTGCATTACAAGGCTTGGCTTGGCTTCCAATGTGCCATCCAAATTTCTTTCGTAGCTTTGGTTTACCCGCCATGGCCACATTTGGCTTGATGATGCATCAGTGTGGTGGCAATTCCGTGTCGAAGGCTGCACGCATGTTGCACAAGACGTGCAGTTCTGGGGATCTGAGAGATGCTCAATGATGTTTCTGGGACGCATGTTCGATCCCAAGGGACGAAAAGCTGTAAGTTGAGCTTCGTTGTTACATAGCGGGCTTACATAAGTAAGGCCAGGATAGGTCAGCAAGCCTGTGCTGACCTCGCCTGACTGCCGGCTTGTTCCGCCAGCAATCGGACGGTCTATCACAGTGATCATCTGAGGTGCTGCTTACATCGCCAGAGCCACACCTCCTCGTCGGGACGACCAACAGGAAAGATCTGAGCAGCTGCAGCACTTACCATGGCGGCATGTGCGCGGACAAGCATCCTGTTGGCAGGTGCGCACTCGGATTGACTTGTAACTTTTGTATTGTCTGTTGAGGATCCTAGATACATGTAGCCATCAGGAACGCACGCAAGACAACGTTCGACGTCGACACTGCGCAGTGCATGCATGCTATATATGCAGTGCACGTGCTGCAGCACCATGGTGTATATTAAGTCGAACAACGCTGCATTGGATCAATGCTCTATGATGTGATTTGCAGGCATGGTCATTGCCTTCTTAGATTGCGTTGCTCAGGGTCAGCTTACCCAGACCAGCGTCGAAGCTTTCAGCCAAACTTTGACAGGAAGTGTGTCAGCTTACAACGTCAGCAACGAGGCAAAGCCGTCGCAGCCGCCCACATTCGACCTGTGGAGCTACTTAGAGGTACGAATCGTGGTCGGCGATATTCACGCAGACCAGCTCAGTTTCACGTGCTCAAGTCTTGAGGTTCTGTTACCGTCCGTGGTTCGTGCAGGACGGACCCAATCCCTATGTCAAATACTCTGTCCCAGCTGTCTATGTGTTGGCGCAAGGTACAAACTGCCAGAAGCGCACTTGCAGCACCTGTCTTATCATTTGCTGGTGCATGCTAGGCCCTGGGCCAGAAACTGGGAAAAATTGGAAATCCCAAGTCTAAAGTGAAACTTTGCAAGGACAGTCACACTGCTGCGCAGACGTACATGTACATGCAATGTACTCTGCACATGTGCAGAGTTGCTCTTCAGCATTGCAGGCGTGCTTGGGCAGCATGCAGAAGACATGCACCCAATGTACAGCAGTGTGTGGTATTTGCAGCAACCTAATGTTTGCAACCTTGCTCAATGTCAGCTTCACATGCAAGCCGTGCATGTACAGTAAGCTGTATAGAATGCTATGCATGGTGTCAGGTCACACTGACAGCTGCACATCATGAGCATAGTATATGTCACCTGGCAACAGCTCAGTCACCCCTGTTTCCTCATGCTGTGCAGATGTGAATGACATATTAGAGGCCTTGAAGTTTGCAGCTCAGAACTCCCTCAGAAGTTCCATTCTGAGTGCCGGCCATCAGGTAGTTGGAGTGCAGCTCGTGCCAAATAGTGTTACCATAGATACCAAGAATCTGACAGGAATTGATGTAGACCCTGCTAGTCAGACAGCACTAGTCCAATCAGGTGGGACTGCCTGAGATGGTGTAGCTTCTGTGCACTACACACAGCACTCATCTTGTGTAGTCTGCAGACATGCAGCATGTCACATTACGCGCATATCCCATTAGGGCACCGCTGAAGGCAAGTGGGTGAATGCCTCATGTACATAACGGCAACTTATACATACAATGCATGATCATGAGGCTGTGCTGCTGCTAGTGCTGCGCGCAATGTCACAAATGGTCAAAAGAACTGCTATATTTGATTCCCAAGTACTTGCACTGAAGTCAAGCAGCTCTATTACGACCTTCATCTTGCTTCTTTGACATGTTGCAGAGCCACTGTGAGTTGACCTGACGCAAATGTGTCAGCTTTCAGGTAGTTCAGGCCAGGACTTGATAGACGCAATTGAGCCGTACAACCTGATGTGGCCTACTGGGCATATTGGCAGTGTAGGAGTAGCAGGTGATTGACAATTTTGCAAAACAAATCTGCAGCTACTGAGCTGGTAAATGACAAAGCAGGTACTGTAGCTTAGTGACGTCACATAACAAAAACAAAGAATAACCGAGCTCTTTGTATTGTACACTGCATTCTGTGTCACGTATCCGCATGCTGCACATCATGCTACATGAAGCATATTATACATTTATAATATTATACATTTATTGCATATGTTTGATGTATGATTTCATGTCAATGACAATACACAAGGCTGCAAAATTGATTTGCATGGATGTGGGCACAGGAATTGCCCTGGGCGGCGGTTTGGGGATTGGTGCAAACCTATGGGGCGCATCTGTGGACAGTGTCCTGGGGATTGATGTCATCAGCACTTGGCAGAATAATTCAGCAGACTGGGATATTGTGCGCATCAACTCCACCAACTATCCGGATCTGTTCTGGGGAATGCTGGTAAGCTTGACCTGGGCATGTTTTGATGCAGCATATTGCATGACTGATCAGTAACATGTAGGGCCGATGTTGCATTGTGAAGCATGCATCATGGAATGTGCCCTCATGTTTAGTCATGCATGGCAGCCCTGCAGGGCTTTGAGTCTGTTTGACTGCAGCTAGCATGTGTGCGTGTCAGGTGCACAGCTTGCAAGCAAGCATGTATATTGAGAAGTAACAGTTGCAAGTTATGCATCACAGCTCATCAGTGCTTGAGATGTGACCAATTCAGCTGACATATAGCTGTGCATGTCAGTATTTGTTAGGTTTGGTTCAAAACTTGTGTGCAAGCATGCACTTACTGCCTGGAGTAAGGCCTGACTGCACCTGCAATCTCGCTACTTTGACATATAGGCCCGCAAGGAGTTTGGCAGTGTCTGTCCAAACTGCTGGAGATGTGTGAAAACGTGTGTAGGAGCCACATGCGTTTGACTTGCAATTATAGAAGTAATGCATGCGCAAGACATCCTACAACTGAACCTAAAAACCCTAAGCTCTGAACCCTGGAAGTGATGTCCTGCAGGGTGGAGGCCCAATGCTTGCCACTGCAGTGGCTTTTGAGCTGCAGCTCCATCCCATACCTGCTGACGGAATCCTACCTCAAGCACAGGCTATATGGCCCATTGAAACAGCCATGGAGGCCTTCCAGTGGTACTATGAATGGCAGCAAACAACTCCCATTCAGCTGGAAACTGAATATGCTTTGGCAACTGTCCCCGGGGTGGGACAGGTGGCAGCTGTCAGCATTACTAATTGGGACCCTGAAAACACCGCTAGTGTTACCCAGGCATTTGAGGTAAAACTTTGCTGCTGCTCATCATTGTCATCATGATTGTTACTGTTGTATCATTGTCATCAGCATGGTTACTGTTGTTGTCATTGTCATCCTCATTGTTACTATTGTCATCATCATCATTACTGTTGTCACCCTTGTCATCATCATTGTTACTGTTGTCATCATGGTCATCATCACCGTTACTGTGGTCATCATTGTCATGACTGTCATTATCATTGTTACTGTTGTCATCATCATCATCGCCTCTTTGTTCCTGCTCTTCTTTGCCTTCCTCTTCGCCTTCTACTCACTATTCCCCTTCTCCCTCACCTTGCTCTTCTTCTTCGTCCTCTTCTTCTTCTTCTCCTACTTCTGGTTTTGTACAATTGCAATGACAAGGACTCACCTGATGATCGGTTTTGACTCCGCAGGCTTTCTTGCCTCAAGCTCTGGCAGCAGGCGCAGCAGAGGCAGTACCAGACGAAGTCACACTCACAGGATATTTAGATTCCTACGCCGCAAGGCTTGCTCCGGGCAACCTAGCCTACTACATAAACGACAGATTCCTCCTTTCAATTCCTGATGAATTAGCAGACAGCCTGATCACTCTGTTTGCTAACTCTTCGGGCCCAGATTATGACCTGCTGATTGCGCCTTCTCCCAACTTGGTGTCCAAGAACAACAGCGATACGGCGTTTGGGTACCGTAACACCTGGTATGTGTGGGTATGGCCCTTCTGGGCTCGTACTGCTGGCGGAGCTGCTGTGGACGGTATGTTTTAAACTCAAATATTTGAATTTTGATTTTGAATGGCTTGCAAAGCATAATACTGATTTCTCACTGTGCTACTGTTCTTTTTTCCTGTGATGCACACTGTGAGCAGACCTGCACACTCAGCTACTGCAAGGCATGTAGCTGATGTGACACTGTTACTAATCTTGCTTCTTGTGCATCATTGGCAGGTATTCAAACTGAGCTCAGCTCTTGTCTGTTCGTGCATCACCGACACACTGGTTCTGAAACCTATACGCTAATTAGCCTACAGGCATGTGCACCTGAGATTGTCATTGCTGCATGTACAGGTGACGCAGAACATATTGCATGGGCTGCACAAGGAGGAGAGATCCTAGACCTATATGCCGAAGGCCATTACCTCAACATGAACAGATTTGACAGTGCAGATTCCACTCAGACTTGCTTCCCACCAGACAACTGGGCGACGCATATGAAGCGCAGAGATGTACTTGCAAGCCTTGGGGTACCCCTTAGGGTGCAAGACTGTTGCCAACCTCCATTCTGCACCGACTGTCAGCAATAAAGCATGTATTTTGCCCTAGATGCTGTTGCAGTGCTTCAATGTTAGACAGTCAAGTCTAGCTATGATCGATTTTAGAATCTGCAGGTATGAAGAAGAGCTCCTCCCAACATGCCATTCCGGGAAGCTAGACCGGAAGCTGTTGCCGACTCGCTGCACTTCCCACAAACAGGCCAGTCACACACGAACATCTGAAGAGCCTTTTTAAGTCAGCATGCGTGTTGTGCAAGGCCAGCTGCAGGAAGCAGGAGCACCTGTAGCTCTGAAGGTATCACACGCGACGGACTATGCTATGATCTGGGGGATGCCCAACCCAGGGACCCATTGTCGACACCATATTGACTGCCACCAATGCCTTGAATATACAACCGCCATTTGACGTACTCTCTGCTATGCAAGCATGCCGCTCTGACAGTGTGCCTTCACGTAAGTTTTGATGGCATGCCCGGTCAAAGCACTGAAGTGACCAGCCACGTTTAAATGCAGGGCATCAACTGGTTCGGCTTCAACAATGCTTCCACAATGCTTGACGGTCTGTGGGGTCAAGATCCATTGTCGAAAGACTTTGCGACAGTGGGCCTTCGACTGAAACTCCTAGGCTTCAACGCCATCAGACTGCCTTTCAGCTTCCAAGATCTGCACAACTTGCCAACCAAGGACTGGTGCGGCCAGTGGAGCTGCCCGTCACCTACAGACATGGCTAACGGTGTTGTGCCGCCAGGCCACAAGCTCAAGCCAGGTCATAGCCTTCCAGACCTGCCATCTCCTCCGCAGAGGAGAAGCTCTACAACTTGCAACGACTACCTCCCTAGCAGCAGCACCTATGACCGCTTCTGCTGGGTAGTGCACTTCTTTGCACACAACGGCTTCTTTGTCTTGATTGACAACCATCTGAGGGAGGATCACACAGCACTTCAAGATGCTAACAGGTAGACTGTGCAGCTTGGCAACATATCAACCCTGCACTGAAACCTGAAATTTGCCATGCTGTGATACCTGGGCAAAACCGAAACTCATTTGAAGCCAGTACCTTGTATTGCTGCTTCATACTGTAACAAAACAGACAGACTGTACAGCAGCTGTGTGAGAGAGTCAGCAAGCCTGACGACACAGTGTGTACATCACCTGCTTTGCACGTGGAAGCCTCCGTCATGATACATGTTACCAGCATGTGTCAGCTTGCTGCATGTTGCAACAAAACTGCTGCCAGAATCATCAACCACCCTGCCATATGCTTGTCTCCTCCCTCCCATCCACCGCCACAGCTATCAGCAGTCACCGCAATAACAGTAAGCCAAGTCTGTATGAGTTGTCATACCCTCTACAAATTGACAATAGAAGAGCATTCCAGTCTTCATATCAAGTAGGCAGTTTGTTACAATGAAGGAAAGATGCTGCTGATGCAGAAGGGCGCAAGAGTGGGCGAAGCTGGTCGCAATAAATAGGCAGTTTTGAATAATTAAACAAAAGATGCTGATACAGATGGGCGCAAGAGTGGGCAAAGCTGGTCGCAATCAATAGGCAGATTAACAAGAAATAAGGAACAGGTGCCGATGCAGATGGGCGCAAGAGTGGGCGAAGCTGGTCGCAATAAATAGGCAGCTTTAAATAATGTAACAAAAGATGCTGATGCAGATGGGCGCAAGAGTGGGCAAAGCTGGTCGCAATAAATAGGCAGCTTTAAATAATTTAACAAAAGATGCTGATGCAGATGGGC
>JAABUP010005333.1_pt1 | contig 19671 bp, 17 predicted proteins | sample 5559201 | NCBI WGS metagenome assembly JAABUP01 (sample SAMN10711887, study PRJNA513373) | rock metagenome | isolation source: Antarctica rocks | place: Antarctica
CAGGAGAACTGAAAGCCTTCCAAACCCTCACCAATCGAGCCAAAAAAGACGTAGCCATAAGCTCCATCAAAGTCGAAGTCTGTCTCTTCTCCTTCGACCTGATGTATCTCAATGGCGAATCATTACTTGACAGACCCTTCCGCGAGCGACGCGAGCTCCTTCGCAGCCTCTTCGTCGGAATCCCCCATCGCTTCACTTGGGTCAAAAACATAGACGCCACATCCTCCGACTCAGAAACCGTCCTCGAATTCTTCAAAAGCGCAACGGACATCAAATGCGAAGGTATAATGGTAAAAGTCCTCGACAACGTCCCCAACCCCACCCTCCAAATCTCCTCCTCCTCCGAAAACAACGACGAGCCTCCTCCCCAACCCACAAAACCCCCCACCAAACCCTCCAAGTCCAAGTCCAAATCCAAACCCAAACCCTCAGAACCCGACCCCCCCAAACCCACCCGCCGCAAAGCCCTCCTCTCCACCTACGAACCCGACAAACGCCTCGACTCCTGGCTCAAAGTAAAAAAAGACTACAACGCCTCCGCCGACACCATCGACCTGATCCCCATCGCCGCCTGGCACGGCTCCGGCCGCAAATCGAAATGGTGGTCCCCCATCCTACTCGCCGTCCGCAACCCCACCACCGGATCCCTTGAGGCCGTCACGAAATGCATCTCTGGCTTCACGGATAAATTCTACATCCATAACAAGGAGAAATACAACGAGGATACGGGGGAGAATTTGATTGGTAGACCGAGTTATGTGGAGTATCCTGGCCATCCGGACGTCTGGTTCGAACCGCAAGAAGTCTGGGAAATGGCGTTTGCGGATATCACGCGCAGTCCAACATACCTAGCAGCAGTGGGTCTCGTCGACGAAGAAAGGGGATTGAGTATGCGATTCCCGCGATTCTTGAAAGTCAGAGAGGATAAGAGTATTGAGGAGGCGAGCACGAGCGATTTTCTGGCTGGGCTGTGGTTCAAGCAGGAAGTCAAGGGAGGCGGAGGCGGCGCCGGCGGGGGAAAGGGGGTGGGTGAGGATGAAGAGGAGGATTAATGATTGGTTTTTGTACCGTGAATGATTGTGATTAGATTTACACCGTTTCTGCTGAATGGAATCCTTAGGTAAGAAACCATCTAGGGGAATGAGCCCTATTCATATACAAGAGGTACTAGAAATGTGCCAGCCACCTCATTCTTCTGAATAGGGTAGCTGGTCAGTGACGTGGTTAAGTTGGCTTCTGATGTTTTTAAAGTATCTGCCCATGAGGGCATTCGGCTTGCTTCAATATCAAGTCGTGATCTTGCGAGGGTTTCCTACAACCCTACCACCATCAATCGCCTCGAGAATTCTCCTCATGTATCGGCTCTATTTATTTATCTCCAAAATAGGTATCATCATCTTGGACACTGTCATGACATTAGCGTTAAGTCGAGCTCTGTCTTGAATCCATTGTAAGTAACCTCGCGGCCTATGGCTTCTCCACAAGTTGAAAAAAAAAAAGCTGTACAACTGATGAAGAAGAAACGTCACAGAAGTCACAACAAACTGTCTCCCCTTTATGGCATTAGGAGAAATCTTGTCTGTCTGAGATATTTTCTGACGTCCACGCCATCTGTCATGGGATTCATATCCAGTAATACGAAGATGGTCGAGGTAAATAAAGAGTGGTATCATATGCCCCAATTCAACAGCCAAAGGCCTATCGAAATACATATTAAATGCATGTCCGTCCTCTCACGTCTCAACTGATTCACCGCCATTTTCGGCCGAATTGATCCGCTCAAACGCCCAAGATTCCATCCCATCATTCCCAAGCGCCAAAGTCACGCTTTCCAGCTTCCACTCGCAAGAAAAAGCCAACAAGCTGCATGCTTGCATCACCCCCACCCCCTCTCAGCGCTTCCCCCCTCCCAAATCAACAACACTACTCCTCGCACTATCCAAACTCCCCCTAACTCCACTCCTCGAACTACTACTACTCCCCCTGCGCTTCCGTCTCGCCTCCTCCGGATCCGTCGGATGCAAGCCCGTCGCCCGCGCGAACAGGTTCAGGATATCTGTCAAGCTGACGACGCCGGAGAGGCGGCCGGACATGTGTTGGCCGGGGAGGGCGGAGGCGGAGACGGAGGGGGTGGTGCTGAGGGGTTGGAAGGGGGGGTTGGCTTGGGGGCTCGTGGTGGTGAGATGCGGGGGGTGGGCGACTGGGGGGTGGGAGAGGGAGATGGGGGTGGTGTGGGTGGTGGGGATGGGGCCGGCGGTCGATGGGGCGGAGGAAGTGGGGGTTGACGATGGGGTGGGGGTTTCGACGACCCACATTCTGGTTGTTTTGTTAGTGATAGCTCTTGATAGGGGGTCAAAGAGGGACTTCAATATGGGACGACCTACCTATGAGCTTGCGTAGCGACGAGCTTCGCGACCGTGTGCGCCAGTGTCGAATAGGGATTGATGTAAAAGACTGGAAATGAGTCTTTGCCGTCGTTCATACCACGTGTGGAGAGAACGACGGAGATGAAGTGTATACACGTGTTTTCCAGTAGTGGTGCGGAGCTGGATTTGGTGAGAAGCTATATTGACAACGATCAGTATAGGTGCAAAATGAGGTTATCAAGGGGATACGAACCTTGACATCGGCATTCGATATATTCCCAACAACATTGTGGTGATTGTCAACGACGGCCAAGGAGGTTACACCTTCCGTATTCATCAACGTCAAAGCTTCCTTGAGGAGAGTGTCTCCACTGAATTCCAATTAGCTTCGGTCCGACAACCCTCAGCATCAGACGTACTTGACAGAGATCAGCTGATGCGATCCAATGCTTAAGTCCTTGATCTCCCGAGGATACAGTTGGTCGAGTATGGGGAAACAACTTCCATTCTCCCACAGGAATTTTACCAGTCTCAGCTGACTCAAGATCCCAATCGCATGGTTCGTCCCCTCCTTCAATACTACAATCTGGTGCACTCCACCTCCAAAAGTCTCCACAGCAGCCGTCAAGTCCGCCGAATGTGGCAATGTGACAAATGGCTCCTTGTTGCCCAAGCTCTTTGCATCCCGCAGAGGTATCTTATGGCCTTGCTGTGCTTTCTTCGCAAGGTTCTGGAAGACTACCAGATGCTCCTCATCGGGCATCAGCTGTCCAGTAGCGAAGAGCAGATATTGAGTGAGGTCGCGATAGTCGAATGTCGCGACAGCCGTATTCTCGTTCTTATTAGCTCGAACCAGTAGTACAGGGGCGCCAGACTCGGTGAGAAGCTGTACCACGAGTCAATATTTCCTCTTGCATTCCAGGTGAATGCAACCGTACGTTTGTAGCATCCTCTATCCCAGTGTCCAGTTCCACGAATCTCAAATCTTCTGGAACCACCAATTCGCCCACTGAGATATGCTGCCAATCTCTCCCCGCGAATCTCGGATCGGCATGGCCACCGGTGGGGGGATTATCCAAGAGATCCTGTATCTGTACTTGAGACATAGAAGGGTGACGATTCTGTCGGGGAGAAGGAGGCATGCCGCGGAGTGAGTCAGTGAAGCTTTGACGATGGCTACCGTGACCAGGTGAGGGCGAGTGGCTGGGACGCATGTTTTGCGAGAGAGTACGCTGAGGAGTTGGACGATTGGGCGCATCTAGACTGGCACGGTCGACGCTGTTGGAGCTCGAGGTGGGGCGTCTGGAGGTTTCCTCGGCCATGGTTCACGCGTAGGCTCTTCAGGGCGTATGGCCCGGTTGGACAAGGAAGTTGACCCGCTGTTTATTGAGAGGTGAGTGTTTAGTGTTTAGGGATTGTTATGGTATGGTAGTAGCAGTAGTGAGACACGAGTGACAAAGTGAAGCATTGCAACCAAGTGAATGCTCTCTGATGATGATGGTCAGGCAATGCGTGAATTATCGCTCCTTCCCCACAGTACCACCTTTATGTCATCTTCTTCGCGTGCGGATAACCGTGCTCTAGCGCTGCCGATCACTTATGAGGCTCGACTGTACGCCAAGCCTTGGCGTCGTTGACGAAGTGAGCTGTAAATGAAAGGATCGCATCGAAAGGGCTCGTTGGTACAAGTAAGGTTGTTTACCAGTGGCTTTCACCACTGAGTAAATCTACTTTCACGAACCACATTATCGAATTTATTCGGACAAGAGATCTTACTTTAGCAATTAACATTTACTAGATGTAAAGACCAATGAGACAGACGCAATGATAGGTATCATCTAGCATCACTAGACCTAAGACTTGAGCTCCTGTAACTCCATGCACATGCTGCCGACATCCAGATGTCCAGTGCCTTACCCACTACGCCAGCGACCCCCTCACCAGCACTTGAATCTTGCCCAAAACCCGCCCCGTTTTGTCTTCTTAGCCCCGGGCCTTTCGGGAAAATCTGTCATGTCTGCGGCCTCTTTGTCCTGTAGAGGTTGCGTTCGCGACGCCGAATGTCCATGGCCGAATGGACCACTTTTGCTCTGAGGTGTTGCTGAGGCCGCACCAGAAGAGTGGGCTCGACGGGCGGCGACGACACGGCGCACAATGACTAGATTGTTGGCGGGTGTGAGCATTCGTAGAGACATAAGACGAGACAATTTTCTCGGAGGAGAAGGATTGTCCCATCTAGATCTTAAGACGGTGCAGACTCACGGGCAAAAGTCTCCTCGATGTTCACCATCTCCCTCGCGCTCGTCTCCATAAACCCACACCCCTTTGCCCTCGCATACTCTAGTCCCTGCCTTGAGCTAATGACCCTTCCCTCTTTCAGATCACACTTGTTCCCAGCTACGATTTTCACCGGCTGCACCGCCCTCGCGTCCTGCCGTGTATCACATTCTATATCTATCATCTGCATGAAGTAGTCGAGGTTCTCCAGGGAGGAGGCGGCGGTAATGTCGTATACGAGAAGAAAGGCATCGGACTTGAGATTTGACGCTGCCCACAAGCCGCGGTACTCTTCTTGGCCGGCGGTGTCGGTGAGGGAGAGGAAGTAGGACTGCCCCTCTATCGTGCGGGTTGTTGAGTATGAGTCCTCTGGGCGAAAAGTCAGACTTTGTACTTAAGGGAGCGAAAGAGGATCAGGGTACCTATTGTAGGGTCGTATCTGTGGGGAAAGACGTCAATTGGGAAAAGGCGAATCGCAGAAGGGTCAATGGCTTACTCGTGGGTCCATTGGCTTCGGACCAGCCGCAACGTTATTGACGATTTTCCTGACCGCAACCGTTTAAGCCAATGGCAATCTTTCAATCACATTGCGTAGTGTAGAATTCATACCACAGCCACCGTCTCCACACACAGTGATCGATATCCGATTGTTGTCGTCCATTATGTGTTATTGTTGCGCGATGTGGGCTGAGCGCGGTGTATGTGCGGTCTGAGATTCTCCCAATAGAGACGAAAATCAGAAGAAAACAACCCCACGAAGGTTGCGGTTACCAAATGACTGGTTGTTCGCGAGAATTGACCAAATGACAATTGTCATAGAGCTCTGACGAGTCTTGTGTGACAATGTGTGACGTGGTATCCTCTCTCAAGCCGAGCTTCAGATGGAATGTCGTCGCGGTGAGACGAAGCAACTACGCCAGCAAGCTTCCAGAATGACGCAGATCAAAAAAAAAAACCAAGAGTAGATCGCAGCTTCCCCCTTGAGCAGATCTTCACCATCTCCCTCCCATAGAACTACTCCTAGCCAGGTGGTTTACCGTGCTTAGCATCATTCCGACATCGTTGCTTCTGTAGGCTCTCTCGTGTACATCAAAGTCAATTCATGTCATATGAACATACTGTCATCCCCTATCATCACAAATCGTATGAGCATTCTGCATCCGTGCCCAACCCACATTAAATGGTTGGGGAGTGCTGGGGGTGCTGCGGTGCCATGGTGGGAGGCGCTAGGCGGGAACGGGGGGAAATGGCGTTGAGGATCGCCTAGGCGGATTTCTGTAATGGGGAAGGATTGCCTGCTTCAGCGGAGGTGAAACAGCCTGTGCCCGGTTGCATGTTTTCCGCGGTAATAAGGGGTTGAAACATATTCTGATCGGACCCGCTGGAATTCACTGGTACGAATTAGTAATTACTATGTGGTAGGAAAGGGGGACGATGAGCTAGACATGACATGAGTGCTCAATGATATAGGAGAATACGGAGGTTTCATGGATTACGAATTAGTTGAATAGGCTTGTCTTTAATCGACACACCGAAAATTAGAGAGAGGGATGCAAAGTTGAAGCTACAGTCGGCTGGTATTTCGCAACATCATCATAGAACATGACTGTCCTATGCGCACTTCTTCGACCGCGAAGCCTGAATCCGCCGATCCCAAGACACCCAAAGCCAGTCCAACGCCTTGCAATCATCGCTGCCCCTCACTCCAGTCCGCCAGTCGTCAAGTAAGTGGTGTCGGTCACAAGAGGATATCTGTACTGCCTTCCACCCGAATTATCGATACTCCCTGCGGTCCGGAAAGGGGATATTGTAAAGCAAGCTCGTCGTCCTCGCATGAGGGTATATACACGCAACCTGTTAGAAACAAAGACTCCAATCCAGCTCCCTATGTCGCCCTGTCGCCCCGTCGCTCCTTCCAGATTCATGTGATTTCTGATCACATCGATGTTTCTACACCTTCCTCAATTTTGGCTGGGATTCCTCCAGCATATCCGTGCGATGCAGTGGCTTCCATTCGGGCCATCTTTGCATTGTGTGAGTCAGTGTTGAGGCTTTGGGGAGACCTCTGCTGATTTGCTTTTACTGACTCTGGGTCTGCATTTTGATCGACCCCAGATACGGAATTGTAGGCATTAGTACGTGCTGGCGACGCCGAGGCACCAGATTCCCTGTCACTCTTCTGTGACGAAGTTCGTGTTGTGACTCGGCCATTCTGTTAGACATCGTGTTAGTCAGTTATCAGACGTGTTGCACATCCAAACTTACTTCTTTGGCCCATCTAAGTCCGCAGCTGTTGCACAGATCTCGATTGCCACTCGGGCCTCTTCTCCACTCTGGAGTAACTCGGGTATGGCAGTTGGCACAGTCCTTCTGCAATTGGCCAGCACCGTTGCGCCTCTTCCGCTTCTTTTTGCGGGAGAGTAGACTTTGTAATTCCTCTGCAAGCAACCTGTTCCTCTTTTCCATCTGCCGCAATTCATATTGCCAGCTGGTGCTCCGCGTCGTTTTGAGCTCGTCAAACACGTTTTCTTCTGAGGCAAGAGCTTCATGCTGATTCCCAATGATTAAACCGCTGCCGCCTGCTTGTGTAGTGATATTTTCTAGTTTGACGTTTCCACTAGCTGACTGAGGTGTCTTATTGCCTCCCGAAACACCTCCAGCTGATGATGCAGGACTCGTTGACTTTGGCTCCGCCTTTGGTGATATATTAGACGGCTGTCTGTTTAGTGTTCTCGGCGGTTTCAAGAGACGTGTCTGTGCAACCAGGAAAGTAGGCTTCTGGCCTTCGCACGCGTCTCCGGGGTAGATCGTTGTCCGAGCTTGGAGGGTTTGGCCACGCTTGTTCTGTACGTCATGCTTGAAGGTGACTCGAATACCCGTACATGCGAGCTCAAGCTGTCTTCCAAATTCTAGTTTGGAATCTGCCCGCATCAATGCCTGTGCGCTTGTACCAAATAGATCATCAGGCTGGCGATCTAGAATGCTCCGAACGTTCGATGATACAAACAAGAACATCCCAGATGTTGACATCTTGGTCCAGAGCTCACTCTCGCCAAAGCCACCGACAGAGAGAATATCGTTCCTCGCAAGTGCGTAAACTGGCCGTTCTCGCCCAACCATAATGATACATTTTCGGCCCTTGCCTTGTTCAAGGTGCAGGGATCCATGACTTTCGAACCAAGTATAGCCACTGTGCTTCCGTCGAATTCGAAAGACAACGTTGACAGCCGCTCCGGTCGAGGTATCTTTCAATTCGCGTGTCACCGGCACGATATCACTGGGATGACAGACAGACGAGAGTGCTGTACCCACAAGCTCGCTCGGGTCATATTCAAGAACCTTGCGACTTGACGGTGACAGGTACAGAAACAGACCTTTTAATGACAAGACATGCACCACATCGTCAGTATTCTCGAGTAGGACCTTGTCCCAGATGCGTTTGGACAATTCCGATTCGCCTGCACCAATGGTACTGAGGACCGTGGAGACATCATCACGAGCAACGGTCTGCCCAAGCTCCGAGTCACGCTGACTGTGGTTTTCTGGGATTACGTATCGTGGCAGAAGGCCACGCTGGTAGCTAACACTGTAAGATCCATCTGAGAAACATTAGTGCTGACTTCGCCAAAGCTAAGAGGGAGCAGTACCAGAATTTTTGTTAGTAATAGAAGTTGGTTGCTCTACCAGATCAACCTGAAAACCAACGTAGTACTTGATCTCATCAGAATCCCATGTTATAGGTATCATGGTAAGTAAATTCATAAACGGCTGCCCCCCCTTTCGATAATTGATCAGACTGACTTGTGATTCTTGACGCTTAGTGATCATGGTTTTGATTCGCAACACAGACTGATCATCAACATATTTCCTTTTGATACCTGCTTGAATCTTTCCATCGGGACCTTGAAGGAACCGACAATTTCTACCTAGGATCTCATGCTTCGTGTACGCTGTCAGACGCTCGAATACATCTGAGCAGTACACGATGGGTATGTCGTGCTTAGTGGCGTCGCACACCACGAAGGCACATGACATGTCGACAGCACCTATGTTGATCTGAGGATTTGGCCTCGCAGCGACCCGCATAAGGACTCCAAGCATATCAAAGCCACTCGATGAGTAAGCATTACGGTACTGTGGTATGACTTGTTGACCAGCGTTGTTCTGACCCTCATACGGTAATCCCTCCGCGCTTGTAGTAATGTCAAGGTTTGGGGTAGGTTGAGGCGCTTGGTTACTATAATTTGGTAGACCGTTTGGGGGAGGCATCTGAGCTGTGGCAGTTGCATCAGCTGCAGACATGGGTGGTTGCGAAAGATCGACCTGCGGGTTTTGCATTTCATCGGAAACCTGCATGTTCGGTAACTTTTCTATCATCTCGCGTGTGCCGAGGCTACCTGCATTGCCACCACCTGGGTCATGCATTTGGCCAGGCATTGAGCCTGCCATGTGTTGCTGCATCGGCGAGGAGTTTAGACCTGCTGCGAAGTTGGGCTGTCCAAAGGCATTCCTCGGCGTTATGTCTCCGTTGGTCCCCTGGTCCATACCCGACGAGTGATAATCCATTCCCATCAGCATGTCATTCGTTATGTAATTACTAGACATGTCGAAGGTGAGAGAATCGGAAGAATTGAGGTTATGACCGTAGGGTGAGGATGATGACATTGGGGTGTAGTTAGGTGCCATGCTGGAGAAATTCGTATCTAACACCAATTCCTCGTTAGATGATTGGCGCTTTGCTCTCTGATTGTCCAACCTTCGTTGGGCAATGTTACCAGGACACTGCATCACCATGTTCGATGGCATGGGGGTGGGGGATGGGTCAAACTGGTATCCCTCCAGATCGCTGTTGTTTTGCGAGCCAAACTCCAGCATCGAGGATCTCCTAGAATCATGCTCCTGCAAATGCCTGTTGTTGAGGCTACCATATGAGCTGGAATGGTGGAAAATCCTCCTGCGTTGAAAATCTTTGTTGTTTTGATTTATAATGTCGTCCAAGCTCTGACCACCCATCATCCCTGACATATCGATAGTGTTAGAGCCTGCCACGTCCATGATTGCGCCGTGGCTGTTCATGTCTGCTAGCCGTTGTAGCTCTTCCGGGGAGTACGGTCTGTCGTAAAAGCCATTCATATTGCCCACGTTGGTTTGGTCCATCGTCGTAGCTATCCTTGGCCGGAAACCCTACCGGCCGCGCCTGATCCGATATCTCTGGAATTGAATCTTGCTCTTGCTCGCACACGGTTGACATCGTCTTGTACCTCTATCAGAGCCGGTACTTGAGACGAGGCGCACAGTAGTTGCGAAATCTGAGCGATTGTCGCCGAGGAGGGCAAGAGAATGAGGAAAGCTAGCCAGGCTCTTTGAACAGGGATTCCACGAGGATGTAAGCGCTAAGCCTGGAGGTGACGGGCGTCAGGTCGAGGTTCTTGAACTATATGCGAGACCGTTGCGTGGTGCAGTGGTTGGGCGATGCGCGACTGTCCTGAGGGGCAGGGGGCCGCCGTCTGTATTTAGCGACCAATTGCCTTGTAGGGTTACCAGCAGAGGACGCCCATTATGCGGTCTTCACACGACGAAGAGATAGCAGGCTGGGGGTACGGATTGGGTTGACTGAGCTTGGGGTGGCAGTTATGCCATCGAGTGAAAACACTCCGCGCTGTGCTTGAGCCACGGCAACCCCCTTGGGCCTAGCGCCGGGAGAGCCTAGTTTTCCCCAGACGCCAACCGACTTATTCTAATTAGAGTGCCGACGATCACACATGCACATTCCGCAAATGGACAGGAACTCGACGGACGAGCGGGCATTGCTGCATGACATGGTTCTATTTCACCTGAACTGTATGCAAACAGCGATCAATTACTCTGTCAAGATGAAGTAGAATACCGCAAAGTCGGAGCCTTGGCGAACATTTCCCCACCCTATCACGGTTACTGTTCGTTCATTGTAGACAACGTATGCAGACCATGTTTGCGTAACGTCCAAAGAAAGCAAAGTACCTCGAAGACTCTTAGAACGGATGGGATTACATAGAGACTATCGCAACGGTGCTTCGAAAATTTGAGAGATCACGAATTCTACTCTTGACTCGAGCGCCTTCCCCAAGAGCTCGTTGCCCCAGTCAATGAGAAGGGATGTTTGCAAATTTCACAGCATCATCAGACTGAGATAGAGCAAGGTTTAGAAGAACGTAAAAATGCCGACTTTGAAGTCCTCGCTTTTCTTATCGCCATACGTTTTGACCAGGATACTACCATAATAGCCTATTACTGAGGACTTGCCAGCCAACCTCTATCCTTTCTCCTCACTTCAGGGCGATATCAAGTCATTAGGGCTGGAAACATGAAAGAGCGACACCAAGCCTTGAGTAGCATCAGGACCTACAATTGAGTAAACCGAGGTCAGGAGAGGATATGATATCAAATTTTCAACGCCGCTCTACCTGTATGATCATGAAACACTATATTTCTAAAGGAGTCTAGTACAAAATAATAACCTCCGTCATCTTAGCCAGACTATCTTACTGTACTCCTGTCTGCATTACAACTTGAAAGCTCACCGAATCAGCGCGTAATTTGTAGGGCTGAGGGGCTGGGCCGAAAACGGTTATCCTAGTTCTAATTCTAGTCTAGTACTTATATTTCAGCTGGCGCGAATGAGGCTGAAGCTAAATGGACGTCCGAGGTCTTCTGTGGATCTGGAGACCTGATCACGCACGAGGAAGCCAAGCAGAGTAGCAACGGCCATCTAACGGCTTCTGGTGACTACTCTGCTATCGTCTTTAGGGTCTCTCGAGCGCCGTATATTCAAGGCTTCTGTGACAGCAAGAGTCCGTGTAGGATCTTATCCGCTTTCGAATTCATTTAATCAACATTTCAACAGCAACGGACAGCTGATAAGTTCCAGGGTATACAATACACGTCTACAGCTGATCCGTCAGCCACTGTCCCTTCCTTCGGTCCTCCCGACTTGATCTACAGTCGGCAGCTGCATAATAAAAAGCGAAGATTGGAAATGGTCTACGCTCTCTGCTTGGACGGTTGATGCATTGGATACCGCTGATCGGCATCCACCAGTCATCACTCGGTGGAGAAGCAGCCCAAGGACCCCTTTCTAGCCCTCCATGGAATACTGCTGGCCGCCGGGACGAAGCGACCTGGTCATCAACCATACGAGACCAGAGAGCAACCCCCGGAATTAAAGCCCAGACTGAAGAATGACCTCGCGCGAGAGATCATCCTCTGCACGCTCCAATTATTCTGATCACAATGGGCGCCAAACTTCGACGCCTTCGCCGTCTCACTATCCCCAGCACTCAAACGGGTCCACAGTGCCGGAAGATCTAGTACTGAATGATGTCCCTACATACAGTCGAACACCTGCCTCTTCTCTATTGATACCTTCCCAAGGTATTGGTTCTCCGTACCCTTCAATATCTGGCCCCGCGCCATCTTCAACGCCACCAATCGCGCCAGCTTCGCAAAGACCTAGAGCTTGCACGACAGATCAGGCCCCTGGACAACAAAATCACAATCGGAATCCTCTCTATCGGACAGGGAAATCACAGGTTCCATTAGAGTACATCCAGGGCCAGAGATACCCAACCAACCCGCCGAACATGGATTCAAGGCCCCAATATATCCCTGGGCCCCCTCCGCCACCGCAGCAGCAGAACCACATGATGTCAATTCCACCTCCCCCGCCTCGTCCATCTGCAATGAACAGCTCTCATGGTATGGTGCCTCCTCCTCCTCCTGGTCCACCACCATCAGCTACCAACAGCGCTCCAAGCGGATGGGCCCAGCAAGGGTGGGCACGCCAACAAGGCTATATCCCTCCCCCACCTCCTTTGGGTCCAAATCAAGTTGCCACTCAGCAAAATCAGTATAATTTACACCCTGCCTACAGGAAGAATCAGCCAGCGCCTCTAGCAATACCCCCTCCGCCCCCACAGAATGAAGCTGTGGTTTCTGCAACGTACATACCAGGGGGAGATTCATTCGGGCCAGGAGTGGGGATCCCTGCCTTGTATTCACAGCAAGAACCTAACTTTCAAAGAGACGATAGTTTCTCAGTGTCGGCAGCGGACGCGAAGATGCTTGCAGATCAAAGGTTCTTTAACGGGCCTACATCTGCTATCTCCCCTGGCAATGAACTGCCTACCTTCAGTGAGCGTGTAAACTCATCCGTCCCTCAAACACCGCTCAATCGCCATCATCCTGGACCTCCTTCCAACTTGCAAGCGCAAACCCCTATCTCTGCTACCCCGGATGTGGCTGCTACTACTAGCCATGGTCATTCTGCTAGTAATAGCTCTGTACTTCTGTCACCTAGTGACCCAAGCCTTCAATGGCCACTCGACCGCGTTCTCATCTGGCTCGCTGCCAATGGATTTTCAAACGATTGGCAGGAGGCATTCAAAGGTCTTGACTTACACGGTAGCGAGTTTTTAGATTTAGGTCGGGGAAATGGCGGCCGAGGCAATTTTGGCATGATGCACCACGTAGTCTACCCAAGGCTGGCAAGAGAGTGTAGCAAGAGTGGTTCTGGATGGGATCAGGGCAAGGAAAGGGAAGAAGGAAAGCGTATGCGTCGCCTGGTTCGTAAGATTGCCGAAGGCGCAGACAGCGGTGCAAAATCATCGCACGCACGTCGCGAGTCTGGACAAATTTTGCCAAGCGCGTCGACAGATGGAGGGCTGGAAAATTCTCCAAACCTGGGCCGCCAGGATGGCTTTGCTCAGACTCCTAGCACGGCTGGAGGGGGTGAAGACAGCCCCAGTAGACAGTTTAGACCCCCAGTGCCCGGCCTCAATCCTCGTATGACATCAAAAACACGCAGCAGTACAGCATCAGTACCTCCTTATGCATATGGCAATCCAAATTCCAGCGACCCCGGCCTTGCGGAGATGGCGTCAACACCGCGATCTGGATATACTCGCGGGATACTCAACAACATCAATGATGCAGCATTAAAGCGGCATAGTCCAAGTGCTTCGAGCGAGACTGGCGCAGGGACAAGCTCTGGGCCTGTTTTCCCGGGTGACGCGGCTCGCTCTGGTTACGATGCTAGCCCACAGAGTGGCAGTCCTGCAGCTCAACATGCTAGCCTCGTTAGTTCTGCTGCGATCGGGACTCTAGCAGCACCACCATACGGTCGCGGTGGCCATCGTAAGACTGGCAGCACTGATTCCATAGCTTCGTCCAATACCGCAGGCTCCACCACCAACCTTCTGCGTGGTATTGATCGAAGGAATGGACAAGAGAGTCATCGACCACCGAATCTCGAAGCAATAGGCAAGATGGGCACTGATGAGGCGCCTACAAGCGCAAAAGAGCTCACCAAGGGATTCCTGGACAGATTCAAAAGGCGTAAGAAAGACGACTCGTCGCACCCTTCACCGGAAGATCATAACCTCGAATCGCCAACTAGTCCCCTGAATCATTACAGACATACTCCTCCAACCTTGCCCTTCGCTCGCGCAGGTTTCAACAATAGTAGCACATCACTCGAAAGGCCGTCATCAGCCTCCACTCAAATGTCTGAACATGAAAGAGCAGCACGCGAAAGAGCGTTCACGCGTGCAAGTGGTGGCAGGAAATACGTGATGGTCACCCCTGACCAGTGGAATTACCGTCTGGTCGATACCACAGAAGCCGATACTGCAGACGCATTGCGGGAAGTTATTTGTAGGAGCCTCCATTATACAGATCACGACATGGCCCAAATCTACCTTACAGAGCCTGGCCAGATTGAGCACGACGAGCCCCTATCGGATCAAATACTGATGCTATCCAAGCACTCGAAAGCAGATGCCCATGCTGCGCTGAAGGTTTTTGTGAGGCGTGGTCCTTCATCGGCGTCGTTAGCACCACCTCTTTCAGCAGGCCTAGGCATTGGTATGTCTCCGAAAGCATCACCACCTGCAGGAAGCTTTTATCCAAGAAAAGCAATGGACGAAGGAAGCTACGTTCGTCTCAAGAACAATGCCCGTATGAGATCAAAGTCGCCACCTATGAATTCGCGACAGAACACATTGAAGGCTGACAGCGCTCTTCCGCGTGACGGGCAGCGATCCGTTGAGGACATTAATGGGAGCCTCAACTCGATGGCCGAATCGTCAATCGCTAACACTGCTAAGGAGCAATTGCATCACCTCAAGGCTGCCCACGAGAATGGAACGCTGTCCGAAGATGAGTGGGCCGCTTTTCTGCTAGCTGCCGTCGAGGAACACCGTCACGAGACCGAAAAGAAAGGCAAGGCTTACCAGCAAGGGAAGCAGGCAAAGACCAGGAAAGAGCCTTCGCCTATAGATGTCAATGGGGCTAGTATTAAGCGTGATCGTGTTATCGATTTCGATGCTCCTCGAATTTCTCCATACGAGGATAAGAAGCCGGAACCACTGGTACCTCTCAGAAAGCCGCCAGCACCTCCACCCGGATCTCTCATGTTGGAAAAAGCCAATTCCCTTAGCAAGAAGACCGGTGAATCTCTCAGGTCATCAGTCTCCAGTCAGTCCGATCTACTGAAACGAAGATCACTGGGCGATTCCATAAGAGAGGAGATGGAGGAACGAGGGCGCAGGACGGCAGTCGCACCTACGCCTTCAGTCAGTGCGGATATTGGGGCCGCTCTTGCAGATGCTAGCAATGTCCCAACCTCTGTTGGTAAGCCCATTGGCTCCAGAAGGAATATGTCCTTACGCAAAGACATGGATCGAGGGCAAAATGGCAAACCTTCGCCGTCTCTGCAGACCGTTGGCTTTGGGCGCAATGGGTCTAGTAGAAATAGCCCAGGTGGGTCTCCCCGAAGTCCTGGCTTCACGTATGGAAAGAACGATATGTTGTTCAAGATTCCTGACTATAACGAAGGTTTGCTTGATGGTACCGAGTCTACCAAACCCAGCCTAGCATTGCAGACACATCTGGCAGGAAATCCTTCCATTGAGAAAATGCGAAGGGGTCCTTCCCCGTCCATAAGTCCAGGATCGCAGAACCCGTCGCGGAAAAGTTCAGTATTTGGGCGACCAAAGTCTTACGGGCCTGCATTCTCTTTCAAGGAAAGTGAGGTCACGTTTGATCAAAAGCCTCAAGCCGAAGAGGAATCCGATGGCGACTCGGATGACGGCTTATTTGCCAAACCTCTTGCAAAGAGTGTAACTAAGAAGACTTCTGCTGGGAATGACGTGGCTGTCCAGAGGAAACCAACACTTACTGTAAATACTGACGGCAGCCGACGAAGCGTGAAAGGTCGATCGGTAACTTTCAAGACGCCAGAGACATCAACAAGTACATCCACTGCCCAGTCAAGCGACACGCTAGAACTCAACGATGAAGGCCACCCCATAGGCCAATCAAGGATCGACCGTCATATACCTGATTCCACAACGTCTGCTGCAACCACGGCAGAGTATCCCGACCCTGCGAAGCTTGCGCGGCGACAGTCTTTTGCCAGAGACGATGTTTGGGCCAATCGCCCAGTTGCGGAAGATTTGCTCAACAATCTTGATGCCTTCTTCCCTAATCTCGACCTCGATCAGCCCGTAGTTGAAGATCTTGTGGCCTCCCCACCTACGACTCCCAACACTGGGACCGACCAGAACCCAATAGACACAACCGCGTCTGGCCCATCATTTGCAGACCATCACATGATAAGATCATCTCTGTACGATCGAGCTCGTCCAGATTCTATAGCTGAAGAGCCCGATACCTTAGGCTCAGAAGAGTCTACACTGAAAAGCAGGGCTACAATGCAGTCCATGGCGCATCGGAGTATGCGCAAGAGTGGAGGGTTAGGGAGAATGAAATCCATCCGTGATGTGGCTCGGGGAGCATACGAGGGGTCTTCCAGACGGAATACTCGGATCTCAACGACCGCTACTAAATCTGGGGACATTATGCGTCGGAAAAGTACCAAAATGTTTGGTGCGAATATCGTGCAAATCAAGCCAGGCCGTGGAAGCAGGGTCAGCTTGATTGAGTCTGTGCCAAAAGACTTACCACCCGGCACGAACTCTTTCCAAATCGGAAGGGGCCAGCTGATTGGTAAAGGAAGCTACGGACGCGTCTACCTAGGCATCAATCTCACCACTGGAGACTTTTTAGCAGTCAAGCAGGTTGAGGTTAATCAGAAAGCGGCCGGTCAGGACAAGGACAAGATGAAGGAGATGGTCAGTGCTCTAGATCAAGAAATCGACACTATGCAGCACCTTGAGCACCCGAATATCGTGCAATATCTTGGCTGCGAACGTAAAGAGTATTCCATCTCCATCTTCCTTGAGTACATTTCCGGTGGAAGTGTCGGCGGGTGCCTGCGCAAACATGGCAAATTTGGAGAGAGTCTTGTCAGCTCTTTGACTCGCCAAACCCTCGAGGGCCTTGCCTATCTTCACAGAGAAGGTGTGCTCCATCGCGATCTGAAAGCTGACAATATCCTTCTCGATGTCGACGGCACCTGTAAAATCTCCGACTTTGGCATCTCGAAAAAGACGGACAACATCTATGGGAATGACGTCACAAACAGCATGCAGGGTTCAGTCTTCTGGATGGCTCCCGAGGTCATTCGCTCGCAGGGCCAAGGGTACAGTGCCAAAGTCGACATCTGGTCCCTTGGGTGTGTCGTGCTCGAAATGTTCGCCGGCCGCCGTCCTTGGAGCAAAGAAGAAGCCATCGGTGCCATTTATAAGCTTGGCAGTCTCAATCAGGCACCCCCGATTCCCGACGAAGTCAGTACGGCTATCAGTCCGGAAGCAGTGGCTTTTATGTGGGATTGCTTTGAAGTCGATCCGACTGTGAGGCCGACGGCAGAGACGCTGTTGAGGCAACATCCGTTTTGCAAGGTCGATCCGTATTATAACTTTTTGGACACGGAGTTGCATGAGAAGATCCGAGAGGCGAAAATTGTGAAATACAATGGGCAGTATTAGGGCTTGATGAGCACGAAAACTTTTCCTTAGTGCTAGCGGCATCGTTCTGGGTATGAGTGAGGTTTAGTAACAGGGCGAAAACGGCCTTGTACTTTTCTTAGTTTGTCATGATACCATGTTGAGATGATTATGGATACGGGCGCTGATGTTAAGATACACACATTTCTTTCCGTAACACGATGGTTGCTAGGAGATACCTCTGAAGCGTTTCTTTTTAGCTAGAAGTAGAAGCAACGAAATCGACTCCTTTGCGGACAGTTCACGAATCAATGTACACTTGGCGAATGGTCCAAGTTTTGGTTACTTTATTAATGACACCTCACTAGGCTGAAGCTGACGGCGTAGTAAATCATTGGTCATGAGAAGGGTATATACTCAATCAATCTTGAGCTTGCTCAGCCGTCTCGGCCGTGTTATGTGTTAGGCGGATTTTTAATGAGGACACCCAGTGCCGCAGCAACTCTCCAACTCTATCGGAGGCCTGCCAATAGTGAGACGACTACTCATCTACCAAACATCCTACCAAATATCCTACCAATCATCCATCCTATACCAAAGCTCCATTGACTCTCAGAAACCATATGACCGAAAGACTTGCCTGTGCCGAACGTGTTGAACAATCATTTGTAGCCCCGGCTGATGGGTTTGTGTTTCGTTAATGTTACTGGAGGAGAGATGCGCGATTGGGTTGCGTTGGATACTTTTAGCTGCTGCTGCTGTTAAATTGATCATCTAACATGTTCAGGGAAGGTTCATGCCTATAATTCTTTTGCTTGAAATTCTTCTTTCCTATAATTATTACAATTTAGAGAGGGAGAGTTTTCCGCTCTGTGTTCAATGTAGCAGATAGGTAAATCTTGCTCATGAGGTGTATCTACAAAGCAGCGTTGCTGTTTACTCAGGTCTAGATGACGACTCTTATTGAATGTTTGGCATGGAGGCGGGTGGAATAGCAGATGTTTCTGTACTGGTGTCGCCGGTGGGGTTATGGTGTCATTTGGATATCACCTGTTGTGGTCGGCTGTTGGATAGAGTCTACGATAGTGCTGTTGGGGAGGAAGAGACGCTAAAGGGTTTGAGAAGGGGGCGAGATCTGTGAGACGTGCTCTGCCAAATTGAGGAAGGGCAATCTGCCTTCGTTCGTCTGGTCTCTTTCATGCACCGAGAATTGGGTGGACGTGTACGGTTGGAGGATGGTATGCATGTTTAGCAAGGTCCTACAGCGCGGTGTTTCGATGCCGCAATCTATCAAGAACGAATTGGAAGGCACGTCAGATATGCTAGGTCATGAGCGAGAACAGTCATAAACTCTAGTGGTGATCTCTATATTTGCTCTCATAATCTTGTGGTCACGTTTCTTCCACCGTTTTCAGTAGAAGATCGAGCTGAGCCCGACCAACATTGACGAGAGGGGTGAAGTGGGAATAGAACAGGAAGTTGCTCCATTCTGGCGGTAATCAGCGTCTGGGACGGATATAGGAGGGAAATGCCACAGGAATCCTACCGACTTCTGCTGAAATGATATTCGTGAAGTATGGCTTCCATCCAAGTACAGCCTTGCACTTCGACCTTTGAAAAGATTCGTCTCCAGCGGTCGTCTGACTCATGGTTGTGAATGTTACTGCTATGCACCAATAGCATATAACAGTATGCTTCAATTTGATTGGAAATGCGTGGAACCTTTGATGGGAGAACTTGAAAACATCTTCCACCAAGCTCCTTCATCCTCAATTGAACCGAAGTCGAGATTCAATGTGAGATCTGCGCCATGTTCAGCATCATCTCTCATGCGGCCAGGTAGGTTGTGAGTCAAAGCTAGAGCAGAGAGTAAGAGGGATGGTCGTGAGATCCATTCAGCACATCGACAATTCAATATTGCTTGCAAAGCGCAGGCATCTTCAACCTAGCCAGTAGCTCCAGGAGGGAACATCGTAAAAACCAAGATCCCACGCCTTGTCTGGTGTACCTTTGGCGATTTGAGAGATAGCCACCGAGGATCCGTCAGGTAATTGGGAGCTGTAGTCCACATGGTAAAGACGAAGTTGGAGGAATTCGGCAAGATAACTATTAGGAACATGACTGGCTCCAATTTTGACGTCTCT
>JAABUP010005334.1_pt1 | contig 19670 bp, 24 predicted proteins | sample 5559201 | NCBI WGS metagenome assembly JAABUP01 (sample SAMN10711887, study PRJNA513373) | rock metagenome | isolation source: Antarctica rocks | place: Antarctica
TCATCTTCTTCTGCAGTCTCTTGCACGTTGTACACAATCAGATTGAGCTGCCTCTTTTCTCTGTCCAGAGCCTCAGCCTTTCGGTCCAACTCCCGAAACCTTTGCTTGTGTTCCTTGAGCGAGAGCTCTGCTTCTGCCAGCCGTTGTTCAAACTTGTTGCAGTCAGAAGACCCGGCGGGAGAAGCAACAGCTTCCTTGAAGCTCTTGGCAGGTGTTGGTGTATTCATGGGTGATGCAACAGGCGATGTGCTGCTGGAGGGCTGTGATTGAGCACTGTCTAAGTCGCTGGCACCGCGAAGTAGGCGGAGAAGTATTGCTGCTAAGAGATCAGGCTTGGCTACTGGCTTAAAATCGCAACAGTCCACCTTTTTCCATTCTTTTTCAAGCTCCGGCTTGCTCTTGTCAAGCAGACGTCGAATCTGCAGCAACAGATCGTCCTTGACATCTGCTGGCGCCGCTGGCGCAGTCATCGCAAAGTCATCTCTTTACTTACACACCAATGGCACATGTGAGAGTTGATACATACTCTGTATGCATTACTCAGTCTGTATAGTGTGTCATGAATAGGCTGCAGGCATGTCACACCAGTATTTTGGAAACAGACATGATTTCCTGCTGCAGATTTGTAAAACAAGAGCAGGTAAGGGGAGGAAGCAGTCAGGCTCCACAGCCTTGGCTTGCTTGCAACCAGTAGCAGAAAGGCAGACCAGGTCTCACCCTTGGACTCAGCCTCATGAGTGGGCAGTGAAGCCACGAGGCGGGTGAGGCCCTCATCCATGGCATCCAGGCGGATGTTGTGGTCCCCATCGCTGGCCCCCAGGCTCCACCCATGCGTGTTTGGCCTCTCTGTGTCCAGCACCGGCCGCACAGCCAGCTGTTTGCCTGCAACACAGTGCATTGTGGATCAGCACTGTGACTCAAGGACGCTCAAATGCAAAGTGCTGAGTCCACCAGCTGTGTATTACCTCATGTGGGTTATCGAAAACACAACCTGCTAGTTCAAGACTTGCCGGGCATCACTGCATACTTGTCTGAGCAAACAATACGAGCTGAGACAAGTATAGCACACCTGCGTTCTGCCAGCCATATGGCACTGGAATGGAGTCTCCAGGCTGCACAATGCCCAGCAGTGTGCGCTGGACCTCCTTCTTGCTGTTCTCAGCTGCAATAGCCCTGCACCACAGCAGCCCCACGGTCAAAGACGTTACAGCAACCTGCCTCAGTCCTGCCACCTGGCCTGGCAGTGTTGCAGAATGCCGTGCTCAGCAAGATGCAAGCTCACTTCCCGAAGACACTGTATGACAGACACTAGGCAGCAGTGCAGAGTGCATTTGCACAAAGTGCTTAGCAAAGACAAGCCCTGCACAGCTGGCAGCAGTGCCTTGCACTTCAGGTCAACAGCAGAATAAGTGCACTTGCAAACTGAAAACATGGCATCACACTGGCAAGCAGCATTAAGACTTGTTTGATTGAAGTTGTGTGGCGAGCAGCCGGTGATTGTCTGGGGGAGGGGGCAGGGGCTTCCTGGGGAGGGGGTGAGGGCCTGGCGAGGTCCTGCCTGCGGCGCCTCAGCCACCTGCGGCGCCGTGTGAAGTCCACCACTCCGCGTTTCTGCAGCCGCAACACAAGGGGCTGTTGCCACGTGCTGGCCACATGTTGCATGAAGTATGAAAGTGTAACAAACATTTCCAGGCCAAAAAAACAGGGTATGGAACAAAATGTTGACTTCACACAAGTGACAGCTGTGCGCAGGATATGCAAGCTGTCAGCTGTGCACTTATATAGGGACATTGATCAACTCAGCTGCCCACTCAGCTAGGCACAGACATGTCAATAGATGCAGGGTGAAACCTGTGTGCCATTCTGGGGAGGCCTGTCCATGGCAGCCCAGTCTGGGGCATAGGCCCAGCCCTCCTTGTCCACGTAGGGGGACAGCTCCACCTCCCAGGGACTGTCCCACTCCCATCCTGCATCAGACCTTGCTCTTTTGGTTGCATTCACAGGCTGAATAGAGAGCTCCCAGGTAATCAGGTCTTTGCCCTTGCATGACTTGTCAACAGAGACACACTTCTCCAGCAAGCAAGTTGTTGAGCAACTGCAAGATGTGGCATGTTGAGTTGCACTACAAAGCTATGATACATCACACATTTTGAGCAACAGCACTCTCAACAAGAGTCAACTTTACCTTCTGGTAAGCGGATTTGGGGGAAGTTGTTGGTGCTGTGCATGCCATCCTCCTGGCGGCTGTAGCGGTTGCGCTTAGTGGGCAGCAGGTGGCGGCTGCTCCACCCCGCCAGAGGCATGAACCTTTCGTGCTCAAACAGCTGCTCCTCTGTCACATTCACACCGCTGCCGCGCTTGCTCTGCAGCAGGACAGAATCTATTGGGTACTGTGCCACCTTGCAAACAGGCTAAACACGGATATTGATTGTCACATTCATTCCTACAATAACATTGTCGCTGAAGCAGAACAGTCAGGCTGACAGACGCAGCCTCTCTTGCATGGAACGGTCACACTTGACACGCTGTTTGTGCGGCAGCATGACATCACATCTGTATGGCATGCACTGCACGTGAAGGCTGCACCAAGCTTACCAGGGACTGCTGGCGCTGCATCTGGACCTGGTCTGAGGAGATGGATCTGGCCTGGCGAGGCAGCATCTGCCAATCACTCTCTGCCAAGTCCACCACACACACCTGCAAATTGACGCACGTTATATTTTGACATCTGGTCACCAACAAGGCAAGAGATATGTCTTAGGACAGCAGCTGCAACTCGCTGCAGTCTAGTAGATAAATATTTGGTACATGAGCATAGCAACAATCAAAAGCTTAGCTTGTAGACGTGTACTGGGGTGCTCCTGTTTGCAAGACATGCCACTGCAGATCATTCAGCTAAATACCCAAGATGCCACGAATGAGGGCAGACTTACTTCCAAGGCCAGCTCACTAGTGTTGACCAGCTGACATTTGTTGCGTAGCACTTCATTCTTGACCACGTCCCTGAAGCTGCTCTCCAGAGCTACCCCTTCATCTCCCATGCGCACAGGCAGCACCACTGCTGCACTCCTGCGCTTGTGCTTGTCCTACATATGCCGACATGCATCAATCAGGACAACGTCTGCATGCTGACTTTTTTGACTGGGACTATGCCTTTACCTTTCATAAAACAAATGCGCAGCTGCTGGTAATGAAGTACCCAAGCTGGTCACAACACAGCTGCAGCTTCTGTAGTCAATACGTGCAGTCAAACCCACTGCCCTGGCAGCCAGACATGCAGTGGCATGTATCAGTCTTTCTGTTGCAGAAGCAAAGAGATGAGGCCAGCACAATGGCAAACTAGAGGGGAGACTGACAGGCAGATTCTTCTTGAGCATGCCACCAGCGCCGACATTGGCCGCAGCCCTCTGCAGGCCACTGGAGGCAATGACCACCCACTTGGAGTCATCCCCAACCTGCAGGGCCCTCTGCCCGGCACTGCTGGTGTGCTCCAGCCAGGCATCAGTGTGCAGGGACTTGACACCCTGGTGGAACTGCTGCTGCAGGGTGTACCTCAACAACAGCTTGCCACCCTCCTTGCCCTGTGCCAGCAAGGCAGATCAGGGACATGTGGATTCGAGTTTGAGGCGGGTTTCTCTGGCCTCTTCTGTTCTGACGTTCACGCACAAACAGAGTCCATGAGCTGATTTGGCCTGGCATCCATGGGTACGTTGCAGGCAATGCCCACATGTTTTCAAGCTGACAAGTGAATGCAGCTCATTTCTTGCTTGAAGTTCCTACAAGCAGCACCCACCGCCTCTTGACCACCATGCTTGCTGACTGAAGCTTTACCTGGTCGTTGGCCAAAGGCACTTCTGCCTGGTAGGTCTGGGAGTCCTTCCACTGCTGCATGTCCAGGTCCATGGGCAATTGGCTGGCCAGTTGTTGGCCGCTGTGTCCATCAGCTGCAGCTTCAGCTTGCCAGCAGTGCCTGTATCACCAACAGCATTTCAGTTTACCAATTCATCGTTTTGATGCTGGTCGTCCAAGGAAGGCCAAAGACCACATGCACCTTTGGGCAGCTTTTGCAGCTGCCATGGGTGCCAGTGCCTGTCAATCACAGCAAAGCACCTGCACATCACTACTACATGCATCATGCAGTTTGATGCACCGTAGGAAGGATCAGCAATGACATTCATCTCAACACAGAGATGTTGTTTGCCATGGGCAGTACAGTTTGTCTAGATTGACCAGAGCACACAACGCACCTACAGCATCATGTCAGCTGTTAAGGTTTGGGGTATCTATGGAGCCCTTGAGCTCCAGGATGAGGCGCTCCACCCACTCCAGCTTGCCCGCACTGTTGGCCGTGATGGCCCTTGTTCTCACACCCCATGTGCCTGCACATGCAACACATGGCTCAGCTTAACTAAGTTTCAGGATGCATCAGCGCTGAAGCAGCTGGCATCGCTGTGCATGCAGATTATGCCTAAGCATTGGCCTCACACACTCACAAGCAATCCTTGCCTACCACCGCTGTCTGTCGTCACTCGGATGTGATTGTAGGATGAATGCATACATGTGTAATGATCGCAGATCCAGTTCATCACCTGTGTGAGCATTGTTCAGTGTGTCCTCAAACTTCAAGGCACAAACAATCTGCTGCATCTGCTGGACATCACTTGCCCCTTCTTCTTCTTGTTGGTCATGAGGTGCATTTATGCCGGCCACATTGGTGGCAGGGAGCACATCCACCAGGAGGAGGGCTGCTGGCTGGGCTTCAGGGGCAACCTGCAGACTCTTGGAAGGGCACAGGGGGGGCTGGGGCAGGGGCTGCAGCACTGAGGTGCACCCCTTGGCTGGCAGCTCAGCAGTTTGCCTGTACACCACAAGTCATATGGTACAATCACAAGATGGGGACTCAGCAGCTCCCTGCGCCTTTTGAGATTTGGCTGTGGATTGAATTTGCAAGCATGCATAATCAGATGGCCATAAGGGTATACAGCAGTATGGCCAAAGTCCAGCTCCATACGGGCTGCCACCCCAAGCCTGTTGTCCACAATAGTGTGCAGGCGTGAGGCATCAGCAGCCTCCAACCGCCTCTTGAAGGTTTCATCACCCTGCAACACATTGTAGGCTTTGACTAGTTTTCCAAGTAGCTTGAGCCACAGCTGGAAGGCTGAGCAGCTGCTTGGTAATGCTATTTGAGTCCTTCAAATCATCAACCTGCGGGCAAGAACTGTAAAAATCCTCTGCCATGACGCTCAGTAATTGCCAAGATTGGCTGCTCCATCTGCACATGCTGTCACACGCCTGCTTAGACCATTTTGCAGGCGTTGCATATGAGGAGTATGGCTGACCTGAGCGCCACGCAGGTCCCTCCATTCCTGGATGGCTGCAACCACAGAGCTGACAGCTGCATAGGCCGGGGTCAGGTGCAGGGCCTCGCTGGTGCTCTTTACTGTCAGGTGGGCGCCAGGCTGTACACCAAAAGCAGCCTGCATTCAAACAAATTTGCACAGATAAGCAGGACCAGCAGTTTTACCATCCCAGCATCTCATACCTTTGTGGACTGTCTTGCCATGAGCTGAGTTGTAATTGCAATCAAACTTTGCAACAGCCAGCTAATACGTTTGTATTCCCATATGGATTGTCATTTCAAGGATGTGTGACAGCACCCACCAGGGGGCTGGGATTGGCATCCATTTTGAGGATGATGTCCCAGGGCTCCATGACAGGCTCCCATGCCGCCACCACCTGGTTGAAGGACCGACTGCTGCCGCGGAAGCCTATGTACACCTGCATGCCCCAACAGCAGAACATCAAGCAGGCACACACCAAAGCCTGGCGCTACATGCATACAACGTGCCTTCAGGACATTCGCCAAGGATCTGTATCATGCCAACACTCCACCTGTCAAGCAAGTGTACCAATACCATCCAGAGCAGTGCAGCAGCATATAGATGTGCTGGACACAACCAGGCAAAGCATGAAAGCTCGTCTTGACTCAGTCCACAGCTCAGTGACAGTCTCGGTGCACTGCTGCCACGTTGCGTATGTGTGTATGCATAGGCAGGGCACAGTACCTGGGTGACAGCTTTGAGCAGGCTGCTCAAGCCGGCCTTGACGCCGCCCAGCTCCAGCTCGGCCAGGGGCCGCCTGAGGGCGTCCCCGAGCAGCACGCTGGTGGAGCCCGCCTTCCCCACCATATTCATGCCAGATGCCTGCAAGCAGATGTGCATTGACAAGGCTGGTGCAGGAGGCAGCGTGACTCACACAGGGTAAAGAGTTGAACAGGAGGCATGTGTGTCTGGCATGCATGGCTCATATAGCAGCAATGATCAGCATCACAGCTGGACAGGCCTGAGATCAACATCAGCAACAGCAAAACAGTAGAAATGTGCTTACAGCAGCACAGAATGATTCTGTTGTCTCACTCTGACCGTTCTCTGCCAGCAACAATGCCATGGGACCATATATGTTCTGTGTTATGATCTAAAATGACCGACCTGTCCGCCAGACTGCTGCTGGTCCTTGACAGACTGCTCATCTTCCTGTTCCACCAGGCGCAGCCTGTAGATGTCCTCAGCCAGGGGAGGGGCGTTGGCGGACCCCGCCACAATGGTGCCCAGGCGGTCATCACTGGCCCGCATGCGCAAGAGGTGGGCGGTTCTTGACGGCAGGCAGCTGGGTTTGCTGGTGTGCCCTGCTACAGCTGCCACTGCATCAGCCCTGCAAGCCCAGCATGTTTGACATCCAGCCAGCCTTTCAAAAGTGCTTTGTGCACAGGATTTGTGGACTGCTTGCCATAGATCATGGCACATCACAGTCATCACAGAGGATAGCCTGTCAGCACTTATACACAGCTATTTCCTCACTTTGCATATGTGCAGTCACAGAAAGCACACAGCCCCCAGTATGCCGTACCTGACACAGCGCACAACCTGGCGGGAGGGAGCTCATGTGCCCAGGTTAGCAATATAGCCCACCGCCACATAAATGCAGCAAGCATCTCACAAATCAGCCTGCAGATGTGCTGATCTGCACATTCAGGGTACCAGCTTTGGGCTGCATGCTGAATATTAACGATGCATACAGTAATGCATACATGTCCAAACAGTACACAGCAACCACACATGTCCCTGGAAGGCTAGTTTTGCATGTTACAAAAAGCCAGCAACAAGTTGCAAGCAAGTGCAGACACAAACATGTACACAAAGGTCATGTGACACAGCTGTACACATAAGAGGGCCTCACCCTGGCATGGGGACCGGCTTCCAGATGGACAGCTGCTTCTCGTCGCGGCTCTGCTCGTCCTGGAAGATGCGCTCGTACCCTCTTGGGGGTCTCAGCAGGGGCACATTCCCCTTCTGGTCTGTGTTGTCTCCAGCCACGCTGTCTTGAATGACAACAGCACTCTGTGGAGGGTTGTAGCCTTGCACCAGGCAGTCACCTGCAAAAGATGAAACTGGTGAGGCCTCTTTCTACAAAGGGGATATTGGCCGCTACAACACAGATCAACATTGGCTCAAGCTGCATGCAAACTAAGCAGTGCCTTCGCTCTTACTTTGCAGTTTGACAATCATGAAGCACATGCTTGAGCAACAAAGTGACTTATACAGTCGTAAAACAATGCTGCCAGCGCACAAGTGACAGCCCAATTATGTTACATACAGGTCACAGTGCTGAGTAAGCAACAGCCATGTCCTGATGCAGGCATGCAAACCACAACACCGCATGATCAGTAGCAAAGCTGACCCAGTGAGACATGGCCTGCAGGAGGCACAGGCCTCCAAATGCCTCCCCCCTCCCGGGAGTTACCCCACACACGGCCATGAGCCGCTTCTTGTTCTGGGTCTTCAGCAGGTTGGCCCTTGTCTTCCTGAAGGACTGGTAAGCGCTGAAGCCCTGCGCCAGGGGGGGGGGGGGGGCGTATCCCACTTGGGGTCTATGTGGGATTGGCCTTCAGTGCTCTGAGGGCTGCAGGGGACACCCCCAAAGGCGAGCAGAGGACCTGCATAGAAGGGCGTTGTGACTGTTAATGCAGTTTAAGGCCACATGCCAGCAGGTTACTGTCATGCTTTGGTGAACAAATTTGAAGCATGTCCAAAATGCAGCTTGGTATACAAAGCCAAATATCAGGCAGGGCAAATGGTTGTCATAATGAAACATATGCTGTGATACATATATACGTCCAGCCAGGCATGCAGATGCTTAGCTAAAATCTGACAGGGCTGACCTGACTTAGATGTCGTCATTGCAGTGAAGCTGCCGGCCCAAGACACCATCATGTTACAAATTCTGGTAAATATGCGTGATCCATCTGGTGCACAGTGCCCTTACCTGATGCAACATTGAGCTACGACAAGTATGTAGGTACTTGTGCTCTGCTACTGACAAGTGACTGTGCACAACAGGCTTAACCAGTCTTGGCCAGGCGCCACCAATGCCTGTGTTTACGTTTGCACCGTTTATGCCTTGAAACATGTTGTGCATTCACTCAATCAGAGCCACATATATAGCTGACATGCTAGTAGGATCATGTGGGTAACATAAATCAGTGTCTTTGAACGTTGGTCAGTACACACCCAGTTTAGCCCAATTCAGCAGCACACAAACAACAAAAACAGGTGTCCCCGACACATTGCTCAAAACTCAAGGTGGCTGGGTTTACTAATAGTATAATATTGCAACAGGAAAAGTTGCTTATAGCAAACTCAGATCCTTAACAAGTCTCTCAACAGAACTGACATGACATTGCACACGTGTTGCATCCCAAATACTCTGATCACATTGTCACATCCTGAATATATATGGTCAACCTTGCTATTTGACCTGTAAATTTCTTGTTTGCATACACAGCTGGACACTCAACCCACACCACCTAGGATTGCAATAGGTGGTATGGGTTGAGCAATCTAATGCCAACCCTAGCTGACCCTACTTCTGATCATCATGTTTGCTGGGGCGAATAACACACAACTGCAGGCATCTGATTCCCCCAAAGTGAAAAATGTACAGCAAACAGCACCTCTGCCCAGCCCTTGACCTAAACAATACATGCAAGATACCTCATACAACAAGAATGCTGTACACCACAACATTGAAACCTGTGCCCAAACAAAGAAAAAATCTGCTTGATCTGGCACGGGGTTTGGTCTGGTTTGTTCACCAAAACTGCGCTGCTTCAGCTGTCAGTATTTCAGCCCATGAAAGCAACGCAGAACATAAGTAACAGGACAAAAGCAGTACAAGCTTCAAGCCCCTCCCAGTTATGGCCTGGCTCATGTATTCTGTTGATCAACAAGCCATTTGGACCACGGTCTTACTCAGCACAGATCCACCACAGGCCAGCGACGGGATTGGCCCAGATCTGTAGAGCTGCTCTCATGTATCACACAAGCAGTACAACATGTTGCATGGCATGGTGTGTTGCCAGTGTGCATATGCTTTCCATAGCTTGTTGCCTATAAAGCAGAACGCTGGATCAGCTACACCATACTCAAATTGTTCCATTGCAGCAATCAGAATATGGTCAGATATTGAAAAGGGGCATAAAGCCAAGTCATAGTGAATGGCAGTTCCCTGGGGTACAGCATGACATTGTTGATCATGCTGCTTGAATGCAATTTTGCAGCTGAAGTCTCGTTTGCCACATATATGTGCAATTGCAGAGGAGGCATATTTACCTCATATAGCAGCAGATGGTGGACATATGTTTGCATAAAACTGTTGGCAATGCTGCAAAGCCTGCCTTTCAACCACTGAATTGGTTGGCAGAGCAGCTGCTTGGGCAGCTGCACTGTCCCTGGCATGTATACTTAGCTGCAGCTGGCACACCCTGCTGCCCAGCCATGCAGCCTCTTCCCTGCTGGCCTGCAACTGCTTGGCAAGCGTGTCAGCTTTGTCTTGCTCAGCCTTGATTTGAGAGGCTTGCACCTCCACATCAGCTGTCTGCCATGTGTCCTCTGCCTGCTGTACATGTGCAATTGTGAGCATCAGGCACAATGGTCACCATTGCAGGTAAGAATCCATGTTTTACATAACTCCAAAGACACTGATGTTCAACAGAGAATGTGCAACATTCCCAGGAGCAAGAATTGTACCTCAAACTATGAACGGCATTACCTGCGAGCCAGCTGGGTGCCCACCTCCGGTCACACAATGGGTGAAATGCGCCACCCCGCCACCTTGGGCTGCCAGAGGGGACAAAAAGCCGCGCCTGAGAGACTTTCTGAAGTTGGCCTGAGCACTGTGCAGTCCACAAGTCTGCACACTGCTGCTGCACCTTTCAGTAGCCCCTTTGCATTTGCGCTGCTTGACGAGCAGTGGTGCACTCTGGGACCTGTTCACAGACACTGTTGCACTACTGCTGGACTTAGGACTTTGTTGACAGGGAGGCCGAGGAACTGTAAAATGTGGCATCTGGCTGCCATGACAGGTGCTTCCAGCAGTATAGTTCACGCTGCCAGGGGCTGCAGAGGACACTACAGGGACAAATGCATCCACACCATCACCACCACCATATGTTGTCTGCAGATACCACAAGTATCTGTCTGTATTGACAGCAAGACAGCAGCATATATACTCCTCAACTTGATCGCTTGTTCAACCTGAACAAGCTATCTCTGTGTTTGCAATTGACGTGTGGCAAGGCAGCGCCTCTGTGAGCACATGGCAGGCACTCATGCAACCCTGGAAAGCAAAATGCTCATTGAGAAATTAGCCCCAAGTACCTAGCTTCCAAGCGTTGCATGCACAGCACCCGACCTGTGACACAAGTCAAAATGGCAAAGACAAGTATATGCATGCTTGCAGGTGTAAGTCACGCACATGCACACTCACTACTTGTTGACATTCTTGTTGCAATGTACAGCAACATATGCGACTTTGTGGCTCACTCGCCTCCACAAAGACAGGTGGAGGGGGATTCATCAGCAAAAAACGACCGCTTGACTCATGGGATCCTTCAGGGACACCCAATCCTCCTGCCACATCATCTGCAACATTGCAATATGTGCAATCTTTGCCAGCAAGATTGACACAGCGTCTCCAGTGCATATGCACCCGCAAGCACAGCTGCCCTGACAATGCGCTATGCCAGCACGCGCATGACGTGCACAACGCTGGAGCAAGAATAAATAGCAATGTAGTGTTAACTCTGTGCGTAGCAGGGCAATGCTTTGGCAGCCAGAACTTTACGGTGACAGTGCTTGTGTAACACAGCAAGCAGACATTCTTTACATGCAGTACATAGTTCTTCACTGGTGGCCACCTGAGCACTGAAACTCGTCAAGCAATTGCACATAGCTGGTCTTCTCACTAATGCCATCTGCTAACACAGGTGAAGCATACGCCATCTCCTCAGAGCAGTCGCGACGTTCCTGAAACAGCAGCCAGTGCAAAAAGTGCTTGTCAAATAGTCATGCAGTTGGACCTCATTGTGCATATACTTCTGACATAAGTAGCCAATCTACAACAGCTGCACATTTGTTGTATACAAATCGCAGGTGCTCACAATCAGGTTCACTTGAGCATGCATTGCTTCTGCAAATATGGGAGCAAACACAGCTTGCACACAGTGCAGTGTGGCACTGTGTGCATGCTGATCTATTGGGGTTCATGTAAGACATACCGCGCTCAGGAGTAAAGGCTGGTACAACTCGGTAAGGCTGGTGACAAAACCAGTTGACAGCTCAACCTCTTGCTGGCCATGCAAGCCTGTGAGTTCTGTGCCCTCCCCAACGGCAACACCTGCACAGCCGCACCATGATCAGGGCTCACATGCTGTGACCAGTCCTTTGTGCTGTTTGCGACCACTTGACAATCACAAGCAGTCTGCTCATGGCCAAGTGCCTTGTTCTTGACTCCTCAGCAAAAGAGCAGGTGCTGCGATTTGAAGAACAATGCTATCTTTTCAAGCACAAGCAAACAGCGCCCTGAGCAACAGCAAGATGGCACAAGCAGCATATGCTCATTGACATACCTCTACATTTGCAGCTTGCTGCCCGGTCCACCGCCAATCCATTGTGGCCATAATCCTGGTGTGCCTGCAGCAAATCAAGCAGGTATTTTGTCATGTCAGGCAACATGCAAGACAATAGTAGGTTGCTTGCACAAGCAATACAGTGGGATATGTCGTCCAAGCAAGGTGTGGTTGTGGTGATCTGATAGTGATGGCACTCAACAGGTAATGGCAAGGTTGGCCCAACTCTGTATGTCAAGACAACACCGACATGTTTGCTAGCACTTCTGCTAATTCAAGCATTTGCCATCAAGGGGCGTGATGATTGTGCAGATTCTCTGCGCACTGGCAGCGTCCTGAGCATACAGACTGTATACATCTCAGGCAAATGCGCACGACATGCCAGGCCAAAAAAAATAAAGCAAAATCAGTCAGCATTAGCTTATCTTGTACCTGCTCAGGGGCCGGGGCTCCAAGGCTTTCTTGGCTGGGAAGCAGAAAGCTTGGCTGTCCAGCGCTTGAGTCTTTCATGTGGTTGGCCTTGCTTTGCAGCAAAATTTCTGAGCTGGGCACACAATGTGTCCTCCTGCTCCCTGGCTGTAAAACCTGTTTGTGCTCAGCCAAGGCAGGTTGGGCATGGCTAGATGACCAGAAGCACTTTGGGGGCAATCCACTCTTGTTTGTCTGCCACCCAATCCAATCCTCCCTGCAGTGACATCCCTTGCATTTGCATGACCTCAATCGAGCTATGATCAGATGGCCGGCTGACATATCTGCCCCTACCAATGCAAATGTCAATAAAAAAATTTGTGAATTGAGAGCACAGCAGAAAATGCGCAGGCTGGGCGGGCTGAGACTAACTTGGCAATTTGTGGGCGTCATTGGCACAAAGGTGCTGGCAGAGCATGTTGCAGCCCCCTTGCCACCAGCTGCCATCGAGCATGGAAGCCAACCATCTGCAGCAATGCAAAACGTCCTAAAGTATTGTACACACAATCCAGAGATTTAGGTATGCTAGAGTGCAGCATACCCAGCATACCTACCACAGCAACTTTGGGTACTGTAGTGATTGGCTTGATGCCAGAAATCCGGAGGTAGCAGACCTGACGTTTACAATAAGCGGTATGTGGGCTGCTCCATGGGGAATGTCATTGTTGGCCATAACTCGGACAGGCTGAGACCAGGCTGACCCCAACAAGTCCTTCCCTGTCTGGCTGTACACCCCAACAACCAGACGGAAACTCTTCGATCCCACATGGCTCCCTGCCTCATCTATCGCGCAGTACATGTACCTGTGTACAACTCAGCCATGTTCAGCATAATGACAAATAGAGCGACGCTTGTTGCACCTCAAACGCAACTGAAAAGGCTTTGCATGCTCTCATAAGCCCACTGCAACCGTCACCTGTTCTGCTTCTTCTTGACAACACAGCTTTCACGCTGTATTCCTATGGAGGGCCCTGTGAAGCGGCAACTCAGAGATCCATAGCGCTGCACAGTGTGCAGTAGAGGGCCCTGGCACCCTTTGGTGCATGCATCTGCAATCATGCTGTTCATGGTAGCCACTTGCCTTTGTTTGCACAAAACCGTTGAGGACTTGCATAGTAAGGGACACCACTTGATACACGATGGCTTTCATGTTCTTGGATTTAAATTTGGGTCATTATTGCCCTGATGCATGTTCAGATCTTCTAGCTTTGGGCAGATGCATAAGAAAATGCATATGCAGCAGCATCATGCAGTCGTCGTGGCACATGTCATATCACGTAAAGCGGGACCCACTTCTTGCAACCAGGTGCCACTGGTATCCATCATGCATGTCTGCCTGGCTTCTTTGATGAGGTAGAACATCTGTCTGGCAGCATGAATTGCTGGGCTCTGGATACACTAAGTACAGCACAACCATCACAAAAACTCCATTCTCCAATTGCACTTGATAAACAACCTGCATGCAATGCAAAGCTTTGATAATCATGTCTTTTAGTTAATCGACGTTGCCAAATGCAGAAACATGCCATACAGTCAAACCCATCAGGAGATTGCACTGTGCTTGGAATGCTGCAAAAGCTCAAGCTCTTATATACACTCAAGCTCATATATGTAGGTTTTGTTATGTGTACTGACTGCAACCTTATGCAATGAGCTCGTGTATGTCTATTAGTAGCATGTCCAGCGTCAGCAGTGTGGTGGCCAATGCCGCATTTTCTAGTTCACGGACCTGTCCCTCTGGTTTTGTGCAAAGCTCCTCTAAACCACTCTCTTTTTGATAGACGGCTTCTACAGCAGCTAGTTCGTTTCCAGAACCACATGGATCATCCTGGTGCAGTACAAGCTCACACTAGTTGTAGGACCATCGCCGCTTGCCCAGCTTGTATGCTCTGCAAGTATGCACGGCTTGGGCCTTACAAAGAAGCCTGATGCAGAGCCGTATATGGAGAATTGGTACTAAGATCAACAGCGGAGCACATGCGTTGTGCACCTGAGTTCCGGAAGGCCATCTGTCGCCATCTCTTGCGCGCTGGCGCAGTATGCTGTTCTGATTGGACACTGAATGCATGCATGGTCGCTGACAGCAGCCGGGGGGCTATAACGTGATTTGACCATAATCAACGCTGTTAACGGCTGCTAGCACACCGTGCAGAGAGCGTGTGTCTCCGGGCAGATGCACCCCAACCTTGGACCGATTGCACGAGTATAAGGTGAGTCAGTGACCCGGCTTTTGAGACGCTACCTATAGGCCTATAGGTAAGTAGCTAGTAGCAGCTGCAGCCTATGCACAGGGCTTGTCGCTGCCGGCCTATGCACAGGGCTTGTCGCTGCCGGCCTATGCACAGGGCTTGTCGCTGCCGGCACAGCAACGAATGATCAAACAGCTGCGCGGCCACTACGCAAAGAGCTGCAATTGTGAGTACGTCAAACAGAGGAGATTGAATGTAAGCGTACTTGCTTGAGTGTTGGGCTTGAGCAAAAGTCCGAAGGCACTGGCTCCGGCAATATCATTTTGGCTAGAGACCCAATCGTCACCACATGACAAAGGGCATGTTTACGGGCGATTTCAGTGGGTCAAATTGGGAATACAAATGCGACATGTCGAACTGCAATACAACCTGGTGCTTTTCAAACCTCAACGACAGGCCTTGATCCAAAGACTTCCTGCCCATCTCAGCTCTTGCAGGGGTCATTGTAGGCTCTGCTGACACAGCGTAGTCATTCCGGGCTGACTTTGCAGCCTCCCGCAGACTGCCATTTTGGAACTTTTGGTGAGTGGTCACCTTACATCGGCCTTGGCACACCCGCAGGGTGCCACAAACGCGTCCTAGAGTCGCAGATTTGGTTTGTGGGTTTGCTTTGTTGGACTGGAGAGCCAGGCAAGCCCCGATCCTTAGTGCTTAGGTCTGCACCATGCAGCGTTGTACTGTACCGAGCGTCCACAGTGCACCGTGCACGCTTACATGCAACAGCAACACAAAGCATGCCAAAGGTGCAGTGATGTCTGCAATTGCACACAGCAGCAGCTTTGAACATTATTGCCATGGAGACATGTAATTGCAAGACTTTAGAGGGATCTGCAAGAGCACTGACATGTAGCCCCATGGGGCCAGCAGCTGCAAAGCAGTTCAAGAGCATCAAACTAAATCCAGCGTCTTGTTGAACACAGCAACAAATTGAAAACAGCACCTCATTTCAGACAGCAACACCGCCTGCTGGCACATGCGCACCAGTAGCCACAAACACATGCCTATATGTAGCAGCATCTATATGTAGCAGCACCACAGAACAATGTGATCACAGCAGCAGAACCAGGCAGTGATAGCGAACTGCATAGCAGTAGTAACATATAATATCAAACAGACCACAATATGCAGCTGCTGCAGTACAAGTAACCAAAAGCCAGCAGAAGCGCTATAGGGCTGCATGGAGGGCAGCATGAAGGAGCAGCAGCTTCAGGATGTGCAAACCATTTGAGCCCATGCATGGCGCATTCAGAAGCAGCAGCACTGCATAGCAGCAACATAATAGGATGTACCGGCACCCACATGCATCAGTTGTATTGCACAGAGTCTTGAACCACAGCTGCAGAAGTGCTGCACCTGTGACATGCAACTACCAGCAAGGCAGCATTCAATGTATTCAGTACCAGCACCGACTGGAAATAGTATCAGCCATTGCAACATGCAGAATCACCTTGGTGAGGCAATGTCAACAAGGAGCAGCAGCCATACAGTACAACAGCAGCAGCTGAAACCCAACAGCAGCAGATACAGCATAGACCCTCAAACTGGAAGCAGCATGCAACAGGAGCATTGCCCGGCAAAAACAGTGTGCAAAAGCCATAGCAGTACGTAGCAGCAGTTCCAAGGGACCATTATTGCATGCAAGCACACCAAAGGACGTGCAGCAGCTGCAATGTAAATAACAGTAACATGCAGCAACAGAGCATACAGCATGAATGGTATCTGATGGGAGCATTGTGCATTGACAGCCACATTGTCATCACTCAATGTAGCAACATGAATGGGTGATGCCATTTAGCAACAACAATTGTCCTCTGTGGCAACATCACTTTCCAGCTGCATATAGCAGCAACAGCATTCAGCTACTAGCATAGATGATGTCATCCAGCTGCAACAACCTGCAGCTGCAACATTGTTCGTCTGCAGCAATGTGCCATGGCAACCATGAGCAGAAGGTGTAACACAATGTACCTGAAACAGAGCGCTGTGGCAAAATATGCAGCAGCTGCAGCAACATGGATCAGTATCAAGGACAGCAGCAGCATCATGCATAATGCCACAATGCACAACAGAAACAAGTGGCAGCAGCAGCATGCAGCAAGTACATGCAACAAATGTTAGCTGATGGGCCATGCAGCAAGAACAACCTGCCTTAGTGACAATTGATGTGCAACAACCACAATAATATATGACAGCAGCCGCATGCAAAAACTTCAGCAATACCTGATAGCAGCAGCATGCAGCAATTCCATGTTGTAATTACATTGACAAGCAGCATTGCCACCATGCAGCAGCAACAACAGCAATAGCAGCACCATTAACAGCAGCAGCAGTGACAGCAGCAGCAATAACAGCAGCAGCAGTAACAGCAGCACCAAATTCAAGCCGCAGTATGAGATATAACAGAAGCATCTACACTGCAGCCAACAGCAGTATGAATGCGGCAACTTTCTGATGGTGTGCGCATGATAGCATGGGGCTTACCCAGATGCCTGGGGCTTACCCAGCATGCATTCGAGTCAAACAGTTGCCAACATGGCGCATGCAGCTGAGGCTTACCCAGAACCCTGGGGCTTACCCAGCATGCATTCAAGCACCTATCAGCATAGCGCAGCTGAAGCTTTAACGATTCGTTGTAAGGACTAACGATGCATTAACAATTTGGCCATTACGATGCTTGCATTGCACTGCGAACGAACGAATGAAGACCAATCATTACAAGAATAACGATGCTGATCAAGATGTCCCCAGCAACACAAGCAGTACAAACTCAGTGTTTCAGACAACACTGCACTGCAAAACTTGAATACAGAAAGCAGATGCAGCAGGCATGCCAGCTGCAAGACATGCAGCAACACATAGACAGCCAGTGCTATACAGCCAGCTGAGTGGTGCCTTAAAATGCAAGTGCCCGGGCAAGATGTTGTGGTGGGCAGACAGGCAGAACCTGCATCCTGCACGAGCTCCTACATAAGGCTGTAGACTGCTGGTCTCTTTTGCACCATGCTAGTCCTGATCAGGCTGCTACTGTGCTCGGCGTGTCTGCCTGACCTCCAAGGTGCAGGTGCATTGACACTAGTCTTCCTGGCTCTACCTTGTCTACCTTGTGCCTGCTGCATGTCTGCATTGTTCTTCAAGTTGTCGAACACATCCTGCATAAGTTAGCAAAAAGATGTATTAGACCTTTGACACAAGCTGTCATGGCAATTGGAATTTCAAGCGTTTTAGCAACACAGAGTCATGGGACTGCTATATGTCTGCTGATGATGCTTACACGCATGGTTACATGCACATGTTCAGGGTGCTGAGTGCTTGCAATCCCAGATGCTCAGATGAGCTCTGCAGATTTCTGTGGTGCCTAATAGAGCAAGCACATTTGCAGAACCAATCTTCTTGACGGCTGGCTTCCTAGCATTGTTTGGTGGCTTGGCTGGCGCCTTGGCTGTGGTGGGGGGCTGGCTGTCACCGTCACCAACACTTGTCTGCCATGACCTGCATGCAAAGCAGGACCGTTTGGACTTGTTTGGGCTCATGCAAGCTCAATGATCGCTTGTAAGCCAATCGTAAGCTTATAACCAAACATGATGCACATGAGCTCATGCGATTCTGGGTTCAATGGCAGTCTTTTGCAAAACCCTGACCAAGTCACATCATCTGAAAATCTCAAGATGATGCCTTGACATGCAAGTTGGCATACAAATGCGTGAATGCAGTCAAGCACATGCATGCACAAGGAGTCACTGCACAACTGCATTGTCATACAAGTTCAGCTGGTGGTGACTGTGAACGTGCCTTGCCACAATGAGTGCCTTCTGGCTCAGGATCAGCTGCTGTGCAGTCTTCTGCTTCTTCATCTACAGGCAACAAGGTGCACTCAGAGGCCCAGCAAAGAGACACATCAACAGTGACATGAGAGCAGCAGTTCCACAGGTAGACCAGCAAAGCAAGAGCAGCAGAAATAAGATACAAGGTGTAGATTCCTGACCAGGCCGTATCATGTAAGATGCCTTGTTGACATGCAAGTTGGCATTCAAGGTGTGAATGCAATTAAGCACATGCATGCACAAGGAGTCACAGCACAACTGCATTGTCAACTCAATTCTCACATGTTTAGCTGGTGGTGACTATGAACATGCCTTCTTGGCGCCTTCTGGCTCACCATGAAGACTGCACAGAAGTCTTCTGCTTCTTTATCTACAGGCAACAATGTGCATTTAGAGGCGCAGCAAAGAGGCATCTCAATGAAGATATGAAAGCAGCAGTTTTACAGGTAGAGCAGCAAAGCAAGAGCAGCGATGACAATGTACAAGGTGTAGATTCCTGACCAGGCTGTGTCATCTAGAATGATGCCTTAACATGCAAGCTGGCATTCAACTGTGTGAGTGCAGTTCAGCACATGCATGTACAAGAAGTCACTGCACAACTGCATTGTTCACTCAGTTCTCACCTGTTTAGCTGGTGGTGACTGCGAACATACCTTGGCGCCTTCTGGCTCAGCATCAGAAGACTGCACAGCAAACTTCTGCTTCTTCATCTACAGGCAACAATGTGCGTTCAGAGGCGCAGCAAAGAGAAATCTTGATAGTGACATGAGAGCAGCAGTTCCACAGGTAAAGCATAAAACAGGAGCAGCAGTAACAAATGTAGGATTTGACAACAGTATAGTCACCTGTGTGACTTGAGAGTAGATTCCACTTGACAGCATTGGGGTCTAGAGGGTCAAAACCTGCTTGGCTGATGTCATAGGTTTGTCTGCATAATAATAATAATAGTAATAATTAAAACGCTTTCCAGCTCATGATGAGCTAGGTACGTGCAGGACAAGTCTTGTCTCTCCAGAGCAGCCTGTCTTGTGCATCCCTATAAGGCCTACTAATACGACAGTTTTGACAATCACATAATGCAACATCATTGAAACTAGACCTAGGGCGGCCAGGTGGGCGAAGCCCCTTGACTTCACCAAACAAAAGCTTCTTAGGCAATCTATCGTT
>JAABUP010005337.1_pt1 | contig 19662 bp, 25 predicted proteins | sample 5559201 | NCBI WGS metagenome assembly JAABUP01 (sample SAMN10711887, study PRJNA513373) | rock metagenome | isolation source: Antarctica rocks | place: Antarctica
ACGTGCAGCATACCAGCCAGGATGCCTGCTAAGTGCCCTAGGAAGGAGGCATTGGGTGTGAGCAGCTGGATGTACAGCAGCTCTGCCCAAGTCACATACTGCAGACAAACTGCAGCTCAAATCCCGCGTCAGTCGAGACTGCCTAGGACTGGGATATGCAGCCTGGATGGTGCAACAGGCCACAGAAAGGTAAATTTGCATGTAAGCAGTGCCAAATGTATATTAGGGCCGATGAGGCCTGTACTGCAGGCAGACAAGTAAGGCAGGAAAGTGAATGGAGTGACATATACGCCAAATGAGGGACCTTGGTGACATGTGACACATATCATGCTTGCCAGGCCGATCATCAGAAACCAAAGTGGCTGAGCACAATCAACTCACTAGAAGCAAGCTCTTGACATGTTTTGTGGCTGTGACCGTGTGTAACCACCATGCAATGTACAAGGACCAGATAGGCATCAGCAAGACGCCAACCTGTCAACTAGCTGGGTGTAGGCCTGATGCATCGCAGCAGCAGGCGCCAGTTGCATGGTGAGGCAAGCCTTACCTTGGTAGGCAAACTGATGCCAGCAACAGAACTCCATCCAGGGGAGTTGCTGTTGAGTACCACTTTCATGGCAAACAGTACTGCGCTGAAGCCTACTGCACAGGTGCTGTAATACTGGCTGGCAAAAGAAGGCGCAAATGTGACACAAGCTCTGGCCAGCAAGACCTGCAAGCCAGGGTGAATGGTGTCAAGAGCCTCTCAAATGTGAGTCACAAGACCTGACTTGCCAGTCTAAGGTTCATGAGCTAGACAGAGTCGAGATTGCGCACTGAAGCTTGGAGACTTGCAACAGCTGCTACGTAGACACAGCCCTGGCAGGCATGCTGTTCAAGATATCATTTGCTTTGTGTGCACAGCTGGCCTTGATGAGGCTTGTTTCAGAGCAAGCTGGTTGTGTTATATAAAAGCTGACAGGACAATCACAAGCGCAAGGCTGTCTAGATTGCAGAGGCCACTTCAGGTATGAGCGGTGTGAACTTGCATGCCTGTCAACATGCGATGGACAACAACAAAGGTTTCTGCAAGTGTGCTGGCAGAAAGTGATCACTCACCATGATGACATGGGAAGACACCAGAAGTTCAAATACAACAAGCAGAAATTTGCCTGACCCAAGTTGCGGCTCCAGCTGAGCTCCCTGCAGACAGCAACTGTTTGACAAAGCCTCAGCACCTAAGTCACATAAGGAACCAGGCAGGTGCGCAGGCAAGCACTCATGCAGGCGAGCAGGCAGGCAGGCGCATGGACAGAGAGACAGGCAGACAGGCAGACAGACAGACAGGCAGGCAGGCAGTCAGGCAGGCAGGCAGGCAGGCAGGCAGGCTGCATAGAGTAAAATGTACATGAACATGCACACCAGAGGTCTTCAATGCGTTGGTCTGCAAGAGGGCTGACCTTCCAAAGCAGGGATGACATGTTGTAGAAGATGTGGGTCTCATCGGCATGAAGAAAAGCTGACCAGAGGATTCTGGACAGCTCCAATTGCTGCACAGTCACAGGGGGAGTTCTTAGCAGCCAGTCTGTGAGTCCAGAGGAGGTTAAGAGGCATGTGACATAGAGGAGACTTTGGTGGCTTACCTCAAGCACCTTGTATGGATGCAAGCACGCCTTGCTGATGGGTGGTATCAGATTCGCAAGGTCTGTTGGCGCCGCAAACAGCAGCACTTGCACTGCAACAGATGATAGCTTAGGTCAGCAAATTTGTTTCAAATCTAAAAGAATGTACTTTTCTGACAGAGTAATATGATGAGCAAAAATCGAGCGCCCTTTTCCAGGCAGTGCATCAGTGCGATCGAGCAGTCATGTGAGCAAGACCTGCGACTAGAGCTATGGTAACTGGAGGCTTTTCGTCCATCCGCCTAATCTGATTGGCTAGCATCAGTAGCAGGGACATCAGCCCTGTACTGGTGGCCTGACTGCGAGTGTCTCGCCGCATGGTGGCAGATCTTTTATAGTTCGAACTGAACCAAATTTTCGGTGGATGTATCGTTGTCAGACAGCCATTGGAAGCTCAAAGACTTTGTGGAGTGTCATGCACCTGTGTCGTTTGGCTCCTGGAAATGGTCTCGACATGTTGGCATTTTTGTTAGCAAGCTCGGCGTTGACATTGCAGACCTGCGCAGTTGACTTGGAAGTTGAAGCAAATCAAGGAGTTCGCAGCCTATAGCTATGCCGCTATCACGTTCAGCGAGAGAACGTCTTGTCCTACATGCATGAGTGGGCGCTGCATGAGAACCTTGACTCTCATCCCACCTGGTAGCTGTCGTACACTGGCCGAGCATATACGTGCAAGCACGACAACAGGTGCGGTACCTCGATCCTGCATAACAACACAGGCGAAATCAGCGTTTCGCAGTGGAGATTTGCTATGCCTAGATGAGGTCGTAACGTCTTGCTTCGGCTTGCGCATCGCCGTTCAGCTACGCGAAGGTTGCGCATGCCGTTGCCAACAGTGTGACTTGCACCCTTTCCGGCCGGCTGGTGTTTGACAGCAACATTACCATCTGCGAAGACTGCTACCCGGCTCAACGAGGTTGAATGGTCCACGCAAGTGCGATAACAGCCAACATCCATATTCAGCCAAGGAAGGATCGCAAAATCGTGAAAAAGGCTGATCTTGTGGACAGCAGAACACAGAAACCGCTCAAACTGCGCAACAAGGGACTGTTGTCACTGGATGGTGGAGGACTGAGGGGCCTATTGACAGGTGAGCAGATATACTTTGTGTTTCCACTGCTTACTTGGCCACCTAGCTAGGCCTGTAGGCACAGCTCAAACTACCAGAAGCCAGCTGCCCTTCCATTGCACACACTCAGGACTCTTAAGCTTTTTGTGTTGTCAATCTGTTTGATGTAAGTTGTTGCGGGTGAAATCCTCCAGCTGCCATACTGCAAACGTCATTTGGCTCAATGCGGTGCTGCAATGACAGGAGTTGTGCTGGAAGAAGCTGAGCGTGCTATTAAGACAGTAATCGAAGAAGACAACCTGCTGCCAGCACATTGCAGAGGCCTCAGCCCTGAAGAATGGGGGATAGAGCTTGCAGACTATTTTGAATGTGTGTCTGGTGAGCGTCCAGCTTGTAGCAATTGGTGCCCTGCCTTGCAAGGTTGTTCTGCCTTGCAGCTCCGCGACTTCTGCTGGTGCACTTGACTCAAATGCCAATTGTCAGCCGTGTGCATTCATATATGCCAACACTGGCTGCATGATCTCATCTGAGCGCATGCATTGTACAGGCACAAAGAATTATGTATGCTGACTGGTGACACATTGGCAGCAATATTTGAATCATGAGTCCAATATCAGAATATGTGGCTGCTGCAGCATTTGTATGCAGTTGGAGTGTGATCACACTGACGTCACTGTCCATTTTTTTGCTTCACAGAGTCAATGTTGTACCACTTTGTCATTGCATGCACAGGCACCTCAGCAGGATCAATGCTAGCCTTGTACATTGCTTCAAAAGGGGGGGACACCTTTCACAATGTCCAGGATCAACTGCCAGCAGATGGACAGGCAGATGTGCCTTTAGTTGAAGGCAGTGTTGCAGTTGCATGGCGTGTCATCAAACTGAGGGCAAAGGGCATTTTCACTCCTCCCTGGCAGCTGTTTCTCAGGTAGGAAGGGTTGCTGTTGCTTCCCCAAGTTGTCATATTATCTTGACAGGTTGATCATCAACTACTTCCAGCACACAGCAAGAATTACAAGCCCGATCAACTACATGAAACTATTGACAATCTGCAGAATTCTTTACAGTGCACATGCTCTTTGCCTGCTCATGGCTCATTAAGCAGATGTACAGCAGCAAACACATCGGCTTCCATCCATATTTGTTCAGTCAGCATTCAATGTACCGATGAAAAAGGCGGAATGCCATCACACCATTAGCCCAGGTCCAAGAATCCACATGCAACAAGTGGCGACAGTTGCCCTTGCTTGTGATACCACAAAATATGGCAAGCAAATGCAGCACAATCTGATGCAAATATGTGCATGCATGTACATTATAGGTCATGCATGTACAGTGTACATCATGTATGTATAGTGTAGATCATGCAGCAACAGAAAGTCTTCGGGCGCAATTGACAAGCTCACATAATCAACAGGGCAGTCCATAGCAAGCCGGCTCCCGGATCAAATCCTCCTGCGGCTTAATTTCTCCTTAATCTCCCCCTGATCCTGTTTTGCGCTCTTCTTCTGCATTCCCTCCTTGTTTTCATGTTCCCCTCTTTGTCTTCTGCATTACCTTTTCGTTTTCCTCTTCAGTTGCACCCTAGCCGTTTCATGCTGACCGTGACTCAATGAATGCAGGTTCAGGTCAACTGACTGGTTTCGAGCCCTTTTCCCCTTTGGTTCAGGGTTCTTCTGGGCCAAGTACTCAGCTTTAGGTAACCACTTTGGTCCATCTGCGTTTCCAGTGGCAAGCATCCAAACTCATTTTTTTAATGGACAACAATCATGCGACAGCAGTCACATGACAAAAGCGTGTGACAACACCCCTGCACATGCCACAAGAAAGCACCAAGTTGCATGCCAGCATGTGCTTTGAATAAACCCCCTTCATCCCCCCCCATGACTGCAATTTCCAATCATGATTTTCAAATGTGTCCACTCAACATGCCTGGCTGCTGTTGATGCCAGCTGGACATGCATGCTCAAGTGTACTGCAGATTTATATCCGCGTTGCACACAACTTGATGTACAATATTCACCCAACAGCTACACATTATGTTGTGACCCCAGTGCAGGTGTTTGCGATGAACAATGTACAGATGGTTGCAAAACTAAACAGCTTGTTTTGTGACCGTAGGTGTCTGCAAACTACTGTGAGATTTTCATCCAGTATGAGTATAAACTGTGTCATGATGCCAATGCAGGTCTCTGAGAGTACTGCATATTGTCGGTGCAACATACATACAAACTGTATCGTGATGCCAATGCAGGTTTCTTGATATACTGCATATTGTCGGTGCAACATATATACAAGTTGCGACAAGTTGCCAGTGCAGTGTCTGCCAAATGTTGTACATCTCAGCTTCACCAAATGCTGAACATCTTAGCATTACCAAATGCTGAACAATTTAGCTCCACCAAATGCCTGAACATCTTAGCGCCACCAAATGCTGATTTTTTTCCCCCCACCATCTCCACAAAGCATGTCATCACAACAACTGCAGGTGTGGATGACATCCTCCAAACCCTGATGGGCACCAGCCTGAAGCTGTCAGATCTCCACACCTCTGTAGTCATCCCATCCTACGAGCTAGAATCCTCCAGCCCCTTCACCTTCTGGCACAAACACAGCACCAGCGCCCAGGAGAGCCAGACAGGCTATGTGGCAATGCTGAGGGCAGATGATGTGGCAGGGCTGGACGCAACCAGCATGGTGGGCAGCGTTCAGTTTGTGAAGGGGAGGGATTTCAAGCTGTGGGAGGTGGCTCGTGCTAGCTCTGCTGCGCCAACATACTTCCCAGGTAAGCTTGGCAGCAGTGCTGAGCATGCTGGGGCTGTTGACATGACAAAAGGAAAAGAAAAGAAAAGAAAAGAAAAGAAAAGAAAAGAAAAGAAAAGAAAAGAAAAGAAAAGAAAAGAAAAGAAAAGAAAAGAAAAGAAAAGAAAAGAAAAAGAAGAGAAGAGAAGAGAAGAGAAGAGAAAAGAATAGAATAGAATAGAATACGCCTTTCAGCGTCAATTTAATGAGAAGCCAAGTACTATACCGGGCTGCCCAGCTGTTGACATGACTCATGCATCAGCTCTCACTTGCCTGGCTTCATCAACACAGTCAAACTAGACTACCTGAGTCAGCACACAGGGCAGCCCCAGCGTAGCCTTCCTGCAAACCCCTATACACCAACAGCACTATCTGGAAAGAACCCATGAGTAGCAGAGCCACATTGACCATGTCTCACCCCCTCCCCCCCTTTTTCCCCCTTCTGGTCGCCCCGCCCCAACCACACCCTGGCAGACCCTTAACGCGACTGATGATGAATGTAGCAGCGGTGGAGCTAGCAGTCTACCCGTTTGATAAGTGTACTGACATGGCCGTGCCCTGCAGCTGCTTTCATCAACACGACACCAGATGAGGCTGAGCCCAGCATGCGCACCTTTGTGGATGGCGGCTTGATTGCCAACAATCCAACAATACAGGTGACCTGAAGCTGCTGCTGCTGCTTTGCTACTGCTATCAACTGCTGTTGCTGCTGATGTGGACTGTGGCCTGATGTCAGCAATCTGAGAGGCATACAAAAGAATAAGTGCTTATCAAATGCATGTTGCTGCCATTCATCCAGCACACATTTTGCGCTACCCTTGGAGGTATTGTCTGATGTATGAAACAATAGCCCCAACTCAAGGAATTGTGCAGGAGCTTGGGGAGATGCATGAGTACGACAGTGTAGCATATGTAGTGCTACATTACAATGACTCGTAAATGCAGCTAGCTGTGCTGCTGTGATTGCCGCCAGCTGATACCAATGTCGGCACTCCATAATTGCCTTTCCTGTTTTTTCAAAATCATTCAAATGAGCTTATTAATGTGTCTCTATTCCGCTGACTTGAGCTGTCTTGGCATGGCACGGCAAATCAAGGCTCAATGTCACAATCACATGTCACAATCACATGTCATATGCCAGGATGTCTTGTCTGACCAGCCCCAACCCAGCTGTCATCATATCTTGGTCACGCCTCAAATTATATACAGGGCCTGTCGTTCATGATTGGAGAGATGGAGTGGGACATGGACAGCATTGCAGTCCTGTCAGTCGGCACTGGCTCTGCAGTCAGGGACCTTCGCAAGGAGACCCTACGGGAGGGGCGGTGGGGGTGGGGTATGCTGGAGTGGATCCTGCCCAACAAGGGGAACATCATCAACACCATCCAAGATGGCGGGTCCGAAGCCAGTCAGGCCATTGTTGAGGTTCTGTTTGCGGTACGCCTGGTGCTATGCTGTACACCATTCCAGCACTGGATTGTCAGTCATCACAGATGGCGGCTCTGAAGCCAGTCAGGCCATTGTTGAGGTCCTGTTTGCGGTATGCCTGTTGCTACGCTGTATTCCATTCCAGCACTGGATTGTCAGTCATCACAGATGACAGCTCTGAAGCCAGTCAGGCCATTGTTGAGGTCCTGTTTGCGGTACGCCTGTTGCTATGCTGACTTCATGCCAGCACTGGATTGTCAGTCGTCCACTAAGTGAGCTCATGGGCATTGTCAGCTGCATTCAGGTAGCTTGATTCTTGAACATTTGAGCCCTTGAGCGTTTACTCCAACTGGGTGTATTTCAGGTTATAACACACATGCGCTGTTGCACTTGCAATGCGTGTTGACTTTCATGCTGGACATATGTGCCTGTGCTGGCTGCTCGGGATTGCGTCTGCATGATACAAAATGCCTTGGCAGGATGCATCCCTGCAGCTTCAACTGACTGCCTGTGGAATTGAGGCTGGCACAGAGCTTGCCTTTTGATGTGCAGTTGAAACATGGGCCTGCACACAGCGCTGGCGAAGCAAAATCAGAGCATAACAGGCTGCTGAGGATCCAGAAGACAGTTGATGATGCAAAGCATGCCAAACAGCTCATTGACAAGGATGGCATGACACTATCTGACGCTGTTGAGGTATTGAGCGAGATCGACAACATCAAGGATGTGGACAAGCTTGTCCAGATAGGCCAAAATTTGGCCAGGGATTCTAGAAAGGAGTTACAAGAGTTTGTCAGGCACAGCCTACTGTGTACTCAGTGATTAACCTGTACGAAGCTGTCTGTCTGCTATTGGCCGCCCCACCTCACGTGACAAGCATGATCAGCCTGCAGCCTGTACGTGCATTCTTTTTCTAAGCAGTGGAATTCCAGTGATCCAGTCCCCAAAACTCTTCAGCGAAGCTCAGTAAACTGTTGGGATCAGAGTGTGGATAGAGAGCGTCACTGCATTCTGTGTCAGTAGGCATGTAGGGGTTTTATATGCATGTTGCAAGTGTTGTGTTGCAACAGGGGCTGGCCAAGTGCTGACATACTGCAAGCTGTCAGCTGTATAGGGATCTGAGGCTGACCCAGGTCAAACTGCTAGAAGCCGCAGGTGACGAGCTCAGGCACAGAGCATACATATGTAGGTTCCTCGCAGGCTGGAGCAGTGTTTATACCTAGGTCAACAGAGTAGAAAGCCCTCAGATTGTGTGCTGGGCCTTTTTTTGAAGAGGCACAGGCAGGTACTGGTCCACAGTACCAGGCACAAGGCAGACAGGCTCATGACTGGCGTGCATATACGTGTACCTGCATTCCTTGGTAGTTGTGGCTGTGTTAAACACTTGTCAATCAATCTATCTATTTATATTTCTTGTCTTTAGGACTCTTCAGGGGAGTCAACAGACAACAACTGGGAAAACAACATACACTAAGCACTGAATGTTTAAGGCGTTCGAGAACACAGCACCAAAGAAATTGCTGGAGTGATGCTGTAATGAAGCAACCGCGACGCCACACGCTCTAGACTACTATACAAAGTTCAGAAATTGCAGCTGCTCAGTGGCGTCCAATCGGAGCTCAGATCGGAGCTGCTCAATGATACAAATTTCGAATCCAAGTCGACAGCGATTAGTAAGATGAAGCTATTTTCGGTCGACAAGATTGGTAAGGTGAAGGGCCGGATGAAGCGATGGGAAGGCGTTGATACCGACACGCAGGGCCAGCTCGCCATAAATAGCGTGCGTTTTTTGCTGTCATGGACACCATTACCAGCTCCCATCTCAGATTTAAGCCCGGGAGTTGTCGGCAGCTCCAATCAGAATGGTTTCCCTGCTTGTCAGCATCGCCACGCTTGTTGTCATCGTAGCTGGCACCTGCGTAGACGCTGCGGATCGCAGTTTTGCCTGGTCTTCAGGAGAGTGGAGCTCGCTCAGGTGAGCAAATTAAATTCTTCGCTGCATATCCTTCTGCACCTTCTGCCCAGAAGCAGACGTCTGTCGACACACCAGTGTAGTACATGTGCCCCGGCACCACCACGCTCCTGGAGGCAGCTCGCAATTTCTTTAATGGGATGAGGCGTGATTTGCAGGCAGGCTGCTGGTAGCAGAGAGCTGTTGGCTACAAATGCTGCAACAAAGACCATCTTCAACAATGGGTGGGCACCAGAGTGTGGCTGGTGGGCTTCCGGGGCATCTAACATCTCGATTGTTCCTGGAGCTGGCGTCGGCCAATCCAATGGTCTTTGCACAACATTCCCTGCTGCTGGGGTCAGTTTTCTTCCTTGTGCCTGCAGTCGTACGCAGCCCAGCTCTTTCAAGACTGTTCCTTCACAAGCAATGCCGAACTCTTTGAGCTGTCTGAGTGACAGGAATGCAAAAGATGATTACTGCAGTGACCAAAGGACACCTTGATGTGTGCAGTGTCTCTGCATTGCTTCTCCGCATTGCTTGACTGATCAGCTCGCATGTGTCTGCGCACAGGGATGGATGTCATTTCGCTGCTCTGGATCCGACAACCTGGCGTCTGCCTTGAAGCAATCCTCGGCAGTCGAATACTTTGTTTCACAGCTTCCAGACAGCCAGATAGGTACGCACTTCAGCAGAGATTGTTTGTTTCAACACCCACTCAAAGTACTGCTAGTAGCTGTACTGGCCAACCAACAGCATGTGTTAGGAAGCTGGGCGGTCACAGCTTACCCATTACACTCTCACACCGAAGGTAGCCAGTGGGAAGCTCAGCTCATGTAATTGTTGCAGGTGGGTCCAAAGCCAATGCAACCATACCTGCAGGCCTACAGCTCACTCTACAAGACCAGGACGCAAACTTTCTATGCAAGCAGCCGTTGGGCTTGAATGCTGGCCCCGACAATGGAATCAACATTAACAATGGGTTGGTCCAGACAAGCAACAAGTTCCAAGCTTTGCCTGATGACCAAACAGTCAGTGCTCAAGACTGCAATCTCGCTCTGCAAAACGCAACTGCCATTGGGTTTCAGTCTCTGTGGGGTGGCGTCACATTCTGCATAGACGCTATGCAACTGGTCTAGACATTTGTGACATTGGAGGTTGGTGGCCATATTGCAAGTGCTGCCAGCATGTATGGCAGGCTGTGCATGGTGCACGCCGTCGTGAACAAATCCTGGCTCAAGCAATCATGCCATGCTCAAATTTGTCAACTCTGTCAATGTATGCTTGCTCTCAAATGAACGCGTCAATGTGCAATCACTATTTGAGTTGCTGAATCAGGTTGCGTGGTTCCTCATGTATGTGTGTAGTGGTAGCGCTATAGTGACAATGCTGTAGTGGAAGGTCTACAGTGGAAGGTCTAGCTAGCTCTATAGAGTGGACTTAGACTAGACTAGACTAGTGAACAGACACGACCAAAACAAGACCACTTTCAAGCCGCTGTAACAGCTGCAAACACTTGATGTTTTAAAAAAACGCTGTGAAGGGACATGCACTGACATCCACCCTCTGCCCTTATGCAATCTCCACCTCAGACATAGGGACTGTAGGGATTGCAAAGTTGTGTGAGCTTGCACAAAACAGGAAGCAGTCTGAAAAGGCGCATCAAGCTGCTCAAGAAATGTGACCCTTGAGCTGTAGCAGACCCTTTGAAAGAGCGGAGACATGAAAGCAACGTGCATCCTGATAGCGCTGCAAGCTTAAAAGACAAAACAATACGTTTTAGTACACAGTATATGCACTCACAAACATAGCAGCTGCTACACTTGCTGCGCTCCACAAGCACTTCAGGATGGTGATGCGCCAGATTCCAAACGACAGCCTGATTTAGTTTCAAGTCTTGCCAGGGGGAGTTACAACTCGTTACATAGTTACAGGCTTTCAGCTTGTTACAGTGGTTTCGGAGCCGGGGGGGCGTTTAAAACTGGCAGTTTCGTGGTGGTGATGACCTAGCGAAATTCCTGGGTCAATTTCCTCGAGAAGCTCGCCTGACCCTAAAGTTGCAATTGACAAGATGACAGATGGTTTGAAACATCGACCGCGAAGAAAACGTCGGAAGATCATATCGACTACGCAGACCAGCTGGGATCAATACCCGGCTCGGCAACCATGCTACAAACGCAAGCGCGTGTACGACATAGACCTACCTGTACCGGCACAGCAAATAGTATAAGTCTGAAAGCTCGTGATCACACTCACGCGACCTGTGAAGACCGACATGGCTTCTCGGCTAATCAGCGCCTTCGCTCTTGTCTTGGTACTGGCGTGGAGTCGCCATGCTTCCGCGGAACACACCTTTGTAGGCAGCCGCCTGCTGAGGTGAGTAACGTTTGCACGTACTGTCATCTGTGGAGTGAAGCAGGGTGCAAAGGGCTGCTGGATCTGAGGCAGCAACTACTTGCACTCTGTGCTCTATGTTCTATATCTTCTCTCCCTTATTGCAGGGCTGCCACTGGTAACAGAAAACTGCTGTCACCCAATGCTACAATCAAAACCATTTTTAATGATGGCTGGGCACCAGGCTGCAGTTGGGTGGCTGATGGGGCTTTCAACATCTCCATTGTGCCTGGGACTGGGGCGGGTCAATCCAGGGGCCTTTGCACAACCTTTCCTGGAACTGGGGTGAGTGTTGCTTTGAGGAACCCTCAAGGCCTTGTCAGGGCTCTAGCGAACGCATTTGCACAGGGAGTGGCCTTTTCAGGACTGATGTTATGCTTCTCAAGTACTGTGTTGCTTGACCCATCTCCTGTTGGTCAAACGATACCAACAGGACAGTCACCACAACAGCTCCATACCAAATTTTGCACTGCAACAGCAAACCCAAAGCAAATTTCACATGTGAGTGCTTTGAAATCTGCTTTGTCAGACAGCTTGCTTTTGCGTGCAGGGCTGGATGTCATTCAGCTGCTCTGATCCTGATCTCTCTTCTGCTCTGAGCCAAGCCTCTGCTGTTGACTACTTCATTTCACAGCTGCAAAACAGCAACATTGGTAAGCACCAGTGAAGCTTGACTAAATGTGCGTGCATGAAATATGTGGATTCCTGTATGCGACAAAAAGATACATAGCTGTGTTTCATTTGTCGTAAGATTAGCATAACAGCTGATGTGATGCTCGAATGAATTTGACATGCTTTGCGCCAGTATGATGTGTGACGTGGTGTCTGCCATGGCAGGACAAGTGACTGGACCTTTGACTCAACTTGTCTGTCAAAGTTGATCTGGACAAACAGCTAAGCTTGGTTGTGTTATGTTTGCTCCAGGAGCAGCCACCTCCACTGCAACTGTACCTACTGACTTGCAACTCGTTCTACAAGATGATGGTGACAATTTCTTGTGCAAGCAGTCACTCGGCACGGGCAGTGACACCAGCAACAACGGTATTACTGCCAGTAATGGCCTGGTCCAGACTAGCAACAAGTTTGATGACCCAACAGGGAAACAAGACTGCAGCTCTGCTTTGCAAAGTGCATCAAAACTTGGGTTCTTGTCCCTGGCAGGAGGCATCACATTCTGTGTGGATGCCGTTCAGCTGGTGTAAAATTCTGTCAGATTGAGCCGTGCACATTTCTTGGAACGAATCTTGGCTCAAACGCTTTATGCCATTTTGAACTTGCCAGACATGCATGTTTTGCAGAGGTGTGCCGACTTGCCAACAATTGTCATAGATATTGGATGTAGTCCCTTGCGTGCTTGTAGTGAAAGATTCTAGTACTGAATAGGCACAGCATAAACAACGAATGAGTCCAAGCTGCTATAACATTCTCAAGTGTATGCTGTTCTGAAACATGACCAGCTTGGCACACAGTGCCTGTGCTGCACAAGACCAGGACGTTAGGTCACTGATGCATCAAGGACACTCAATCAATCATCAGAGTATGTTAAATGCTTGCATGCAGGGATTGCAAGACTACACCCACAGTCAAGTAAAAGCATCATATCATGATTGCTACTGGAGCAATACCACGGGTCACACATGATCACAAGACTCCAAGAAAGCATCTCAGAACCAGCATGCACCATGCTACCTGTCTGTGGGAAATAGAATGTACGCTATGATACAGGGCTGTAGCTCTTCCTTATACCGTATGCATGACAGGTATATGGCAGTTCACGCTTCGTCTCCTGGTGTTGCAGCTGCAGCTTATGACGTAGACAAACACCCACAGCGCTGTGAAACAACTGTGTGAACAGAGTACTTAGCCAAGCGAGGTATCCAAGGCTAGAAATTGGAGTGTGCACCAGACTGGTCTCGCTTCGAGTGCAGATGCTGCCGATGACTGCAGTGACCACAGCACCAAATGCAGAATGTCATGGGCTATCAATGAGGAGGAACAAACCTGACACTGGTCTTATAGTCTGGTTCCGGAGCCATAAACACACAGCGTAACACGACAGCGGCAGAGCAAAGAGCGCAATGCACGACATGCTGGACGTGTTGTGGTCCATGACAAACGCACGATAGCTTCACTGTGCAATGTGCAAATTGCCAGTTTGAGCGGGGGGTCCGGAATGGCCACGGCAAAGGCTCTGCTGTGTGGGCTTCCGCCCACAGACGGGGGTGGCACCAAGTCCCGCAGATTCCCAGCTGTGCATGCCCTCCCTGGCATTCGCTCCTGCACGGACCTTGGTGTGGACGCATCCTCAATGCTCCCAGCCTCTGCCAGGTCCAGGTATTCTCATCCACCTGAAACCTGTGCAACAATATATTTTTTGTCTTGCGCCTTTTGCTACTGTACCAGTGTGTGCCTGCGTTGTCATATCGTGCTGTTGACACAATAGCAGCCTGACTTGCTGCTTTTTGGACATGTCTGACGTGTTCTCTGCTGAAACCACAGGCATTCCTGCACGCCTAAGCAAAGATCAAGCACTGCCAGGCTCATACAGCGCGCCACAGCCAAAGCTGCTGCACAAGCTGCTGTACCAGCAACAGCAGACTCTGAGGAGCATCCTGCAGTGCAAACGACCCTTGCAACACTCGGCTGGCCAGCTCTGTGTGAGTTTGTGGCTAAATTTGCCTCGACCACATTAGGCCGCCAAGCAGTGCAGCGCTTGAACCTGCCACAGGAGCAGGCGGAAGTCGAAGCACTTGTCAAGGAGACTGCAGCTGTAGACAAGCTTGAAACAGAATATGCTGTGGAGCTTGACTTTGGTGGCACTTCAACCTCACAGGTACTCACTGCACTTGCTTGCTCACAGAGCGTTTCGTCACAGGCTGGATGTGTTGCCTGTGATCCTGCCTTTGCCTAGGCGGATGATCACAATGGATCACATCTGTCTGAAGGTCAATGATATTTTATGCTACGCAAATGAACTGCACGAGGCAGAGTTGCTGAAGCTCTGTCACAAACTGTCAGGCTTTTTGGCTAGCCAAAGATCCTTGTGGTTTGTCAGTCTCTCTCTCTGAGGTGTCAGGCTACATGTTGTATGATCCACAAGAGTTGCTGCTGTCATATAGCTACAACACAGCTATCGGCCTGTAGCCACAACATAGACCATGTCCATGCAAGTATCACTTGGAAGCAATGTGCATACCCCAAGACCAGTACACAGTGCTGCTCATCAGAGCTTTCTGGTACAGCCATAGTGCTGTTGGATGCATGCATGACAACTCCGCGCTTTGTGCAGGCGTCAGGGGCACTAAAGAGGGCCAGCAGAGGGGGGATGTTGGTCGGAGCACAGCTGCAGGCAGTTGCCAGTACCTTAGTGGGCGCTGCAAGGCTGCAGAGATCAGTCATGGGCGCTTCCAATGCTGCAGACGGCACTGGCGATTATGACCTGTTTTCAGCCCTGACAGAGCGTATCAGGGTATAGCACCTGAACAAGTCTGTCATGCCAAGACTTCGAAGTATGCATTCATTGCATGTGAAAGTGGGACTGTCTGTGCTAGGTGCTGAAGCTCAGTCATGATGTTGATGTGATTTCAGCTGTGTCTCCACAACCTAAGATCTGCTACAGGTTATTGTCACCTGCTTCACACTAGCAAAGCTTCATGTCGCCGTTGCTTAGCCTGGCTTGTTACTCCAAACTCCGTGCGGCCAGCACACAATTGAAATGTCAGAGCGCGGGCAGTGTCACTGTGTAAGATGACCATAGTAAACTGTAGGGCAAGCCTTCAGTCTTTGGAGTCATCCCTGTGTCGCTGTAATCAGCACAGCTTGCTGTTGCTGCAATGAGCACATCTTGCTGTTGCTGCAATCACCACACCTTGCTGTTGCTGCAACGAGCACATTTTGTTGTTGCTAAAATGAGCACACCTTGCTGTTGGTGCAGGACTTGCAGACCCATTCACAGGTTGTGAAGAACATCTCCGCCTGCGTCTCTGAAGATGGTGACATTCGTGACAGTGCCAGCGATGAGGTGCGGCAGTCTCGTGGCAAGCTGCGAGCTGTAGAAAACCGGCTGAAAGCCATCCTGAAAGGTCATTCTGGTGAAGTCAGTGAGATGGTGAGAGTCCCAGTTGTTTGACTGCTCATCATTGCCTCCTGGGTGATGCGCAACATGTGCCTGTTGTATGTGTGTTGTTAACTGACCATTGCTTGACTACTCATCATTGCCTTGGGTGTTGTGCAACATGTGCATGTTGTCTATAGCGGGCAATGCAGGCAAGTCAGTGCAATGGTCCAAGCCCCCCCCGCCCTCGGGCCTCACAACTCTGCCATTTGAGGTACACAGTGTATCAGCAGCCATGAGGCAATCAACATGGGGCAGTTTGAACTTGTGGGTGTGATTGCAGCCAACTGTTGCAAGTGGTAGATCCTGCTAGTTTGGCTCTACCTTCAGACGTGCTACCTTCCTGCTTGCTGACAGCTTCATGAGCATCAGCTGCAAGCCTTGGGCAGATGACAATTCTGGGTTAGACTCCAGCAAATAGCTGTCTGGCTGCTGGCCTGCACTGTGTCCTTTCAGTTGTTGCCTGCTGCATCAGTGCTGGCAGCTGCATTTGAATCAGGGATGTATATGCTGTATTGTGTTCATAGATGCACTGTGTTCAATGATGCGTTGTGTGCAATGATGCGTTGTGTTCAATGAAATGTTGTTTTAAGTACAGAGTGGGCGGCTGTGTGTGGTGCTGCCAGCCTCTCAACAGGGACCACCCAAAGGCATTCTGCTGGGGACCAGCCCAGGTAGGATCACCAGGATTACCAAAAGGCATTTTGTCAGTGTCCAGCTTTAGGTCATTCAGGATTCAGTATCGTAGCATAGCTTCCTATCAGGGATAGCAAGACTACCACACATGTGCTCCAGATGATGCTGCACAAGTGCTGTCCAGTTGAAAGCAAGAGGTTCTTTTCTGGCACAGATGGGTCACATGCCAATAGTTTCCAGTCAGTGCCTCTGTAGACCTGCGCACATGGCTCACGTCTGTCATGTGACTTATGTCTATCATGTGACTCATGTCTATCATGTGACTCATGTTTATGACAGCTTTGCTAGAAAGCAGAGCTGCAAACAATGTCGTAACTTGCACAATTACCTCGCACAGCTGCTCAGCTGTGATAGGCATGAGCTGCTGTTCAAGCATGTGTGCAACAAGCCTCACAAATGAGTTTGCATTGATTGAGTGACAAAGCAGATGGAGGCGCCCACAACAAAAGTACATCAGGAGAGTGATGTATTGATCATGACAACCAGCACAGTGCTTTGTCAGACGCTCCACTCATAGAGCACCCTTGTGAAGTAACCTTCTACCCACAAGCAGTAAGCTAGGCAAGATTAGTTGCTGATGTGTCTCAATGACTAATACAGTACATATAGTGTGCCAGGGGGAGGGGCTTTTTACATAGAGCCATGTAATGACATAACCTTCTACGTGCAAGCAGTCAACTAGGCAGCAGAGGTTGCTGATGCATCATGATGACTAAGGGAGCACATGTGGTACTATAGGTGGAGGGGCCTTTTACATAGAGCCCCCCTCAGCAGTGCCCCTCAACAATGAGCTGGCAGCAGCTAGAGGGGAAGCTGCTGCTGCTGAGGAGAAGGTGATGTGGCAGCTGACTGGACAGGTCATTGACAACCTGGCAGACATGCAAGCTGCCTTGGCTATCGTAAGCACCAGCCCTGATGCTGCCTGTGCATGCTGCAATACTGCCGCTGCTTTGCTGCTGCTATTGTTGTATGCTGCTGCTGCTGCTAATGCTGCTGCTGCCGCTGCTGCTGTTGCTGTATGATGCTGCTTTGCTGCTGCTGCTGTTGTATGCTGCTGCTGCTGCTGCTGCTTTATACACTGTATCTCTGAACAAGCATAAACAAGATTGTGACAATTTGGCAGGTGTGCAAGCAACCGCCACCTCTCTAAGTCAGCACCTGTTGAGTTTGAAGCAGTAAAATTTTCTCCTGTGCTTGCATCATCTACCCCTGTCCGTGTCCAACGTCTGATGTCACAGTCTGCTATTGCCACAAGCTTGCTGACTCACTCAGCTGTAGCATCAGCTGCCCAGTCTGGCCAACTTGTGTGTTCACAAGTTTGCAGATGTTCTGGTCAGGGGTGTCATCACACCATTGCTGTTGGGCTCATTCTGCACATGCTTCACTTCTACTTTGCCTCAATGTGGCTCTGGGCTGCCTCCCGTTGTGATTGCTGAAAAGCTCAAAATTTTCTTTTCTTTTCACCCAAACATAATAATAATAATAATTTACAGGCGTTCCAGCTCATTGTTCTTGCCGGGTACCTACTAGGTGTGCCTAAACCCTAGTCCTGTGAGCCAACATGCACTAACATGAGACACTAAATTGCACCCAAGGGGTGTGCGCTGACTGGGCAAGTGCCATAGACCTGCCCAAACATGCTCTGGATATACTGCAAGGCAGACTGATGTGTAGGTCATTTGGCTGGATGTGGTGACAGCACGTGCCAGGTATGGGAGATGGATTGGGGGCACTATGCCTACCTTTGTCCCTGTGCCCCTTGCTGGAAAGGCAAGCGCAAAAGCTCGAAAGGGTGGCAAGGTGGCTGAAAGGCAAAGTGCCGGGGCTGATGGGGAGGAGGAAGAGTACTCTATCAGGCTCAAGCAACTCAGGTGTGGCAGTTGCCTCAGACTGCTTGCGTGTGTCTTGCAGTTGTCAACATATTAGGGCAGTCCAGTCACCAGAACATCCACACAGCACTCGGCTACCAGGGTGTTGAAATTGCTGTTGCATGCAAGACCAAAACATACTGGCCACAATGCTGTTAGCTGTGATACACGCATCTGTTCACATACAGGCTGCATGCATTCCATGCTGAATGCATAGATCACCACCAGATGAGCCATGATATTCAGCAATGCTGCACCCTGTGAACCAATTTGCAAGTTGGAGCTACTCATGCATATGTGTGTCTTCCATGTTGAAGCTTATGGCCCACTTTGTGATATGTAGGCATCCATTGCTGCTGGGCCGCCATTTACAGGAGAAGGAGAGGAACAGACAGCAGATGCGTCGTGGTCAACACGGGGCTCAGCTGCGGCGGCTGTCCAACAGGAAACAGAGCACCCAACTCCAATCTGAGAATGGCACTGAAATGCACAAAGGTACATGCAGTTCTTTGCCATGAGCTGATGGATGTTGCACGTCTGTACTCTTCTGCATGCAGACAAGGCTGAAGTGCAGCACAAAGTGCAACTTGATCTGACAGGGAACGATCCACAATGTTCTCTGGAAGATGCACCTCATGACGCTGAGCTGGTCAGCATCTTGCCCTGCTGTTTCGAAATTTGTCTTGCTCAGCACTGAAAGTGCACACCAGGCTGCATCATCCAGCTGATGTGCAATGGGTTGTGCACATAGTAGAGCTCTCAGCATGCCTAGGGCATTACCTCGGGGAATAGCCCTAGGCATGAGCCCTGGCCATGTCCCAGACGCAGATTCTTAAAAATTGCAGTTCCGAATGGTGCAAGTTTGCATTGCAGCAGCTGACTGCAGCACACAGACACATGTCATGGGTTGTTAGTGTGAATATATTGGCTGCAGAGAACCAAGAGGATGCCGCAGTGCTGGCAAATGGACCAGTGGCGATTGACGTGTGTGTGAGGCCAGAGACGAGAGCAGTGATCATTACCGGGCCCAATACAGGAGGCAAAACTGCCACTCTGAAGGTGAGGCTCCTACTTGCTGATCTGCACTCAAGATCAAAATCAGGTGGAAAGCTACCATCAAGACTATGGCCCATGCTACTGTCAAAAATTGGAAGTCCCTGGGCAGATGCAGGCCACGCTGCAAGGTCAGTGTCCAAGTCAGTCGACACCCCATGCGTGAATAAGACATCTGCAGCAAGTGGCTGCATGCTGGCTGAACGATGCCGAAGGTTGCCAGCGGTTCAACTCATCACTCCGAGGCAGCTGGGTGTGAACTTCCCCTCGAGCTGTCAAGTTGTATAAGTCAGATAACGATTCCTGGTTTCGGAGCATGGAACATTTAAATGGAACTGGTCTGGAACTATGGAAGCTGCCTCGATCGCGACGCCCTCAGTGGGGTCTCATCAAAACGCACGGGATTTCTTTGCGACGTGAAAGACGCCTTGTCGAATTGCAACGTTCTGTGGCGGTAGTAGCAAGTTTACCTTTGCACAACCGTGCCGCGAGCAAGTAGATCTGCACCGCTTTGTGTGGAGATCAACTAGATGTCGCCTGAATCTGAGATGGCAGCCGACCCTCTTCGCAACGGGAGCGTGGATGTAATCACATGGGACTTGCTGTTGCCAGGCGCAGCCAAGATCACC
>JAABUP010005339.1_pt1 | contig 19650 bp, 13 predicted proteins | sample 5559201 | NCBI WGS metagenome assembly JAABUP01 (sample SAMN10711887, study PRJNA513373) | rock metagenome | isolation source: Antarctica rocks | place: Antarctica
GAAGCCGAACACGGGAAAGCCGGCCTTGCAGGCAGTAAGCGCCAAAGGGATGCCGACATACCCGAGCCCTAGCACCGCGACGCCGAAGCGGCGTTCCTCGATCCGCTCCATCAGGGCGGTGACGCCCAGTGTGAATGCTTCCGGCTCTGGTAAGTGCTTGCTTGTATCCACGAGTCTTGTCTCAGCCAAAAGCTGGCAGCCTTCCAAGATCGAAGGTACAGCAGCTTATGGGGTAATGTGTCAAGGCAGCCACTCTAGCCAGGGCGATTGCATTTCAGCAGGGTGCGATGAGGCTTGACAAATAGGCCTCGTCCCATCCGGCGCGTTTGAATTTGCCGCGCAGGGAACCTTTGGCTTTGTCCTTTTGCATCAGGTTGAGAACCATGTGCCGAAGGGTGGCGAGGTTGTTCGGGCCTTCAGGCCGGGCCACTGGTGATTTCCCTGCAACCAGTCGAGATCGGTCGAGATCGTCGCGGTGCGGGTCTCGATACGGCCGTGATCTCCATCGACGGTCGGCTTTGCCGTGGTGGTGGTGGTGGTGAGCGGATCGTCGAGGAAGGTTCTGACATCGTCGTGCAGCGTGCCCTGGTTGCCCTTGAGCGCGAGGCAATAGTCGCCACCCTGATCGACGATCTGCTGAGCGATCGCGCGTTGACAGTTCAGCGCATCGGCGGTGACGATCGTGCCTTTCAGCGACAGCATCTTCAGCATGTCGACCGCGCCTTGCCCGCCACACAGGAGCGTGCATAACGCGATCATCAAAAGTTCATGGAAATCATGCAGCGCGGCATTGCCGGTTCGCGGGTCATCCAGACCCTCCCAACCGGCGGCAAACTGATCCAAGACATTCACCCACTGTGCGGTCATCCCGCTCAGCTGTAGAATCGATCACCGCCGCCGCTCAAGCCCCATACCTCTTCAGCCAATTCCAAATGCGATTCCCTGGCCGCTTGGTAGCTAAAAGGGCCCTGCGGAGTTAATCTTAAGAAGGGTCGGCCCGCTGCCGAACCCGCTTTTGGAGATTTTGGTATGCAACTTCCCAGGGGAGCGACGGTCGCCGTTGCGGATGGAGAAAAGGTGAATTTATTTCACAACACGGGCGACGAAGGCAGTCCGAAGTTGGCGGCGCTGCCGGGACCGGATGTCGACAGCGACAACAAGGGATCCGGCGGGCGACATCATAGCAGCTCCGCCAACCCGGATGTCAGCCAAGTCGCCGAGGATAGTTTTTCGGTTGGGGTCGCTGAGTTTCTCAATCGGCAGGTGCTGGAAGGCAAGATCGCTCACCTTGTTGTCATCGCCGCGCCGCGAACGCTTGGCGAGTTGCGCAAGCACTACCACAAGAGTTTATCCGCCACGCTTGTGGGTGAAATTCCCAAGGATCTTACCGGCCATTCAGTCCATGATATCGAAAAGGCAATTGCCGCGAACTGAGTGCACGTGACCGCATTGCGTCGCCTGAAATGTTGCCGGAGTAGTCCCCCGTTGCCTCAGCCGACATGCTCCCTTGGCGGTGCGAGCTGAGGAGCGGGGTATGAGGCAGGTCAGCATGGCGACGCGCGATGAGGTCACGGCGGTTCTCGTCCAAAGATATGCGGAAGCGAGCCGTCACGACCGCGGTCGCATCCTCGACGAGATGGTGGCCATCACGGGCCATCACCGCAAACATGCGGCGCGGCTTCTGCGAGGGACAGCAGCGGTTACGCGATCTGGGCCACGGCCGGGCCGCCGCATCTACAACATCGGCAACCCCCAGCCCGTCCACCGCCTCCGCCTTAAAGAGATTCTGGAGGACTGCCTGGGGGCGCAAGGCCGAGAAGCGCTTCCTGCCGATGCAGCCCGGCGACGTACCGGCCACCTATGCCGACATTGACGACCTCAAGCGGGATTTCTTTTCGAGCCGGTGTGTGCCGGCCGCAGCATGATGGGCGTGGAGTGTAGGGCGGTGACAAACCAGGGCACTCATCGAGGGCCAGAAGCGGTCATCACTTTCCACGGCTGATATCATCGGCTCCGTCCTTTCGCGTGGCCGCGCCCACGACGCTACGCCTGCTTTTCCGCCCGCAGCCGGCTCACACCGCCTCCCGCAGCAGCGCGTCCCACGTCGCGAGGTACCGGTCGTGATTGAACACGTCGAGCGACTTGCGCCGCGCCGCCGCACTCATGGCGGCGAGGCGGCCCGGGTCTCGCATCGCGTCGTTGATGAAGTCCGCCAGATCCTCGGGCCGGTCAGCGTAGAAGCCGTCGACGCCGTTCTCGATGAACAAATCGACGTCATGGTTGCGCAGGCACACCGGGATGACGCCCGTCATCATGGCCTCGCCGCGCGAGCGCGGCATGGGCGAGCGCAGCGTCGTGTTGAGGTAGAACTTGAACTGCCGGATGCGGTCCACATAGGAGCGGAAGTTCCGCACCGCATAGGGGTTCTGCGACCGGTTCTCGATCGGCGCTCCCGGATGGCTCGCGGTCTCGACCCCGACACCCGGCGCGAGCTGGGACACGACCTCCGTGAACTCCCAGGCGCCGCGGTAGTGCGGGCGCGCGAAGTCGGCCTGCAGTGCCAGCACGTCCCGCTCCAGCGTGCCGCGCGGGAACTCCTGGGGGTCGAAACCGTGCCAGATCACGCGCGCGTCCTCGAAGCCCCATTCGGCGAGGGCCTGGTGCGAGTTGCACACGACGCGCGCCCCGGCCGCCGCCAGCGCGTCCACCAAGGCCCGGCGCTCCTCGTCGTGCGGCTCGAAGACGGCCTTTCGATCGGGATCGACGCCGAACTGGCCGACGAAGGGCACGGTGCCATGGCACACCGCGATCTTGGGCAGGCCCGGGAGGTCGAGCAGGCGGCGGAACGCGTCGCCCCAGCTCGCCGGAATTATGCCGTTGCACAGGTGCGCCGCCATGACGTTCTCGTCGAAATGCAGCAGCACCACATCGAAGTCGCGCGGATCGATGTCGCCGAAGGGCACCAGCCGCGCGTTGGGCCGCAGCGGCCGCTGATCGTAGGACCACACGTCGGTCGCGGGAGCGCCGAGCCCGGTGACTAGGGTGAAGTCGTGCGGCAGCTTGTAAAGCTCGTACTGGTGGGCGGCGTGCCAGCGATAGGTCAGGACGCGCAGCTTGCGGCCCCCGCCGCGCAGGAGCGGCAGCAGATGGCCGAGCCTTTGGCGCGAGTCCGTGAACAGGGCGTCGAGGTCTCGGCGCTCCGGGCCGGATGGCACGCTTAAGCTTTCTTGCCAACACGCGATGCGGTCGTAGGTCCCGGTCGCCCAGCGCCGTGCTTCCAAGGGAAGGTGTGGATGCTTGCGGAACAGCCTGGCGAAGTTCCGCGTCGAGCCCTCCACTTTTCGCTCGTCGGAGATCGAGGATGGATGCGAGCAATGGACCACGAAGGCTTTCGTCGTGGCGCGGATCACGGCGCCGTCGCGGTAAAGCCGGCAACCCATCTCCACGTCCTCCCAGCCGAAGCCCGAGCCGGGCTTGGCCGAGTAGGAAAATTCGGGGTCAAACAAGGGGGCCCTGGTCACGTCCCGGCGCTTGATCGAGAAGTTGCGCGTGATTGAGTTGACGAAGGCGTCCCCCTGCACTGGATCCTGCACCTCCGGCCGGGCTTCGCTCACGACGGCCGCCGGGTCGCCTTCGAGAGCTGACAGAAGCGCGCGGGGGTCGCGGTCGCGGCTTTCCGTAATGGGGCCGAGGACCGCGTCGACGTCGTCCCACCAATGCTCGAAGACATGCGCGGCGACAAAATGGCGGTTCATCAGGCAGTCGCAGTCGATGATGATGTAAATGTCCGCGTCATGGGCCGCGAGCCCCGCGAGACGCGACACGCAATTGCCGAGGTTGTGCGGGTTGCGGATCACCGCGACGGAGCGGTCGCCCCGCCCCTCGCTCCGTAGCGTGTCGGCGAAGGCGAGGGCGCGCGCCGCGTCGTCGTCCGGTGACAGGTCGTCGACCAGCACGGTCGTGATCGGCCCAGGATAGGTCTGGTCCCTGACGTGTTCGATAAAAGTTTCGACGACCTCCGCCTTGCGGTGGAGCACGGACACGACCCCGACCCGCGGCCGCGACCGCCGGCGCACCTCTTCGACGAGGTCGGCGATGCGGTCGGCAGACAAGCCGTCCCCGACCCGTGCTCGGGCGAGGCCGCCGGGCCAGGTGGCCTCGACGACGGCGTCCTGCGCGCCCGAAGCGACGTAATGGCACCGGCGGGCGTGCTGGCGCCGGAAGCCCGCCGTAGCGCGCATGGAGGCAGACAGGACCATGCCGGGCGGTGGCGGCGTCGCACGCTGGAGATCGAGAAAGACGGTGCAGACCCGGTTGCGGTGCAGATCGAAGCACAGGTCGTCGTATTTCAGCCCGTCCCGCGCCTGCAAGTGGTACATGTCGCTGAAGACTACCAGGTCGGCGGCCCTGAGGGCGTCGAGGTGGGCGCGCGCCTCATCGAAGCTCAGCACCGTGAGGGCGAGGCGAGGGAAGACAAGGCGCGCCCCGTCCAGGGCCGTGGCGGGCCTGTCGGCCATGGCTGGGTCGACGATCAGGAAGGCGCGCTCCGCGGCCCGGTCGGCCTTGGCCCAGGACCGGGCCGCGAAGATCCGCTCGGGGTCGAGGCGCTCCAGGTGAGTCCGGAGCTCGTAGCGCCCCGCCCGCACCGGCGCTGCGTAGAGCGCGACCTCCTCGCCCTCGGGGCCGAGCCAGTGGATGCGCCCGCGGTATTTCCGGCCGGGTTCCAGGTCGATTTGCCCGAGGTGGGCCACGGGCGCGAAGGTGTTGTCGATCACGTCGACGAGGTCGAGGCCCTCGCGGTGGAGCACCTCGCCCGAGGGAGCGACGAGTTCGAAGGCGAGGTGCGACCGGGCGCGGCGCGCGTAGGTGCCAAACTGCACCGACAGCGTGTCGAGCCGCCGGGCGGGCGCTACGATGTCGAACTCGAACGGCCGGCGCAGGGCCAGCACCTGCGGCGCCGGCGGCTCCGACGCGCCCGACGGCCACGTCGCCCAGAAGGCGTCCCGCTCGGCCCAGTCCAGCCGAAAGTTCGGCAGGAGGCCGCGCAGGGCATCGTCCGCCGCGATCGCCGCCCCGGGGTCGAAGCCGCGCAGCCTCCGCCGCGCCGCCGGCCTCGGCTCGCCCGCGTCGCCGAGGTAAAGCGCGATCTCGTTGCCGGGCTCGGCGTCGAGCGTCAGTTCCACCCAACAGGCCTGCCCGGCCTCGAACGCGACCGCGCCGAGGCCGAGCACGGTCGCGAAGCCGTTGTCCTCCAGCGTCGACAGGTCCACCGCGCCCGATGCCAGGATCGTGGTCCAGGGTCGCCGCAGGCTGCAGCGGAGCGTGCCGACGTTGGCCCGGCGGTAGGTTCCGATCTTCACGGCGAGCGACTCGAGCGCGTTGACGGGCGGGACCATCGCGAGGGCGAGGCTCCGCCCCGCCTTCAGCGCCACGGGCGCGAAGGCGCCGTCGTCAGCGCCGCTGTCGTCGATCGCCCACAGCACCGCGCCCTCGCGCCAAGCGTGGCGGTGGCGGACGGCTGACGTCGCAGAAGGATCCGGAGCCTCGTTCACCTGCGGGATGTCGGCTTTCCCCCTGCTGAACAGTCTAGCTAGTGACAACGGACGTCCTCGCATGCGCCCGCAGACCATCGCGGGTGGGACGTCATACATCCCGCTCCGCCGCGACCACAAGCGCTTCAGCCGGGCGCGCCCCCCTCGCCAGCCCACCGGAGCCTTTCCACTCTGACGCGCGGCGTGTTAGGCGATTTCGCGCCGGCCGAATGGGCGGGTGTTGTGCAACATCGCGGGTCGTCGATCATGTGCGGGATTGCTGGACTGCTGCAGCCGAACCGCCGCTCGCTTCAGCGCGCCGAGGCGATGGACATCGTCGCGCGCATGAACGCGTGCATCGCCCATCGCGGGCCGGATGCCGAAGGGGTTTGGGCCGACCCCGACGGACGCTGCGTTCTCGGCCAGCGACGGCTCAGCATCATCGACACATCGGACGCCGGGCGCCAGCCCTTCAGGAGCGGCGATGGCCGCTGGTGGATCACTTTCAACGGCGAGATCTACAATTTCGCCGAGGTGCGGGCCGAGCTGGAGCGCGCTGGCGTCCACTTCCGCGGCCGTACTGACACGGAAGTGCTGGTGGAAGCCATCGCGTTCTGGGGTCTCGACGCCCTGTCACGGCTGGACGGCATGTTCGCCTTCGCGGCCTATGACACGCGTACGCGCACGCTGATCGCCGCCCGCGACCCCTTCGGCGAGAAGCCTTTTTATTACACGCTGCTCGCCTCAGGCGCAATGACTTTCGCCTCGGAGTTGCAAGCGCTCGAAGGCCTGCCCGGCTTCGACCGGACGCTCAGCGTCGATGCAGTCGCCGAGGTGCTGAGCTTCCAATACATCGGTGCGCCGCGCTCGATCTATGCGGGGACGAAGAAGCTGCCCCCCGGCCATTGGATGCGGATCTCCGAGGGCGGAGAAATCCAGATCCAACGCTATTTCCGCTTCAGGCCGGGCCTCGGGGGCTTTGACCACCGCCCCATGGCGGATCTCGCGGACGAGCTTGAAGAGTTGCTCACCGCGAGCCTCGAGCGCCGCCTCTTCGCCGACGTGCCGCTTGGGGCCTTCCTGTCGGGTGGCGTCGACTCATCCACGATCTGCGCGCTGGTAAGGCGCAAGCTGGGCCTGCCGCTCCACACCTTCTCAATGGGTTTCGAGGGCTCGCCGGAAAGCGAGCACGAGGTTGCACGCCTCTTCGCGGCCCACCTCGGTACGGATCACCACGACCAACTCGTCGACCCGCACGGCACCGACTTCCTGCGCAACATCGGCAAGGTGCTCGATGAGCCCAACGCCGACAGCTCCTGCCTCCCTACCTACCTGCTCTCGAGCTTCGCTCGCCAGCACGTCACGGTCGCGGTGTCGGGCGACGGCGGCGACGAGCTGTTCGGCGGCTACGGGCGTTATTTCGCGACGCTGGAGGAGAGCGAGCGCGAGGCCGCCGGCGAACTCGAAGGCTACAGCCCAGGCAGCGTCTACTACGGCAACCGCATCCTGGTGTCGAACGACGAGCACCTTCAGGACCTGTTCGGCTTCATGCCGCCCGGCTTCGCGGCCCACGTCGGCGCCTTGCGCGGACAGCTCGACGCTGTTCCCCGCTCGCAGCTCCTCGCACGGATGCGCCAGCAGGACGCCGAGCATTACATGCCGGGGGCTGTCCTGCCCAAGGTCGACCGCATGAGCATGCAGCACGCGCTGGAGGTGCGGACGCCCTTCCTCAACGTGCCTTTGGCCCGCTTTGCCGAGCGCCTGCCCGACGACGTCCTCGTCGCCGACGGCCGTGGCAAGCTGATCCTGCGCGAGGTGGCCTACCGCTACTTGCCGCGCGATCTCATCGACATGCCCAAGAAGGGCTTCGGCCTCCCGGTATCGGACTGGGCGCGCGGCAGCCTGCTCAACCTCGCCTCCGAGACGCTCGGCGCGGATGCGCGCCTAGTGCCCCTGTTCGGCCGGGAGGGGCTGGCCCGCTTTATGGAGCGCCAGCGGAGCCCGCACGGCTTCTCCACCTACCAGCTCTGGGCGGTGCTGATGCTTGAGTCCTGGCTCCGCCACCACCCCGCGACGGTGCCGGATCTGGCCGACCGTCGGTCAGCCCGACCCATTCCGACGGGCCAAGGATCCCTTTGGGCGTCCCAGGTAGCGGAGAAGGTTTGGCTCGTCGATCGCGGCGACCCCGCCCGCATGCCGGACGTCGATCGCGGCCCCGGCTGGCGTCTGGCATCGCCGACGCTGAAGAACCGGGTGGTCGAACTCGTCAGCGCCGGAGAGGGCTGCCTGTCCGAACCCGCCCATGTGCGGCTGCCCGACTGGGGCGTGCCGCTGCCGGGCGACTTCGCCGAAAGCACAGCGGCGCTGCGGGGGGCGACCCTGGCCTTCCTCGACCCCGAGGCCGAAGGCCGCCTCGACTACCACGAGATGGCCAAGCTGAGCGCCGTCGGCGTGGCGCGGGTCGTCTTCGTGTCGCGGTTCGTCACCTACCGCGTGCACGAGATCGACATCAACGCCAAGTCGCTCCCCCGACGGGTGCTCGACACTGCGCTGCTCGCGGCGGAAGGGCGCGGGCTCGTGTCGAACCGGCGGGCCCTCCGGCCCTTCAAAGCGCGCCCCTTCGAGGTGCGGGGCGGGGCGAGCTGCATCTCGCCCGAGATGCCAGGCCTGCCCGACGCCCCCGACACGGACGTCTACGACCGCTTCATGGTCTACGAGGGCTTGCGCCAGCTTCCTCCGATCCTGAGCTCCCACGGCGAGATCGGCCGCAGCGACACGGGACGATACTCGATCTGGAACCGGCGCCTGTATTTCTCGCCGACCAGCCGCGAGCGGCTCTACACGCATCCCGTCTGGTTCGTCGAGAACACCGAAGCCAATCGTCGGCGCCTCCAGTTCGCGCAACGCACGCTGCACATCGACTTCGACGAATCCGAAACCTTCAGCTGCCCCGCCCTGTACGAGGATGACGCCCGCCACGCGGGCACCGTTCTCGCGCCCGGCGACACGGTGGTCGTGTGCACCCACGGGCTCGCGCCCGGCGGTGCCGAGCGCCAATGGATCTACCTCGCGCTCGGGCTCAAGCGGGCCGGATACGACGTCCATTTCGTCATCTACAACGAGCCCACGGGCGACAACGCCCATTACTTGCCGATGATCGAGGCCTCGGGCGTGCAGATCCATGTCGTGGACCGCCAGTCCCCGCTGGCGCTGCTCAAGACGCTCGCCGACGATCCGCGCATGGCGCGCTTCGTCAGGACCAGCATCATCGACGACGTTGACCGCTTCGTGCGGCTCGTCGCCGTGCTGCGCCGCGTCAGGCCCAGGACAGTCTTCGCGCAGCTCGATGACCCCAACATCTATGCCGGCTTCGCTTCGCTCCTCGCGGACGTGCCGCGCGTGGTGCTATCGTTTCGCAACTACAACCCGTCCAACTTCCCTTACATCTACAAACCCTGGTACCGGCAGGCCTACGCCATGATTGCAAAGTCGTGCCGCGTCCGGTTCACCGGCAATTTTGCGGGCGCGAATCGCGACTACGAGCGCTGGATTGGGATGGACGAGGGGCGCACCACCACCATTCCCAACGCCGTTAGCGTCGAGGGCTTCCCGATGCCGGACAGCGACCAAGCGGCGGACCTCCGGCGCGATCTGCGGATCACGCCCGATCAGAAGGTCGTGCTCGGCGTCTTCCGCCTGTCGGCCGAGAAGAACCCGCGGCTGTTCCTGGAAGTCTGCCTCCGCCTCGTCGCCGCCGATCCGGACACGCGGGTGCTCCTCGTCGGGGTCGGCCCCCTCATGCCCGAGCTCGAAGAGGTGGTCGCCCAGCACGGCCGGGCTGACCACTTCACGTTTCTTGGCCGGCGGGATGACGTGAACGCCCTCATGGCGGTCGCCGACCTCCTCCTCCTCACCTCGGACCGGGAAGGCATGCCAAACGTGGTGCTCGAAGCGCAGCTGATGGGCCTGCCCGTGGTGGCAACCGACGCGGGTGGGACGCGCGACGCGATGATGCCGGGCGATAGCGGCATCCTATGTCCGACGGGCGACGTCGACGCGCTATTAGCCGCTTGCCGCAGTCTGATGACGAACCCTAATACCGCCCGGCGCATGGGCCAGGCCGGCGCGCGCCACGCCCGCACCGATTTCAGCATCTCCACGATGACGGAGCGCTACGCCGCCGTGGCGGGGGCGGTGCCGGCGCGCAAGCTCGAATCCGCCTTGACCTGAGGGCCGACACCCCCGTCGCGCGCCGGTTGGAACGGAGCGCGTTCCTGTCTAAAAGGGGCGGCCCCGCCCGGGGGCGGCTCGCCGGGCTGCTGCGGCCTTCGGTGTGCGCCGCAGCCCTGTAGCCACAAGCTGAGGACCTCATGCGTTTAGTCATCGTCGGAGCGGGTTACGTAGGGCTCGTTTCGGGAGCCTGCTTCGCGGATTTCGGGCACGACGTGTGCTGCATCGACACCGATCCGCGGCGCATCGAGTCCCTGCACCGCGGCGAGATGCCGATCTACGAGCCGGGTCTCGCCGACCTCGTGCTCAAGAACGTCCGCGAGGGCCGCCTCACCTTCACGGGTGAGTTGGACGGCGTGGTCGAGCAGGCCGACGTCGTGCTGATCGCGGTCGGCACGCCGTCGCGCCGGGGCGACGGCCATGCCGACCTCAGCTACGTCTACGGGGTGGCCCGAGAGATCGCCGGCCAGCTCCGGGGCTATACGGTGGTGGTCACGAAGTCGACCGTTCCGGTGGGCACGGGCGACGAGGTCGAGCGTATCATCCGCGCGGTCAACCCCCGGGCCGACATCGCGGTTATCTCCAATCCGGAATTCCTGCGCGAGGGCGCCGCCATCGAGGACTTCAAGCGGCCGGACCGCATCGTCATCGGCACGGACGACGAGCGGGCCAGGGGCGTCGCCGAGCAATTGTATCGGCCCCTTTATCTCAACCGCTCGCCGCTCCTGTTCACCGGCCGGCGCACGGCCGAACTGATCAAATACGCCGGCAACGCCTTCCTGGCGACCAAGATCACGTTCATCAACGAGATCGCGGACCTTTGCGAGAAAGTGGGAGCCGACGTGCAGGAGGTGGCCCGCGGCATCGGGCTCGACAACCGCATCGGGCCGAAGTTCCTGCATGCCGGCCCGGGCTACGGCGGCTCCTGCTTTCCAAAGGACACGCTGGCGCTCATCAAGACCGGCCAGGATGCAGGCGCACCCATGCGGATCGTCGAGACGGTGGTGTCCGTCAACGACCAGCGCAAGCGCGCCATGGGCCGCAAGATCATCTCCGCCTGCGGGGGGGACGTACGGGGCAAGCGGATCGCCCTGCTCGGCTTGACGTTCAAGCCCAATACGGACGACATGCGGGACGCGCCCTCGCTCGCCATCGTGACCGCTCTCCAGGATGCCGGCGCCGAGGTGCGGGCCTACGACCCGGAGGGGATGGAGAACGCGCGGGCGCTGCTCGAAGGAGTGACCTACTGCTCCGACGCTTATGATTGCGCCAGCGGCGCCGACGCGGTGGCGATCGTGACGGAATGGGACCTCTTCCGCGCGCTCGACTGGGATCGCATCAAGCGCGGCCTCAACAGCCCCGTGCTGATCGACCTTCGCAACATCTATCGCCCCGCCGAGATGCAGGCGCGGGGCTTCACTTACGTCAGCGTTGGGCAGTGCGGATGAGGCCGACCCGGTCCGAGGCGATGAGCGCCAGCGCGATTCGCGTTTCGACCTCGCGAGGCGACGCTGGATGTCTTTGATGGGCCGCAGGATGAAGGGGGCGCGGCGGGAGTGGGTCGGGCGACACCCCGCGAAAATGATCGATGTCGTGATCGTGCTGCTGGCGTTCGTGTCGATCTACATCCTTGCCGCCTATGAGCGGGCGCCCCGGTTCGCGACCGCCATCCCGCCCGGCCGTATCACGGCGGAAGGCGGCAATGCCTTTTCGTTCGACCCCGGGTTCTCGACGCAGTGGCCCTACGTCATCCCGAGCCACCCGGACTTCATCCCGGGACCCGACGACATCAAGGTCTCGGAGAACGGCAGGTTCGTCGGCACGCTCGAACCCTCCCACGACGTCATCCGCCGGCTCGGCCAGGGGCGGTATAACTCTTGGCAGGGCGGCCTCTGGTTCTCGTCGAACGACAACACCGATCCGCGGACCAACGGCCGGACCTACGGCCTCAGGTTCAAGGCTCGGCTTGCCGCCACGGCCGCGCTGGCACTGGTGGCGAGCCTCGCCGGGCTCGGCGTGCTGTTGCTCTACAGGACCGATCCCGCGATCGTGATCTTTCTTGCCGGGGTGGAGCGGCGCTGGTCGCTCGCCGCCCGCGCAAGGCCCGATTTCGCCGTGCTCTCGCGCCGGATGGCGTCAGTCACGCGGCTTGCCCGACACGTTCCCCTGACGTTCGGCAGAACTTTCGCCCTTTTCTGTGCCGTGATGCTGGCGACGTTCTGTTGGGGCACCCTCGCGCGCCCCATGCCCTTGGTGTTCGCGGCGGATAGTTTCACCTACGTACATACGGGCGTCCTCTGGGCTGCGGGGCAGAGCGTGGAGGGACAGTCGAGCCGCGATGTCGGCTATCCAGCCGTGACAATGCTGGCCTTGCGGCTCGGCTCGCTCAACATGATCCCGCCGCTTCAACTCTTCGCCGTGATCGCCGGCATGGCTTCCATCCTGGGCGTGCTTGGCGTGATGCTCGCGGGCGCTGCGTCGCGCCTCGACCGGAGAGCGTGGATCCCGAGATTGATCCTGGCACCTTGCGCCTGTGCGGTCGCAGCCGTCTACTGCGCCATGCTCCTCAGTCATGACAGCTTCGTCGTCGAGATCTACCGCGCGATGGCCGAGGCGCCGCATTTTCTGCCGACGGCCTTTGCGCTCCTCTTCTTCGTCGGTGGCTGGGGCGCCAGGACACCCGCCCGGCGCCTCGCGTCCATGATCTTGTCGGTTCCCACCGCCTATCTCTCGATCATGGTCAAGCCGCATACGTCGGTGGTGCTGGCGCTCTGCGCCATCAGCCTCGGGGTGGCCGCGGTGCGGTATCGACGCGCCCTCCGCTCGCCGCTCATTCTCTCGCTCTGCGCGCTTTCGACGATTCTGATCGTGGCGGTCCATCGCTTCGATGTCTGGGTCACGCCCTCGGGCTTCGATTTTGGTCCGAAGACCCTGTTCTGCAACCATCTCGACGTGGTGCAGCCCGTCTTCGACACGTCGACCCCTGAGCGTGCCCGTATCATGGGTCTACTGCGCGGCGTCTTGCAGAACCCCGACCGTTGGCCGCTGCTGGGCTTCATCGGCGACCTGTGCATGTACGGCACGGACTTCAACCGTGCGATGGAAGCCGCGGCAAAGTCTGAGGGCCTCGCCCCGCCGGCGTGGGAGCAGCGCGAATTCATCAAAGCCGTCATGAGCAACCCGGTGGGCTACGGTCGCGTCGTGTGGAACCAGTTCGTATTCTTCATGGGTCACCCCACCGGTGACATCGAGGATGTCGGCCAAGGTGTCGTGACCGACGAGGAATGGCAGAGCTTCACGCCATACCTGAACCTCATTCGGATGTCGCGAGACGAGTTCAACGTCGAGGTTTCCAACTGGCTGCCGACCGCGGACCCACGCCTTGCAGCCGCTGGCAAATCCCTGCTTCAGGTTTTTTCGGCGACCTTCGGGTTTGTCGCTCTCAGCAGCACCGTGCTTGCCGTGATGGTCGCGATGGTGTTGAGAGGTCGGGACGACCTCCGCCTGGAGATCACGATGGTGGCTGTGGCGGCCTTCACCGTGGCGTTCATCATGACGCCGGCGCTCGCGCACACGTTCGACGTCCGCCGCTATTTTACGGATATCCTGCCTTTCAGCCTGCTCTGGTGGATGATGGGGCTTGCTTATCTGGCCCACGGGGTCGCGCTTTTGGGTACCCGTGAGGTCCGCCTGGAGTTGCATCCCGGAAGGCCGGCGACGGCTGGAGCGTTTCCGCCTTCGGCACGTTCGCTCCGGCTTGGAAACGTGAGCGGGTTCACCCGCTTCCGGATCGCCAAGCGACTCGGAGCATGCGGATACTGCTCTGGACCGTTGCTCGCGGGTGATGCTTGAACGCGGGTCCGATGTATCTCGGCTCGGGGAGCGAGCCGATGACGACGGCGCTGAGCGTAAAGCCCCTCGGCTGCCGCATCCCGGTGGCCTGCGACGCGTACGAAACCCGCCCGGACCTCTTGGACGAAGCGACGCGAGGCGACGCCCGATGCCGCTGACCGGCGACAAGCTGAGTGAGGTCCGGCAGGAGAAGCTGCGACGCCTTATCGCCCGTGCCTTCGATCTCGTTATCATATTCCTGGCGATCGTGACGATCGGCCTGGCGGCCATCGCCGCGGTGGCGCCCCGCTTTCAGGCCGCGATCCCACCCGACCGGATCAGCGCCGAAGGCGGCCACGCCTTCACGTTCGGACCCGGGTTTACGACCCACTGGCCATACGCCATTCCCAGTCATCCGGGCTTCGCTCTGGGGCCGGACGACGTCAAAGTATCGGAGAACGGCAGGTTGTTCGGCTCGCTCGAGCCTGCGCACGACACCATCCGCGCGCTCGGCGACGGGCGGTTCAACTTCTGGGAAGGCGGCCTTTGGTTCTCGTCCAGCGACAACACCGACCCGCGCACCAACGGCCGGACCTATGGCGTGCGGGTCAAGGCTCAGCTGATCCCGTACGCCGCACTGGCGCTCGCTTGGAGCTTCGGCGCGCTGGCGGCGTTGATCTGCTTCAGGCTCGGTGCTGCCATCTTCATCTATCTCGGGCGCCTCGGCCGGCGCTGGATGCTCGCCCAGCGGTCACACTCCGGCTTGACCTGGATCTCAGGGGTGGCGGGGTCCTGGCTGGGCTCAACGGTTCGGTTCGCCCGACGCATGCCCCTGACGTTCGGGAGGACCTTCGTCCTCGTCAGCGCCGTTCCGCTCATCGTGTTCTGCTGGGGCAGCCTCGCTCGACCCATGCCGCTGTTCTTCCAGCTCGACAGCGTCGGCTACGTTCATCCCGGCCTCGTTTGGGCCTCAGGGGGCGACCCCGCCGGACAGTCGGCCCGTGACCTGGGCTATCCGATCCTGACCGTCATGGCGCTGCGGCTTGGCTCGCTGGACATGCTTCCGAGACTCCAACTACTCATCGTGGCAGCCGGCCTAGCCTGCGTCCTTGGCGTACTCTACCATAGCCTCGCGGCCGCCTCCTCGCGGCTGCGCGACATGACAAAGGTCCCGAGGCCGATCCTGGGCTTATGTGCCGGGGCGGGCGGAGCCGTCTACTGCCTCCTCCTCCTGAACCACGACGCGTTTGTTGTTAATATCTACAGTGCGATGGCCGAGGCGCCGCATGTGCTGCCGACTGCGCTCGCGATGCTGCTGTTCATAGGAGGATGGACCTCGGGCGCGCCCGGACGCCGCGTATGCTTTGCAGCCACAGCACTCGTAGCCGCCTATCTGTCGATCATGGTCAAGCCACACACATCGCTTGTGGTCGCGCTCTGCGCCGTCAGCCTGCTGGTCGATTGCGTGCGGCGCCCCTGGGCCTTCCGCTCGCCGTTGGTCATCGCGGTCTGCATCGCGTCGGCGGCCCTGATTTTCATGGTCAACCGACTCGATACTTGGGTCACGCCACCGGGCGACGACTTCGGCGCTAAGACGCTTTTCTGCAACCACCTCGATGTCATCGATCCTGGCTTTGACACGTCGACTCCGGAGCGCGCGCGCATCCGCTCGCTGCTGCGCGGGGTGTTGCAGGCGCCAGATGGCTGGCCGGTGATGGGCTACGACGGCGACCATTGCGTGTACAATCAGGCCTTTACGGACGCGATCATCGCGGCGGCCAAGTCCGAGAAGACTCAGGTCGCTGCTTGGCAGCAGCGAGAGTTCGCCAAAGCCGTTCTTAGGAACCCCGTCGCCTATGGGCATGACGTGCTCAAGCAAATGGCTTACTATTTAATCCACCCCATTGATGACGTGAATTATTCGGCAAAAAGCAGCGTCAACGACGACGAGTGGCAAAGCCTGCGGCCCTTCGCTGGCCTTATCCGCATCTCTCGGGATCGGTTCGATGTCCAGATTGCAAACTGGGTACCCGATGCCTATCCGGCCCTGGCCGCGGTGGCCAAACGTTTGCTGCGGACCCTCTCGGACACGTTCGCGGTCGTGACGCTCGGCGGTACCGCCCTGGCTCTGATCGTCATGATCACAGCGAGAGGAGGACTGGATCTTCGGCTTGAGATCACATTGGTGGCCACCGCAGCCTTCACTCTGTCGTTTGCCATGGCCACGGCGGTCGCCCACACCTTCGACGTGGGACGATACCTCACCGATTTGCTCCCATTCACAGTCGTATGGTGGGTCATGAGCCTCGTTTACGTGGGGCAGAGTCTGGTCGTGGTCAGCGTCATGGCGGCCCGCAAGGAGCGTAGCACATCATTTGCGGACGGTGTCGACTTGCCTTTGGCGCGCAACGACCGTGTGCAAAGCTGATCGGTGCTACCCGGCCCCATGTCGGTTCCACGCTAGCTCCATCGCCTGCCGGGTCTTATCGGAGCACTAATGCGGCAGAGCGGGCGCTACGCGGCCTGGCCCTGGGCCGAAAGGCCTGGCTCTTCGCCGGCTCGGACCGTGGCGGCCAGCAAGCCGCCTTCTTCAACAGCCTGATCGTTATGGCCAAGCTGAACCACGTCGATCCGCGGGCTTGGCTAGCCGACGTGCTGGAGCACCAGACACGGAAGCCGGCTTTGGCTGCATGATCAGAAAGGCTGCGGAGCGGTCGACGTCCAGCGAACGAACCGGCTCAGGTGATCCCATTGACGGGGTCCACCTCAGGTGCTTGGTCATACGCTCGCGCCGGAGGTCCGGGCGACCTCGCGCGGGCGTTCGGCTTCGTGAAACCGCCGCAATGACGATGAGGGGAGGTTCGACGTGAAACATGCGGGCACATTCGCCCCGATCGGCGCCGCGGGCTACATCGCCCGGTGCCACATGGGCGCCATCAAAGCGGTCGGGGGCGACCTCCTGGTCGCCTTCGACCCTAACGACTCCGTCGGCATCCTGGACCGCCACTTCCCGGAGGCCCACTTCTTCACGGAGTTCGAGCGGTTCGACCGGCACGTCGACAAGCTCCGCCGGCGCGGCACGGAGATCGACCGCATCGCGATCTGCTCTCCCAACTATCTCCACGACGCCCACGTGCGCTTTGCCCTTCGGTCGGGGTCCGACGCGATCTGCGAGAAGCCGCTGCTGCTCAACCCCTGGAACATCGACGGGCTCGAAACCTTGGTGCGGGAAACCGGGCGACGGGTGTCGACCATCCTCCAGCTCCGCCTCCATCCCGCGATCCTGGCCTTGCGGGACCGGGTCGCGCGGTCGGATCGTCGGCACGCCGTCGACCTCACCTACATCACGTCCCGGGGGCGCTGGTACCATTCGTTCTGGAAGGGCGACGAGGCCAAGTCGGGCGGCATCGTCACCAACATCGGGTTGCACTTCATCGACATGCTGGGCTTCGTGTTCGGCCCCTTGGAAAAGCAGGTCGCCGTACTGCGCGAGCCGCAGCGCGCCTCCGGCGTGCTGCACTGCCGCGACGCGGACGTGCGCTGGCGGATCGCCGGGGATGCGGCGTGAGCGCCTCACGGGGCGGGATGCGCGAGGACCCGCGCTTCCCCGGCGCCCTGATCCACGCCTCCGCCTACGTGGATGAAGGCGCGACGGTCGGCACCGGCAGCAGGATCTGGCACTTCTGCCACGTGCTGCCGGGCGTCGAGATCGGGCGCGACTGCGTGCTCGGGCAGAACGTGATGATCGGCCCGCGCGTCAGGGTTGGCCACGGCTGCAAGATCCAGAACAACGTGGCCCTCTACGAGGGCGTGGAACTCGCCGACGACGTGTTCTGCGGTCCTTCATGCGTGTTCACCAACGTGCCGACGCCGCGCGCCTTCGTGAACCGCAAGAGCGAGTTCCGCCCCACCCCGGTCGGGCGGGGCGCCAGCATCGGCGCCAACGCCACGATCGTCTGCGGCCACGCGCTCGGCGCCTACAGCCTGGTGGCGGCCGGCGCCGTCGTGACGCGCGACGTACCCGATTTCGCGCTGGTGGCCGGTGTGCCGGCACGGCGGATCGGCTGGGTGAGCCGGGCGGGCGAACGGCTGGGGGACGGCCTCGTCTGCCCGCGCGAGGGCCGCCGCTACCGCCTCGACGGGGCGGACCGGCTTGAGGAGGTCGAAGCCTGATGGATCCGATCGCCTTCATCGACCTCGACGCGCAGCGTCGCCGGCTCGGTCCCCGCCTCGAAGCCGCGATCCTCGGCGCCGTCGCGGAAGGGCATTTCATCCTCGGCCCCCAGGTGGCCGAGTTCGAGCAGCGGCTCGCGCGCTTCGGCGGGGCGGCTCACGCCGTCGCCTGCGCCAACGGCACCGACGCCATCGCGCTCAGCCTGATGACGCTCGGCGTGAAGCCCGGCGATGCCGTGCTGGTCCCGTCCTTCACCTTCGCGGCGACGGCCGAGGCCGTGGCTTGGCTCGGGGCGACGCCGGTCTTCGTCGACGTCGACGAGGCCACCTACACGATCGATCCCGCGGGGCTCGACGCCGGCCTCGCGGCCGCCGCCGCCGCGGGGCTCGCACCGCGGGCGCTGATCGCGGTCGACCTCTTCGGCCAGCCCGCGGATTATGCCACGCTCGAAGTCTTCTGCAGCCGCCACGGGCTCGCGCTGCTGTGCGACGCCGCGCAGAGCTTCGGAGCCAGCCACTGCGGGCGGCCCGTCGGTTCGATCGGCGCCCTGACGACGACGAGCTTCTTCCCCGCCAAGCCGCTCGGCTGCTACGGCGACGGCGGGGCCATCCTGACCGACGACGCCGACCATGCCGAGCGGCTGCGCTCGCTCCACGTGCACGGCCGCGGGTCGGACAAGTACGACAACGTTCGCATCGGCATGAATTCGCGGCTCGACACGATCCAGGCCGTGGTGCTGCTGGAAAAACTCGCGATCTTTCCCGACGAGATCGAGCGCCGCCAGCGCGTGGCCGAGCGATACGCGGCGGGCCTCCAGGACGTCGCCGCGGTGCCGACGGTGCGCGAGGGCAGCCGGTCCGTTTGGGCGCAATACGTCATCCGCGTCCCGGCGGAGCGCCGCGCGCGTTTCATGGCCGACCTCAAGGCGGAGGGGATCCCGACTGCGATCTACTATCCCCTGCCGCTGCATCGGCAGACCGCCTACCGGCGCTACCCCGTGGCCGGCAACGGCCTGCCGGTCTCGGACCGCATCGCCGCCGAGGCCGTCGCCCTGCCAATGCACCCCTATCTCGACGAGCGCGTCCAGGACCGCATCGTTGCAGCTGCCCGCGCCAGCTTGGCGGCCCCGTGACCGCGGCGAGCGCGGAAACCGGTACCGCGCATGCGCCCCGCCGCCGCCATGTCGTGGAGATCGATCACCTCGGGGTGTCGCGGTCGCCATGACGCTGATGGCCCACATCAACGCCGCCTTCGTGCAGCCGATACCCTGGATCACCGCCGTCTACGCGCATGCGGAGTTCTGGGGCGTCTACCTGTTCTTCGTCATCGCCCGGAGGTGGGCCGTTCGGGTCGATTTCGCCACGACCATGGCCACGATGAAGCTCGGCAGGAAAAGTATCGCATCGGCGAGCACCGATCTGGGGTGGACGGATTCTATGCCGACCGACCTGAGGATCTCGCGAGCTTCATCGATGACACCATCATGGACCCCGCTCGGCTGAAGGCCATGAGCCTTGCTGCCTGCCCCAAGGCCCCGATGTGTTCAACCACGACCGTTACCTGGCGGAATGGCAGTCGCTGTTGAGCGATATCGTTTGAAGCGGCGCGGCCGACATGGAGCGGGCCGCGGGCCTAAAAGCGTAATCCACAAAAGTGGTCAAGCCGAAGCTTGACCACTTTGGCCGTACCGTCGCGCGGCGTCGAAGCCGCACGTCGACGATCGTAGACATCGCCACACATTCTTGTGCCGCTCGACGCGCGACTGCTCCGACGCCCGCAAGCGTCCCGCTGGGCGTGGTCGTCAGCGGAAGGTGAAGTCAAGCACGACATCGCCGCCCAAGCCGCCGATTGCGCCGTCCTGCGCACCACCGGCCGCGGCCGCCC
>JAABUP010005341.1_pt1 | contig 19639 bp, 15 predicted proteins | sample 5559201 | NCBI WGS metagenome assembly JAABUP01 (sample SAMN10711887, study PRJNA513373) | rock metagenome | isolation source: Antarctica rocks | place: Antarctica
TGAACGCGTAGTCGACCAGCTTGCCGAAGTGCTCCTCCATCAGCCGGATGACGGCGAACGCCAGCCACGTCGGGACGAGGGCACTGCCCTTCTTGAACACGTAGCCACGGTTGACGATCGTCTTGATAATCGAGGCGTAGGTCGACGGGCGGCCGATCTCCCGCTCCTCCAGCTCTCGGACCAGCGTCGCCTCGGTGAACCGCGCGGGCGGACGGGTCTCGTGTCCCTCGGGAGCAAGCGACTGGGCGCTGACGACATCGCCCTCGGTCACGTCCGGCAGGCGCCGCTCGCTGTCGTCGGCCTCGGAGTCGTCGTCGCGGCCCTCGACGTAGGCACGCAGGAACCCCGGGAAGGTGATGATCCGGCCGGAGGTGGCGAACTCGCACGCCCGGTCCGGTGCGCCAACCGTGCCAGCACTCGTGCTGTCGATCCGGATGCTGACGGTGCGGCCTTCGGCGTCCCGCATCTGGGAGGCGACGGTGCGCATCCACACCAGCTCGTACAGCCGGAACTCGTCCCCGGTCAGCCGGGTCTGGCCCGGGGTGCGGAAGCTGTCCCCGGCCGGGCGGATGGCCTCGTGCGCCTCCTGGGCGTTCTTCACCTTGTTGGCGTAGGTGCGCGGCTTGTCCGGCACGTACGCGTCACCGTAGAGCTCACGGACCTGCGCGCGAGCAGCGCTCACCGCCGTCTCGGACAACGTGGTGGAGTCGGTACGCATGTAGGTGATCAGGCCGTTCTCGTACAGCCGCTGCGCCACCGACATGGTGCGGTCGACACTGAAGCCGAGCTTGCGGGCGGCCTCCTGCTGCAGGGTCGTGGTCCGGAACGGGGCGTAGGGCTTGCGGCTGTACGGCCGGGACTCCACGGAACGGACCGTGAACGAGGCCTCGGCCAGCCCCGCCGCCAGCGAGCGGGCGGTCGCCTCGTCCAGGTGGGCCACGGCGTCGGAGGTGAGGGCGCCCAGCGCGGTGAAGTCACGCCCGGACGCGACCCGCGCCCCGTCCACTGCCGCCAGCCGCGCGATGAACGTGCGCGGGTCCCGGCCCTCGCCCGCGTCCAGGGTCGCCTGCAGGTCCCAGTAGGACGCGGTGCGAAAGGCGATCCGCTCGCGCTCACGCTGGACGACCAACCGGGTGGCCACCGACTGCACCCGGCCAGCCGACAGCTTCGGCATGACCTTCTTCCACAGCACCGGGGAGACCTCGTACCCGTACAGGCGGTCCAGGATGCGGCGGGTCTCCTGCGCGTCGACCAGCTGCTGGTCGATGTCGCGCGGGCTGTCCACCGAACGACGGATCGCCTCGGGGGTGATCTCGTGGAAGACCATCCGCCGGACCGGGACGCGGGGCTTGAGCTCGTCGAGCAGGTGCCAGGCGATGGCCTCGCCCTCGCGGTCCTCATCCGTGGCCAGATAGAGCTCGTCGGCGTCGCGGAGCAGGTCCTTGAGCTTCTTCATCTGCGACTTCTTGTCCGCCGGCACGATGTAGAGCGGCTCGAAGCCGTTGTCGACGTCGACGCCGAGCCGCGCCCACGGCTGCCCCTTGTACTTGGCCGGGACCTCCGCGGCGCCGCTGGGCAGGTCCCGGACGTGTCCGAAGGAGGACTCCACGACGTAATTCGGGCCGAGGAAGCCGGAGATCATCTGGGCCTTCTTGGGCGACTCGACGATGATCAGCCGCCGCAGCGGCGCGCCGGTCCGGACCGGCGTCCCACCGTCGCCGCCCGCGGCGGTAGCAACGCCGTCGCCGCCCGCGGCGCCAGCAACGTCGCCGCCCGCGGCGGGAGTGCGCTTCGGGCGGGTAGTCGTCTTCGCGGGCACGCCGGTCCTTCCACAGTTCTTTCGGTCTTCACGGACCGGCCGACCGGCCGGGTCGCCCGCAGGCTACGTCGGGATTCCGGCCGCGGTGCGCCCGACCCGGCCCGCGCTCAGGCGTCCCTTCGGTGATGCTGCGTTCAGGCGCCCGCGTCGGTGATCGCGCGCACCTCGGCGGCGGACAGTTCCAACCCGACGGCGGCGACCAGGTCCGGCAGCTGATCGACGCTGCGGGCGGACGCGATCGGCACCGTGCCCTGAGCGCGCAGCCAGGCCAGGGCGACCGAGCCGACCGCGACGCCGCGGGCCCCGGCGACCGAGCGCACCGCGTCCAGCACCGCCCAGCCGCGATCCGTCATCAGCGTCGCCTTGATCTTCGCCGCACGCGGGCTGTCCGGCAGGTCGCCCTCGCGGGAGTACTTCCCGGACAGGAACCCGGACGCCAGCGTCGAGTACGGCAGCTGCAGCAGGTCGGCGTCATCGGCCGCCCGCACCACCGCGGGGTCGGTACGGACAACCGCGTTGCCCTCGTTCTGCACCGCGACCGGACCTGGCACCCCGGCCTCCCGGGCGGCGGCCACCGCGCCGCCGATCCGCTCCGCGGACCAGTTGCTCACCGCCCACGCCCGGGCCCGACCGTCGGTCACCAGTCCGGCGAAAGTGTCGACGATCTCCGCGACCGGACGGGACTCCTCGTCGCGGTGGGCGTAGTAGAGGTCGACGGCGTCGATGCCCAACCTGCCGAGCGAGGCGTCGATCGCGGCGTCCACCGACGCCCGGGACAGGTCCGCGCCGGGCAGGCCGCCGGTCTTAGTGGCGATGTGCATCGCGCCGTGGGCGCCGCGGTCGGTCAGCCAGCGGCCGAGGATCGTCTCGCTCTCGCCCCCGGAGTTGCCGTCGACCCACGCGGAGTACACGTCCGCGGTGTCGACGAGGTTTCCACCGGCGGCCAGGAAGGCGTCGAGCACGTCGCGGGACGCCTGCTCGTCGGCGGTCCAGCCGAACACGTTGCCGCCCAGACACAGCGGGTGCACCCCGATCCCAGTGTCGCCGAGCTCGACGGTGCCGGTGCCGGTGGTGGTGTCACTGCCGATGCTCTGGGCGCTGCGGGAGCTCGTCGAGGAGGTCATGTTCGAGCCCAGCGACCGTGCGGCCGGCGATGTTCCCGGCCCCCCGCCCCCCGCCCCCGGGCCCCGTTCGTCGTCCGGCGGCGACCACCTGCCGGCTCAGTCCCCCACGGGTTCGAGGTACCCGTCGTCGACGAGCCGGCGGACCCGGGGCAGCATCGCGGCGCGCAGCTCGGCGTCGTCCACACCGAGCAGCTCCGCCAGGGCGCCGACGACGGCCCCGACGGGCAGGGTGCCGTCGCAGGCACCCACCAGGCCGGCGGCCGCGGTGTCGACGGCGGTCGAGCGCAGCAGCCCGGTGTGCTGGCGCAGGACTATCGCCCGCGGGTCGTCGGCGCCGGGCTCGGCGTACCGCTGCTCGTCGACTCCGGGCGCCACCGCCAGCCGGGCGGCGAGCAGGCCGGCGTCGGTCGACCCCGCGCCGGCCAGCCAGGCGACGCGGTCGAACCAAGCACCGACCGCCGGCCCGAGCGGTTGGGCGACGGGGCCGGCGTGCTCCTCGATGCGGACCGTCCCGCGGCGCCGGCCGTGGCCGGCCGCGTGCACGCTGACCCAGCCGAACCCGATGCCCTCGACGCCGCGGTCGGCGAAGTCCCGCAGCCAGGCTGCGTACCGGTCGGCGTAGTCGGGGCGGCTGTCGGCTGCGGCGTCGCGCAGCCAGGTCTCGGCGTACGCGGCCGGGTCCAGGACCTCCCGCTGCAGGACCCAGACGTCGGCGCCCGCGTCGGCCAGCGGCGCGAGCCAGGACCCGACCCGGTCCCGCCAGTCCGCTCCGGAGCGGTGCTCCCAGTTGGCGAGCAGCTGGCCGGTCCCGCCCGGGGCGAGGTGGTCCGGCAACCGGGACAGCAGCAGCTCACCGAGCTCGTCGCCGGCGAATCCCGCGTCCCGGTAGGCGAACCGGCCGCCCCCCGCGGAGTCGGCGGTTGCCGGCGACACCACGAACGGCGGGTTGGACACCACCTGGTCGAACCGCTGGCCGGCTACCGGTGCGAAGAAGTCACCCTCCCGGTACTCGACCGCATCGGCCAGGCCGTTCAGCGCCGTCGCCAGCCGCGCCATGTCCAGCGCGCGACGGTTGACGTCGGTCGCGACGACGCGGCCGGCCTGGGCGGTGAGGTGGAACGCCTGCACCCCGCAGCCGGTCCCCAGGTCCAGCGCGGTCCCGACGGGTCGGCGGACGGTCAGCTGGGCCAGTGACGTCGTCGCGCCGCCGACGCCCGGCACGTGGTCGGCGGGCACCGGCGTGGAGCGCCCGTTCAGGCTGTGCAGCAGGTCGCAGACCACCCACCAGTCGTGGGCCTCGTCGCCGTAGGGGCGGATGTCCACCAGCGCCCGCACGCGTGTCCCGCTCACCTGCGCGATGCCGGCGGCGGCCAGTGGCCCGACGAGGCCGGGCAGCGCTGCCGCGAGGTCGGCCAGGTCCACCTCGGACTGCAGCGGCCACAGCCGGACCAGCGTCGCCAGCGCCGAACGGTCCCCGCCCAGCCCGAGCAGGGCCGGGGTCGTCTGCGACCGACCGAGCGCGGCCGATGCCACCGGCCCGAGCAGCCCGGCGATCGCGTCGACGGTGTACCCGGCGGTGGTCAGCGCATCCCGGAGCCGGTCGACCTCGGCGAGGACGGGACGGGGGTCGAAGGCAGCCACGAGCTGCAGTGTGGCCGGATCGACCGACGTCCTCAATCGAGCAGCGGGGTGCCCACCAGCGGGGCATAGGCGGACTTCAGGACGTCCTCGATCACGGCCAGCCGCTCGTCGAACGGGAGGAATGCCGACTTCATCGCGTTCACCGACATCCGTCGCACATCCGGCCACCCCCAGCCGAAGGCCTGGGCGGACAGGGCGATCTCCCGGCTCAGGCTGGTGCCGCTCATCAGTCGGTTGTCGGTGTTCACGGTCACCCGGAAGGCCAGGTCGGCCAGCAGCCCCAACGGGTGCTGGGCGATCGAGACGGCCGCCCCGGTCTGCACGTTCGAGCTCGGGCACAGCTCGAGTGGCACCCGGGTGTCCCGGACATAGCCGGCGAGTCGGCCGATCACCGGCGGGGCGTCGTCGTCCGGCGACACCGCGATGTCGTCCACGATCCGGACCCCGTGGCCGAGCCGGTCCGCCCCGCACCACTGGATCGCCTCCCAGATCGACGGCAGCCCGAATGCCTCGCCGGCGTGGATGGTGACGTGGCCGTTCTCCCGGGCGACGTACTGGAAGGCATCCAGGTGCCGCGTCGGGGGGTTGCCGGCCTCGGCGCCGGCGATGTCGAACCCGACCACGCCACGGTCGCGCCAGCGCATCGTGAGCTCGGCGATCTCCAGCGACCGGGCGGCGTGCCGCATCGCGGTCAGCAGCGTCCGGACCACGATCGGGCGACCGCCGCCCGCCTCGGTCGCGGCCCCGTCGGCGAAGCCCGCCACCACCGCCTCGACGACCTCGTCCAGGCTGAGCCCGGCGAGCAGGTGCTGCTCGGGGGCGAACCGGACCTCGGCGTAGACGACGCCGTCGGCGGCCAGGTCGGCGGCAGCCTCCGCCGCGACCCGGTGCAGCGCGGCGGGCGTCTGCAGCACCGCGATGGTGTGGTCGAACGTCTGCAGGTAGCGGACCAGTGAGCCGGAGTCGGCCGACTCGACGAACCACCGGCCGAGCTCCGCGGCATCGGTCGTCGGCAGGTCCGGGTAGCCGACCGCGTCGGCCAACTCGATGACGGTCGAGGGCCGCAGCCCGCCGTCGAGGTGGTCGTGCAGCAGGACCTTGGGCACCCGGCGGATCCGCTCGACCAACCCGGCGAACCCGGCGTCGGCCGCGATGCCGCCGGTGAACGTCGGGCCGCGGACCCCCGTCGGGCCGTCGGACAGTCGCGGCTCGCCCAGGCTCACGTGAGGGCGCCGGCGCGCGGGGTGTCCTCCAGCTCCGCGTCCCCGGCGACGGCGATGCCGCGGCGCTTGGACACGAAGACCGCTGCGACGATCCCGGCGAGGGCGACCAGCGCGATCAGCACCCGCACGCCGGTGTTGGTCGAGGGCCCGATCGACAGTTGGACAACCGACGGCGCGATCAGCACCGCGACCAGGTTCATCACCTTGATCAGCGGGTTGATCGACGGCCCGGCGGTGTCCTTGAACGGGTCGCCGACGGTGTCGCCGATGACGGTCGCGGCGTGCGGTTCCGATCCCTTGCCGCCGTAGGTTCCGTCCTCGACGATCTTCTTCGCGTTGTCCCACGCGCCACCGGAGTTGGCCAGGAACACCGCCATCAGCACGCCGGTGCCGATCGCGCCGGCGAGATAGCCGGCGAGTGCCCCGGTACCCAGCCCGAAGCCAACGGCGATCGGGGCGAGCGCGGCCAGCAGACCCGGCGTGGCCAGTTCGCGCAGCGAGTCCCGGGTGCAGATGTCCACCACCCGGCCGTACTCGGGGGTCTCGGTGCGGTCCATGATCCCGGGGTGCTCGCGGAACTGGCGGCGCACCTCGTAGACGATCGCGCCCGCGGCCCGGGTGACCGCGTCGATGGCCAGGCCGGAGAACAGGAACACCACCGAGGCCCCGACGATCAGCCCGACCAGCGTGGAGGGGGTGACGATCTCGTAGCTGAACCGCGCCTGGACCGACAGCGACGGGTCCGCCGTCAGGTTGCTGGCGGCATTGGCGAGAGCGGTGTTCACGGCGTCGGTGTAGGAGCCGAACAGCGCCGTCGCGGCCAGCACGGCGGTGGCGATGGCGATGCCCTTGGTGATGGCCTTGGTGGTGTTGCCGACCGCGTCGAGCTCGGTGAGAATTCGCGCGCCCTCCGCGCCGACGTCGCCGCTCATCTCCGCGATGCCCTGGGCGTTGTCGCTGACCGGGCCGAAGGTGTCCATCGCGACGATGACCCCGACCGTGGTCAGCAGACCGGTCCCGGCCAGTGCCACCAGGAACAGCGACAGGGTCACCGATCCGGCGCCGAGCAGGAACACCCCGTAGACGGCGGCCGCGATGACCAGCGCGGTGTAGACCGCCGACTCCAGGCCGAGGGAGATCCCGGACAGGATGACGGTGGCCGCGCCGGTCAGCGACGTCTTCGCGACGTCCTTCGTCGGCCGGGCGGTGGTGCCGGTGAAGTAGCCGGTGAGCGCCAGGATGACCCCGGCCAGCACCACCCCGACGACGACCGCGGCGGCGGCGATCACCCGCGGGTCGCGGTTGACGCCGTTGGCGATGCCCATCTCGGCGAAGGTCGACGGGAGGTAGAGGAACGAGGCGATGACACAGAGCACCGCGGACACGACGGCGGACAGGTAGAAGCTGCGGTTGATCGTCTTCAGCCCGTCCTCACCGACCCGGGCGCGGGTGGTGAGGATGCCCAGGACGGCGGTCACCGCGCCGAGGGCGGGAATGATCAGCGGGAACACCAGGCCGGACTCACCGAACGCGGACTGGCCCAGGATCAGGGCCGCGACCAGGGTCACCGCGTAGGACTCGAACAGGTCCGCGGCCATCCCGGCGCAGTCACCCACGTTGTCACCCACGTTGTCCGCGATCGTCGCGGCGTTGCGCGGGTCGTCCTCGGGGATGCCCTGCTCGACCTTGCCGACCAGGTCTGCGCCGACGTCGGCGGCCTTGGTGAATATGCCGCCGCCGACCCGCATGAACATCGCCACCAGCGCGGCGCCGAAGCCGAAGCCCTCCAGCACGTTCGGCGCGTCGCTGCGGTAGATCAGCACCACCACCGACGCACCGAGCAGCCCGAGGCCGACGGTGAGCATCCCGACGGTCCCGCCGGTGCGGAACGCCACCTGCATCGCGTCCTCGCGTCCGGTGGTGTTCGCCGCGGCCGCGACCCGGACGTTGGCCCGGACGGCCAGGCTCATCCCGAGGTAGCCGATGGCCGCCGAGAAGACCGCGCCGACGACGAAGAACAGCGACCGGCCGACGCGCACCGAGGCGTCCCCGGGCAGGGCGAACAACAGCAGGAACACCGCGGCCAGGAAGATGATCAGCGTCCGGAACTGCCGGCGTAGGTACGCCGCGGCCCCCTCGGCCACGGCCCGGCCGATCTCCTGCATCGCCGGGGTGCCGTCCGGGGCGGCGAGCACCTGTCGGCGGAACCGGAAGCCGGCGGCGAGACCGAGCAGCGCGATCACCAGCACGACCGCCACGTAGGCGGTGTTGGCGCCCGAGAGCGTCCCTGACATCGATGTCCTCCCGTCGTTGGGATGCCCGTCGAGGCGTCAGGCTCCCGGTGGGTGCGGGCCGTCGTGCGGTGCAGGCCGAACGGGCGGCCGCGCCCCGGATCGAAGGCAGGCGCGCCCCACCGGCCGCGGGCGGCGGCGGCGAGGAGCGGCGCCACTGTATCGGCGCGATGACCCCCCGCATCCGCCCTGCGCACCCGCCCTGCGCACCCGAGCCGGCCGCCGGGTCGGTACCGGCTCCGGAGCGGTCTGTCACCCAGACTTGCCGCCGTGACCCTGACCGTGCCGGCGCCCGCGGCGGGGACCGCTGCGCCGCCGGCGGGGACGGGCGCGCAGCCAGCGGAGACAGCGTTGCCGCCGGCGGGGACGGGCGAGGCGGCCCTCCGGTCGCTGGCGCGGGGCCACCGGTCGGGCTGCCTGGTCGGACTGCGGACGGTGCCGGCCCGGGTGGGCGTTCCCGGCGCGTGGCCGGGATGGGTTCCGGCCGTGCTGCGGGACCGGTTGGCGGCAGCGGGTATCCCGGCGCTGTGGGCCCACCAGGTCGCCGCGGCCGACGCCGCCCACGCCGGCGAGCACGTCGTGCTGGCGACCGGGACGGGGTCGGGCAAGTCGCTGGCCTATCTGCTGCCGGCTATGACGGCCGCCCTGGACGCGCCCGACGCGCCGACCCCGGTCGGGAGGCGGCGGCCCACGACCCTGTACCTGGCGCCGACCAAGGCGCTGGCCGCGGACCAGTGCCGGGCGGTGGCCGAGCTGGACATCCCGGCCTTCCGCGCCGCGGTCGTCGACGGCGACACCCCGCAGGAACAGCGGGACTGGGCGCGCGAACACGCGCACCTTGTGCTGACCAACCCGGAGATGCTGCACCACACCCTGCTGGCCGGGCACGCCCGCTGGCGCCGGTTCCTCGCCGGGCTGCGGTACGTGGTGGTCGACGAGTGCCACGGCTACCGAGGCGTGTTCGGGGCGCACGTCGCGCTGCTGGTGCGCCGCCTGCGCCGGGTCGCGGCGGCGCACGGGGCCGAGCCGGTGTTCGTGCTCGCCTCGGCGACCGTCGCCGACCCCGCCGGGGTCGCCGGCCGGCTGACCGGGCTGCCCGTGCGGGCCGTCACCGAGGACGGGTCGCCGCGGGGCACGTCGGTACTCGGCCTGTGGGAGCCGCCGACCGACGAGGTCAGCGGCGCCCGACGCCCGGCCCCCGCCGAGGCCGCCGACCTGATGACCGAGCTGGTGCTGGGTGGGCGCCAGACGCTGGCCTTCGTCCGGTCGCGGCGGGCGGCCGAGACCGTGGCGCTGTCCGCCGGTCACCAGCTCGGCGGCGCAGGTTCGGTGGCCGCCTACCGCGGCGGCTACCTGCCGGAGGACCGGCGCGGGCTGGAGGACGACCTGCGGTCGCGCCGGCTGATGGGGCTCGCGGCGACCAACGCCCTCGAACTGGGCATCGACGTGGCCGGGCTCGATGCAGTGGTGATGGCCGGCTTCCCGGGGACCCGGGCGTCGATGTGGCAGCAGGCTGGGCGTAGCGGGCGGGCCGGTGCCGACGGCCTGGCGGTGCTCGTCGCCCGTGCGGACCCGCTGGACACCTACCTGGTGCACCATCCCGAGGTGCTGCTCGACGCCCCGGTCGAGGCCAACGTCTTCGACCCGGCCAACCCCTACGTCCTGGCCCCGCACCTGTGCGCGGCCGCCGCGGAGCTGCCGCTGCGCCCGGACGAGCTCGCGGTCTTCGCCGCCGGGCCGGACGAGGACCCGGCGGACGCCGTGCGCCGGGTCCGGCCGGTGCTGGACGAGCTGGCCGACGCCGGGGTGCTGCGGCGGCGGAGCGCCGGGTGGTTCTGGACCCGGACGGACCGGGCGAGTGACCTGGCCGACCTGCGGGGCTCCGGCGGCCGCCCGGTGGCGCTGGTCCAGGAGGGCACCGGGCGGCTGCTCGGCACCGTCGACGCGGCGTCGGCACCGGCCCAGGCGCACCCGGGTGCGGTGCTGCTGCACCGCGGCCGGCCGTACCGGGTCACCCACTGGGAGCCGTCGGTGTCCGGAGACCAGGCGCCCGGCGACCGGACCCGGGGCGAGCCGACCCACGCGGCGGTGCTGACGACGTCGGTCGGGGACCTGTCGACGGTGGCGCGTTCGGTGGCCGACATCCGGGTCGTCGGCGTCGACCGGACCGTCGCGTGGGGTTCCGCACGGCTGGCGCTGGGCACGGTGGACGTCTCCAGCCGGGTGACGTCCTACCTGCTGCGCCGCGCGTCCACCGGCCAGGTCCTGGGCGAGGAGCCGCTGGACATGCCCGAGCAGCGGCTACGCACCCGCGCGGTGTGGTGGACGCTGCCGCCGGCCGCGGTGGCCGCCGCCGGGGTGTCCGAGGCTGACCTGCCCGGGGCGGTGCACGCCGCCGAGCATGCGTCGATCGGGATGCTGCCGCTGCTGGCGTCCTGTGACCGCTGGGACATCGGCGGGGTGTCCACCGCGCTGCATCCGGACACCGGGCTGCCGACGGTGTTCGTGCACGACGGGCTGCCCGGTGGCGCCGGGTTCGCCGAGCGCGGGTTCGCCGTGGCGCAGCGCTGGTTGTCCGCCACGCTGGACCAGGTCCGCGAGTGCCCGTGCGCGACCGGGTGCCCGTCGTGCGTGCAGTCACCCAAATGCGGCAACGGCAATCTCCCGCTGAGCAAGGACGGCGCGGTCGCGTTGCTCGGCCACCTGCTCGCCGGCAGCCGCTGACCGGTTCCGTGATTCCCGGGCGCCGCGGCGGGGTTCCCAGCGGTCGTAGGGGGCCGGATTCCCTCGCGCCGATCCATCGCCGCACCGACTACGTCTCGCTCGACCTGGTGGCCGAGGACGGCCGTGCCCTACCGGGGGAGTTCGCGACACGGACCGGGTCGCCCGGGAGAGGAGCTTGGAGGTAGGCGAGCAGGAGTCTGGTGGTCTGCTCGGCCCAGGTCTCATCGTTGTGCTGCTTTCCAGTCACATCCCGGTCGTCGAGGATGACCGTCTGGGCCGCGAGGGCGAAGAGTGCCCGGTAGGTGAAGTCGGCGGCGAGGGTCAGGTCGGGATGCTCCACCTGATCCCGTCGTGTGGCCAGCAGACGCCCCACTGAATCGGCGGCCTGTCTGCTCGCCTCGGCGCCACGGGCTCGCATGGAGGGGTCCGACCGATTTTGCAGGATGTAGGCGTTGAAGGCCGTCCGGTGTTCGCGGAACGCCTTGAGGAACTCGGCGACCAGGATCTCCACTGCCGCGGGGAGGTCCGGCTCGGCCGCAGCCGCGGCGACGGTGGCGTCGAGTGCGTCGACGAGCCGGCTGAGGAGGCGGTCCTGCATGACGACGAGCAGGCCCTGGCGGTCACCGAAGCGGGCGTAGAACGAGCCGACGGATGTCCGCGCCTGCCTGACGACGGCATCGACGGTGAGGGCATCCGGTCCGCCTGCCTCGAGGAGGCCCTCGGCAGCGTCGAGCATGCGGTGGGTGGAGGCCACGCTCCGGGCTTGGACGGGCTGCCGACTGCCCATGATCCGAGTCTCCTACGCCAAACCCTGAGGAGTTGGCCCAAGTAGAAGAAATCCTCTACTCTAAGGACATGTCGGCGGCTACCTGGGCGCGGCGTCGAGCTCGAGCGGGCCCCGTGACCAGCACGGCGCACCACTTGGGCCGTGCGGTCGATCCGACGAACCCGGCTTCGACGGACGCTGCGGATCCTGGCGCGACTCCGGGAGGCCGAGCCCGCGAACTTGTTCCTCCGGGTCGGGCCCCCAGCGACCTCACGCGGGCCGGTTCGATGCCGACGCTATCGAGCAGGCTGTTATCGGACCCTGGTAGGCGTTGGGGTCGGTGTAGCGATGGACGAGGCGATTCCAGTCGTCCCCACGTCATCGATGCGAAGACGGCAACGGCCGCGTTCTCCAGGAGGAATAGAGAACAGTCTCGATAGGGCGGCTTCCTGACCGGAGTGATCATCTCGGCGCCATGTCCAGGTCCTCAGCGACCCGCACCCGGTCGGCCAGCGCCTTGCCCAGTACCGGAGTGAGCCTGCCGCTGGCCGGAGAGATCGTGGGCTGGGACAGTCCGAAGGCTTCCGCGAGCTCGGCCCGGACTCGGTTACTCCGCCTGTCGGCGGTCCATTACTGTCGAAAAGAATGTGCTCACCCAATTGTGTCCAAGAAACGGGCCGTCCCCAGGGCTCCGACACACCACAACGCTCGCCCCTGGGCGGAGTGGACCGGATGGTGGGCCATGCTCAGCCGCTCCTCGCCCATGGACGCCGGTTTGCCGGACCGGCAACCAGGATTGGCTGGGCCGGACGCGATAGGCGACGGTGAGCGGGTGACCGATGACATCGCGGCGGAATCATCCGTGTCCGACGTTTCCTGGCCTGCCGACGGATACGTCGGGGAACCGGCGGTGCAGGCGGAGTGGGACAGGCGGTACGCCGACCAGGCGCAGTGGTGGAGCGGCCAGCCCAACGGTGCGCTGGTGGCCGAGGTCGCCGGGCTCACGCCCGGGCGGGTGCTCGACGTCGGCTGCGGCGAGGGCGCGGACGCCGTCTGGCTCGCCAGCGGCGGCTGGAATGTGACCGCGCTCGAGGTCTCGGGCGTGGCGCTGGCACGGGCGGCCGGGCACGCACGGGACGCTGGTGTCGCCGTTCGCTGGGTGCACGCCGGGCTGGCGGAGGCGATGCTCTCGCCGGGATCCTTCGACCTGGTCTCCGCGCAGTACCCGGCCCTGTTGCGCACCTCCGACGCCGCGGCCGAGCGAGCATGGCTCGCGGCGGTCGCTCCCGGCGGCGTGCTGCTGCTCGTGCACCACGCGGGGATGGACACCCAGCAGGTGCACGACAGCCAGCAGATGCACGACAGCGGCTTCGACCCGGCCGACTACGTCTGGCCCCCGATGGTCACCGCGCTGCTCGACGACGACTGGGAGGTGGAGCTGGACGAGCAACGCCCGCGGATCGCCCCCCAGGGCGGGGCCGGCGCCCACCACACCGACGATCTGGTGCTGCGCGCGCGCCGGCTGCGCTGAGACCACTCGGTCCGCAGCCGGCCCGGTAGCCAGGAGGCGTCGCGCGACGCGCCGTGGAGCTGGGCGTCGCGCGACGCGCCGTGGAGCTGGGCGTCGCGCGGCGCGCCGTGAAGCTGGGCGTCGCGCGGCGCCTGCCGGACGGGTCGCTCAGGCCGTCGCGGCGGCGAAGTAGTGGCCCTGCTTCAGATCCGCGACCAGTCCCGGCCCCGACGGTTCCCAGGTGAGCAGCTCGCGGGTGAGCGCGCTGGAAACCGGCATGTCCAGAGCGAGGAACCCGGCGAGGAAGCCGAATTGGGCCTCGGCCTGCTCGGCAGTGATCGAAGTGACCGGCAGGTCGAGCCCACGCCCGATCGCCTCGGCGACGTCACGGATGGCGACGCCCTCCTCGCCGACCGCGTGGAGCACAGACCCGGCCGGCGCGCCCTCGATCGCGAGTCGGACCAGTCGGGCGGCGTCGGAGCGATGGACCGCGGACCAGCGGTTGACGCCCTCGCCGATGTAGGCGGCCGAGCCGGCCACGCGGTCGGCCGCGACGGTCATCGCCATGAAGCCGTTGTCGCCGTCCCCATGGACGGTCGGAGCGAAGCGGACGCTCATCGACCGCACTCCGCGCTCGGCGAGCGCAAGCGCCGCGCGCTCGTTGAGGACCCGGCCGCCCGCCCCGGGGAACGGCTCTGCCCTGTCACGCTCGGTGGCGAGCGCACCCGGCTTCAGGCCGGCGACGCCCGAGGCGATCGCCAGCGGCCGATCCGTCCCGGCCAGCGCCTCGCCGAGCGCCTCGATCGCGGCCAGGTCCGAGTCGACGGCGGCCTGGAAGTCTCCGGTGAAGGCGACGTCGTGGCGGAACGCGAGGTGGACGACGCCGTCGCTTTCGGCCGCGGCGGCGCGCAGCACGTCGACACCGCCGATGTCACCGCGCCGAACCTCGGCGCCGGCGGCGACGACGGCCTCGGCGGACGCGTCCGAACGGGCGAGGCCGAGGACCTGGTGATCGGCCGCAAGCAGCTCGGCCACGACGGCAGAGCCGATCCAGCCGGACGCGCCGGTGACGAATATGCGCATAGGACATCTCCAGTCCGGGGGGGGGGCGACCGGCGCGGCGCGGGCGCGAAGAGCAGCCGCGAAGCGCTGGACGCAGCAGAATGTCAGCTGCTGCCGTCAGCGTACGACACGACGACAGTCGCTGTCATCGCCGCGGCATCCGCGCGTGAGTCGTTGGGGGCCGAATGTGCCGACGACTGCAGCGACGGTGGCGTCCACGATGTGCACGGCGGTGTCGCCGGCGGTGTCGCCGCCGGGACCACGAGCGCCGGGACGGCTCCGCCGACGGCGACCGCACGAACAGCCCGGACGACGACCGGCAGCCACCCGTTCCTCCGCGTACCCCCCACTGGTGTCGCGTGTCGGATGTGATTTTGCTGTTTGTGGTTGAGACGGTGCTGCATGTCGCGCGTGGAGCCGTTGTTGTTGCGGGCCGGGGACGAGCAGAGGCTGTGGGCGTGGACGCGGTCCTCGACGATCCCGGCGGGGTTGGCGCAGCGGGCCCGGATTGTGTTGCTGGCCGCGGAAGGCGCCAGTAGCGTCGAGGTCGGCCGGCGGGTCGGGGTGAGCCTGCCGACGGTGCACTCCTGGCGGGTCCGGTACGCCACCGGCGGGTTGGCGGCGCTGGATGATCGCCCGCGTTCGGGCCGCCCAGCGGTGCATGACGAGCAAGCGGTCATCGCGGCGACGCTGGAGCCGCCGCCGGCCGGGCTCGGGGTGACGCACTGGTCGGTGCGGCTGCTGGCCGACCGGCTCGGGGTCAGCTTCGCGACGGTGGCGCGGATCTGGCGGCGCTGGGGCCTGAAGCCCTGGAAGGCCGAGACGTTCACGTTCTCCACCGATCCTGAGCTCGAGGCCAAGATCGGTGATGTCGTCGGGCTGTACCTGGACCCACCGGCCGAGGCGGTGGTGGTGTGCGTCGATGAGAAGACCCAGATCCAGGCGCTGGACCGGACCGCCCCGATCCTGCCGATCCGCCCGGGGACCCCGGGAGAAGCAGACCCACGACTACAAGCGCAACGGCACCACGACGTTGTTCGCGGCGCTGGAGGTCGCGACCGGCCTGGTCACCGACCGGTGCTTCTCCCGGCACACCAACGTAGAGTTCCTGGCGTTCCTCAAGCAGGTCGCCCGGGCCTACCCGCGGGTGCCGCTGCACGTGGTCTGCGACAACTACGCCACCCACAAGCACCCGAACCTCACCGCCTGGCTGGCCAAGCACCCCCGCGTCCAGCTGCACTTCACCCCGACCTCGGGCTCCTGGCTCAACATGGTCGAGATCTTCCTCGGGATCATCACCCGGCAGGCGATCCGCCGCGGCACGTTCCACAGCGTCAAAGACCTCGAGACCGCCATCGGGAACTACATCGACGGCTGGAACGAGCGAGCTCACCCCTTCACCTGGACCAAGAACGCCCACGACATCATCGCCCACGCCAAACCCTCACCCAACCGCAAGAAGACTTACAACCCGCGGCACTAGGCGTGGAGCTCGTCGAGGTCACCTCGGGTGCGCCGCCCAGCGTGGCGGTCCTGGCTGCCTTTGGGCTGGCGGGTGGGCCGGCGCCGCTGAGCGGGGGGCAGGGCAGGTCGTGGCTGGTGGGTCAGGCAGTGCTCAAGCCGTTGGACATGCCACAGCCGGCCCTGCGGCGGCAGGCCGAGCTGCTGACCCGCCTCGACTGCCCGGGAAGACTTTCGGGTGTCGGCGCCGCTGCGCACACCCAGGGCGCCTGGACCAGCCACGGCTGGACGGCCTCCCGGTATGAGCCCAGCGTACACCTGCCGGGTAGCTGGCACGAGATCGTCGCGGTTGGACAACGGCTGCACGTCGCCCTGCAGGACGAGCCTGAGTCGGCGCTGCTCGCGGACCGCACCGACATCTGGGCCATCGCGGACCGCGTCGCCTGGCGCGAGAGGCCCGCCGAGGACCAGGGGGAGACCAAGCACCTGAATAAGCTGATCGTGGCATGGCGACCAGTACGCGCCGCTCCCAACTTGTGCACGGTGACCTAACTGGCAACGTCCTGTTCCACCCGCACCTGCCGGCCGCTGGTCATCGACATCAGCCTCTATTGGCGGCCGGCCGCGTTCGTACTCGCGGACGCCTTGGTGTTCGAGGAAGCCAGCACAGATCAGGTGCGTCCTTCAGGCGAGCACGGCGTCAGCCTCCACCTCCACCAACAGCGTCGGCGCGATCAGAGCACTGACCTCGACCATCGTCGCTGCCGGGCGGATGTCTGCAAAGAACTCCCCGTGCGCCCGCCCGACCTCCTCCCAGCGGCTGATGTCAGTGACGAACATGCGGGTACGCACCACGTGCTCGAGGCCTGCACCGAGTCTTCCCAGAGCCTCCGCGATGCGCCGGATCGCCTCGCGGGTCTGCTCGTGGATGTCATCACCACCGACCGCGCGACCCCCGGCCGCCGATGCGGTCGTGCCCGCCACCGAGATCCAGTCCCCGACCCGCACGGCGCGTGAGTAGCCCACCACCGGCTCCCACGTGGCCCCGGATGACACGAACTTGTCGATCGACCATGTACCGACTGTGCACCACGCCAAGGGACGCTCGCACGGCGTCCTACCGGAGTCCACGACCCCCTAACCTTCCGGAGCCGCTCGGCCAGCCCCTCAGGCTTTCGACGGCTCGGACCTGCGCCACGTGACCTGGTGGCTCGCAGGCGAAGGTGTGCTCCCCGGCTGGACGCCGATCCGGGCCGCCTCTGTCCGGAACCGTCCGTCAATCGGCTGGATCGGCCCTGGTGGTTATCGGCGGCGACGTCCAGTCTCAAGGTGTGACTACAGCACTGCTCGTCGTGGATGCCCAGGAGTCCTTCCACCAGCGCGATGACTGGCCACAACTCTCAGCCCCGGACATCGCAGATCGCATCGCCGACCTCGTCGACCACGCTCGGGTCCGCGGTGAAGAGGTCGTGTGGGTCCTGCACACCGAGCCCGGCACGGGCAGCTTCTTCGACCCCGAGCGAGGCCTGGTGAGGTTGCTGCCAGGTTTGGAGCCTCGCCCGGGTGAGGTCGTCATACACAAGACGAGCCACAACGCCTTCACCACGACCAACCTCGCTCAGCACCTCACCAGCCGAGGAGTCGATGAGGTGGTGGTCAGCGGCATCCGCACGGAGCAGTGCTGCGAGACCACGGCACGGGTGGCCAGTGACCTCGGGTACCGGGTTCGCTTCGTGCTGGATGCAACGGCCACCCATCCACTGCCCCGGTGGGGCGGGGCCGGCACGCTGACTGCTGCTGAGGTGATGGAGCGCACGGCCAGCGCTCTGCAAGGGCGCTTCGCCGACGTCGTCACCGTCAAGGACGTCCTGTCCTCCTGAGCACACCGACGTCAGGGCCACCTTCCCGCGCTGGTCGCATTGCTCGCTGACGACAGGAGTGCTGCGCTGAGACGGCCACGCACTGGGCCCTGACCTCCAAACCAGTCGAGGTTCCATAGTCGTGTTCATGACGATCTGGATCTGCGCTACGTGCGGCATCGAGCACCCCGCCACCGAAAGACCCCCTGTCTCGTGTGGGATCTGCTCCGATGAGCGCCAGTTCGTCCCTGCGGGCGGGCAGCGCTGGACTCATCACGACCAGTTGGCCGCCGAGGGCTACCGCACCCGGGTGGAGCAGGTGGAGCCGGACCTGTTCGCGCTGCGGGTGGAACCCGAGCTGGCGATCGGCCAGCGGGGCCTGCTGGTGCGCACCCCCCGCGGGAACCTGTTGTGGGAGCCGCCCGGCTACCTCGACCGCGACGCCATCGAAGCGGTACGCGACCTCGGGGGCCTGGCCGTCGTCTCCGCCAGCCACCCGCATCTGGTCGGTGCCTCGATGTCCTGGAGTCATGCCTTCGGCGGAACGCCCGTTCTCGTCGCTTCCGCGGACCGGTCGTGGATCCGCCGCCCCGACCCGGTGGTCGAGCTGTGGACAGGTGTCCGCGAGGTGCTGCCGGGGCTCACTCTGCTCCAGTGCGGCGGGCACTTCGCCGGCAGCGCGGTCGCCCACTGGGCTACCGGAGCTGGGAGCAGAGGGGCGCTGCTGACCGGGGACACGATCGCCATCGGCGCTGACCGGGCCTCGGTCAACGCCATGCGCAGCTACGTCAACAACATCCCCCTGCCAGAACGCGCCGTCCGCCGCATCCTCGCCACAGTCGAGCCCTACCACTACGACCGCCTCTACGGCGCCTTCAGGACCCTGGATGCAGACGCCCAGCACGTCGTCACCACGACCCTTTCGCGATACATCGCCTGGCTGCAGGGGAACGTGCCGGACGAGCCCGAGCGCTGAACCCCGTGGCGTAGGCCACCGGACCGAGGCGACCTCGACCCCTGACCCACCACTCCCGCGTCCTGCGCTCGACGGGTCGCCGCTGGACCACCCCGCCTTGGTGCGGCGCGGTACGCCTGCCGGGTCAGCCGTCTTCCGTTAGGTCGCCTGCCGGCTGAGCCTCGTGCAGCGCAGGCTGAAACCCGCCGTGCCTGAGGGGTCCGAGTCGAGCGCGAAGTGGATTCGTGGGCGCGGCCCCCTGTCGGAACAGGCCACTGCAAGTACTTTCCTGTCATGGGCCACGATCAGCGAGCGGACGTCGGTCCTCACCACGTCGTGGCCGTGCTGACCGGGCCGCAGTCCCCGTTCGAGCTCGCGATCGCGTCGGAGGTGTTCGGGCTGCAGCGCCCAGACCTACCCACCTCGTACGTCTTCTCGGTCTGCACCGCGACACCGGGACCGGTGCCGACGACCGCCGGTTACGCGATGCTGGTCGAGCAGGGACTCGACGCCCTGCAGGACGCCCAGACCGTGATCGTCCCGGGCTGGGAGCCCACCGGCGCTCCGGTGCCGGACCGCGTCCTCGAGGCCCTACTCGCCGCTCATGCACGCGGCGCCCGGTTGCTGTCCATCTGCAGTGGGGCGTTCGTGCTGGCTCAGACGGGGTTGTTGGACGGACGACACGCCACGACGCACTGGCGACACCTCGACGCCCTCGCCGCCGCGTACCCGAGGGTCCGGGTCGACCGGGACGTGCTGTACGTCGACCACGGTGACGTGGCCACCAGCGCGGGAAGCGCAGCCGGCCTCGACATGTGCCTGAACGTCGTGCGCAGGGACCACGGGACCGCGTTCGCCTCGCGCACCGCCCGGCACATGGTCATGCCACCGCACCGCGAGGGTGACCAACGGCAGTACGCCGTGCCGGCTTCCAGGAGTGGGGAGAACGGGTCGCTCGGGGGATTGCTCGAATGGGCACAGGAAAACCTGGACCAGCCGCTGGCGCTGACGGCTCTGGCGGACCGCGTGCGCCTAAGCCCGCGGACCCTGGACCGACGGTTCCGTGAGCAGCTCGGTGATGCTCCTATGGAGTGTCAAGCACGTGGAGCAGACCGTTGGGCGCTGGGAGTGGTTGCAGCGCTGTGAAGATCTCCCGGACGATGTAGCGCTTGAGGCAGCGGATGATCTCGGTCTTGCTCAGGCC
>JAABUP010005342.1_pt1 | contig 19637 bp, 25 predicted proteins | sample 5559201 | NCBI WGS metagenome assembly JAABUP01 (sample SAMN10711887, study PRJNA513373) | rock metagenome | isolation source: Antarctica rocks | place: Antarctica
TGCTGGGGGCCACGCTGTGCCTGCTGGGGGATCGGACCCTGCTGTGCCTGCTGGGGGATCGGACCCTGCTGTGCCTGCTGCTGGCGCACATTACGCTGAGGCCCGTTAGGGTGAACACCGCGCTGTGCCTGCTGCTGAGGTGCATCACGCCTGGCCTGGTGTGCATCAGCCCCACGCTGTGCCTGCTGAAGAGCTGCGCCACGCTGTGCCTGCTGAGGACCCTCACCAACGGGAGCCTGATTAGGCTGGGCACCTCTCTGTGCTGGCTGAACAGGCTGAGGCCCACCACTTTGCTGGCCACCAGACTGAACATTGGCTGCAGCAGCGGCCTGACCACCAGAGTGAGCAGGTGACGCAGCAGCAGATGACGCACCAGACTGAACAGCTGCCTTGCCATCTTCTTCTGGTATGACGGTGCCAACCTTGCTGGACAAGCGCATGAGCTTAGCAAGAATGCTGTCTGCGCCTGACAGGACATGGCGCAGGGGCTGCATGGAGGGCAGGCCTGGAAGATCCCTGGTCACCCTTGCCTTGATCAGAGAAGAGTTTCTCTTGAGAGACTTGCTGGCATCAACACCTGAAGTAAAGGAACTCTCAATGTAGGAACGATGGGACAGTCAAGGCAATTTATGGCAAATGTAAAAGATGCATGCTTGTGCAATAAAAGTAACGTTAGCTCATGGTGTCTTACATGATCACAGCAACCTTGCAGGCAACAAATATGGACTGAGCAATGCATAGACCTAAGCTGCCCTGAGAACAAAATGTCATGTTTGTCATTCAAAGCCCACTACTGATACCATGTTGTGTAACCAAAAGCATACATCCAATTGTTCAGGCCTCAGCACTGCAGTGGGTTGCCCTAGGATGCTTAAGAGTCATGACAGAACAGAAGGGAGCATGAGTGTTGTCTCACCAGCATTCTTCATCTTCAATGTCATGGGCTCAGGAGGGTCAATGGGCGCAATGAAGGCTCCGACAGCTGGGCTGATGGTGCCAAACTCCCACCACAGAGACAACCCTGCAACACCAAGAGCGCAACTGTGAAAGGAGGACACATTGTAGTGGACAGACCCAACTCTCATCTGACAGGCCATGCGTGAACATACTGTGTACACACACATCATACACCAATAAACAACATACAGCATGAACGAAGCTTGACCTTTGAACGTGCAAGCACCAAACCCTGCAGTTCAATACGATGCACAACTTCATGGACAGCATCATGTACTGTGTGATTGCAGGGCACACGACTGCACTGCAGAAGACACTAAGAATGATAGTCATCAACACACAAGAGTGATTACCTGGAAGAATGACACCACCCAGGGCTAGCATGAACACCCCTAGGAGCAGCTGGCCAAAAATCCTTCCCGTGAAGAGCTGAAGCACCCCATCAGTGGTGAGCTTGACAGGCAGCAAGATAGCAGGTACACTGCCCACTGGCTCCAATTCTGCAGGGACATCTTCAGGGGAGGCAGCCTGAGCTGTACTCAGCACAGGGGCCAATGGTGCTGCAGTGCTTCGCCCCTGCTCCATAGCTGATGCACTCCTGGCTGCAGCGGCCTCTGTCGTCAACTCTGCAAGGGGTGAGTGTGACTGCTTTGCAGCAGCCACTGCTGCACTGGCGCCAGTCTTGGCTACTGCCTGGGTTGATGGCACTACAGCTGCATGTGCGATCAACTTGGGCTGCCACTGCTGCATGCTTTGCTTGTTGGCCCAGAACACCCACTGTGTCAGCATGTCGGCTGAAGACTGGCCGCTGGGCTTCGCAAGAATTGGCCTGGATGCACCATCAGCTGTGCTAGCTGTGGCGATGACAGAGGGGGGGACATGTAGCATGCTTGCCATAGTGACTGCAGCACCTGCTGCTGATGGTGTCATGTCTGGCTGCCAATGCTGCAAGGACTGCTCCTTGATGGAGTACAGCCAGATATGAATGTAGTCCAAGCGATTTGAGGTTAGGGGCTTGTCAGATGTCACTGCCAGGGCAGTAGATGACTCCCCAGTCTCAGACGTCGCTGTTTGCACAGCCTGCAGTGGGACTACATTTAGACGGTGGCTGGTGCAGGCCACTGCTGCCGGCGCTGCTGCTGCTGACATGCTGCCTGGCTGCCACTGCTGCAAAGACTGCTCCTGGTTGGACAGCATCCACATCAGCAGAATGTTGTTGCCTGAGAGAGGTTTCTGAGCCACAGGCAGTTGCACTTGAACAGGCTGCTCCTCTGGCAAAGGTGTCACCTTGTCCCTGACGGGAGGTGGACTATGGACTCTTCCCAACATGCTCAAGGGCTGATGCCTGCCTTGATGCACGTAGTTAAGATAGGCAGTGGCACTTGAGTGCACACTAGGGCCCCACTTGCACGACAAGATTGGGTGTGTGTAATGGAGCGGTGGAGTTGCCGATCCACTGAGGATGACCGTCATAGAGGCAATGCCCAATATGACTAGGGCGGCATCTCTGGCATCCTTGCGGAATGTCCGCCTAGCCGCTCTACGGCGCGCTGCCTGGTGTTGGTGTGAGTAGATGAGTGTTCTTACGGATGGCGCAAGCATCCGGTGGAGCACCACGGCAATGGCTATCAAAGCGAGAACAAAACACCCTGCACCAACGAAGGTGTCAAGAACGGAAGATCGAAAGCAGGAGTTACACGACAGAAGCAATAACCGCACACAGAAGAGGTTTTTGCTTCTGGAGTATGGTATGCTCACCTAAGTGAACAAGCTCACAGAGTGAGCTCGCAGCTCTCACACCGGTCAGATCCCCAGCAACACCGGCAACCTGTAATTCTCGACTGTCATTCAAAGGCGTGCTGAAATAAACCATGGCCATGACTGCAAAGCACAAGATACTTGTTCAGATGGCAGATACAAATACCCAATGAGTGAGTGGCAACGTGCAAAAGAGCAACACAATGCACCGTGGGTGCTTGCACCTCAATGTCACAATCAGACAGCTATCGCTACACAAAGTCTACTTTATGTGGCTCAGGACGCACCCGAAATAAACACAACAGTGAACGAGAGGATGGCACCGCGAGACCCTATCGGCAGGTCTGGCATTGTTGTTCGCCGTTGACACTTCAACACCAGCTCGGCCTAGGCTCCATTTCTGCGGGTATCCCGTGAGGTGCGCAAAGCTGCGATAGGCTTTCACCGCAAGGCCGGTCTTCAGCAACTTTGGCCAGGTCAGCACTGAGGTCAGCACTGAGGTCAGCAGCGCCAGGTCAGCAGCGCCATGCGAAACCTAGCAAAAGTATTAGGTCACAGGCATCGATACCAGGACATTTGTTTGCGTTGTCAAATGGAAGCACGATCGGCATCCATCAGAAGTGGCAAAGTAGTCGTCGGCAAGTCCAACTGTGATGAGGCTTTGAGGCATCTGTGAGGCATGAGAGGGCATGAACTCATATTGTCCCACCTGCGCCAATCTTCTGCTACGTAAGGATCACAGCTTTGGCTCTGAGTGTGGCTGTCCTACTGCACACGCTGGAATCTTATGACATATGTTTAGGCAAAGTGCACCAGCCCATCCTCTATTGTGCAAACTAAGGCCTCGCTTGCTCTGCAGTTGAGTTTGACGTCACAGACCTAAGGTACTATTGCGAAACTTGCCCGTATGTGTACAACGTCGATCGGCAGGTGGGTCATAGTCTGTTTACGTTTTCGTACCCGCATGACCGCGTATCAGTGATGTTCAAGCCAGAGAGTTTACCTGCAGATCAGCAAGTCAATTGATCTGAAGAAAAAGGAGGTGGAGGACGTGCTCGGAGGTCCTGACAGCTGGAAGGGTGCACCCAAATCAGACGGTATGGGGGATTGCTTGTGTCTGCAGCACAGTTTAGCTTGTTGCAGGTTCATACAGATACATGTTTGGCTTATGTCATGACCAGTCATGCTGTTGGTCATCCTTTTCTTGCTGCTGCAGCAACATGTGAAAAATGTGGGTATCATCAGGCCTACTTTAATGAGATACAGATAAGATCTGCAGATGAGCCAGCAACACTGTTCTTCAAGTGCGTGAAATGCGGAAATCAATGGAGAGAGGGCTAAGCAAAATTGTCACACGTGCGGTATGAAAATTTTGCAGTGGTGGAAGCCAGATGTGCCGGAAGCCTCCATATTGCTTGGCATATGCTTAGCTTTCTGACTGTCTGAAACTGCAGTGGAAATTGCAGCCTTGTTGACCAGCTTGCCTCACAGCATTCAGACGCAGCTTCAAAGCAATTTGAGCCACAGACTGTATAAAAGAATTGATGCTGCCTGTGGTAGGCAGGCAGTGACAGTCGTAGTCATACGCTCAACTGATGTACCCAGTGCTGTCTTGCTCTTCAAATATGGATAATCCAGCAGGTTTGATAAGACTAGACATTCTGTTGCTAGTGCGCTCACAAACATGAACATCTGCATGTTGATGCATGTACTTAAAGATCTGCGTCCCTTTGCGCATCTGAATAATGTACTCATATTATTACACAAACGTCGCTTGACCAGAATCAAATTTAACCGACCAGATCCTTATTTAAATGTCTACCCAGGGCCTATATATGCCATGGTCATCAGACTGATCCCTTTATCTCAACTGCATTTGTTCAGTCAATCGAGACATTACCAATAACACGAGGATGGTCAATTCATTAGTTATTGAGACGTTAAGAACAAATGTTTGTTTCCTGGTCCTGAGCAAACGCTGACATCAGAGACTCGTTGCAAGTGCATTCACTGCTGCCAACTTGATGAGATCAACAGTCACAGCGCATGTCATGCTGCACATTTCTACTTGGCAAATGGGATGCAATGGCAAAATTGCAGCTAAGACAGTGGACAAACAAGCGTGTTGTTACAAAGCACTTGTATATTGTCACAGAGCTTGGCCTCGAGACCAACAACACCTGCATCTTGCCTATGCGGCTGCAGGTAGCAGGTCGTTATGTCTAAGCAATGCTTCTGTAGAGGGGTCGCGTCCTCTGAAATCCTGCAAGTATCAGGGACCAACTGGCTGAGCAAGCCCGCTGAAAAGAGCAGCTTTGTTGTAAGAACACACACAGCCATCTGGTCACAGCCTTTGTGACCAGGTATATATTGACAGTGTGTCATTGTCAGGTCTGTTTGTATTTGTTCTGCAAATGTCATACTTGTTTACGCAAGGCTGTAATGTTGGATATCTAACAGATGCCTTCGTTGCCTTGCAACTGTATGCAGCCATGACACAATCTGAAGGCCTGCGCATAGGCAGATCCTACGCGCCAGATGCCTTATGTCCCAAGCACACAAAGACGTCTTTGTCATCGCATGTCAGGCATTTTTTGATAGCTTGGACCCACAAGTAATATATTCCCAAGGATGTGCAAATTGGCAGAGCCTGGTACAATCAGGTCAGTGAAGTTCACTGCCAAATACAGAATCTCATTCGCAGAGCTGCTCAGGGTTGTACATAGCTGACTTTAAGGGGAAGGCACATGTCTAACGATCAATAACACAAGTGGAAAAGTTATTACCTTGAAGACAAGAGCTGGTGCACGGCCTCCACCTAGCGACAAGACTGTGTCCCTAAACCGCCTGCCAGTTTCTGCAATGGCTGACTCATCTTCCAAGCCAGCCTCCTCAAAGGCGCTGAAGGCATCTGCTGACAGGACCTCTGCCCACTTGTAGCTGTAGTAACCAGCACTGTAGCCTCCAGCAAAGATGTGAGAGAAGCCACACAAGAACCTACGATAGCACAGAGTAGAATTAGGGACAAGTCAAAATAGCCTGCACATCCCTGTTTTGAAGTTTGAGATGCCATCTGTTGATAGCTGCTGACATTTGCATGATATAAAGCTCTCCAATTGCCAGCATTGTGCATGCACACTGCAGCAACATGCATGTACACACTCACAGCTTGCAACAATAAAAAGGTGAGATGTCAATGCTGCTGTGCCAAAGGTGCGTAGACGCACTGCACTACTTCAGCTTGAGCTGTTCAGCTACCTGTCCTCGGGCAGGGGCTTCATGACCATAGTCTTTTCAGCTATTCTGTGGTCAACATCAAAGACTGTTTCCTTGCCTCCGGGCTTGAAGCGCGCATGCAGCTCCAAATCCAGCATGGCAAAGTGTAGCTGACGCATCATGATGCTGCCAGACCTGCAACCAGAACAAATCACAACTGTAGCGCCTGCCGCCAGCCTCTCAAGATTCTGGTGACATTGAAAGCCTGTTGATTGATGCTTTGAGGTTTTAGGTTTTAGGATAAGGATAAGGATGTTCCTTGCATTTCATCATCCCTTGTGGGATCATTGAGATGCTGTATGTCCGTTAGAAAGTGGTGTTTGCCAAGGGATGCATCAACCCAGGTGCTCAATCACTTCTACACACATCGTGAGCTTGCTGCTCCTGCACAAAGGTACGTAGCAAAGGCTCACGCAAAGAGGTCTGCAAGAGTCACTGAGGTCAAATATGACCATGTGTTGTTAGCAGACTACTGTGGCTAGGTGTGACCAACAGCCCCAACTTGGCTGACCTGAATGTGCGTGCAGCCACGAGTTTCTTATACAGCTCCTCTGGGAGTGGGTCATTGGTTTCGTAGTGGCGTGCAAAAGTGTTCAGAGTGGCACGGTTGTAGCACCAGTTCTCCATGAACTGGGATGGCAGCTCCACTGCATCCCACTCAACCCCTCTGATGCCTGCTACTAGCCCCTCCGCCTGCTTCGTCATCATGTGCTGCAGTGCGTGACCAAACTCGTGGAAGACCGTTTCCACCTCCCTGCGAACAAGGTGCTCATCTGACACAGCACTCACATGTGACAGACATCCACACCTGCTGTAGCAGCTGCTGGTGAAGCAATGTCTTGCACCAGTGAGTCGTAGCGGGTGTCTCATGCTTTACGCTACTAAGTATGGCTGTAAGCTGGCAAGGGTCATGAGCACAGCAGACGTTTAGTCACTGCACGCCAATTGCAGATGCAACTTTCAGAGATACTCCTGCATCTTCATCTCACAGGCACCAAACTTGGCGGTGCACAAACTTCAAAGTTCCAAGTTCTCTGAACACGCCTGTCTGCAGGGAGCTGACTTGCGTCGCACGCACCTGATGCCTGCCTTTTGAGCAACATTCCTATTAGTCTTGAAAGGGAAATGGTGACTATACCTGAAGGTCATGAGGCTGGGTTTGTCCCCAACAGGCGGCGTCTGATTGCAGACCATGTGAGCAACAGGCAGTCGTACAGACTCTCCAGCAGGCGCAAGCAGCCTGCTGCGCCCCACCACCTCGTCCATCCACGCACCCCCCCTCTTTTCAGAGGGCCGGCTGTATGGGTCCTGCAAGATGTGTTGATGAGATCTTGTGCTGTGCGCAGTGTATGTAGGTTTCACAACGACAAAAAAATTCATCACAGCAATAGTGCTGTGTACAGCACGCCATGCAACTGGCCACAGCTTGTTGGAACACAGAACTCCAAGCAGCGCTTCTAATCTACATGGAATAAGCCATTGCTTGTGATGCGCTTGATGCAGAGCTGAAGGGTACAAAAGCATGGCTGCTTGACATCTATTGACAAGGGGCCAGGTGAATGCTTACAAAGAAGAAGTAAGCTCTTGGCTTGCCATCTTGCTTGATGCAGAAGAAGCGCACATCAGAGTTCCAGACAGGCGCCTTGCCATCTGCGGCTTCAACTGTAACACCAAACAGCTGTCCAGCAACCTGCAGAACAACACCCTAAACTTGTGACACCTATGCATGACTGTACAGTTTGTGGCAGCAAACATGGATTTTTCTGAAAACAGATGACCCAAGTCCAACATGTGAACTAGCCAGCTTCCTTTTGTATACTAAAAGTGTGGCCATCAAACACACCCTGTGGTCCAGTGTCACCTGTTTGTCCAGACAAGGGCAATACCATGTGGACTTTCACAGACAGTAGACACCAAAAAAAGGACTGAGGCAGCCAGCATGGAAGATGAGGCATGACACTCTAGTTTGATGAGAGATGAAGATGCAGCGACACAGCAAGGCAAGACGGCCAGCACACATCATGCAGTGTGAATTGGGTGTAGCATGATGGGGATGCGGCATGACAGGGATGCAGCATGATGGGGATGCAGCATGATGGGGATGCAGCATGATGGGGATGCAACACGATGGGGATGCAGGTGATGTGGAGGCAGGTGATGTGAAGGCAGGTGATGTGAAGGCAGGTGATGTGGAGGCAGTAGGTGACCGACCTGGAAAAGACCCTTCAAAACGTTGGGCAGAGCAAAGTAAGGTCGCAGCTCCTCATCAGTGATGTTGAACTTGGCCTCTCGCAGCCTTTCAGCCCAGAAGCTGACATCCCATTGCTTCAGCTCCTCCTTGAATCCCTGCAGGCATGCAAGACGTTTTGACATCAACTGCATATGCAATACATACCAGTAATGGTTAGTCTAGCGCAGTAACATCAGTGCAAAAGTGTGAAACTTGGTTTGCTCCTGGACAGTCTTGTTCTGGGAGCCAAGTGCCCAGCCATAATGACCTCGGGATTTGCCTGACATTTTGGTGTGCAGTCTGGAGTGCATGCATACCTGCTTGGCAGCAAAAGCTTTGACATCGTCCAGGTCTTTGACTGCAGCATCCCAGGAGGCTGAGCGCAAGTCCTCAAGCAGTGCCTCTGCCTTGCTCAGTGTCGCCATCTGCACACACGACTCCATGTCTTATTGTCGCTGACACATGCGCAAACAGCAGATCCAGAACTGCTGAGCTTTTCACCCTGGCTGTTGGCTGAGTCTGCGTCGAGCAGCCCAAACGGCCGTGACGGCTTGAGACGTGTGTTACATGCTGATAGACACATTGCGACTTTGGCCAGTTGTGTTATTGCTAAATTATGGTGATGCATCTGAATGAGTCTGTAGAGTCAACAAATCGCACCTGTGCTAATCAAGGTGCATGTATGTTGCATGGCAGCACATGGCAGCCAGCAGATGCCATGTATTTTATGCAGGATGAGCTTTGAGCAGTACAGATACATGAGAAAGGCCCAAAGCTGACCTTGCTTGCCATGGACACCTCTGCAAAGTTGTCATAGCCCAGCAGGTGTGCCTTCTCCTGCTTGAGGGACAGCACCTTCTCAATGATGGGGGAGTTGTCCTTCTCCCCACTGGAAGCCCTGGTGATGTTGGCCCGGTACATCTCCTCACGCAGCGCCCTGCAGGTTCATTCACTCATTCATTCATTCATTCACTCACTCATTCAATTCATTCATCCATCCATCCATCCATCCATCCATCCATCCATCCATCCATCCCTCCCTCCCTCCCTCCCTCCCTCCCTCCCTCCATCCATCCATCCATCCATCCATCCACTCATCCATTCCTTCCTTCCTTCCTTCCTTCCTTCCTTCCTTCCTTCCTTCCTTCCTTCATTCATTCATTCATTCATTCATTGAAAACATGTCCTCGCCTAGGGTCAGGTATTTAGAGTCCTGGGTAGCTCCCTATGTGTGCAGGTCTGTATGTGTACATCTAGCTGTCCCGCACCAAGTGTATGGGCATGCAGAGTATGCATGGGCCCTCCAGCAAAGTTGATGGAGCAGACAGCATCATGCTGGGGTTTGTGTGTGCACTCTAATTATTCAGTCGAGGCCTAGCTTTTTCTGATGCTGATGGCAATGGCGACAATGATGAAATAAGAAACAAGTCTGTGTCAGTCTGAGCAAGGTGTTGAGACATGCCTTTGCAATGAAAGCTGAAAGCTGAAAAACTTCAGAGATTGTGCATCCAGATGCAGCAGAAAGGGCCTTCTGGGCAGGCCTTCTGTTTATGCAAAATATGGTAAGCAGCCAACTACCGTTGTAGGCTGATGTTTCTCCCAAGTCAACACCATGAACTGCAATGCTTTCAAGAGGCACAGGCAGCACTTTGCAAAGTATATCGGGACAACATGCAAAGTCGTACTGCTTTCAGTGAATGTTGTGATGCTCTACAAACCCTTACTGGCACCATGTTCACGCATCATTGTTGTCTGTGACCATGCCTGCAACAGCAGCAGCAGCCTGTAGCACAGAGTCTGTCCCACCTGTTCTTGCTGTGGGTGATGACTGGGAAGAAGGAGGGGAAGTCCAAGGTGAAGAGCCAGGGCCCCTTCTCAGCTGTGGCCTCTGCCTCACCCTCACTCTTGGCCTGCTGGGCTGCCAGCTCCAAAGCTGACTGAGGTAGCCCCTCTACCTGTACAGCAGAGCAAGCCCACTGGCAACCACTGTGCTGTGCCAGTCACCAAAACATATGACAGGTGATGAATGGAGAAGCCAAAAATAAGGACATCAGCACTAACAAGCAGAGCACATGCAGAGACGCCAAACGGACAGCAAGACTCACTGCAGCTGTGTCAGTGCTGATGGATGGCTGGATCCAATTGACACAATGCCATGGCCAATGCGTGCCCCAGAGCAGCAGAGTAGGTGTGAACTAGCTGGACCAAATGCACAAGTGGTGCAGATGTTCTGTCCAAGTTGTTGTCCACAGCCAGCTGGTCACCCAGGCAGCCAGGTACCATGTTGATCAAATCAGGTCTATTGCAAGTTAAGCATACCTCAGATGGCTCCTTCAGCAGCTTCTTGAAGGCTTTGGTAGCATCTAGCAGATTGTTGCTGAACTTGGTTGAGAGCTGACTCAGCTCCTGCTGAATCTCATTGAATCTGTCCTTGGAGGAGCCCTGCAACAGGCGCTTGGCTTTTCAGGCCAAGGTAGCGGCTTACGCGGTCTCAGCAGCAACCTGGCTAAGCTGCAGTGCTCAGCATGGTTGATTTTAGCAACTTTGTGACATGTGGGTGCCCGCTCTGTTCCAGTTTTACTAATGTGGAGGGTTGATGACACATTTCACTGGCACAGCCTGTGCATGATGTGACCACAGACCTGCTTGAATGGTCAATACTGCAGGGGTTACTGGAGCAGCCCAAAACACTGGCATCTATGCCATCAGACCCTCACCTCCAAAGCAACACCTCCGAGAACAAAGTCACGCAATTCGCCATCAACGATGCGCTGTTGGGCACAGCTGGCCCCATAAGTCGCCCTCCTTGATGCCCTTGAAGGCCTCGTACAGCGGCTTGCTCTGAGACAGGCGCAGGCTGAGTTTGACCCTTTCAGGTTGCACCTCGTCTACAGCAGTTCTGAGTGGCTCGCTGTCCTTGACAGCCTGTCAACATCAACGACAGTCCTATCACGTGCATATTGCAACTGCTCCTGTGTTCGGCAGCATGGTCAAATGACTTGCTCTGGGGGTCCCATCAAACAATGACACCATGCATAGCACACACACCTGAACAATAGCCCAGGACAAAAAATTCAGGACTAGCAATTCATTTTAGCAGTTTCTGCACCTTGAGATGACTGACTGCTCCCCAGGTGCGCTCAATTTTGTCAGAAAGGCGCTCCAGCGGCTCCACCAACCCCTCCCAAGTTGGTTGCACACTTATTTCCAAATTATCCAGATTTTCATTCAGCTCAGCAAGCAAAGCTCTGATACCAGGAACCACATGCTCTGCTTGTATTTTGTCAAAGGCTGGAGTGACGGAGTCCTGCAGGTGCTTTGCTGATCAGTGCGGTTTTGATAACGCTTCGATTTTGTACCTTTGATCGCAAATCATACTTTGTGCTATACCATACAACGCTTTGAGCCACACCTTCAGCAGAGGATTGTCGGTGGTTGTAACCGGTTCTGCAGTGGCTGTGGCTTGCGTGCTCATACTGTTTCTTGCACTGAACCGCAGTGCAGGGGAACACCGAGACTGGTTTATGGAACACCTGATACTTTGCGCTGCAACGTAAGCTGCGCAGGCGGGTGAGTGCCGAGACTGGGCACGATTACGCGATAGCAGAGATGGTCTACTGGAGGTGAAACGTGACAAAGATCGAGCAGGTACCAGGTGCCTGCGTGAACAGATGCTGCTTAGACGGGTGCAGACAGATATGCTGCTGGACGATAGATAGCTCATTTGTTGGGAATGTGATGTCGTCAAAGGACTTGTGACGTGCTACCGTATTCGATGACTCTTCACTCGTGTTCGTTCGTTTCACAGCTTTCCCAGTGCAGTCAAACTCAGCAAATATGGCAGCAAGAAAGCGGATGCAGTTTTTGAGCAGAACTTTGCACGGCAAACTATCGATTTGAGCTTGACCATGTTCCTCTTTCACTAGCTTCACAAGGTCCTAGCGCGCGGGCGTATCCACAGTAGAAGCCATGTACGGGAGTGGCCTGGTCAAGGCCGAGGATGATGAGGAGGATTTATATGCTATGGTAATGACGCATTACTGCAGCTTCCAGAGATTGCTCATCATGACTTGCTGGATGTCAAACGGCGACGTTTGTTGTTTGTGTAGATCTATGGCGAAGATGCGCCGAAAGCACCTGCAAAGCCTGTGCCACCACCTCCAGTACAACAGGAAGACAGGCAGCTGCAATTTTCACATCCCGAAGTTGCCAATGGTAAGTTCTACCACGTCGGCCGTTTTGAGGTCCCCACACGCCTTCCTCAGAACAAGGAACATATTTTGATTGCAGGTCAGCCAAGTGCACTGCCGCAACAAGCGCATCGACAGCAGCAACAACATCAATATGAAACACCACAACAACAAGCATATCAGCAGCAGGCTGCGCATGTCACCCAAAAGCCCGAAGAAGATGACGATGATGATTTTGATATTCAGCTGGATATACCACAGCCAGCAGCTCAGTTCAGACCAGAGGCAGATGACGTGAGTACAAAGCCATGCAAGCGCGTTGTACAGCTTGTGCAATAGTGCTGGTGCTGTGCTTCACTCACGGCAATACCAACAACTGCAATTGCTGCGAATGCCAAAAGCGTGCCACGCAAAGTATGATCATCTTCAGGCAGCAGTGCTTAAAAAGCAGCAGAACAGCACAAGGCTAACCTGCACGCCAAAGCCCATTGCTGCTGTAGCCAGCAGTCCACACGCTTGGAAAGGAATTGTCTGCTTGTTGGTCATTGCTGATATCCATTTCAGTAAGCACCTGCATGCTACCAGAGACTTTGGACATGCTCACAGGATGATCTGGACATTCAGCTGGACGAGCCTGTGGCCGGTTTGCCTCCCTCTATAGCTCAGAGATCATCCTCAAATCAACTTCCTACAGCCACAAGGCAGAGCAGCTCAGGAGCATTACCTCAGGGAGCTCAGCCACCTGTTCCAGGCCCTAGGCCGCCACCAGGCGCTCCTTCGGGGCCACCCCAGGCAGCCCTCAACCCCAGGCCAGGAGTGGCACCCCCCAGGCCGCCCCCTGGGCCCCCACCCCCTGGCCACCCTGCTGCTGTCTTGGCACCCCCACCCATGCCTGGTCAATGGCCTCGACCACAGTTCGTTCACACTGGAGCAGGCAAGAGCAACTTTGTCGTTTGACCCCAAAGCTTGTGTCCATGCTGTATCGTGCACAGCAGCAGTAGCAGCCGCCAGTGTTTCTTTTGCTGCTCATGATTGCTTGCCAATATTGGTGCTGCTCGCCAGTGCTCACCCGTGCTCGCCCATGCTCACCGGTGCTCACCATTGCAGACAAGCACATGATATGTAGGCAGGCGAAACCTCATGTAGACAAAGTCAGCAGATCACATTGATGGGTTGAAAGGCATGCATGTTGATGCTTTGATAGTGACACGCAATCCCCAACAACAGACACACTCATGATGCAGTTGATCACGCACATTTGTATCCTCACATCGCATGCACCGTCAGCTAGGTGTGTGTGTCTGAAGTGCAGGAGCATCAAATCTGCCACGTGATGAAGGCAACGCAGTGCTACCTTCTCAGGCAGGTGAGCATCAGCTGATCAGGCTACCAGGCCAAACCAGAGTGTCTCCAGAGGAGTACAAGGAATTTTTGGGACTGGGCCATGGCGATGTTTTTGATCTTGATCCTGACAGGTACTTTTGCACCTGTAGAATGAGGTTTCCTACACAAACAGATATTCTGTCCTGACTGTGAACGGTGCAATCAGTCAAACCTGTGCTTCATCCTCTTCAGCTTCTTGCCCAGCGATGTGGAACAGCATTGGGCCAGCATCAACTGCTTGAGTGATGTTGTACATGGCCTCGTACCGCCATATAACATTATCAGAGCCACTGGCAGCTGACGGCTTAGACTGCATAATTCTCACCACTATCTTCAAATTGAGTCGTCAAGGGTGAAAAAACACAAGGGATCAGTGCCCCTTGTATTGCTAACAGCTCTCATTGTTACCCCTTTTCAGACACACTGCCCATGGGATGTTGCCCTTCACCAGACATACTGCCTACTGAATGCTGCCCTTTGCGAAGCATACTGTCTACTGGAAGCTGCCCCTTGCCAGGCATACTGCCCACTGAATGCTGCCCCTGACAAGGCATACTGCCGACTGCGTGCAGGGTGGTGCAAGCCCCATGGAGGATGCCAGGGGCAGACCCAGCTGACTTTTTCAACTATGGCCTCAACATCAACACCTGGAAAGAGTACGTGGGCCGCATTCACCAGTTCAGGCTGGAGTTCAGCATGCAGAAGAAGATCCAGACCTATGAGAGCAGCAACGACACACCTGCGCTGGACCCCGATCTTCCCCCAGAGCTAGCTGCTGCTGTTGCTCAAGGCCGCCAGGCAAGCTGCTGCCCTTTGCCGTCTCTGGCATCGACTTCATTGTCTGCTGCCAATTGTCTGTTCAAGAAGCTTGCTTCATCAAACATGTGTGGATCCTGGGCCATATAGCCTTTCTGGTAAGCTAGAATGTACAGAATTCATGCTTTCAGAACACATTGCTGCGTATGTTCGTAAGCTTCACATCCAGAAGGCAAACGGGCGGCAGTGAGCTGCGTTTGCAGATCATCATGAAGCGTTCAGTCAATCAATCAATCTATATCTGTTTTTGGGACTCGTCAGGGAGTTCAACAGACGACAATCTCGAAATAAACATACACTCAGCAATAAATGTTCAAAAGTGTTTGACAGTAGAACATCAAAGAACTTGCGATAATCATGATATGATCATGCATTGCAGCTTCGGATCCTGCACACATGCTTAGCTCTTCTATTTACGTTTGCTGATGCTAGTCAAGGCTTCCAGCTTGTCTAGCAAAGACGGACTGTCAGCATTAGCGGCTGCTGCATACAGGGCATGGCAAATGCTGGAGCTGGTCCACCCAGTACAAGCCAGAGCTCTAGGCCCTTCCCTCCCCACCGCCCCCCAGCACCTCCCCCCAAGGTCCCTCCTAAACAGGACACAGGCTCAGCCATTGCCCTGACTGGTGACTCAGACAATGCCATAGCCTTGACTGGAGGACCACCTTCAAGTACAGATAAAAGGGCTCCTGGCACCACTACTGCAGCTGACCAAGCAGCTGCAGAAGCTGTCTCAGCGGAAGAGGGACAGATAGCGCAAGCCAAGGCCTCACAAGGACCAATTGCTGGCAAAAGTGGCATTGCTACGAATGGCTTGCAAGGTGGTGGCAAGCCGCCGCCATCTGGAACCCCTCCCTCTTCAGGGCCTGCTTCCAGTGGGCCACCCCCCAGTGGCCCTGGCCCAAGCCCTCCAAACCCAGGCATGGGTCTGGGGTCAGGCCCACCATCCTCCAGGGTTCCACCCAATGGGCCTGGCTTCATCCGGCCGCCATCTGGCATGCGGCCCATCGAAGGCAACCCTGACAATATGAACGGGAATCTACACATGTCCATGGGAATGTCCGGGCCTATGGGTTTCCCGCCCTTTCGGCCAGGCTTCCCTCCCATGGGCCCATACCCTATGATGCCTATGGGACCTTACCCTATGATGCATGGCATGCCTGGGCCCATGATGATGGGGTCAGGGCCAATGAGGGGTGGTCCTATGGGTCCAGGTCCCATGGGTCAATTCATGCCTGACTTTGGGCGGGAAAGCTTCAGAGATTTTGGCGAAAGGTGCACTATTCCTTCTCACAGAGACTGGTGGTCTAATCTCCAATTCTCTGGGGTTCATACGAGTTTATATACTCCTGCTGCACGCATCTTTGGCATGCATCAAGGGCTACCACAGTGGTTCATCCCTCATGCTGGACACTTGCTGTATGGCTCTCATGCCAATATGTAGCTGACAGACATGCCACTTCTTGCCAGTGATGCAGAGCCATTCTGCACAGCAGAGGGAACAAAAATCATATGTAGAGTGAGTGTCTTGCTCAAAATTTGCTTGCAGGCCATTCTAGTGCTCCTTGCAGGCCATTCATGGGTGGGCCTCACATGTTTGAAGAAGATGACCACGGCCAGCAAGGATTCAGGCAGGATGACAGTGGGTCTGGGGATGCCCTGGCCATGGGCATGGATGTGGACATCCCTGCTGCCACCACATCTGGGGACCGGCGGGAAGCAGAAAGGAGGCGAGGCAGAGAGGGCAGGTACAGCAAGTCAGGCAGTTGTGATGGTCTCACCATGTTGACTTCCTTACAGGCTACCAGTTGGGCAAAAGCCTGCACCCTGGTTCAAACCCCACAATCTAAGCCTGCAACCCATTCTGCCAAGACTTCAACCTATTCTGCCAGGTCGACCAGCATTTGGGAAAGTGTGTACAGTTTCTGTGCACAGTTGCAGGACCTGTGGTTGCAGTGACAAGGCCTGCCAGATTACACAAGGTCATGGGTCTGGCTTTCTGATCATAGGTCTCCATCAGGAACAGTTTTGCAGACCTGCCTGCCTGCCTGCCAAGGATTGGTCTCTCAAGCACATGGCTCAGCAATTGCCCTGTGACTGTCACTGTGTTGTTATCCTGACATGTGGCCAATGTTTGGTCAAGACCATGCAGCATGATAAAAGTCGAAAGTGGTTGTGGTCGGCAGGTATGAGCAGGATGAGTGGAGGCGAAGCAGCCACAGAGACTTTGACAGACAGACTGAAGAGGAAGACCGGTCCAGGCACGGCAGGAGGGACTGGGAGAGAGAAGAAGACCAGGACAGGGGCAGGGACCGCAGCAGGGACAGGGATAGGAGCAGCCATCACGACAGTTGGCACGACTGCTCTGAAGGCTATGACAGACACAGCAGGTAATGCACAAATGCTGTGGTGGCCAAGTGTACTCAGCTGTCAAATCGCTGCAAGCGTACTTGAACTTTGTGTATAAAGTGATGAATAAGTACGTAAGTGATGTATGCAACGACTAATGTTGTAAAGGGTGCCCAAGAGCTGAATTTTGGCAGAATCAATGGCATGCTGCTCTGCTACAAGGGCTGCATGTATGGCGGCGCTCATTTTATATGGTATGTGCTTCAGGTACAGATGACCCACACCCACACACGGTATAGGACAGTCAGCATACACAAAAGCACTGTGACACAAGAAAAGGACAAAGGATTCCATGTCAAGACCATTGAGGACCAGTCATATCTCACTGTGCCAGTCCCAGATTGATGCAAGTTGCCTTAGTGTCGTGATGTACTGCTATGTATGTGCTTTGTACCCAACAATGATTCCGAAGTGCTTGGATGTGTGTGCGCGCCTGCCAATTTTGACGGTCTGCAGCCGTGTCACTTGTATATGCATCTGCATGTGCGTATCCACGTGAACAGTGCTTGCATGCCTGCTGTTGATGCCTGTGCATGCGTCAACCAGCATCGTCCCAGTTGCAGTCAATGTGTTGCTGCGCATGCATGTTTGCATTGGCCACATGCCTGGCTCTGAATGACCTGCAAAGCAACTGCATCTGCATGCATGCACGTATGTTGCTCCAGGAAGTTATCAGCTGGTGAATGCATCGGCCCTACATGCGTTGATGTTCCCATGTGGTGATCAGTGAATTGAGCACCGCATCGCACTCTACATGTGCTGGACTTCGGACAACAGACCAGGTTTGTTGTGGCTGAAAGGGCCAAAACCAAAACGGCCAAAATCAGCACAGTTGATGTTATGTTTGTCGGTGACAGCTGGCATCTTGAAAATGACATGTACGGTGATGGATTGGCACTGTGGTGGTATAGCCTCAGAATCAATTGTGATAACGTAGCAAAAGTAATCATCAGTTTGTTTGCATGCTTCGCAAGTCTGTAAGCTTGATAATGCAAGATGTAAATAAGCATGAGCGCACTCACTACCAGAAACTGGGCAATGTTGTGCTCATAATAGATGATGTCACATAATGGGATAGATTCAGCATGGGCTGAAGTCTCTGAAACAGTGAGACAGTTTCAGCATGGATTAGACAACGTTGAGCCGTGCTTCGTTCCAATAGTGATGGTGGTAAACAAGCAGCGAGCCAGCTGTTGACCACAGCCAGCGCACAGCTCTCTCTAGCTTGCAGCCAACTTGCTGCTATTGCTCAACCTAAGATGCAGTTGAACAGATTTGTGCACTTCGATCTCTTTGCCAGTATGATCGGCTACTGTTTCCCTATGTGATGGACATGCAAATCTCTGAAACATGTAATTACAAGGTCATGAGATGGTCTCTGACAAATTGTAAGTCAACAGTGTGTTATTCGCTGTGTGTATGTATGAGCTGACATCAAAGCAACAGAAACACCGCAAATATGATGTTAACTACTGTGGCAGGTTTACATGCCGGTAGAGGTTTACACGCCAGTAGGACTGCCAGCATTTGTCTCGTGCCTCTTCAATGCACGCTCCTCATGACTTGCCATCATGTTGCCATGTCCACTACCACCCTGCACCACAGCACGATCCATTCAGGCTTTTGCACCCCAGAGTTGCACACAAAAATAGAGTGATGTTTTGACCTGATCAGAGTAGAGCCAGCTCCCTCAGGCGGGACAAATGTCAAGACTCATCACTCATTACATCTGTCTGTCAGAGCGCTTACAAGAAGATGAAAGCTGATTCAAGTGCTTTGCAACATGACTGAATGGCATGCAAGGCAATGATAATGCTGTAGCCTGTATGTTGTGCAGTACCTGATACACAGGCTGCCTTGTCCTCTTCCTCCTAGATGGGCTAGGGCAAGGGCCTTCCTGCTCACTGGCTGGGGCACTGCCAGAGTGTGCCTGGCCCTCCTTATCCCCTGCAATAAATGCATGTGTCCTGTTGAGTATGGCAAGCATAGAACGTAACAATGGATCTGATTCAGATTCTGCAGTGATCTCAAACAATGCCTGACAGCTTGTGCTTGATGCTCATGCAATCAGCTGACCGGCATGGCTGGTCATTACGTGGTACTCCACCCACAGACATGAAATTGCATGGCATGATGGAGATGTGGTGATGGTGGTGAAGAAAACCGTGGTGGTGGTGGTGGTTACAGAGGTAGTGGTGGTGGTTCTGCTTGGATCATGGTGATCCTGGCACAACCAATGTGGTGGTGGAGATGGCTGTAGTGGTGCTTAGATAGACACTGGTGATGCTGGCACAGTCAATGCACACACACTTGTCAGGTCAGCAACAGCGGTCCTACCGCTGTTGCTAACTGCTGCAGTTGAGCTGGGATTCCTTGCGCTTTCACTCCTGCTGGGGTGAGCCTCTTCCCTGGCAGCATCATTAATGACCGCGGCAGGGCTGTCCTGCACATGCCCAACTTGGCTGTCCTCAGAATCTGCAGACGAGCTCGCTCTGGTCAAGTGTGACATTTGTCACTTGCAACAGCAGGCCTTGCTGCTGATCACGCATTGCAGAATCAGTTGTGATCAGTTCAACATGCTTCAGGTACAGCTGGCATAGCTCTTATGCACCGGCAAG
>JAABUP010005343.1_pt1 | contig 19637 bp, 31 predicted proteins | sample 5559201 | NCBI WGS metagenome assembly JAABUP01 (sample SAMN10711887, study PRJNA513373) | rock metagenome | isolation source: Antarctica rocks | place: Antarctica
CAACCCGCTCCTCCCCCCCCCCCCCCCCCCCCCCCCCCCCCCCCCCCCACCCCCCCCCCCCCCCCCCCCCCCCCCCCCCCCCCCCCCCCCCACAACCCCCCCCCCCCCCCCACCCCCCCCCCCACCCCCCCCCCCCCCCCCCCCGCCCCCCCCCCCCCCCCCCCCGGGAGAGGGAGAGGGAGAGGGAGAAGGGGAGCAATGCCTTGAACAGCAGCATACCTCGCCAGAGCGCTTGGCTAGCACTGTGACAATGTTGTCCAGCTCATTGTCCAAGCCTCGCCGCAGGTTCACAAACATCTCCTGCAGGCACAGCTCATCCTGTCCAGCCCAGTTTGTGTTGGCAATGATGGCAACAGCTGACAAGGTGTGCACAAGGCACAAGCCAGCTTTGTAACTTGTTGTTGACTGCTATACATGGCTCACAAGTACGACTTCAGACACAGCAGAGCATTTGCTGGCAGGCAAAATGTCATGTCAGCTGACCCTGGCCAGCCCAGTGTGTGTTGGCAATGATAGCAACAGCTGTCAGCCAATCACAATGTATGCATGAGGCACAACAAACCCATTGCTGACTGCTATACATGGCTCACAGTCACATCTCCAGACGCAGCAGAATATTTGGGCTGAGGCAAGATGTGATTGCAGTGGCAACATCTGCCTTGTAGAGGTTACACAGCTTGCATGCATTTGCCTTGAGAACACTGCATTGTTATACAACCAGACACCTCGATGCAGCTTATGGTCTTGGCATGCTCAGCTTGCAAGCACAGCACAGCACAGCACAGCACAGCACAGCACAGCACAGCACTCTGAACCCTAGTCCCTCCGCCATACCTGAAGCAGTAGCATTCCAATCTTGGTGGTCGTGCTTCGGAGGGCTTCTACGGAGGGCAGGGCCAGCAGCACAAAGCTGTGCAGCTGGGGCCCTAGCACACCTGGATGGTGCGCTACCAGTCGCCTCCCACCATTCAATGCCTGTGACCATCAGATGGGAAGCGTCATTTCAAACTGGCTGGTGACGTGAGCAGCAGCACAGCACAGCGCAGCGCAGCGCAGCGCAGCGCAGCTCAGCTCAGCTCAGCACAGTGAGTGAGTGAGTGAGTGAGTGAGTGAGTGAGTGAGTGAGTGAGTGAGTGAGTGAGTGAGTGAGTGAGTGAGTGAGTGAGTGAGTGGGTGAGTGGGTGAGTGAGCGAGTGAGAGAATTAGCGAGGGAGCAAGTGAGCGAGGCAGTAAGCAAGCGAGCGTGCGAGCCGTTAGCAAGATAGCAAGCAAGTCAGCAAGATAGCAGTGAATGAATGACGCGTGCAGTGACATACAGCAGGAAAATCGGACTCACAATAAGGTCACACCCACTGTCAAGGTTGCAGGGCACACCTGATTCTGAGTCTGCCAGTCCAGCTCCTTGCGCTTGGCAACGTTGGCTTGCTGCAGCTGCTGCAGCACCGTGGACAGCAGGCCAGCAGGGTTGCTGCTGGGCTGCAAGTCCTGGGCTGATGGAATGTCATCTGAAGAGGCAGCACTGCTGAGACTGTTGGCCCGTTCTTCCAGGGCAGAGCTGAGGGGTCTGAGGCGAGAGGGGGTGCTGACTGAGGGGGTCGCGGGGATGGAGGAGTCACTGTCTATGTCAGACCTGCAGTGTTTGGCAGTGAGTGATGTCAGGTCATGCTGCACAACAGGTCGTCATGCCTTGTAATATCAATGGTGGAGTTGAGAGAGGAGGTACTGCCGGTTAGACTGGGCAAAGTCTTTGTTCACAGTGGATCTGCTTAATGCCATGCACACTTTTGACACTTCAGCTGTCCAGCAGGGGATTTTGTCAGAGCACTGGACCCTTTTTGCTGATAGCAGCCTGAGCACTGATGTTATCTTGAAGTGAAGGCAACTTGCAACAGACCATTCAGAAGTGCAGCCTGGATGTCAGACATGCCAGACTGAGCTTGTGGCTGCAATGCGATGCTGCCCAATTCCTGGCTGACATGGCTGCAAGAAGCCACCAGAAGCTACAAGACCTTCTACAGCCTTCTATATGGTAAGATCTACATGGTAATCTATATGGTAATCTATATGGTAATCTATATGGTAATCTATATGGTAAGATCTACAGCCTTCTATATGGTTAGGCTATAAGGTACGTATGAGAAGGCTATCAGAAGCTACAAAAAGCTTACCTGCAGGGGGTGGAAGGGGCTGAGACAGTTGGGGGGCTGAAAGGCGAGGGGCTGAATGCATCCAGCCCCTCCTTGTACCCCTCTGCTGGTGGGGTGACCCTGATCTTCCTCCTTGGGGCCTACATCCATCAACTGGTGACATCAGTGATGTCATGACGATGATTCTAATAATTTATTTCATTGATGACTTCAGTGATTTTCATGAGTTTTGTAACAAATTGCGACATGGACTCAGCCAGTCGGCATCAGGTGGGTGCGATGCAAGTCAGCTCCCTCCAGACAGGCTTGTTCAATGTTCAGGGATGACATGATACTTTACAGCAACATCAGGATTATTGCTGTTGCACTTGTTGATGCTGCCCATCCATCATTATTGTGAGCGTTGGTCACCAGGTACATGCCTTGACCACACGTCACATCTCCCCACAATGCTGAATGCCCAGTACTAGTCCCAAGACACTGAGACTTCCACTGTGAAAATGAGGATTGCGTTGTTTTCTGCATCCTGAAATCCTGCACCTTTCTTGCAGGTCATCAAAAAGTATGGTTGATATTCTAAATACAATTTCAAAGAACAGTGAAAAGCAAAAACTGTTCTATGCAAAATCTATGGCTAGCTGCAAGCTGCAGACAGGTACCAAACACCATGACATGTACTACTGCACAGACAGATACATGTCATGCATGAAGATGAAGCTGTAGGTGCAGCCAACAAGTTGGTGTAGGGCAAAAAGATCTTCTCAATCCCAAAACATCTGTCTTAGTTCAGAAACGTCATCCCTACACTGGAAATCTAAACTCAGAAACGTCTGGGGACAGTACAAACGCTTTTCTACATGGAGATGTTTTACATGAAACAAGGGGAAGGCCTTACAATCTGTTTTGGTGGGCTCCTGGGTAATGTCATGGCATCTTCTGAAAAGAAGGCCCGGGGCATGGCAGGGTCTGCAAAGGGGGACCCTGGGGGAGGGCATGTCTCCAAAGGGCCCACCCCATAGGGCTGACTGTCTGCACCTGCCCTTCGCCCTGCATGCGACACCAGATGATTCACCACAGCTGCTGCATTTGTAGAGGCATTTGTACATATGGGGAAGAAACGGACAGGAATGCATGTTAATGTACATGTAGCTGATGTCAATTTGGAGCATGCACAGATGAGAATGAGGACATGATGCCTGGAAGTGCATAGCGCCATTTACAACAGACGCTAGACTGTTTCTGCTTCTGATTCATGATGAGAACATGGGCAGCTTGCAACAAGCAGTGGGCAGCTTGCAACAAGCAATGGGCAGCTTGCAACAAGCAGTGGGCAGCTTGCAACAAACAGTGGGCAGCTTGCAACAAGCAATGGGCAGCTTGCAACAAGCAGTGGGCAGATGGCAGTAGGCAGCTACCTGCGTTTTGCCAGTCATCTCCAGGGAAGGGCCTGAAGGCAGCCCCAGCTGTCACAGTCTTGCGAGCCTCCTGCAAGAGCAGCAGCCCTCAGGCATATGTGTGTATATATATAATTATATAATTCATATCTATCAATGTTTGCGCAGATCAAAATACATGTTTATACAGTTGTTTGATAATCATTCATGTTGATTTGTAAATTAGACAGTTTCATATTCCTTTGACCAAGCACAGTTTCCAGGGCTGCGCATCAATTACAGAAATGCACTTTTCGAGACCATCTGTGCCAGTCAGGTGGTGCTGCATGTATGTAGTCAGCTTTGGCCTGAACCATAAGGGTCAACATTGCTTCCTCCATAAAGATCAACAGCCAGCAAGTCAGCAAAGCGCTGGTCTTTCCAGGACACCACAGGAAACGCCCTGGGAGTTACTAAAGCCTGTATGCACCTGATTTCAGGGCTTGACACATGTTTGATCAATGAATGAACGATAAACTGACAGAACAAATGAAAGCTGACTTGCTGATGTAATCTTACAGCAACGCGCATCTTGAGATGCTGAAGCCTTCCGGCCTTCTTGGGAGAGTCTGCCCCCTGGCTGTCCCCATCCAGCAGACCTGGGATCCCCATACTGCCTAATGCCAGCCCCGTGGGCGGAGCTGACTCAGCACTCAGCAAATTTGACTCAGCGAGTGCACGAGTGCGAGTTGGGACGAAGGCACTGTGAGCCCTGGGGACTGCTTTGTGGACCCCAAAGGGTGAAGGTGGGGCGGCCCTACTGGCAGGGGCTCGGGCGTCTGATGGTGATGAACTCTGCAAATTTACAAGCAATGGAGACTGTGTTGAGCTGGATCCTGACTGAGGTATCTGCAGCAGAGCTAGATTGCATCAAGATGATCAGATAAGAGATGGCAGGTGCTGTGAGACTCTGAATAACAGCAACCTGTACAGGGAAGCCCAATGCATCTCACTCTCGGCTTTGTTCAGTGAATGCCAAGCTGCATATTCTTTTCTGCTGCAACAGCAAGCGTGTTGTGAAGCTTGCATGTGTTACACGAATGGCTGTCGTCATCTCCGTGATGATAGTGATATGACACTCGTCAAATCCATAGCTTGGCTCAGATTTTTGTTGAGCACAAAAGGGCTGCACAACTTGAAGGGATTCTCTGAGGCGCTTGAAGCCAGCTCAACTGTACCAGCAGTAAAACATTGCAAAATGAGAATTGCATCATTTGATCGGCTGCAAGGCATGCTGATGAAGTGTTCCTGCTCACCTCAGAAGAAGAGTCGCTGGACGAGTCATCACCATCTTCATCGTCTTCTTCTTCTTCACTGTCGGGCGGGCTACCCATCTCAGGCGCATCCAGATTCCTGCTGGCCGCCACTGACCATTGATCTGCTTCTGGCAGGCGGGTGGGAAACAGAGCGCGCCTGGTGGGCACCACCCCCCTTTGTGGTTCCCCCCTTCCACTGAGGCCAGCTTCCTGTAAACAGGCCACAATAATAAGTAACAACAAACAAAGGGGAATACATTACTTTTTCGCCAAACAAATATATCCCTTTGCAGTTCCTTCAGTCAAACGTGATCAGGTTCCATGGAAAAAGAAAAAATCCAAAGCAAATGCACGCTTTTATTGTTGTGACTCAAATTGGACTTGCCCTGACAAGGCTTCAATGCAGTTTTCTGTTCATTAGCAAGACTCGAAAACAGACATGTTTAGATTGACAACATGCAGTTGGTGTGCATTGTCTGGTATGCATGCCACACAACAAAAGACATTTACACGTCACAGCAGGCACAGTGACTGCTGTCCAAATGCTCTGCACACAGCAAACATTAAGCAGTTTTTGGGCACGACAACAAAATAGCAATAGCCTCGGCAGGAAGGTAATTTATGTGGGCAAACATGGGGTATGCCATGTACAATAGGCCTATCATGACTAAAGAACAACAATTGAACAGCAGTAGTCAACTGTATGGCCGACCATCCATCAGCCTTACGGTTGACTAAGGCGTTTCAGATTGGGTGTGCTACTCACCATTATGTCATGGGCCAGTAGAGGCCTGGAGGCAAAGGGATCTGACTGCACTGAGGCACCCAACTCAGAGCTGCGAGTTGAGCTGTGTGCTGAGCTCTGGTTTGACCGCCTGCTGAGTGAGGAGCGCCTGCCCTCTGTTGGGATCCCACCAGAAGCTGGGGATTGCCCATTTGCTGCTTTGCCAATCCCAGCCAGACTGCTGTGCCTGTCTGCAGTGGTCCCTGAAGTTGCTGGGGATTGGGCGTTTGGCACCTTGCTGGTCCCCACTGCACTGCTATACCTGTCTGCAGCAGCTGAGATCTTGGCTGCTGCATTACTAAGATGGCTGTGGGCGCTGTTCACTGGCTGTGGCTGCAAGGGCCATTTCAGCTGAAAGGCCTGCGGCCCTGCCCCTGGTGAAAACACGCTGCCAGCATCATACGCATCTCCCAAGGAATTGTCCCCTGACTCAATGCTGAAATGATTAAGCGCTAGGTCAGATGAGTCACGCACTGCAGCTGCCGAAGCAGCATCGCTTGCTCTGGGTCTCCTCCTGACAGGTGTGTCATGATGAGGTAATCCAGCTGCATAGTTGACTGATGCAGCTTCTGCCATGACTGCAGAGCTGCTGTCATGGCTACCAGCAGCAGCAGCAGCAGCAGCAGCAGCAGCTGCACCTGTCCGTAAGCTACTGGTCTTACGCTGTAAGGCCACAGCTGTGGGCTCCCGAGCTGCTGCTGGGGGCATGCCAGGGGCTCCAACCCCAACGACCCCCAAACCTTCCAACCCCGCCCTCTCACTAGCCCCGCCAGTCACCCCATCCTACAAAACTTCACTTCTGCTCAATCTCACATCATTTTCCTCAGGCAAATGTGTGGTTACACTGGCATGCAGCTCCTCTTGTGCAGCATGAAGCGCAAAAACAGCAAGCTACTCAAAATCAGGCCTATACACCTGCCGCTAAGGATCACATGGGACGAAAATGCGCATAGTACTCTACTGCTCTACATACTCCTTATCAACATCCCTGTTTTGACAAAACCAGATTGCTTTGCAGTGCTGCTCAATGGCTGACTGCCAAAGCAGGACTCCATACAGGGAGCTACTCAGATCTGCACATACCTGACTTTGGTGGAAGACACACATGCAATGAATTCACCAATGTAAATGCTCATGAGCGTCCTGAGGACAAAGCAACAGTAACAACCTGCATGGACACTGGTCAGGCATACCTGAATCCCTGCAGCTCCCCCTGGGACAGACTCAGGCCCCAGCGTGACTAGCTCAGCCAAGCCGGGGAAAGTAGCATCCCCGCCCTTGGCACGCAAGCTGCTGCTGTTGCGCATAACCCGAGAAGGCATGGCAGGAGCGTTACTCAGCTGTGGCTTGGCGGGAGTATTAGTCAGCTGTGGCTTGGCGGGAGATGACAGCAGGGAGGACTGCTTCTGGTATGGGGACACTTGGGTCCCCTTCAGAGAAATCTGGGGATCCGCAGACACCTGCCAACAGCAAAACCTATGTTCAGACATTCACATGGACATTTGTCCCTCAGCAGTGACAGCTCATGAAGCCCAGAGTTCCAGCTCCCAGCTTGCAGCTGCTTCAACAAAGAGACTGCTGCTGTCATACAGCTTCCCTTGGCGTTGTACAGCTGCATCGCGCAAATCTGCAGCAGCTGGTAGTCAGCAGCATCAGCCCATGGAACTATATCAGGCCTGCGTCAGCAGACCTGTGCTGGGGTTTGCTGATGGTTGGCCAGAAGGGGTACAGTTCCTGTCCAGCACAGTATCCTTGCAGTCTAGATTGTGTACTGACAGCCCCAGCATCTGTGCAGAGGATCGCATAAAGGTTTGGATTGATGATTACCACTCTCAAGTGACAGACAGACGTAGACCATGACCGAGTTCTGGACTCGAGCAACTATGCTGGCTGCAAGCAGACTCTTTGCGCAAACTGCTGTGCCTGCACACTTCACACTGTGCACCATCAGGCTGTACGCATAAAGTGTGCACAGTCAGGCTATGCACAGTCAGGCTATGCACAGTCAGGCTATGCACAGTCAGGCTATGCACAGTCAGGCTATGCACAGTCAGGCTATAGCCTGCACTGCTACTCCTGCCATGCAGAGCGGCTACCATGGCTCCCCCTGCTTTTTCAGCTGAGCCCGCAGACATCAACTGATGTCAGCTATGCTGGTCAAGCACCAGGACAGACGGATGCACAGCCAGACCAACCGAACACTCAAATACCAACAGCAGTACCTTCTTCTGCCCTGGCTACTGAAAAGGCCATCGAGCAGTCTGTGGAGGCAGAAAAACCTGCCGGCAACTGCCTGGGCTTTGGCAGTACAAAGGTTAGACATGCTGCAGGCACCCTAGGCATGCCCTGGCTAGGCCTAGTTTGGACTATCAGACATTCACACAGCAAATGCTGCTTGCAAGATGTTTGACAGCACCATGAGCTTCTGGACGCTGAATGGGACTCTGTTCGATCAACTTCATCCTCAACAAGCGCCTGGTACTAGTCTCCACAGTTCTGAACTTCACACTATACACAGGCATTTCCCGGATACAAATTGAGAAGTTCCTGCGCCCCAAAGAGCTACATGCCCCCCCCAAAACAGCACAGTCATTCTCTTTGATTTGACTGACATATGCATTATATTTTCAGTTCTCACCTCATGCTCAACAGCGCCGTCAGCTTTGAGCCCAGGCAGATTGGTGCTAGCAAACCGGCCTGCCAGCATCAACCTGGAGCTGACAGATGCCCCAGAAGCAACCAGCAGGGCATGAATGTCATCCCCTATCAGGTGATGCACCACCGCCAGGCCCTCAATGGCCACTGTCACAACCCTAGGGTTGTCGTCATGCAGAGCTCGGACCAGCACGCTGACGATGCGAGGGAAGTCAAACTCAGCCTCGCTGTGAGTCAGCAGGGCCTGCATGTGACGTCGCATGTTGACATGACACCCCTGTTTGCTACTTGCAAAATTGATGCAAAATGATGCAACAATGATACAAAAATGCAAAGTCATGCAAAATTGATGCATTCTGACTGTAACTTGGGGCTGACATGCATGCCGGCATTGGGTCTGTACTTTGGGACTTTCATGAAGGAAATAGTGCGCCAAGCTCGACCTGATTGACACATCATTTATCAAGAGACTCTGCTATGAGTTTACGCTTTGGCACTCTTATTTTGGGGTGCAGGAAAGTTGAGCTTGACAAAGAATACAGACAATAGTGAAGTCCACACGCCAGCTTCCCTTGATGTGACACCCATCATTCAAGTATGTCTGTCCTCACAACATGCAGCTGAGGCAGCAAACACAGCTCAAAGCCTTCAAGGCTGCTGCTGCACGTAACAATCAACAGCTATCACCTGAATGATGATGTTGCAAACACAGCTCACAGTCTGCAAGAGTGCTGCTGCATGTGACAATCAAGAGGTGTCACCTGAATGATGATGTTGACTGCAGCTTCCCTGACGCGCCAGTTGCCGTGCATGAGGGCAGGTGACAGGGCATCCAACACCACACCAGGCTGCAGCACATCCATGAGCACAGCCAGCAGCTTGCTGTTGGCCTGACGCACTGCCACCTTGTTGTCTCCTAGCTTGTCTATCAGGCCAGGCATGATGTCCCTACAGAGATGATGACTTCAGCGCAGCAACTTTGCATGGCACTTGCAAACACAGGGAGACGTGTGAAGTTGACAGGAGGCAGCGCACTGCTGACAAGCAGTGTTTGTGTTTCTGATTGTAGTATAGCTTGCAGTGCTGTCAGTTGCCATGCTGAGTGCCTTTCAGAGGTTTCCTTGTTCAGCACAGGTTCCTGTGCTCTGATGCTAGTGTGTATGTTTCACGGCATTCTGGTGCCTTATGCTGATGGTGCATAACTGCATGTGTACATGTACAGCAAGCAAAGCTCCCTGATGGCACGCACCGCAAGCACTCTTGCTATGAAACAGGTTTGATAGTCCCTGCCACCATGATGATGAGCAAAGCCTCGTGAGTGCACAAGACAGTGAGGGATGACAACCTGCTAAACAGTGGTGCCTTGCAATGCAGGTTGGCAGGAACGTACCCGAGGTATGGTCTGATGTCTGCCCTCAGCTTGAGTGCCAAATCTGCCAATATTTGCATTGTGGACAACGAGATCTTGAAATTGGCATCTTCACCCAGGATGGAGAGGAAGCGCAGCAGCTTGGACAGTGTTGGCAGCAATACATCCTTGTCCTGCACTCTTTGCAGGGCACTGTACAGCTTGTCAACTGCTGCTGACCTGGCCTGCAATGGCAGAATGTGAGAAAACTCAGCATCAACGTTCAGCGCTGCAACTGATGTAGCAACTGGCTACCTCAACTTGGCGATATGTGCTGAGATGACATGTTTGCATATGTACAAGGTGGCTTACCTTCCAGTTGCCTATCTCCTCTAGCTCCTTGACCACCTGGCTGGAGACAAATCCAAACTCCATCGACATCAGCAGTGTGGCAAGGCCTCTGTACCGCCAGGAAGTGGACAACGCTGAGCAGTGTAACGCTTAGTCCCGCTCCTCAAACCCAAAGTCCAATGGACAACAGGTGTTTCGCGATTGCATTGCGAGTCAGAGCAATCGGACTTCCCGTCTCGATGTTTGTGATGCTCGTCGCCGAAGGCGAATTACCGCAATATGTGGCTTTTCCTTGAGGCCACAGGGCTGCTGTGGTGTCGATATAGCATACAGGCAATCGGGCACAAAGGCTAGCTCTGAAAATGGATGTCGCGATAGAGACAAGTCAATGCATTGACCTGGTCATTATTGATGCCCGAGAGAGTACACGACGGATGCTGTGTACATCTTGAGCGAACAAGGCGCGATGGCTTGCCAACACACAGTGCGCACACCTGGATCAAGCAGCGATGTTTTGCAAGTCGGGACTGCCAGCTGAGCAGGAGCCTCGTACTTGTGTGCTCCGCTGGAGCATTGCCCCTCAATGGCTTTCTGCGCAACTGGCCCTACAGTGACGGTCATACATATACCGTAACAAACTTTTCTGAGGCCGTGCACGCGTACGCCCGTGGCTCGGTAGTTGAACATAAGTTGCCTGGGCAATATACGCCAGGCAACATTTAAGTTGCGTACCAAACGGATTGTTTCGGGTCAATAATTGCACGCTAGGCTCTTGCTTGACAGGTTTGTCACTTGTTTGCTGTTCTCTGGGAAATCCCTTGCAGCCTAAAGTTGCCATGCGTTGCTGCTCTTTTATTTGTCTACCAAGAACGCAGGTTGTCTGTTAACCAGGGATTTAATAGCTTCACCAACTCTGACACCTCAGTTCGGCTTTCAGGAGCCCAGCAGAGAGAATCTATGCCCGAAATGCAGTCAGTGCCCTGGTACAAGGGCGCCAGCAAAGATGCTCATCAGGCTATCACACGATCCACGACAATGAAGTACAAGCTGCAGGCCATAGATGTATACATAGACAGCAAGATGAACGTCTACTTAGACATGCGCATGAACCCGCACGACCAGTCAGGTTGTCTGCAAAGGAAGATTGAGCAACTGGCGCGCTGTTTACCTGACTCAGACGCTGACTTACTCAGAGCCCGTGGAAACTACTTCATTGAGCATATAGCTGGACTGTGCAATCAGTGGAGCCGCAAGTCAACTTTCAGCACATCTGCCTCAGCAACAGCAGCCTTCCAGGCAGATCGTGCGTTCAACTGGAGCGATGGCCTTACCATTATCAAACAGTACCTGCTCAGAAGCACACACAAGAAACAAGGGCCCCGCGCACGCTTTGAGGCCATGCGTGAAGCTCGCCATGCAGTTCAGGCTGCAATTGCTTTTCCAAAACCACCACAGTGGCAGACAGAATTGGATCAATTCATGCAGCAAGAAGCCCTGCAAGGAGTTCTTGCTGATCCTGGTTACTACAGTGAAACAGCTGCAAGGGTTCTCAACACGGCGCCTCAACACAAGGTGGTGAGCCTGGCTGACAGATACTTTTACAGCAAGATTGTCACTCCTTGGTCTGTGGCTGTCAATCAAGGACACATTGATGACAAGCTATATGCACTACTTCCACAGTTGCGCAGCCCAGAACTGCAGCAGATCGTGCAGGATCGAGCTGAGTGCTGCAAAGCTACCATGCGTTACATGCTCCGAAACCACATTGCCCAGCAGAGCCGGCATCATCACGCAGCTGATTATGCAGCAAGCTTTGTCCAGGCCGCAAACAGCAGCTCTGCATCTAGCACTGGTGCAGCAGCCAACAAGGGTGTGAGTTTTGTAGCTGTCCCCGATGGGGAGGTTTGCTTTGTACATTCACCTGATGGCGATTGCCAAATAGCACGTAGAACTCCAGCATGAAGTTTGCCGTCTTACAGTTAACATAAAGTTTGAACAGTCAGCTTGTTGAACCTTTTATGCTTTGGCATATCTGCTTAGGATGTCACACACATTCTTGCTTCTTGGTTCTTTGTTTTGTGTGGTACGTGCAGTTGAAACTATGCCTGAACTTGTTTCATCGTCTGCGCCGCTTATTATTTCTAGCTGGTGACTTGAGATTTCATCAAACATCTTGCATTTGTGCTTATGCTTGATCAAATTACTGTGTTGAAGTATGAGGAGCATGTTTTGCTAGAAAAAACGGTTTCTGCTAGGTTTTGCCTGGTTGCTGTGTCAGTCCCAAAAGTAAGCCGTTTTTCACCCAACACCAACTGTGACACACAGCATGGTCTGCTATGATTGTCGACTTTGAGCCCTATGCGTCTTGTTTGTGTCTATTGGGTGTCGTCATATACATATGCCTGTTGTTACCAGAAAGTTGAACGAACTTTTATGACCACGCGCCTCTCTTGTATGAATGTGTGTATCTAGGACAGAGTGCCATGTGTCGTATGTAGTGTGCCAAATTCTTGCTTTACATCATTGAAGCCACTGAGGCTCAGCAAAACTCCGTAATAGTAAGTGTAGGAGCCTAGACAATGATGCAAGCACTCAGCATCCGATGGTGATAAAAAAACATTGACAAGTCCACCAGGTTGCAGCTTTGTACTAGGAGTCCGCGGCATCTCTGAAGTCCCGTGAGAAAGCATTCAGAAGCAAAGTTGCGACGATGAAGAACGCTGACTAAATTCTTGTGCATGTCACAGCTCCACTCTGTCACATTGTTCAGCGCAAATGTTGCAAACAATCGGTATGCAAACTGCCAAAGCAAAATCATACAGAAAAGCTACTGCCTGATATCAGGACTGTATATACCTGACCCTCAGGGAAGACACATATCTACTTGAACTGAATAAATGGATGGATGAACGTCCAATTTCTGAGAAGAATTGGCTGGACGTTTGTGTCACATCTCTGCTTTATCGCATTCCCAAGCAGAAATTTCCATGTACATGCGCTGTCAGCATTCAGTGCAAGAATGCTAAGATTTATTTGGTTGACAACTTTCTCTTTGAAGCGCAGCAGTGTTGTGCCACCTACTGAGCAGGTTTTCATCGCTGGATAGACATCAGGTTCTGAGGTAACGCCATGCCAACTGATACAACAATTTCTGCAGTTCACCCATCAGCTGATTTCAGTCACATTTCATCGATCTAAGCAGAGACAAGAAGACAACAAATGAAGCCCCAGAATTTGATCGCAATGATGCAAATGCACACAAGCTTCTGGCCATGTGCCCAGTGTCCATGCAGAATGGGTGCTGCATGTTGGATCTGTACGAAGCGACAGCATCAATGTGGTGTGACCATTTTGCAAGGAGATTGTGATGACTCACCCAAGCCTTCCCTGACAGACAAGTTGACCTTGATGATATCTTGCTTGCCAAGCAGAAAGACATCTCCCACATAAATATGGTTTGTGGGAACATACACACTGAACAGCTGTACATCTCCGTGTACGTCCTGCGATGGAAAGCAGGGATTCTTTCAGATTGATGCGCTTGTGTTTTCTGATCAACAGTCAACCTGCTGGCTGTTAGTGCAGGCCATGCAGACATGCTGTGAACATTAAAGCATATGTATAGGTAGCTGCAGCTGTGAGCTTGTCAAACCTAGTTGCTGCTGCAGAAGTTATGTTGCCTAAGAACTTTGGCCAAGCTAGGAATGCGACAAAACGTCTGACCTGCAGCAATGTCGAGCCAGTGATGAACCCAAACGCATACTCCCCATTGCGGGGATGCCGTATGAGGACACACTCCCGGAAGGACTGTGTTGTCTCATTTGCTGGGTTCACAGCTGCACTGACTTGTTTGGCCGCTGAGTAGATGTGCTTGACAAGGGGAAGCTTCTTGATGATCCACTCTCCAACTTGTAACAGTAAGCTGCCCAGCCAGGATGAAACAAAAACACCTGGGTAACACAGCTCATGCTCAAGCATACATGGGCACAATAGCAATAATGATAGTAAGAATGATAATATTACTACTTACAATAACTACGTTTTCCAGCTCATGATGAGCTAGGCCATGCCAATGCCATTGTGTGCGTCCTGCACTTACCTAGCTCATCATGAGCTGGAAAGCGTGACTATTGTAACACAATGGCTACTGAAGAAGTTTGCATAGAGCAATCATCCACGAGGTGACATTGTCACTTCAAGCTAATATGAAGCTAAAGCACAAAGGAGATGAAGGATTCATGCATTTAGGAACATGTTGGCTGGCAAGATGTATCCATTTGTGTGCATGCATGCATGATGCATGCATGCATCAAGTGACAGATCATGGCTCCAGACCTTCTTAAAATTCGTAATGGAATGCTCAAGCATAAGCAGTGTGTTGGTATCCAGTGTGAAGATGTGTGCATTACCTGTGCAAAAGATAAAAGCCATGGAAGTGACAAAGCCAAGTCCGAAGACATGGAACCCAAAAAGAGCTTCATAAACTGGCTGCAGCAGCACCAGTGTATATCTTGTGAAATCAATGGTGAGTCCTTGATTACATGCCTGGCAGGTAGTGTGTCATTGTCTCACCGAGAAGAAATTGTCAAAGAAGGTCAAGAACCACCAGGTGACATAAACTGTCACAACCAGAGGGAACAAGACCGCACTGCAGCATGCGCAGAGTTTGGTTTGCTTCGCTTGCATACTGCTGCAGCATGACTGACTGCTGAAGCAGCTCTAAAGCCTACCAGCCACTTAGAAAACGTCGTGATACCCAACTAGAGGTGACTGCTGATGCCACCTGGAAGCGTCAACAGAGATGTCAAATAATGCCGGCTGTGGTCATGCAGGTATGTTACAGAGTTGTGCTGTGCAAAAAAAAGTGAATTGCTTCGAGCTGTTTCGCTCACCTCTTTGGATGTCGAGTGTCCATGCCTTGGGGACTTCGATTTGGGGCTGTCCTCCCCCGTGGTGATATCAACTAGACTGTCTTCAGGGTTCAACGGCTGTATCTCCTCTTCGCTTTTGCCCATGCCGATTGGCCAGAAATTTGTTGGGGACCTCTTGCGCTCAACCTTTCGTTCCAGCCTGATGAATCAAGCTGTAATGCCGACTCCCGGGTCTTGTCTCACCGTGCTACGACATCCCTTTCGCTATGTGATCCTAGACCTAACTGTGATCGGATCTTTTCGGTCTCGAGTATATCGCGGCACAGAAACGTTAGGGACAACTACGTCCGCGATGCAGCAGTGTAGAAGCAGAGTCAAGGAAGTGAGGCCTTTGTCAGGAGATGCTGTGCCACATGCAAGTCAATTACAGGCTCAGGCCTTGGTCCAACAGTGTGAATATGCAGTTGCTGAGGCCAAAATTGCCATCCTCTTCTTGAATCAGTCTGTATATCTCTTCCTCTGCATCCTGCTCTGCATTGGAGGGTCAAGCAAGCCGAGTGCTGGCTCACAAACGTATTTGCATGTTGTGGTCTGCAGATATGGTCTGATGATTGCGCACGACAGGGAAGACCACTTGTAGCCCCACATGACTTCCCTCAGCAGCAAGCAAGCTGTTTGTCGTACCCACACTTCGTCTGTGCTAACAATCAGAAGGCCTTTGCGAAACCTTAGACACAGGTTTTCGTTGCTCTCGCACACGGAGCTTCATCGATGCAGACGTGCCTCCGGCACCAGAACTGTGCAAGTCTCTGCTGCTCGGCAAAGCATACAGCCCTCCACATCTCAGATAGCAGTCAAAGCATCCACACAACAGCAGCCTTTCTTTTTGCTGAGGAGTCAGCTGGCCAGTAAGCAAGTTGTCACACGGACTGATGGGCGCATACTGGGTGTTGTGGACTACTTGATAGCAGACCCTAACACCTGCATGGTGGTTGCTTTGAGCCTCAAAGAGCCACCTTCAAGTGCTGCTTTACCTGGAGATGCACCTAGGCAGATTGGACTAATGAGCTTGAAGCAGATATCAGATGTACTGCTGGTACATGACGACCGCGTACTGCTGCAACAGCAGCTCACTGTCGGACTTGGGTATGTCAAGATGGTTGGTACAGTTGTCAAGACAGCTGATGGCAAGACCGTTGGCAAGGTAATGCTAGCATCTCACCAGCATCATCGCAAGCTCTTTCTGCAACAGTCACAACTCTACTTCCTCACAAACATCCTGCTGCCAAATCTGCTTTGGATGAACAAATCCAGGCGTGAGGCCATGCATTGCATCTGCACATGATGCAACACAGTAGGGCGTGTGAATAGCTAGTTTGGATCAGGCTTCTGTGCTGTGTGTGTGCTTATCTGCAATGTTCGGGCTCAAGCCTGTTTTGTTTGGTAGCTTCCTCATCTGATGGAGGGTGGACAATTCCCCTGTTACCCCCAAAAAAAAAAAAACAACCTGCAACGTTTGCATCTGTTGTACAGGTCCGGGACTTTGAGTTCAGTCCTGATGATGGCAGAATAGCAGGTCTGGTCATTGATGTCCTAGGCATCCCTGCACTGCCAGTCAGGCTGCTGGGCTGCTCATCAGTCAAAATCCAGCTGGTGCAGAACATCACATGGAACTGCATCACCCTCAGTCCTGGATCAGAGGCTTATATACAAAAGCTGACCACAGGGCTCTTTGACAATGCTGTCAATGTTCTCAGGGTGAGCCAGCTGTTGTCTCCACATGTCACATTTTTTGACAAGTCACACTCCACCTCACGCATGGTGTACACCAGCAACAAGATACTCATGTACAGAAAACTGCATACAAGAGCAGCATTCAGTCTCTGCATGCCAAACATGGTTTGTCTGTGCAAGTGACTGCAGCAGAGGAAAGCACACACAGCCACAGTCATCAGGCATGCTGTCAAAGACATCCACCTGTGATGGTTGCTGTGAAATGGCTGCTGCTCTTCAGCAACCAACACAGCTTGATGCTAGATCACTTGACAAGTTTGCATGCAGAGCTGATGTGTCTGCTGCTGTGTCACATGCTATTTCTGACTCTGCCTGATTTGCTATGCATGGTGAGACTTTGCTGTCAACGACCAATGCACATCATTAGGGTAATCTATCATTCATCAATCACACATGTGTCTTCCTTTAGGGTCAGGTGCATACAGTTCTCAGTAGCTCCCTGTATGAGGTCCTGTTTTGGCATCAGAGTGCTGCAAAGTGCAATTTGCAAGATTGCGAAGGGCACTGTTGGCTGCAGACGGCGCAGCAGTATACAGCTTTTGCGGAGCCCGATGATGATGCTGGCTCTCGTGATGATCCAGGCTATGTTCAGTGGTACCTGGACCATGGGAAAGCATACCAGCAGGCCGATCCCGGAAGGGTGAGTCTCATGTCTTCAGCTCGAAACTGTGTTTTGCCTGAACATTGCCAGTTTGCATGCATGTGTCTACTGTATGCTGTGATGCATGTTCTGTTACCCCTTCATGACTTCCAAAACTGCTGTGTAAGTGCGCACTTTGTGACTGCATAAGCTTGGCATCACCTCCTGTCTCGCGGTGCATTGCATCATGCAAACCATATGCTGTCACCTGTGTGGATGGTCTGTCCATGCTACAGCCATACTACAACATGGTGCATTGCATCATCCATACCGTATGCTGTCACCTCTGTGAACGGTGTATCCATGCTACAGTCATACTGCAGCGTGGTGCATGCCTGTGTCCTGTAGTGTTGCAGAACCTGCTACCAGCACTTACCTCGCTGCATTCTTTGCTGCAGAAACTGGCAGTCCCTTCAGACATAGCAATTCAAAGTGCGCTGCAAGCCCGACAGGCGCAACAGCCCCAGGCTCTGCCCCCAGGCCGCCAGCCTAGCTACGCCACCCAGCTTCAACCACAGCTGCAGTCACAGCAGCCACAGCTGCAGGCAGAGCCAGTTGCATGGCCTGGCCCTCAACAAGGCCAGAACCAGCAGAGGCAACAGCCCCAGTGGGGGTCATATCAGCAGCAAATGCCTTCACAGTCTGCAGGCTGGGACCAAAGGCAGCAGCAGCCACCGCCACAGCAGCAGGATCCACAGCTGGGCCAGCGGCCACCGCCAAGCTGGCAGCAGCAGCAGCCACAGCCACCACAGCTGCAGCAGCAGGCCCCACTTCCAGGGCCGCAGTATCAGTCGCAGCAGTCACAGCTGCCACAGCAGCAGCAGCCGCAGCTGTCAGGGCAGCTGCCTCAACGTCAGAGCAGCCGTGAGTCAAGGTATGCTGGTCAGGGGTCAGACCAGCAGTCACCTGCCACTGACTTCTACGCAAGCTCTCCAAGCAAGCTTGAGCAGCAGCGGCGGTTTGCATCCAGGTCAGGGGCGGCCATCACAGAGCCCAGGCCTGACCCCCGCAGGCGTAAACCAGGCACCGCACCGTCAGCACCAAGTGCTTTCCAGCAAGCCCAAGCAGCAGCCGCCGCCGAGACATCCAATCAGTCTCGTGGACCTGGCGCTTCTGGAATTCAATATCCAGCGCAACAAAGAAACAGTCAGAGCTCGTACAGCGGACCAATGCAAACAGCAAGAACACTAGAGCCTAGGTACGATAGCTCTGGGAACAGTGTGCAACCCCGCAATGCCAGTCAGGGTCTGCAGGGTCAGACCAATCAGCCTGAGACCCAACAGCAAGGTCCTCAGAGTGTTGCTGCTCAGAGGCAACCAGGTGCCTCAGAAAGGCAGCAGGCAAGCAACCAAGGCAGCAGTGGTGTGCCAGCTGAGCAGTCTTTTGAAAGTTGGGCGCAGGCCTCAAATACAAATTCAAGTGGGGCTGTAGCTGTCACGGCTGATGGCTTCCTTGATGCTGCTTAGATCTACCCAGTGATGTTGCTGCTGTTCCTGCTTGCTGTCTTTGGTGTACTGTTTCGCTAAAATACAGAAATTCATTTCATGTTTGACTGAATGCTGTTTGGCGACCTACCTGGGCAGCTTTACAGCTGCATCCACACCAGACATCTGATTAAAATCAGATATTGTTTCAAACAGCGCTGTGCACCCTCTCATGATGCACATCTTTGATGACTGCCTCTGCGCACACATGCAGCTGCATGCCTGGCTCATTCATTTGGTGGCATTTCAGCAAGGGGTGATGGATATGTAGGAGTCTAGCCAAAATTTGCTTTGGATATAGGCGCAATATGATAGCTATTGACTGCATCCTTTAGCAACGTTCGATGTCAGCTCATGATGAACGCTGGCGGGCAAGAACGATTGAGTGTGCAGCTGCATACGAGACCAGTTTGCCTGCAGGGAGTGTTGGGCTGCCTCATAATGCCTCGTGACACTGTCTTAACACAAACAAGGTGCCTGAAGTGGCAAGTGTACCGGCATGATTGTTTGACAGGAAGTTGCCTTCAGTGCAGATCTGTGTTCGCCAGTGCACGTGCATCCCAGGACAAATATGACACGTCACCGCGTTGGCGTGGAAATCGCCACTGCACAATGAAAAACACACAGCCACACAAAAAGCTGATGCCTCCAACTACAATATACACAATTCCCAGAAAGTCATTCCTGCCACCAAGCCACGAAGTCGTGCTGAGAACAACCTTCTTTTTCCCATCAAATCTATATGTGTTGTAGCGGTTTGTAATGGCAATTGTCACTGCAGTGCCTTTTGGCAGGTCTGTGTCAATACGACCCCACAGCTTCCTGAAGTTGGACAGAGCTGCTGTGCGCATCCACACTATGAAATGCTCATCTG
>JAABUP010005344.1_pt1 | contig 19636 bp, 21 predicted proteins | sample 5559201 | NCBI WGS metagenome assembly JAABUP01 (sample SAMN10711887, study PRJNA513373) | rock metagenome | isolation source: Antarctica rocks | place: Antarctica
GATATGTTGTCACCGTGCTCAAGATGAGGAGCTGAAACACTGCAATGAGCATGAGCGCTGCCAGTCGCGCAGCAGCCAGTCAGGCAGCAGTAAAACTTATGGCAGTACCATGCATGAACACACAGCAGCAGATGCAGCAGCAATCTAGGCAAGGGTTGGCGCTGCCAGAATGCCTGGTCATCAGTGCATGACCCTGCAGACGTCAGCTCAGACTCAGTGACTTCCACACATTGACTCAGTGACTTCCACACATTGAAGTCTGTTACTGATGCACCTGCAATGAGACTGATGCACCTGCAATGAGTCTGCATTGCAATCGTTTGTGGTGATACCAGCAGGAAGACACTCAACAGACCAGGTTGCACACCCACTAATCCCCCATCAGAAAAAGCAGCATGCAAACATATACTGCTTTACAAACTAGGATAATTTACAAACTGACATGATACACAGACACAAGGTATGGAAGTCAAGCTGACCTGCTCGTTCAGGGCAACCTCCTGCATCATGGACAGGTACTTCTCACTCAAAGGTGCCTTACGGGCTCCAATGGGAGTGGGTCCTCCCAACTGCAGGTTGTCAATGAATCCATGACTGCAACACAGCAAAACCCTGTCAGCATGGTGACAATGTAGTGAACTGGAAAATGGTCGTGGTGGCACAACAGGCAGAAGCAGATGCAGCTGAGGATCGATTTTTTTGCTGTCTTACCCAAAGGTACCCCAGGTGTCAAACTGACCCTCTAGGCACCTGCAGTCAAAAGCAGCAGATAGTCAGCAACCAAAACTTCCAGCACAAATCAAAGAGTGCACAAGCAAAAGTGCTAAAAGTCATCAGATAAAAGGACTTACTCAACATTGGTCAAAAAGTGGATGATGTCCATGTCGGTCAAGTCTTTCTTGAAGGCAATAGCAGCTGCACAAACATAATACTCAGTCACACACTGCTGTGGTTGGCCCAGGTCGTGATTGCAACAGTCTACTTCATTCAGACTTCTGACTACGGTCAGATGACTTGCAAAACCTACCTCTCACTTCAGTCGTCTGCGTGTTGAGCAGGCTGAAGTTGTAAGGACCGCCGGGATCGGTGGTCAACAAGTTTCCTGCAAACAAGGGCATCAATTAGCATGCTCGGCCAGAACTACCAGCTCAGAAAGGCAGACGATAGTAAATTAGGCATCAGTACACATGTGAGCGTGTCCTACCTGAGGGCAGCACGCCCTGACCTGGCGCGAAAGGCTGGGCCATCACGGATGTGAGTCCCAGCGCAAGCAGTGCAATCATGAGTCCGGCCTGCAGAACATTCTCACTGCGTCAAGAGCCGACAGTGCAGGGCAGCGTGGAGACTGGTCCCAAGTCGACAAGAGTTCCGGAACGAAAGAGTCTAGAAACTGATCTTACCTTAGCCATGTTGCTTGGAAAGCTGACACCCAACGTCTGCACTCTGAGAGTATACACTGTGAAAGCAGTTGGCTGTCGCTGGCGCAATCGAATCAAGGTCGATGATCTACGTTGTGTATAGCAGAGGTGCCTGCAGCATTCACCACACAGATGATGAGAATGCAATGAGGCGAGCCACGGTAATAAATGGCATCACGGAACTCAGCGTCACGCGACACGCAAACGGAACCCAGCGTCACGCACACGGAGTGCGGCAACCAATGTGCAGCATGTCAGACCAGCCGAGCACAGAAGCAAGTTTCAGGCACTGGCATGAGGCACCGGTGCAAGGTCCTCTTCATGTGTAGAGAGCTGCACGTTGCAGGTCACGCGTCGCGCGACTCTTATTTTTCCCACCTTGTCACAACCCCGGCACAACTTTGTCTACCCAGGCTGCTTTGCAAATCCTGCTGTATAGCATTAGGCGTGTTAACTGTAATGTAGAGTAGCAGGCTCAAGCTGTAGAGCAGGTGCAATTCTGCTCAACTCAAGATCGTTTGTAATAAAATATATAAAATTTCTCTCAGCAGCGCAAAAGTAGTCTGAAAGCAGGCTTGCGGCTGCCATGCTTTGTTTTGCTAGCCTGGAAGCCACCTTCGTCCCCAGCGCATCTGAATATACTCAGTGGGTACAACTCACTGACTGTGGAAGTTTGCTGGACTAGCGATCCATATTTTTCTGGTCCTGCAGAGGCAGGTGAACTGCCCACTGCGACAAACAGCTGCTTGACAACAGCATCAGCATTCTGGGGTGCCGAGCGTGCTGGTCAGAACAAGGCAAAGGTGCAGGGCGTGTCCTTCTGCAGCGCTTACAACGATCAGTTGAGGGCATCCTTTCATGCATGACGGCACACCACCAGCCTTTGTGGAAAGCATGTGCTATGTGCACACAAGCTGCATCACCAACATACAGTTGTATGCTGATGAGTCAACTCTCGTGCTGTTCTGCGGGGGGGGGGTGAAGCTTGAGCATAAGGCGGATGCAGTTTGAGGCCCTAAGCAAGGCTGGAGTATCATTGCCCTAGACTAGCATCTGCTTCCTGTTGCTGCCAGGTTCCAGCGTTTGTTGCTGCATTGTTGAATACAATTCTGCAAATTCAGGGGTGCAACTTTGCCGGCACTTTGCAGATGACTTGGCTAAAAGTTAGCCACAGTCGGCAAACTGACGGCTAAGGATGGGTATGGTTGATTGCTAACATGATGTTGCCAGCAACTGAGTGCAATAGTAAGAAGTTTACTGTACTGCAGCTTCTTGTTGTGAGTGCATGATTCTCTCTGGAACATACTTGCCCATCATGAGCGAAAATCCTTCTGAAGTGCACACCAGCAGACTCCAAGGGCACATAAAGTGTGTCATCAGTTTGCAAACATGGGGGCATCTAAAGTGACACCACACTGCTGCTTGGTAGCAACAGCGTGTTTGCTGCATGGTAGCAATGGCCCTTCAAACACAGAAGTTACTTTGAGTAGAGGCAACAGAGAGAGGGTGTTGCAATGCAGAGTTGCATCCATATCGGCTTGTCTGGGGGACTCTAACGTCAAGGTCTGGCTGCAATGCCCTCTTTCCTTGTTAATGCTAGTTGTATGCACAGCCATTCCCAGATTGCAGCTGGTGACAAGTGGAGTAGATCATGAAGCAGTTGCTTCCATTGTGTGCACAACAACCTCCACCGCTGAGCGCATGATTGCACCATGTTGGGCAGCTGACTGCTTCAGGACTTTGACCACCAGGGTATGATGAACAAATTTAGTCAGGGCAAAGTGCTTCATGCCATATGCATCAAGACTGCTTTATCATCATCACAACATACGGTGTATGACAGAGTGTATCTGAGCAAGACAGTGCACAAGGGACAAAGCGATGAAATTCGACACAAGCCGAGTCCCTCCCGCAGATCCTCAACCTTGCATATCTGTCTAGACAACATACCAACCCTCAGTACAACTAGTTGTTCCTGGCTGTGCAGCTGCGTGCTATGCACGGGCTGCGATCAGTGGCACCCAAGTCACGTATAGATTTTGCCGGTGTGTTCAAGATCGTGAAAACACAGTCTTTAGTCCTAGTGGCGACCCAGGTGTCTCCCCCTTTCCCCAACGCGAGCCTTGCTGAGTCTTCTTGATCAGCTGCTTCTGCGATGACTTTCAAAACGCTCAGCACGAACCGCGCGTTTCTACGCGTCTGGGTATTTAGTAAACTTCTTTGTCGAACGTGTATCTATACGTCAGGTCATGTAGTAAACCTTTCGTTCAAACGGCAACTGATCAGTTCGAGCTCATCGTATCATGTGGGCCTCATGCCACTGCCCAAGGCCCATGATGGCAGTAAAATGTGACCCACAGGAGGGCGGTGGAGTCTGAGGAAGCCCTCAAAGCAAGTCTGGGCTGAAACATCGTATGGCAGGTAGAACATCGTCTGAAGCTCCGTTTGTGTGGTTCAAGACGGGTGCGGGCAGACAAAACGCCCAGGGGCTTTTGTCTTAACAACGCAGTTGCTGACTTCATTGTGTACGACTTCGCGGCTGTCGTACACTTCGTTCAACTTCACGTGCATAAGACCGGAACTTACCACTTAAAAGCCGTGGATCCTGGACACCTGAAGACGTTATTACGCTCTGGTAGACGTCAGCTGTTGTCACGGTGAGAGTAGCACCGTCTGGCAACTGCAAGATACGACTGTCTGTTCTAAGCATGTCAAGGCATTGCCGCAACTCATGACTGTTGCAGTCATGTTCCAATACATGGGTCGGTCACAGTCCATTCGCATTGTCTTGGTATGAGTGCATCGTACCATTTCTGTCTGTTCTTTTGAAAGCTTTCAGTGCTTCCCAAGAACCGAACGGACAATAGATCTTGCCGTGTTCGTAAAGAGCACTTCAGCTGATATTTGGCGCCCTCAAGTCTTACACGGCATGATCTGAAGTTGCCTTTTTGGGTTTTGCAGGTGCTTAAGTGGCAGAGTAGGGGGTCCGCCTGCACTTGCGAAAACGACCAGCTGCAGCATCGGCACTGTGGCAACATCGAAGTCTGCTGGTCCGCCTGTGGCAGATCCAGCGCTAACACCACCCCAAGAGTAGCATTGCTTTCTAGCAAAGCCCCGTGGCATTGAGTTTTGTCTACAAAGACTCGGCTTCCCTGTCTGCCCAGGCACGAAGCAGTAGCTACTACTGCAGTCGGTGGCGCAGCTCGCGCTGAGTTGCCTGCAATATTGCTGCACCGTCTCAGGTAGTCGGCTGTGACCTGGCAGCGACCGTCCGCACACCCCACAGCCCCAATCGCTTCGCCGGCCCGATTGATCAGTCAGTGCCAAACTGTCCGCTTGGAATGCGGGTTGCTGAAGCCCCAGCCATTGCCACCCCTGCACATTACATTTCCGCTCTTGCCCTGGTCTTGTCACCACCATCAGGCCTACGGCAAACCTGGCGATCGACACAACATCTCAACTCCTGTTAGCTAAGGCCATGCAGGGTAAGCAACCTGCAGACATGATACAGCACCACCTTCAGCTGCCAACAGACCCATATAATATTGGGCCCTTTGATCCCACCAGCTGCCGGTCTCTGTACATTGGGAATCTTCACCCATATGTAGCAGAGACTCAGCTGCAAGACCTGTTCAGCTCAATGGGGTCTGTGTCAGAAGTCAAAGTCATCAAGGACAAGGCTACAGGCATGAGCGCAGGATATGGTTTTGTCAAGTTCCTAGACCATGCGTAAGCGCTGCAGCTGTTTGCGCATGAGTACTTGCCTGCACCATCGTCCCTGCTCAGAGCTTTCCTTCTGCACAGCATACCGGGTGCAAGCTGCAATGACACTGCATGGTGTTTTGCATTGCTGTTTGACTAAGCTCAATGACATTCACCATTGCTATGAGATATTTACATGTTTACACCAGCACCAAATCTGGGGCTGTCTCTGCAGGTCTGCAGAGGTGGCTATGCATGGCTTGAATGGTAGACTCATCTTTGGACAGGAGGTAAGCAGCAGCCCTTATCTCATGAACATATAAAGTGGTCAGCTTCACTGTTGGCTGCTTCCTTGACAGACCTGCTGACTCAGCTGCTGTATTTTGAAACACCTGACACTTTGCAGACTCGAGCATCACAGACTTTAAGAAAGGGCACTTGCCAGTCACAGTGTGTGTGCTACACTGTGTTATTCTCTGAAGGCTTTCAGTGACGCAATATGCATGTTGTATGATGCAGGTGCGTGTCAACTGGGCTTTCCAAAAGGACCAGCGAGAGGACACGTCACAGCACTGTCACATTTTTGTGGGGGACCTGAGCAGCGAAGTCAATGACCGAGCGCTATTTGAAGCCTTTGAGCATTGTGGCAACTGCTCAGATGCAAGGGTCATGTGGGATCATGCTACTGGCAGGTGTGTGAAACTACTGTCATGCACATCTGTATGCAGTAATTCTTTGAGTGTCTGCTTGCATGACTGTCAGCACACCCTGACTCAAGACAGCACTTGGCCAAAGTATGATTTTGCATGTTCTGACCATACAGAAAGGACAAGTCTCATGCTCACTGATACTTTTGCAGCATTGCTACAGCTTGACTTGCTCATGTGCAATATGACTTGCTTCCATGCTTTCGTGAAGGTGCATGTTGTAATGGTTGCAGTCAAAAGCATAACCCAGCCTGCAAGAAGGAAAATGCTTGTAAAAGCAAAGACGGTTATGGGTTTAGAGTCTAGAACATGGTATAGGTTTACGGTCTTAAAAAGGGTAGTTGCCTGCAGGAGCAAGGGGTATGGGTTTGTGTCCTTCAGAACACAGGAGGCCGCTGAAAATGGCATTGCCATGATGAATGGCAAGCTTGTTGGTCACAGGTAGGATTGGATGTTTATTACCTGTGATTTCAGCATGCTCGTATCATGCAAAGCTCGTTCATCAACAGCAAAGAGTTTGAAGTACCAAACATCAATCAGTTGCACTGCCTCTCTGCAAGTTTACAGAGCTTAAGCTTGGCACATGTGTATGAGTGTCAATCTTAGCAAAACTTAGTATGGCTATGTGAGGTGAAGTGCACAAATGTGCAAACCTGCAGCATTGGTTGATATTCTCAGGCAGCGGCAGACACGCTGCAGCAGTGTCACACATGCCTGCACAGACAGACATACAGACAGACATCTCCAAAGCCCTGCAAAGTTCATGTGCACAAAGCTGATTGTGACTGCAGGCGCACCAGGTGCGGTTGGGCACAGCACAAGCAGAACACCAACAGCCTTGAGCCCTCGACAGTGGACCGAGCTGATCCCCAGAACGCCAATGTGTACGTCGGCAATGTTTCTCCAGACGTGTCAGACGCAGAGATCAGGCAGCATTTTGGCCCATTTGGTTGCATTACGGATGTCAAGATCTACAGGAAAGGTGCGTGCGTTGTCCCACCTCCACAATGTACTCAGCTAGTCAGCCCAAGGCTTTTGTAGCTGTGTGATTGAGGCAATTTTTTTTATTTTATTTTATTATTTTGTATTCCTTTTATAAAGTATTGATCCATATACTACTTCATAAACAAATTCATTTTAATGATTGCTTTGCTGCAGAGTATCATTCGCTGTCAGTTACAGAAACTCAGTGACAGGTGTGATGTTACGATACAACACTGTGCTTCAAGCTTGTGTCTAAGCGCTGCGTACGTCTACTTGCAGCTGCTTTGTTCTGATTCTCTGCTTTGATTCTGCTCAGCTCAAACAAGCTGATGTTGATGGTTTTAATTGTCAGCAAATCATGCACAGCATGTGCGCTGGTCCAGACAGTATGCCACAGCTGACTATCTGTAATGTCTTTATGTGAAGTGCTGATGTGATATTTGTGTGTGTGCATGTATGTGTGCAGGCAGCTATGGGTTTGTCAACTACACAAGCCATGCTGAAGCAGTCCAGGCCATTGTAGCAATGAATGGCAAAGTGATTGGTAACAAAGCCCTGAAGTGTGCCTGGGGACAGCATCAGCCCCACCGAAACCATGGGCCTGTCTTGGGGATGCTGCAAGTACAAAACCAGTTAGGGTTTCTGGGCGCCCAGACCATGCTGGGGTCTTTGAGTCCCATGCTGGGCATGCCTGGTGGCATGCAGATTCCCAGCCAGCTTCAGATTCCCGGCCCAGCTCAAATGCCATCCCATCAGCATGCACAGCAGCTGCAGCAGCAAGCTCACATGCATGCACAACAGACTATGCCCCAGGGGAACCCCCTGGGCGCCCAGCTCAGTACTGCCCAGGCCACAGCCCAGCAACAGATGCTAGCAGCCCACAGGGCTCAGATGGACCCCAGTAGTTTGTACTTTAACATGTATGGAGGCATGTACGGCGCACCCTGACAGGGCTTTGCATCTGAGCCGTTCCATCTCCTGACATACCATTTATGCAATAGAGCCAGACTTGTTTTTTTGTTGAGAGGTTTTTTTTGGTTTTCTTTCCCCTTCAGTCCTCTCCAGGAGCAATGCTGGATTCTCACTCTTGGCTTGTATGGGCAATAGCCTCTCTTTGAATACATGACCGTGACAACACATTGCTTGTCTGATAATCTACAGTTTCCCCCTTTTTGTTCTCGAATAATTGTAGTACTTTACAGGCGTTCCAGCTGATCGATCTTTCTTGTTCTCTGCCACTGTATTACTATTCAGCCGTCAGCTTTGGCATAATAGATGACCTGGAGACTTGTGGCTCAGCTGCCAGGTATTCTATGCTTGCTTCTGACTTTCAAAGAGGGCTCATCGGGGATTTCATACATTTGCTGCAACAGCTGAATGCAGCAGTTGCATTTTTTTTCAGCTGCCTTTTCAAGCTGACAGTGAAGTTTGCCGTGTTCACAAATACTAGTTATGCTGTTGGGTTGACAGCAAAGCTTCCTTGATAGGTTGGATCTCAGATACACTAATTTGCAGAGCTTGGTAAAATGCCTGGATCGCCTCAGATAAAGTATGCAGTCAAGCAAGGTTGTGTTAGGCTGCGCAATGCATTGAAGTGCATCTCGGAGGCTACATTCACAGTCATCCAGAATAGAGTCGCTGATTGAGAAGCTGCTGCAGAGCTTGTGAGACTTGCACTTCTGAATGCGAGTGTCATGTCTCGTCGTTAGCTATACCAGGGGTCCTCCAACTAGTTCTGGATTGTTACCATGACCAAACATTTGCTGAGGTTTCCTGGCGACCAGCCATGCTGACTTCCAGACACCTGCGCATGTGTGTGCTTGCGCAGCTTCTTACTGCTCTCAGCGAGACTTCTGAGACAATTGCTACGATTGCAATCATCTCATGGCCCTCCTTCTTAGGCAACTGCCGCCGCCTTCGACTAAACCCTAAACCCTAAACCCACTTACCTTTTCACATCGTTAACGCAAAAGTGCCAGAGTCGGAGAGCCATATGGATGCATCCAATGCAATTCCCCGTAAATGGCCCCACATTACACTAGAAAACGCCCCAACCGAGGACGTTGAAGATGACGCCACCTTCACCGCATCAATGTCGAGATGATCATTTGGGTCAAAGCTTGCGCTCATCCTGTCGAGTCCTGGTTTGCTGGATCATGTGCGACGTCGAATTCGAACCTTGGAAGGTTGCAGCAGTTACCCAAGGATAGGATATACTGTAGGAGCCAAACTTGGATGTAGCTGTATGCATGTCATAGTCAGTGCATCCTATCGGCACTGTATTGGCATTGCATCCCCCACGTCAGGCAAGGAGCTGACTTGCGTTTCACACACCGGTCTTTTGACTAAGAATGCGTATCAGATAAGGTCACTACCATTGTCATCATGTCAGGCATGCTCACGTTTGCACGCAACGCACACAGATTTGCATAGATGCACACACCTCTGAACTCTATACATGAATGCCTTTGACTTTCATGCCACTAGCTATGTTTTGATGGCCCCCTGTGCTGAACTGCAAACTGGCAGGGTCCTGAATGGGCGCGTTGCTGAGGTAACACTCAAGACAGATAGATGGTGCAGCCCTCAAGGCCAAATAGACAGGTCATTCATAGCAGATTGTGTTCTGTGTCTCAACTACTGCCATGCAGATGCACAGCCTATATCAGGCACATCTTATGAAGCACTGAAAAGCTCAATTGTGCAGTGCCAGAATTTCTTCAAGTCACCGGATTATGACTGCAGCATTTATAGCCTCTACTGTCAAATCGTATGCTGGTTTGCTGCACCTGTGTTGCATGCTGCATGGCGTTCTGTGCAATCTCAGCGTGCCATGCTGTTGCTGGGCTCTATCTTCAAGCTTGTCCAGGACAGATTGATACGGCAAATATAGCCAATTTTGCCTCGGTTGTTTCATACTACCTTCAAATTCGCAGACGCAGCTGGTCAATTTGTGCTTTGATAAGTTCTCGCGCTTGTGCCTGAACGGCAGGGTTGCTGCTGTTCAATAAGGTGCTGTTTCAGATGCTGACAGTGCTTTTGTCCTTGGGTCAGGCTCAGCCAACCTCGTGCCAGCATGAGCACAAAGCGGTGTAACAAGTCTAACAGATCACTGATTAGTCCGCGTCAATGTCGTGATCCCACCTTCCAGGCCTGCTCGTCTGAATTTCCTGAGGCAGGCTCAGAAACCTACAGGGTTTTCTGTACCATAGAAATGCATGTACATGTTTGGTCAGTGAGCGCAATAGCTGTATCTGCAATGGCGAGATCAAGATCGGCATCAAGGAGCAGACACTTGGAGGAGCACGGACGCAAGCGCAGGCGTGCTTCTCCATCCCCGTCTCCTGCCAGGTAAGCTGTTGACCATTCCCTAGATCACTCATAGTGGTCGCTAAGTTGTGTTAACACGCAACAGCCTTGCTTTGAGGTTGTGTTTCATGTTCCCCAGGACGCGAAGGCACGACAGCAGAGATTCTCCACGAAGGGTGGACAGGTACCTGTTTTGCTGTTGCTCTGCTGCAGGCACTGCTAGGCACTGCTAGGCTGCCTAATGTTGTTTGTCATGCTGACTATCGGGTGCGCAGGTATAGACAGAGATCTGAAGATGAGCGGGATAGAAGCAGGCACCGCGACCACATGGATGAGAGACGACCAAGGTCCAGGGGTGACTCCAGGTCTCATAAAGAGACTGACAGGTTCCGAGACAGGCTTGGCAGCAGGGACCCTGCTAGCAAAGCCCCAGACAGAGTTGAGAGAAAGCCAACCGATGCCAGTCTTGTTGCTGCACCAGCAGAAGATGCGGTGACAGAGGCTCCCAAGGAGAGGACTGTCCTAAAGGCCGGTCCTGCTGGTGGAGCCTATATCCCTCCATTTAGGCTTGCACAGGTATTGTGTGCTGTTGTGGCTGCTGTTCATGGCCTGCATTGCAGCAAGGCCTAGTTCAAAAGCAATGGTCTCTTCATTGTACTGACTTGCTATGTGGCAATGGGTCACTGATGTGGGCACCACAATGCGCACCTGCTGTGCAACAAGGACAGTCACGTTGTGTGGCGCACATATTTATAGCCCTTTCTGCATCCAGGAGCATCAATATGGACAACTGAGGCAATCCCTGAATCTTCCTGAGCATTGCAACTACCTGCAAGTTGCTCTGGCAAAGTTGCATCCACACCATAGTTCTCATGAAGCTGTTCACCCCCATCCACAGCACATCAACTGTCTGCATGCCACAAGCTGGTGCAGTTCCCTTGGCGAGAGCCTGCAAACAAAAGCTGTGTGTGTGTGTGTGTCACAGATGATGCGTGAAGCCAATGACAAGTCTGGTCCCCAGTTTCAGCGCATGACTTGGGACGCCCTGCGCAAGTCTCTCAATGGACTCATCAACAAAGTCAATGTCCAGAACATCAAGGAGATCCTGCCAGACATCTTCAGAGAGGTACACAACCAGATTGCACTCTCTCTTTTGTAGGCTACTTGTGCATTGCACCCTCAATTTTGTCATACTTTTGTGTCAAACAAATCAGACATGGCCACTGTGACGGCTTGTGGCAGCAGTTATTTGGCCCTAAGCCAAATAAGCTAAATTTTTACTGCAGAACTTGATCAGAGGACGAGGTGTGTTCTGCCGGAGTCTCATGAAGTCACAGTTAGCATCACCCACCTTCACACCAACCTACGCAGCTCTCATTGCCATCATCAACACAAAGTTTCCTGAGATTGGAGAGCTTCTGCTGAAGAGGGTCATTTCCCAGGTAGGCATGCATGACAGCCTACTTCTGTGCCTCTTCGCACATTTCCAAGTGCGCTCTTTTTCGATAATGCATCTCAAGGTCAGTCTCACGCCACAGAAAAGCATGGCAGCCTGGTTGTTGTTACTACAAACAGAGCCTGGCATGACTGTGCATTTCTGCCTTTCTTTGTCATAGCAGTGCTGACAGTAGTTGCAGGTCAGACCTTAGATCTTAACACCAACGTGTGTATGCAGTTTCTCAAGGCCTTCAAGCGCAATGACAAAGGCATGGCAGTTGGCTGCCTGAAGTTCATTGCTCACCTGTGCAACCAGCAAGTTGCACACGAGGCTTTGGCCCTGGAAATCATGGTGCTGCTCCTGGAAACACCAACAAATGATAGTGTTGAGATTGCACTTGAGTTTGCTCGTGATGTGGCTGCACTTCTGGAAGACACATCGCCGCAAAGCTTCACCATGTGAGCACTCCTCTTCAATTTATTGCTGTTATTGGCCTATTGTATACGGTATAGCGCAGCATGAATTTCCCATTCCCATTCCTGCTAAGGCTAGGGCCATACTCCATGAGGGGCCATAAGCTCTTTTCCTCTCTTTCCATGCAGCAGTGATGTGCATGTATAGGCAGTGCACAGTGTGTATGTGTTCTGACACTGTCGTGTTGATGCATGCGCATTCATTCACATGCCTGTAGAGCAACGTCACCTCAGGCAAGACAACACAGATGACATCCCTGCAGAGCAAAATCACCTCAGGCAAGACATCACAAATGACAACGCCTAAAACAAAACAAGCCAGCATAACTTGAAGCCTAAAGCTTCATGGCTAACTGCTCATCTTTGATGCTTGCATGCTACACAGCCGCCCAGCAGATTCTTGCTCTTAGAGTAAACATGCTCTTCTATGACTGTGCATGCATGTCCCAACGCAAAAGGCATGCTTGGTACGCTGCCTGATCAGCACCGTGACACTGCCATCCAGGGTACAGAGTGGGCTGAGGACCATCCTACAGGAAGGCACTCTGCTGCCCCGTACCCAGATGCTCATCCAGAACTTCTTCTCAGCGGTGTCCTACGGCGTGATGGACCCAGACAGCGCCAAGGAGAAGGCTCGCCTGAAGACCCAGGAGGACAACCGCAAGCTGGGCATCCCTGACCGCCCCGTGCACGGCCTACCCCCCAGGATCCCTGTGGGCCTGGATCTGGTTGACGCTGCTGATGCCAGGTGTGCCTACTCAAGCAGCCTTGCAGAAACACTTGCAGTATAAGAAAAGCATACGCTTTTCAGCGATCGTAACGGAGCCTCCTAAGGCGGCAGCCGGGAGCTACTTGCAGGATATGCACAAACACCAGATGTGATGTACGCCTTGCCAAGCAGCGCTGTAGAAGTAGTTCCATCACATGAAAAGTCATAAGATGTGACACCAATTGTGTAGTCATGCTTGTGTTGCTGCTCCCTGATCCCATGTCTGTCAAAAGATGTTGCACTCACCAGGTCTGTCTCTGACTGATCACCTGCACGTATCTGGGCACTCATGTTGGACTGAGCGCTTCCTTTCCATATGATGCAGCTGTATGGCAGTCTATCACTGCACGCTGCTCCTCAGCAGGACCATGTTGTTGGGTGTTTCTCCCTGCCAGCTGTGGTGCGTTGCACTGATTGCTCACAAGCCATGGTATACATACATGTCTCACATCAATGACACTAGGCAGGGTTCCTGAGGCTTTGCCACGAGCTTGTAAACCTCCTCTTCTTGTTCGTGGTGTTCACGGCTGATGTGCTTGTCCCTTTCAGGTGTCACAATTACGATCTGGACAGCCCGCTGGATCGTGAGACAGGGCTGGACATCTTCAAAGTAGATCCTGAGTATGAAGAGCATGAGGCTGAGTATCAGGTAGGCGTGTTTCCAAACGTTTATGTGCTGCATCATCACTGTTATGCTGTGCTCGTCAACCAGCCAATGACATACTAGATGCTTGCTTGGTTACATATTATCTGCATGTTGCAAGCAGCAGCAGGCTCAAGCTTCTGCAGCACCTCCAGTGCTATGCTCATCTCTACTCACAAGTTCTGGCAGTTGTGGACAGCAGTCACTCTTGATCTTCACTGCAAAGTGAATGAGCAATGATGTAATCAGCAAGGCTGTCAGCATGTTGCATGCGCTTTGCTGGGCAGCCAGCATGGCAGTGTTTTAATCCTATGAAAGAGACAAAAAGTTGCATTCTCAGTGTTTTGCAAACACCGATTGATTCACAAAATCACAGAAGCAATGTGCAGATGTGAACTGTACAGGCCATCAAAGACGAGATTTTGGGCGTTGGAGGATCTGAGGATGAAGAAGATGATGACGGTGAGGAGGGCGACGAGGATGCAAGTGATTCTGAGGAAGAGGAGCAGGAGCAGCAAAAGATGCAGATCCAGGTTTGGTGCATGCTTTGCATTGCCATGCTCTGAAGCTGCTCTGCAAAAGAGCGGCCTGCTGTACACAGTCCATGAAACCCATGCATTGCTCAAAATACTCTCTCCATATATTACATAAGACAGCAGTGTGCATCTGCATAAACAGTGTCTCTACTGTGGTCTAGGAAATTTGTAGTACGATCTATCTACAGAAGCTTCTACATACTTCTGACATGCGCTGACACCAAGGATCTGGATGTGAACAGGCATTGCTGCATATGCGTCATGTGCAAAAGCCAGAGCTCCAATCGTACAGAGTCCCTAACTCTGTCCTTGAATAATGCATGTTGAACAACTGCAAAAACTGCATACATGGCCGTATGCAAGTGCCAGAGCTTGCACTGTCCCTGCCCCTGTTCTTGAGTACATCCTGGATACTGAATGTCAATTTTCGCCTCATGCAGGACCAGACCCAGACGGACCTCATCAACTTGCGGCGTACCATCTACCTCACCATCATGTCGTCAGCCCAGTTTGAGGAGGCGGGTCACAAGCTCATGAAGATCAAGCTGGCACAGGGCCAGGAGATCGAGGTCGTCACCATGCTCATCGAGTGTTGCTCACAGGAGAAAACATACATCAGGTAATGCATCATCAAGGCAGCATCAAGCCATTTGTCCTATTTTTTATTTTGTTTTTTGGGTTGCAGGAGATTTGTCCAATACTGCCTGCTGCATTGCTCTACCTGGTGGGACACTCCACCCCTAGGCAAAATTTTGCGTTCTGCAGCCCTGTATTGTGATAGTCTGATCACACACCACAGACATGCTGAAAAACCTGTGAATCACGTATGTTATGTTACTCACAGCGCCTGATGTGCAGCAGCTAGCACAAGCAAATACAGTTGAGGCTGGTGATACATGACCCAGTCTACAGGGTTGCTGGCACCCGCGCATCACCTTGCTAGTGCCTGTCCAGTATACACAGTTGCTGGCAGCTGCACATCACCTTGCTGCTGGTACTGTATGTCATACAGACTATAGATGACTCTGATCTGCTTCACAAGGAAGAGTCAGCATTCTCACATACGACCGTCATACGTTACAGTGTGAGACATAAGTACACTGCTGTGTGTATTATCATGAAACTTGTGTATTGCCCTGTCGCAGCTACTACGGTCATCTGAGCCAGCGCTTCTGCAACATCAACCGCACCTACCAGGAGCTGTTTGAGCAGTGCTTCAGCAAGCAGTACGCCCTCATCCACAGACTGGAGACCAACAAGCTGCGCAATGTGGCCAGGCTGTTTGCGGTACGTGCCCAAGCCTCCTCACAAACTGCTGCTTTGACAAGTCCTTCTGTAGTATGTCACTGCGGGTGTGCTAATGTGTTGTATCCCCAGTGGCAAGAGTTGTCAGGAGCTTTGCTCATGTTCTAAATGGTCTCTAGGGCTTGTTTGTGACAGGAGATGACTTGCCCTTATCAGTCAAATGTGACAAGGTCACATAGTGTTTGCATCTGATTGCTAGCCAGGATTTGCTGTTGCAAGGGCGCCTTTAGCTGTCCAGGTCTGACATGCAACAGCCTGCCGAATCACTCTGAAGCCATGTCAAACTGAGGACTGTTTACATGGCTGCCAGGCAGCATGTCTGCATGGGCACAACATGCATTCTCAGCTGGTTGGGCCTATGTCCCTTTTACCCTGACAGCACTTCACCCAATTGCCCTGTTCTGTTGTACATGCCTTGGCTTACTTGAGGTTTGACACGTTTTGCTAACCATGTCTCATATTTTCAGCATGGGACCTATGTTCATTTATGTTTCAGCCACTACAGAAGATGCAGGAGATGCAAATGGATTGGTGATTGATGCTGAGCACTGAGTGTATGTGTGGTGTCGGTGCAGCATCTGTTGACGACAGACGCGCTGAGCTGGTCAGTGCTGTCATGCATCCGCCTGACAGAGGAGGACACCACTTCCAGCAGCCGCATCTTCATCAAGATCCTGTTCCAGGACCTGTCTGAGAACCTGGGCCTCATGTCCCTCAACCAGCGGCTGCAGGAGCCCACCCTGCAGATGTTCTTTGCCGGCATCTTCCCCAAGGTTTGCCCTCATGCTGATGCACTCCTGCGTGAGCTGTGCCAGTACATACATGTAGCACCCTGCAGATGTTCTTTGCCGGCATCTTTCTCAAGGTTTGACCTCCTGCTGCTGCACTCTTGCTTGACTTGTGCTGGCACTTGATTGTACCCCCTGCAGATGGGCTTTGCACACAACCTCCCCAAGCCTTGCCCTTATGCTGCTGCACTCCTGCTTGAGCTGTGTTGGCACCTCCATGTACTCACATTCTGCTGTCAGGCATTTGCAGCAGCATCATAGCTTTAAGCGGTGCGATGGGACATCACAAAGGGTGTTGTTCTGCATCACAAATAAATGTTCCAGCTTTACAGCCTTTGTTGGCTTGAACAATGGAAGACACCAAGGGACCATATGCACTCATGCACAATGCAGTCATTCAGTCATCAAACATGTCTCTTCACCGTGGGGTCATGTGTCTACAGTCTTAGTGCCTCCTGGTTTCAGACACTGTTCTGGCAACCCTTAGCCTACCATTAACTTCAGGCAAAAATGCATTCAGAGGTCATCGCTAATGCATTTGTCTCGTGCATACAGGACACGCCCCGCAACATGCGTTTCAGCATCAACTTCTTCACCTCCATTGGGCTGGGCCCCGTCACAGATGGCATGCGAGAGCACCTCAAGAACCTGCCACGCCTCATTGCCACTCAGCAGCCTGCTGCTAGTGATTCAGACTCTGACTCATCTTCAGGTGAGCTTACTGCCCTGTATGTGGGCCAGACTGCCAGCCTTTGTTCTTACAACTTGCTACATGCTTACTGCATGTCTACATTGTTGGTGGAAGCACATTCATCAAACAGTACACTCCACAAGTAGCCAGCTGACGTAAGCATGTGTAAGCATGAAACAACTTGTAAGGTCGTGGGGACCCTCAGCGCCACATAATGCCCTGTGCCTGGTTGCAATGCTGAGGTTCAAGCTGTGTTTTCAGCATTGCTGTTTTCTGAGACAGAACATCTGCCTCACAAATATCATGTTAGGTTCTTGATCTGTTGGCATCTTGTCCTTTGCAGATGACTCCTCATCTGACAGCTCGTCAGACTCTGACTCAGACTCAGACAGCTCAGACTCGTCTGATTCAGACTCATCCAGCTCGGACTCAGACAGCTCTAGCTCCTCTGACTCAGAGGAGGAAGCACCACCCAAAAGGTCCAAGGGCAAGGCGCCCCTTCCGCCCCCACCTGCCCGCCCCACCACCAATGGTGCACACAGAAGGTATGATCCCTTTGCCAGATGCAACACTGCTAAGTACAGACAGGCTCACGTAATCTACATTTTGCCCATGTGTACACTAGCTGTTGAATAGCAGCATATGGTCAATTGCTGTTTCTGAATGTGCGTTGCAACAATGAGGCTTTGCTAATTGCTACCTGCAATTTTTTTGTTTTGCATTGTTGACTGCCTGCATGGCCATTATGAGGTGTGTGCGGTTGGGACACTTACCAGTTTTACCTTTGACATGTCAACACAACCCCAGCTAGCTAGATGCACATCATCACCAGCATTGCCTGCCATTATAACTTTGAAGCCATCACAATGGCATTGTGCAATCAGCAAACTTACTAGACTGGTGGTACAGCACTATAGCACAGAAGGCTGATGCTATCTGATTGATTTCAGGAGCTCGCACAGAGAAGACCTTGAGCCACGCGTTCAAGGCCTCTCAATTGACAAGCGCGCTCATGAGCCCCGACACAGCTCTAGAAATGGTCATTACCCCTCTGACTATGTAACTGATGGTCATGAAGACCCATATGAGGATCCTCAGAGGGTCAGGGGAAGCCACAGGGGTCACAGAGAGGGTAGGGATGAGCATGTCAACGGGGCAGGCAGCAAGCATAGGCAGGGCAGCCGTGGAGATGAAGCAGCACAGTATGAAGCTCGTGACAGAGGTCACAGGGACAGCCGGACAGACAGACGCAGCCATGAGGAAGAAGATGATCGGCGTGATGATGGGGGCAGAAGCCGAAAAGATCAGCATGCTGCAAGGGAGGCAGAGGAAGGGTATGATGACAGAGGCAGGGGCCATAGGGACAAGGATGGATATGAGGAGGGTAGGGAGTATGCAAGGCGGGAGCACCGGAGCTCCAGGCGGGACAGAAGCCACCGGGATGATGACAGGGGTCATGACAGGTAAAGCATGTGCCTGAGTGAAGGGTAACCATATGGCAAAGCTGCAGCTGAGATGTTTTGTGCTGCATCATTGTGTTGCTTGCATACCTAGCCCAGGCTTGCCCACCAGATGCGCTGCATGGTGTCCAGATTTACAGCCCTGTAGTTGCTGATCTCTGCGGTGTGGGACCTTGTGTGCAAGTTGGCACAAGCGCATGCAAGGCTTTGGTCTGCTTGTCAGCAAGGTGCGACACCAAAACGTGTTTGCATTTATGTTGATTGTCTTGTGCTAAGATCTGATGAAGGCAGGCATGAAAATGATACGCTAGCAAGTTCTGTGTCATGGACAGAAGATGGTGACAGATAGAAAGGCAGTCTGCCATAGTCAAGCTGTTGTCCATCTGGATTCTAGCCTATCTTTGTCTTGATTGCAGGCAAGGCCCAATTCCCGATGATGATCGGTGGGATGGCAGAAATTGACATGTTGCCAGTGTGGATTCCAGAAAAATGCCTGGCCTCTCAAGCTCGCGTTAGCTGTTGGTGCCAGGCTTCAGCAGCACTTGAAGAATAAGACAGCAGCGTGCTACACCTGAAACTGGTCCACCTCCTGCTGCCCCACGAGGCAAATTGTCAGCTGTGCAAACTGTCTGTGTGAGTCATGGCAAAGTTTAGTTTCTGCAACGGTCGATCAGAACCCAATATGCATATGGGCTTCTCAGCATATGCTGCTATTGAATTGTACTGTTTTTAGTCATTGACAGGTTGGTCAAATGAGCCAGACTATGAGCATTCTTCATACTGGTTCTAACTCAGGAAGCTTGCTGATTTGACCACTTGCAGCTGCGACCAAATGCGGCAAGCTCATCAAAAATACCAGCAGAGGTTGCTTAGCTCGTGTGTAACCTTTGATGCAACAATTGACCTCGTGAGCATGTACTACAGATCGTCATGCATGACATGATTGCCAAGAGGAAGTTCTGACATCACTCAATGTTTTGTCAAAGGTGCTCTGCTGGGTTCGCTGCTGCCTGTCTTGATCAGTGCCATGCCCAGCCCGCAGGGCGTGATTCTACAAAGGCATGTCCTTTTACCTTGAAGAGATCAGCAACACAGTGTCAGTCACACACAGCATTCCTTGGAGGAATGCTGTGTGTGACTGACACTGTGTTGCTGATCTCTTCAACTACTGACATTTCTCTGCAGCAAGATCAGATTGGGCCACTGAAAAGTGCAAATCTAGACCAAATCTACCTGTAGATATAATTTAGCTAAAAGATCCAAGTATTGCACACGTGAAGGACAGGAAAAACTTACCCCAACTTGCAGCGGGAAGGGAGACGACTAAAAAGTCGCCCGAGAGCGAAATAGCGAAAACAATCATACTCACGTGTGATGTCGCACGGTCGCTCCCGAGCCGCGTGCACGTTACCT
>JAABUP010005345.1_pt1 | contig 19631 bp, 20 predicted proteins | sample 5559201 | NCBI WGS metagenome assembly JAABUP01 (sample SAMN10711887, study PRJNA513373) | rock metagenome | isolation source: Antarctica rocks | place: Antarctica
AGCAAAAATCGGGATTTTTTGGAATATTATGTCTCGCGTTCGCTTGGAAACATAGTGGAATTGCGCTCAGATCGGTATTCCTTTTAGATAGTTGCGTGACAGGCTTAAGTCCGACAGGCTCCTAGCCCTCTGGAAAAATCAGGCCGCGCTCGGTCGCGACCGCGTCGAGTCGCATGTCATGCGCCTCGGCTGTGACGCAATCCACCCGCTGCGCCGCGAACGCGCAGCCGAGGGCGGTGCGGCCCGGCAAGGCCGCGAGCGTCCGGTCATAGAAGCCGCCGCCGTAGCCCAGCCGGCGGCACTGGCCGTCGAACGCCAGCAACGGCACCAGCAGCAGGTCGGGCACGAGGGACTCGCCCACGGGGCGGACGGTGCCGAAGCGTTCGGGGACCATCCTATCGCCGGGCCGCCAGCGCCCGAAACTGAGCGGGCTGCCGCGTGGGGGCGTTATCGGAAGGGCAACGGGATGACCGCGGCCGGCCAGAGCCAGCAACAACGGACGGATGTCGACTTCTCCCGGCAAGGGCCAGAAGCCGGCGACGGCCATTGGGGACCGGAAACGCCACGCTGCCAAAACATGGCCGGCAAGGAGCCAGCCAAGCGCCGGGTCCTGCCGATCCCGGCGAGCCATCGCGGCAACACGCTGTTCCCGCTTGGTCATGCGTGCAAAACAATACGGAGCCGCCCTGGCCGTTGGTGTCTCACCCTCCCGAAGCCTGCTTGCGCAGGTGGGCGCCGGTTACCATGACCACGGTCATGACAGAGCCAGCTCCCGAGGGAGTGCTTATTGGCCCCGGGGGTGAAGTACCTGACGCACCGGGCAGCCCCGCCATCCCTACTTAGTGCCGCTCCAGCGTCGCCGCAATCTCCTCGGCGCGATTGGCGAGCGACGACAAGCGTTCGTTTAGCGCAGCGTCGTTCGTGGTGGCGTGCCGGTTCCGCCGCAGCGACGCCATCTCCAGCGCCAGGTCGTGCAGCTCGTCCGCCATCAGCAGCGCCGCCTGGACCAGCAGGCGCGACTCGCCGCTCTGGCTGCCGAGCGCCTTGATCTTGTCGACGCGCGCCTCGACCTGCTCGGCCATCGCCTGCAAGTGCTGCTCCTGCCCGTCCGCGCAGCCGACGGTGTAGGCGTATCCATTGATTTTAACAGTAAGCTGGGCCATCGCGGTCCCCTATTCTTCAAGTGCAGCGCGCAGTTGGGCGATCAGGCGTTCGAGCCGTGCGGCGATCTCGGTGGCGACCGGGTCGGGGGCGTTGGCCTGGCGAGCGATGCGGGCCAGCGCGGCCTCCAGCCGTTCAGCCGGATGGGCAGGTGGGGTCTCGTCGTCCATGTCTCTGTCCCGCGGCTCCGTTCCGACTTGAACTGAAAGCCTGTAACCGCTTGAACGTCAAGCATGACCCTACCCCCAGCCGTTGTTATTTACGGACTGGCCCACGCCCGGCTGGTGCTGCGGCCGGGGCGGGCGGTCACGCTGCTCTCGGCGCCGGGTGCGCCCTCCTACGCCGGCTGCGCCTGGTGGCGCGCCGTGGTCGCCGCCGCGCGGGCCGAGTTCCCCGCCATGGACCCACCCGACGTGCTGGACTGCGCCGACGCGCCGGGCCGCGCGCTGGAGGCGCTGAGCCTCGGCTGCGGCATCATCGTGCTGCGGCCCGGCCCGGCCTTCGCCGACGTCGCCGGGCGAGCGAGAGAGTTGGGCGCCACCGTGCTCGCGGAGTCGCCGCCGTCGCTCGACCTTGGCGACCGCAAAACCGCTTGGCGGCTGGAGGCTTGGCTGGATCAGCATGACAGCCGCGCGCCCATCCGCTAAACCGCCGCCTAGCTTGCATCCGCACCCGCCCGTCGCCGCACACAGGAGGCACCATGGAAATCACGCCGACCGTCAAAACGATCTTGGACAAGTACGAGAGCGACAACCCCGGCAGCAAAGGCAACCTCGCCCGCATCATGATGCAGGGCAGGCTCGCGGGCACCGGCAAAATGGTGATCCTGCCGGTGGACCAGGGTTTCGAGCACGGCCCGGCCCGCAGCTTCGCGCCGAACCCGGCCGCCTACGACCCGCACTACCACTTCCGCCTGGCGCTGTCGGCCGGGCTGAACGCCTACGCCGCGCCGCTCGGCATGATCGAGGCCGGGGCGGACACCTTCGCCGGCGCCATCCCGACCATCCTGAAACTGAACAGCAGCAACAGCCTGGCGACCGAGAAGGACCAGGCCGTCACCGGCTCGGTTTCGGACGCGCTGCGCCTTGGCTGCTCCGCCATCGGCTTCACGATCTACCCCGGCAGCGAGTACGCCTTCGAGCAGATGGAGGAGCTGCGCGAGCTGGCCGAGGAGGCCAAGGACGCTGGGCTCGCCGTGGTGGTCTGGAGCTACCCGCGCGGACCCGAGCTCGACAAGGCCGCAGAGACCGCGGTCGATATCTGCGCCTACGCCGCGCACATGGCTGCATTGCTGGGTGCGCATATCATCAAGGTCAAGCCGCCGACTGCGGTGGTGAGCCTTGAGGCCGCGAAAAAGACCTATGCGACGCAGAACATCGACATCTCGACCATGGCGAAGCGGGTCGAGCACGTCATGCAGTGCTGCTTCAGCGGACGCCGCATCGTCGTGTTCTCCGGCGGCGAGACGCGGGGCGACGTCGACAGCATCCTTGAGGACATCCGCGGCATCCACGCCGGCGGCGCCAACGGCAGCATCATCGGCCGCAACACCTTCCAGCGGCCCGAGGCAGAAGCGTTGACCATGCTTGGCAAGATCATCGACATCTACCTCGGCAAGGACTGACCGTTGGCGGAAACAGCGGGGCCGGACGCGCCCGATTCGTGCCGGCTCTATCTCGTGACTCCCGCCACGGCGGACGCTGGGTTCGCCGACACGCTCGCCCGGGCACTGGACGCAGGCGACGTGGCAGCGGTGCAGCTTCGGCTGAAGCAGGCCGACGACGACGCTTGGCGCCGCGCGGTCGACGCGCTGCGCCCAGTCGCGCAATCCCGCGGGGTCGCGTTCCTACTGAACGACCGGGCGGACCTGGTGCGCGCCACCGGCTGCGACGGCGCGCATGTCGGACAGACCGACACGCCGGCGCCAGAGGCGCGCAAGCTGCTCGGCCCCGGCCTTACACTGGGCGTCACCTGCCACGACAGCCGGGACCTTGCGATGGAGGCAGGCGAGGCCGGCGCGGACTACGTGGCGTTCGGCGCGTTCTTCCCGACCACCACGAAAGACGCGCCGACCCGCGCCGAGCCGGACCTGATCGCATGGTGGGCGGAGCTGATGGAGCTGCCCTGCGTCGCGATCGGCGGCATCACAGCCATGAATTGCGCGCCGCTCGTTCAGGCCGGCGCCAGCTTCCTCGCGGTGGTGGGCGCGGTTTGGCAGCATCCGGACGGCCCGGCCGCGGGCGTTCGCGCGATGAATGCCGCAATTGCGGACGCCCGGTAGGCTACCTTGCGGCTCGCGCGCTGGAGCCGCCGCGCGAACCCGTTATTGAATTCACGTTGGTCGCACTCGGTTGCCCGGCAAGGCCGGTCGAGGCGATGCCGCAGGCTGCGACGGCCAAAGTGAGCAACAAGATGGCGATGCGCATGTTTCAGGAGCCAGTTACTTGGAGTTGCCGCCGCCGTTGACGAAACCGGGTTCCTCCGGATTAACACGGCCAGCCGGGCTCGGTTGGATGCCGCCGGAGTAGACGCCGTCGCCGGGCCGGGCACAGGTGACAGGCAGCGCAAACGCAACCCCGGCCAGGAGCGCTGCATTGCGGGCGACACGGATCAATCTACTTCGCATGGGCTGTCAACGCAGAAGCGGCACCTTCGTTCCGTTTAGCAGGCATTCCCACGCAACGCCCAGGTCGCCACGCGGCCATTGACGACCTCGAACGTCGTCTCGCACCCGCGGTCGATCACCTCGGACGAGGAAAAGCCGAAGCGGGGACCGAAAAAGCCAAAGCCGCCAAGGTCGGTCCCTGTCGACAACACCTCGGACCGGTGCTCGGCATAGGCCAGGAACTGATGGCCATCGGCCTCATAGGTCCGGGACGGGACACCGAGGCGGCGCACCACCTCAGTACCGGGCTGGCCGATGAAACTGGCCAGGAACGCTGGGCGGTCGATGGCGGGAGTGCAGGCGGCGAGCAGAACGGCACACAGGATCAGGAGAGCGTTACGCATCACTTCCAAAAAATTGGCCGTGCTTGCCGGCGTTTCAATCGGGCGGCAGCCACTGCACCTGATCGATGCGGTCGGCGCCGGCCGCCAGCATCGCTAGGCGGTCGAAGCCGAGCGCAATGCCGGCGGCCGGCGGCATCCCATGATGCAGCGCCGCAAGGAAATCCTCGTCGAGCGGCCAATCTGCGCCATGCAGCGCATGACGCCGGGCGCGGTCCTCCATGAAGCGCGACCGCTGTTCGGCTGCGTCGGTCAGCTCCTCGAACGCATTGGCGAGCTCCATCCCGCACACGAACAGCTCGAACCGGAGCGCGACTCTCGGGTCCCGCGGGTCCCGCCGGGCGAGCGCCGCCTGCGCTGCGGGCCAGTGGGTCAGGAAGGTGGGATGCGCCCGGCCCAGATGCGGCTCGACGCGCTCCAGCAGCAGGCGGAAAAACAGGTCCTCCCAGCCTTCATCCGTGCGCAACGCCGCCCCGGCGCTGTCGGCGAGCGCCTGGGCGTCGCCCGCGGTGCCGAGCACGTCGGCGCCGGCGTAGCGGAGGAAGGCTTCGGCGACCGACAGGCGCTCGAACGCGGCCAGGCTGGTCCGCACGCCGCCGCTCGCCACGGCCGGCGGCAGCACGGCGCGGAGCAGGGCCATGGCCTCATCGACCAGGCCGTCGAAGCCGAGGCCGGGCCTGTACCACTCCAGCATCGTGAACTCGGCGGCGTGGCGGGCGCTGCCCTCGCCGTTGCGCCACACCCTGGCCAGTTGGAACACCGGGCCGGCGCCGGCGACCAGCAGGCGCTTCATGGCAAACTCGGGGCTGGTGTGCAGCCACAAGGTGCGGCCCGTGCCGTCGGGCCGGTCGATCCTGGTGCTCAGCGCGCGGAGGTGGACCTCCTCGCCGGGTGCCGCCACAGCGTAGGGCGTCTCGACCTCGGTGTAGCCGCGGGCAGCGAAGAACGCTCGGACAGCCTGGGCCAGCAGAGTCCGGCGGCGCAGGAAGGGCAGCCGGTCGGCGAGGCTGTCGGGGTGCCAGGGGGGAAGCGGCATCCGGCGATGCTAACCCTCCTTTCGCAGCGGGGCCACTCAGACTATTTCTATGGAATGGGAACAATGCCGGAACTGCTGCCCAAGACGCTGGCACCGCCTTTCGCCGCCTGGTTCGCCCGGCGCGGCTGGACGCCCCGGCCGCACCAGCTCGCCATGATCGCGGCGGCGCAGGACGGGCGCAGCGCGTTGCTGATCGCCCCGACTGGCGGCGGCAAGACGTTGGCCGGGTTCCTGGCCAGCCTGATCGACCTCGCCGCCATGCCCCGCGAGGGGTTGCACACCCTGTATGTCAGCCCGTTGAAGGCGCTGGCCACCGACATCGCCCGCAACCTGCTGGCGCCCGTCGACGAGATGAAATTGGCCATCGCAGTCGAGACGCGGACCGGCGACACCCCCGCCAACCGTCGCAAGCGGCAGAAGGAGCAGCCGCCCAACATCCTGCTGACCACGCCGGAGAGCTTGGCGCTGCTGCTGTCGCAGGTGGAGGCGCCGGCGATGTTCGCGGGCCTGTCGACGGTGGTGGTCGACGAGGTGCATGCGCTGGCCGGCACCAAGCGCGGCGACCAGCTCGCGCTGTGCCTGGCGCGGCTCGGGTCGCTGGTGCCGGGACTGCGCCGGGTCGGGCTGTCGGCGACGGTCGCGCACAAGCAGGCGCTGCTCGACTATATCGGCGCGGGCGTGGCGCCGGAGCTGATCGAAGTGGCGCAGGGAGCGCCGCCTGCCCTGTCGATCCTGCTGCCGGAGGACCGGCTGCCGTGGTCGGGCCACATGGGGCTCAACAGCGCCTCGGCGATCCTGGACCGCATCGGCGCGCACGACATGACGATCGTGTTCGTGAACACCCGCGCCCAGGGCGAGTTGCTGTTCCAGGCATTGTGGAAAATTAATTCCGAGACGCTGCCCATCGCGCTGCACCATGGCAGCCTGGACATCGGCCAGCGGCGCAAGGTGGAGGCGGCGATGGCGGCCGGGCAGTTGCGCGCCGTGGTGGCGACGTCGTCGCTCGACCTGGGGATCGACTGGGACGGCGTAGACCTGGTGATCCAGGTAGGCGCGCCGAAGGGGGTCAGCCGCCTCTTGCAGCGCGTCGGCCGCGCCAACCACCGCATGGACGAGGCCTCGAACGCCATCCTGGTGCCGGCCAACCGGTTCGAGCTGCTGGAGTGCGAGGCCGCGATCGAGGGCGTCGAGGCGCGCGAGCAGGACGGCGACCTGCCGCGGCCCGGCGGGTTGGACGTGCTGGCCCAGCATCTACTGCTGATGGCGGCGGGATGCCCGTTCCACCCGGACGCGATGTTCGACGAGGTCCGCCGCGCCGCGCCCTATGCCGCCCTGGCCCGGACGGACTTCGACGATGTGCTGCGCTTCGTCGAGGATGGCGGCTACGCGCTCGCCGCCTATGACCGCTACCGCAAGCTGTTCCGCGACGCCGACGGCATGGTCCACATCCGGGGCGAGCGGATGGCGCGCATGGCCCGGATGAACCTCGGCACGATTGTCGAGGCGCCACTATTAAAAGTCCGCATGGCCGGACGGGGCGGCGGCTCCCTGGGCGAGGTCGAGGAGAGTTTCGTGAACATGATGACGCCCGGCGACACCTTCATGTTCGCCGGGCGCCTGCTGCGCTACGTGCGGCTGCGGGAGACGACGGTCGAGGTGGCCGAAGGCGGCTCCGGCGAGCCGATGGTGCCCGCCTACGCCGGGTCCAAGTACCCGCTGACCTCGAACCTCGCCGCCCGCGTGCGCGCCATGCTGCACGACCCCGCGGCCTGGTCGCACTACCCGGCCCAGGTGCGCGAGTGGCTTAATTTGCAAACCCAGCGCTCCGAGCTGCCGGGCACCGACGACCTGCTGGTCGAGACTTTCCCCCGCAACGGCCGCTGGTTCCTGGTCGCCTACTGCTTCGAGGGCCGCAACGCCCACCAAACGCTCGGCATGCTGCTGACCCGGCGCATGGAGCGGTTCGGCTACGCCCCGCTCGGCTTCGTCGCGACCGACTACGTGATCGCCGTTTGGTCGGCGTACGAGCCGCTCGACGTCGCCCGGCTGTTCGAGCAGGACATGCTGGGCGACGACCTGGAGGCCTGGATGGCGGAGAGCAGCATGCTGCGGCGGACGTTCCAGAACGTGGCCGTGGTGGCGGGGCTGATCGAGCGCAACCATCCCGGCCAGGAAAAGAGCCGGCGGCAGGTGACGGTCAACAGCGACCTGATCTACGACGTGCTGCGGCGGCACCAGCCCGACCACGTGCTGCTGCGCGCCACACGGGCCGACGCGGCGGGGGGTTTGACCGACCTGGGCCGGCTGTCGGGTATGCTCGGGCGGGTGGCGGGCCGGGTGCGGCACGTGCGGCTGTCCCGCGTGTCGCCGCTGGCAGTGCCGGTGCTGCTGGACATCGGGCGGGAAACGGTGCGCACCGCCGGTGGGGAGGACGCCCTGCTGGCCGAAACGGAGGCGTTGGTGGCCGAGGCGACCGGCGACGCCGAGCCGAGCACCGCGCCGCTGCGCGTGCATCCGGTTCACCGTGCCAACCTGGCGATCTTGCAGCGCAAGCCGCGCAACCAGCGGGCACGGACGGCATGAAGGGGGCGGCATGACGGCCGCGCCGCTGCACTTCATGGGCGAGCGCCTGCTGCTGGACCCGCTGGGCGCCGTGATGTGGCCCGCGGCCGGGCTGCTGGCGGTCGCGGACCTGCATCTGGAAAAGGGTTCGGCCTGCGCCGCGCGGGGCCAGTTGGTGCCGCCCTGGGACACGCGGATCACGTTGGACCGCCTGGCGCTGCTGATGCGGCGCTGGCAGCCGCGCACCGTCGTGGCGTTGGGCGACAGCTTCCATGACGCGCGGGGCTCGCTGCGCATGGCGGCGGGCGACGCTGCCCGGCTGCGGAGCCTTGCCGAGGGGGCGCAGTTCGTCTGGGTGCTGGGCAACCACGATCCGACGCCGCCGGACGGGCTCGGCGGCACGGCCGCGAATGTTTGGGCGTTGGGGCCGCTGGTGTTCCGCCACCAGGCCCAGGCCGGCGCGGCCGGGGAGCTGTGCGGCCACCACCATCCCAAGGCCAGTGTCGCGACGCGCGCCGGCACCGTGACCCGGCCATGCTTCGTAGCCGACGCCAAGCGGCTGATGCTGCCGGCTTTGGGGGCCTATACCGGCGGCCTTGACTTGGCGCACCCGGCCATCGCCGGGCTGTTTCCACGCGGCGGCCGGGCGTTCCTGCTGGGGCAGGACCGGCTGTTCAGTTTCACCCTTGCGCAAACGGCTGCGGGCGCCCGGACCCCGGCTGTGCAACTTAGCCGGTCCTCCGACAGTTAACGTTCCCTGGTGTTTGAGGATGGACGGTATGGACCGGCTTCCAGCCAGGTCCATCTAGTATAAGGAACAGGCCGGACAGAGTGTCCATGGAGTTGGGATGAGCAAGCGACCGGGCGGCACGCCGCCGGCGACAGGTGACAAGCGCCCAGTAACGGGCGGCAAGCCCCCAGTGATCGTATGGTTCCGCCAAGACTTGCGCTTGCAAGATCATGCAGCGCTTGACGCCGCGCTGGCCGGCGGCGGCCCGGTGCTGCCGGTTTATGTGCTGGACGATGACAGTGCTGGCGTTTGGGCCGCTGGCGGCGCGGCGCGTTGGTGGCTGCATTACAGCCTGGCCTCGTTGGCCGCGAGCTTGGCGGCGCGCGGCGCGGCCCTCGTGCTGCGCCGCGGCCCGGTCGCCGAAGTCATCCCAGCCTTGGCGCAGGAAATTGGCGCGACCGAAGTCCACGCCGGCCGCATGCATGAGCCGTGGGCACGCCAAGCCGAGGCCGACACCACGGCGGCGCTGCGGCAGGCCGGCGCGGACCTGCTGCTGCACCGCACCACAACGCTGTTCGACCTGGACAGTATCCGCACCAAGACGGGCGGCATCTACGGCGTCTACACCCCGTTCGCAAAAACCTGCCGCGCACTGGGCGAGCCTCACGCGCCCACCCCCGCGCCCGACCGCGTCCCCTGCCCGGCCCCGCCGCACTCGGACCGCCTCGAAGACTGGGCGCTGCTGCCGACCCATCCCGACTGGGCCGGCGGCTTCCGCGATACCTGGAAGGTGGGCGAGGCCGCCGCGCACGACCGGCTCGCCGCGTTTCTGGACAAGGCGGTACATGGCTACGACACCGGCCGCAACCTGCCGGGCCAACCCGGCACCAGCATGGTCTCGCCGCATCTGCACTGGGGCGAGCTGTCGCCGGCCCAGGTCTGGGCGACGGCGCAACTGGCCGCGCAGGCGACCGGCAAGGGCCTGGAGGTGTTCCTGGGCGAGATCCTGTGGCGGGAGTTCTCGGCCTACTTGCTGTGGCACAACCCGCGTATGCCGGAGCAGCCGCTCCGCCCGGATTTTGCCCGGCTCGCGGTGCGCGACGACCCCGCCGACCTGCGCGCCTGGCAGCGTGGCAGGACCGGCATCCCTATCGTCGACGCCGGGATGCGGCAGTTGTGGCACCTCGGCTGGATGCACAACCGGGTCCGCATGATCGCCGCGTCGTTCCTGGTGAAGCAGCTCCTGCTGCCCTGGCAGGCCGGCACGGCGTATTTCTGGGACACGCTGGTCGACGCGGACCTCGCCAGCAACTCGGCGAGCTGGCAGTGGATCGCCGGCTGCGGCATCGATAGCCAGCCGTTCTTCCGCGTGTTCAACCCGGTGAGCCAGGGCGAGAAGTTCGATCCGGACGGCGCCTATGTCCGCATGTGGGTGCCCGAGCTGGCGCGGCTGCCGGACAAGTACGTGCATGCGCCGTGGACCGCGCCGCAGGCCGTGCTCGCCGGGGCCGGGGTGGAGTTGGGCCGCGACTATCCAGTTGCGATTGCCGACCTGCCGGAGGCCCGGCAGCGTGCGCTCGACACCTACCGCGCTACCGTCCGGCGTGCCGCCGCGTGATCCCCGCGGGTGTGCCGCTGCGCGTGGTGGGCGACGTTCACGGCGACATACGCGCCTTCACGGCGGCCACGGCGACGGACCGGTTCGTCGTGCAGCTTGGCGACCTCAGCGACCACGGGCCTGACAGCGCCGGCGTGCTGCGCACCATGTTCACGCTGATGGACCAGAAGCGCGGGCTGTTCATCCTCGGCAACCACGACCGCAAGCTCGGCCGCGCCCTGGCCGGGCAGGCGGTGCGGATGGACGCGGCGTTGCAGGCCACGCTGGCGCAACTGGACGACCGGCTGCGCGAGCGGGCGCTGCGGGAGATCGCCAACGCGCCGGCTTGGCTGTCGCACGGCGACATCGCCTTTGTGCATGGCGGCTTCCACCCGGCCATGCTGAACGAGCCGCCGCCGCCGCCGCTGGGCCGGGTGGACCCGCTGCTGTCCCGCGCGCTGTTCGGCGAGACGACGGGCCGCATGCAGCCGGACGGCTATCCCGAGCGCGTGCTGCGCTGGGTGGACCGCATTCCTGCGGGCCTGACGGTGTACTGCGGCCATGACCAGCGCAGCACGGACGGGCGTCCCTATCGGCGCACGGGGTCGTCGGGTGGGCTGGCCATCTTTCTCGACACCGGCGCTGGCAAGGGGGGGCATCTGTCCTGGATCGACCTGCCTGGGGTCGGCGGCTAGACCCGCTCGCCCGCGTCCATCGCCGCCAGGAACCCGGCCGCCTGCTCCCGGATCGCCGCCACCCGCGCCGGCTCCATCTTTGCCAGCGTCCGCACCGGAAAGGCCATGCGCGGGTTCTGCCCAAACCGCTCGGAATGCCGCGCGATGAAGTCCCAGTACAGCGCGTTGAACGGGCACGCGCCCTCCCCCACGCTGAGCTTCACGTCGTAGTGGCAGTTGCGGCAGTAGTCGCTCATGCGGTTGATGTAGGCGCCCGACGACGCATAGGGCTTCGACCCCATGATCCCGCCGTCGGCGTGCAGGGCCATGCCGCGGACATTCGGCATCTCCACCCATTCGTAGGCGTCGGCGTAGACAATCAGATACCACTCGTCCACCTCGTCCGGGCTGAGGCCGGCCAGCAGGGCGAAGTTGCCGGTGATCATCAGGCGTTGGATGTGGTGGGCGTAGGCATGGCGCTTGGTGTCGGCGATGGCCTGGTGCAGGCAGTTCATCCTGGTGTCCGTCGTCCAATAGAATGCCGGCAAGCTGCGGGTCGCATTCAAGCTGTTCAGGTGGCCGTATTCCGGCATCCTGAGCCAATAGACGCCGCGCACGAACTCCCGCCAGCCCAGGATTTGCCGTACAAAGCCCTCGACCGCGTTGAGCGGCGCCAGGCCGGCGCGCCAGGCGGCCTCCGCGGCCTGACACGCCTCAAGCGGCGTCAGCAGCCCGGTGTTCAGCGATGTGGAGATCAGCGCGTGGTACATCGTGCTTTCGCCGGTCTTCATCGTGTCCTGCCAGTCACCGAACAGCGGCAGGCGGTTGGTCACGAAGTCGGCGAGCGCCCGGGCCGCGTCCCGGTGCGTGACCGGCAGCGCGAAGCCGTCCGTGTCGCCGAAATGGCTGGGGAACATCCGGGCCACGAGCGCCATCACCTCCAGCGTAGTGCCGTCCGGGTCGAACCGCGGGACGGGCGGCGGGGCGATCGTCTTTGGCAAGGGCTTGCGGTTGTCGGGGTCGTAGTTCCACTTGCCGCCGGCCGGCGCGCCATCGTCCATCAGGATGCCGTAGCGGCGGCGCATGTCGCGGTAGAAGGATTCCATGCGGAACGCCCCGCGGTCGCGCGCCCAGGCGCGGAACTCTTGGATGCGGCACAGGAAGCGGCTGTCGTCGCGGATGTCCGTCTCGACGCCCGACGCCTCGTGCCAAAGCCGCATGTCCTCGGCGAGCCGCCACTCGCCGGCCTCGGTCGCGACGACCGCCGCCGGCTGGTGGCGGGCGACGGCGCGCAGCATCTCGCCGCGCAGAGTGCCGGTGTTGGCGGGGTCGTCGAGCTTGATGTAGTCGACCCGCACCCCGCGCGCCTCCAGCGCCCGGGCGAAGTGCCGCATGGCGGACAGCACGAGCACGATCTTCTTCGGGTGGTGCTTCACGTAGGTGCATTCGCCCATGACCTCGGACATCAGCACCACGTCACGCGCGGGATCGAGGTCGCTGAGCGCGCTCAGCCCGGCGCTGCACTGGTCGCCCAGGACGATCCGCAGCGTGCCGGGCCGCAGCGTGCCGGCCATCAGCCCTTCACGCGCACGTTCGACCGCCCGCCGTCGACGGCGAACACCTGGCCGGTGATCCAGCCGGCCTCGTCCGACAGCAGGAACGCCGCCAGCGCCCCGGCGTCGTCGCCCTCGCCCAGCCGCGGAATCGGGTGCATCGCCGCGATCGCCTTTGCCACGGCCTCGTTGTTCAAGATTGGCTGCGCGATGCCGGATTGCGTCAGGCTGGGGGCGATGCAATTCACCCGGACGTGCGGCGCAAGCTCGGCGGCGAGCGCCACGGCCAGGCCCTCGACCGCGCCCTTGGCGGCCGAGATGACCGCGTGGTTGGTGAAGCCGGAGCGGACGGCGATGGTGCTGAACAGCACGACGCCACTGCCGGGGCTGGCCTTGAGCGCGTCCGCCGCGGCGGCCACGGCCAGCGCGGCGCCGACGGCGTTCAGCCGGAAGGCGGTCACGAAATCCTCAGTGGTGGCCCGGCGCAGCGGGCGCAGCAGGATCGAGCCGACGCAATAGGCGAGGCCGCCGATGACGGGACCGGCCTGCTGCACGGCCGCCGCCAGCGCCGCGTCGTCCAGCGCGTCCGCGACGGCATAGGTCCCGCCCAGCTCGGCCGCCAGCGCCGCGTCCCGGCCGGCGTCCCGGCCTATGAGGTGGACCGCCTGGCCCCGTGCCGCCACGCGCCGCGCGATGGCGGAGCCGATTGCCCCCGCGCCCACGATCACCACCGGTCCGGCCATGCCTGCTCCCTTACAGCTTCGTAGCGACAATGGCGCCGAAGCGGCTGGGCACAAGCCTACCGCCCATGTGTCCGCTTGCGACCAAGCCCAGGTGCGGGCACTCTCCATCCATGCGGCAACTTCTCCTGCTCCGGCACGCCAAGTCCTCTTGGGATGAACACGACACCCCTGACCATGACCGCCCGCTCAACCGGCGCGGCCAGCAGGCGGCGGTGGCCATGCGGACCGCCATGGAGGGGCTTGGCCTGGCGCCCGACGTCGTGCTGGTTTCGACCTCGCGCCGTACCCGGCAAACGTTGGAGGCGCTCGAACCCTGGGCCGACACGCCGCTGGTGGACCATCTTGCCGAGCTTTACCTCGCGCCGGCACCCACGATATTGAAGGCAATCCAGGACGTGGGCGCCATGGCGCGCAGCGTGATGGTGGTCGGGCACAACCCCGGCCTGCACGACCTGGCGATGCTGCTGGTCGGCGCGCAGGCGGCGTCGTACGACAATGCCGACATCCGCGGGCTGGCGGAGGGCTTCCCATCCTGTGCCCTGGCCGAGTTCACCATAACCGGCCCATGGCAGGCGCTGGACGAGGGCGGCGGCCGGCTAACCCGGTTCCTGTGCCCGCGCGACCTGCCGGGCGGGGGCTGAAATCGACGGGATGCCCGATGCCGCCTTGGAATTCGCACTCAGCCCGGACGACCTCGCCAAGCTGATCAAAATCCCGTTCGTGACGCGCACCAGCCGAGCCGCGGCCGTCACCACGCTTTGGCACGACACGCCGGACGGCGCGTTGGCGGCGCGTGCGCTGGCGTTGTCGAAACAGCGCGGGCACTGGCGGCTGGAGGCGCTGCGCCCGACGGCCAGCCGCCCATGGCCGCCCGGCGGCCCGGCTCCGCTGGTCGCCGAGGGAGCCAGCCCCGCCGGCCTGCACCATTCGCTGCCGGACGGCCTGGCGCCCATCGCGGCGCTGCGCGGCCGGCGCATGGAGTTCGCCATGCGGCTGCAAGGCTGGCCGCGGAATTCCGCCGCCGTCGAGACAGATGCGGACGCCCCGGCTGCGAATGCTCTATCCGAGTCGGTGCGGCTCACCGTGCTCAACGGGCAACTGCGGGGCGTCGCCGCCGAGCAGCCGACGTGCCGCCTGCTGCTGCAAGGCGATGCGAAGCTGCTCAAGCCGCTGGCGGTCGAGCTCGCCGGGACGCTGCGGCTGTCGGTGCCGCGGGCCGGGCTGGCCGCCGCCGCCGCCGCGGTCGCCCGTGGCAACGAGCCTGCGCCACGCTACGAGGGGCCGCCGGCGACCACGCCTGGGCTGCACCTGACCGACAACGTCGCCGTGCTGATCGGACAGCTCCTGGATACGATGCTGCACTGGTCGGCCGGCGCCGGCGCGGGTGTCACCCCGGTCCCGGTGCATCAGATGCGCGTCGCGACCCGCCGGCTGCGGTCGGCGCTCACCGTCCTGAAGCGCGTCGCGGCCTTTCCGGACCTTGCGCCGCTCAGCGCGGTGTTGCGCGACACCACCGCCCGGCTCGGCGCCGCGCGGGACTGGGACGTGTTCCTGGGCGGCACCGCGGAGCAGATCGCGGCGGTGTTCCCGGACGATCCCCGTGTGCGCGCCCTGCTCTCGGCGGCGCGGCGGCGGCGCCATGCGGCCTACGCGGAGCTGCGCGCCCACCTGGCCAGCACAGCGTTCCGCGAGCTGGAGGTCGGGCTGGCCTGCGCGTGCGTGCTGCGGCCCTGGGACAGCGAGGGCGCGCCCGACCCGCGGCTGCAACAGGATACCGTGGTGTTCGCCGGCATGGCGCTCGACCATCAGATGAAGCGCGTGCGCCGCGCCGGACGAGGGTTGTCCAGTTTGCCCATCGAGGCGATGCACGAGCTGCGCAAGGACTGCAAGCGGCTGCGCTATACCGCGGAGTTCTTCCTGCCGCTGTTCCCCGACAAGTCCGCCCGCCGTTTCATAAAGCAGTTGGCCGCGCTGCAAGAGGAGCTTGGGGCGCTGAATGACGGCGCTGTGGCCAGCGGGCTCATGGCACATCTTGGCCGGTCGGAGCGCAGCTATGCAGCCGGGCTGGTCGAGGGCTTCGTCGCTGCCGGGGCCATGGCGTCGCGGGCGCAGGTCAGCGCGGCTTGGAAGCGGTTCCGCAAGACGCCGACGTTCTGGGTCTGAGCTACACGTAAAAGTCATTGGCCGCGCTGGGGCCGCGCCGGGGCCGCGCCGGCGTGTCGTGGCGTGGTGAGACTTGCAGCGTGTCAGGTCCGGCACGCCCGTGCTCATGCGACCACCGCGCCGTATGGTCCTAGACAACCACGGATTCGGCCACGCCATTGCCCCAAGCGGCCGGGCGCGGGCGCAATCGTGCCCGTCGGCGCCGGGGAGGCCGGAATTGCCAGCGCGCAGCGCGAGTGCCGGACTATGGAATATCCATTAGCGTACACTTTATGCTGCAATTGCGAAGGTTGCGTCCCAGGCCACGTCGCCCTTATTTTGCCATGAAGCGCGGACCGGGCGGCATACCTGGCCCCACGCAATCGCAGGGCGGCGAACTCCGCCTGGTCAGAACGGGATGACAGCATGAGCAGCACGGCAAACGGGTCGGTCACGATGACCCTGGACGGCTCCAATAAATCGCTCTCGCTGCCGATGCGGCCCGGCACGATCGGACCTTCGGTTGCCGACATCGGCAAGCTTTATGGCACCTTGGGGATCTTCACCTACGACCCCGGCTACGGCATGACCGCCTCGTGCGAGAGCAAGATCACCTACATCGACGGCGACGAAGGCATCCTGCTGCACCGCGGCTACCCGATCGACCAGTTGGCCGAGCACTCCACCTTCCTCGAAGTCGCCTACCTGCTGCTGAACGGCGAGCTGCCGAACGCCGAGCAACGGCATGAATTCGACTATGGCGTGATGCGCCACACCATGTTGCACGAGCAGTTGCGCCGGTTCTTCGACGGCTTCCGCCGCGACGCGCACCCGATGGCGGTGCTGTGCGGCGTCGTGGGCGCGCTGTCGGCGTTCTACCACGACAGCCTCGACATCACGAACCCCGAGCACCGCCGCATCAGCGCGTTCCGCCTGATCGCCAAATTGCCGACCATCGCCGCCTGGGCCTACAAGTACACGATCGGCCAGCCGTTCATGTACCCGCGCAACGACCTCAGTTACGCCGAGAACTTCCTGTACATGATGAACGCCGTCCCTGCCGAGCCGTACAAGGTCAGCCCGGTGCTGGCGCGGGCGATGGACCGCATCTTCATCCTGCACGCCGACCACGAGCAGAACGCCTCGACCAGCACGGTGCGGCTGGCGGGCTCCACCGGCGCCAACCCGTTCGCCTGCATCGCCGCTGGGATCGCGAGCCTGTGGGGGCCGGCGCACGGCGGCGCCAACGAGGCCGTGCTGAAGATGCTCGGCGAGATCGGCCACAAGGACAACATCCCGGAGTTCATCGAGAAGGTGAAGGACAAGGACAGCCATGTCCGCCTGATGGGCTTTGGGCACCGGGTCTACAAGAACTACGACCCCCGCGCCAAGATCATGGAGCGGACCTGCCATGAGGTCCTGGCCGAGATGGGCATCAAGGACGACCCGCTGCTCGACCTCGCGATGGAGCTGGAGCGGATCGCCCGGCACGACGAGTACTTCATCAGCAAGAAGCTGTATCCGAACGTCGACTTCTACTCGGGCATCATCCTGAAGGCGATGGGCTTCCCGACCAGCATGTTCACCGTGCTGTTCGCCGTCGCCCGCACCGTCGGCTGGATCAGCCAGTGGAAGGAGATGATCGAGGACCCGTCCCAGCGCATCGGCCGCCCGCGGCAGCTCTACACCGGCTCGCCGCAGCGGGACTTCACGCCGATCTCTGAACGCGGCTGACCAAGGGTGCGACTCATTGAGGAGGCCCGGCTTCGGCCGGGCGCTCCGCCAGTGCCGCCAGGCCGCGGTCCGGCCAGTCGGTGATCAGGCCGTCCACCCCCCAGCCGATCAGCCGGCGCATGTCGGCCGGGTCGTTCACGGTCCAGGGGACCACCAGCAGCCCAAGGCTGTGCGCCCGGCCCAACCGCGATTCGGTCAGCTCGGTGTGCAGTGGCGTCCAGGTGCCGCCGCCCTCGGCTGCTATGGCGTCCGGCGCGTCGTCTGCGCCCGCGACCTCCCGGCCGGTCCAGAGCGCCCCCGCCAAGGTCAGTGCCGTCGTCAGCCAGCCGCGCGCGACGCCGGGGCGGATGCGGCGGACATGGCGCGGCGCCCGCCAATCGAAGGATTGGACCGTGATCCGGTCCAGCGCCCCAGCCGCCCCGGCCACGTGCAGCACCCGCTCGACCATCTCCTCGGCTGGCACGGTCCACTCCGGGGAGGTCGGCACCAGCTTCAGCTCTATGTTCCACGCCGTGTCGGCGCTGAGCGCCAGCACCTGGTCGAGCGTGGGGACGCGGGCGCCGTCCTGCGCCGCCTGTTGCGGGAAGCGGCGGGCCGTGTCCGAACCGGGGCGGAGCCGGCCGATGTCGTACTCCCCAAGCTGAGCCAAGGTCAGCTCCCGCAGCAATGGGCCAGGCGCCGGCAGCCAGGCGCCGGACCGGTCCCTGGCGGTGTCCGGGTTCAGCGCCGGGTCGTGGTGGGCCACGACCGCGCCGTCCCGAGTCACGCCCACATCGAGTTCCACCGTGCGGATGCCCATGGCGATCGTAGCTTGGAAGCCGCCCAGGGTGTTTTCGGGAAACAGGGCGCGGGCGCCGCGGTGGCCTTGCAGGCTGAACATGGCAACGGCTGTGCCGCCCGCTTGCGCCTGCGTCAAGACCGGGCAGACTGACAGCACGGATAATATGGGGGCATGGCAACATGGATGGCACGGGCGGCATGGGGCGGGTGCTTGGGGTGCTGGGCGGCATGGGGCCGCTGGCGAGCGCGCACTTCATGGCGCGGCTGACGTTGCTGACCCCGGCCGAACGCGACCAGGACCATGTGCCGGCCATTCTGTGGTCCGACCCGCGCGTGCCCGACCGTGGGCTGGCGCGGATGGGCACAGGGCCGGACCCGCTGCCCTTTCTGGTCCGCGGGCTCAGTGGGTTGGCGGCGGCCGGATGCGGCGCCGTGGCGGTCCCGTGCAACACCGCGCATGGCTGGATCGACGGCATGCGCGCCGCGACGGCCCTGCCGATCCTGCACATCGTCGACGCCGCGGTGGCGGACCTGCGGCGCCAGGCGGTCCCGCCGGGTCCGGTCGGCATCATGGGCACGGCTGCGACCTTGGAAATGGGGCTATACCAGAGTGATCTCGCCGCCGCCGGCTGGCCCTGCATCGAGCCGACTTCGGCGGAGATGACGCAGTTCGTGCTCCCCGCCATTGCCGCGGTGAAAGCCAACCGTGTGGGCGACGCCTATGCGCCGCTGGCCGAAGCCGTGCTGGCACTGCGGGCACGCGGCGCACAGGCAGTCATTCTAGGCTGCACTGAAATTCCGCTTGGCATCCAAGCCGGGCCGTACGAGACGTTGAGGGTGCCGCTGGTGGACACCATCGACGCATTGGCACGGGCCTCGATTGCATGGGCACACAAGACCGCCTGAAGCAGGCCGCTGGGCTGTCCCGCGGTTGAGCGGTCAGGCTTTGGCTGCGGCCGACACTTCCGGTACGAACTGGCTGATGAACTCGGGAAGCGCCGCCTTGCCCGTGTCCACTGCGGCGGTGCCACCGGCGAGCAGCACGGTTACGTCCTTGATGCCGATGAAGCCAAGGATCTGCTTGAGGTAGCCGCTGGCGACGTTGTAGGCCTCGCCCTGCGCTCCGGGAGTGTAGACGCCGCCAGACGCGAGGATGACGGTCGCCTTCTTGCCCTTCACCAGGCCCTCGTAGCTCGATGTGAAGGTGACGCCGACTCGGACAATATGGTCGATGTAGGCCTTCAGCACGGCAGGAATGGAAAAGTTGTACATCGACGTGCCGATGACGATGTGGTCGGCCGCCATCAGCTCAGAAATAAGTTCGTTGGAAGTGTTCAGCGCGTCTTTCATTTCTGGCGAGTGCTGTTCGGCAGGCGAGTAGGCGCCCGCGATCCACGGCAGGTCGACGAAGGGCAGATGCGTCTTCATCAGGTCGCGCATGACCACCGTTCCCCCGGAGTGGTCGGCCTTCCAGCCGTCGATGAACTTGGCGGTGAGCTTGCGGGAGACGGAGTGCTCGCCGCGCGGGCTGGACTCGATCACGAGGAGGCTGGGCATGGGAAACACCTCTTTTGGTAAAAGTTGATGCCAACGGCCTTTTGCTCCGACCGTTTCCATCGTTGCGAGGAGCGCAGCGACGCGGCAATCCAGGGCCAGCAAGACTGCGCTTGCGACCCCTGGATTGCCACGCCGTGGGAACGGCTCGCAATGACAGTGCGCTGTCATAAGGGTCAGAGCAGACGGCTGTTGGTATTGTTCCAATGTTCCAGCCAACGTCCGGCCGACCCTAAAAGCCCGTTTTGGAAGTCATGGTGCGGGCAGTCGCTTGCGGTTTGGATGGACGGCGCGGTGGAGCATGAGGCGGATCATGGCGAGGGTGACCATAGCCTCGGACACCTCTGGCAGGTGCTCGT
>JAABUP010005346.1_pt1 | contig 19627 bp, 18 predicted proteins | sample 5559201 | NCBI WGS metagenome assembly JAABUP01 (sample SAMN10711887, study PRJNA513373) | rock metagenome | isolation source: Antarctica rocks | place: Antarctica
GCGGCGGCGGCGGCGGCGGCGGCGGAGTCTTGCCGACTGCAGCCTTGGGCCGCGGCGGCGGCGGCGGTGGCGGCGGCGGCGCGGCGCCGGTCGGCGTCCGACGCGGCGCGGCGGAGGCCGCCGCGGGCGCCGCGGGCGCCGCCCGCCGCGCCCCGCCGCCCAGCCTGGCGGCCAGCGCGTTCTGCGCAGCGCTTCGCGCGCCGCCGCCGCCGCCGCCGCCGCCGCTGCGGCCGGGCTGCTCGGCCGCGGCCGCGGCCGCAGTGGGCGTCAGCGCCACCGCGACCAGGCGCGCGCCGGTGGCGGCCGCCAGGCGCAGCTCGGCCTGCGCGGCCGCCACGCCCTGCTCCAGACCGCGCAGCGCCTCCTGCATCTCGCCCTGCCGCCGCGGCGCCGCGCTCCCGGTCGGTCAGGGCTACTGCGCGCGCCCCTCGCAGCAGGGCGGGCGCTCCCGGGCCCCTTCGGATTGCCCTGCCAGCAGGCTGATGCTGCAGTCCGCTGTCGCAAAACGATGGCCGGCCTGTCGGCCCCGTCAGGCCGTGCCGCGCTTGTGAGCGCATGCCCACAGGGCAAGCACTACCGGGTCGCGCAGCCCCCCAAGAAGCCCCTGATGCTGCAGGCACCCGCCACAGCCGCCGGACGGCGCCGCGCCTGCATGCGCACGGACGCGCGGTGCACGTGGCCGAGCTCGTCCGCGAGGAAGCCGCCGCGGCCCTTGGCCCAGGCCGCCAGGCGCGCGTCCGGCGCGCCGGCCGCGCCGCCCAGCACCACCCACGCCACGAAGTCGAGCAGCGTGCCGACCGCCGGCAGCGGCGGCCCGGCGGCGGCGTCCCCGGCGGCGGCGCCGCCGGCGGCGGCGGCGTCGCCCGCGCGCGGCGTGGCGCTGCCGTCGGCGGTGAGCCGCACAACGGCGCCGCCCGCGTCGCTGCCGCGCCGCTTGGCGCCCGCGTCGGCGCCGGCCTCCTTCTCCTTGGTCACCTGCCGGACGCGCGCGCGCGGCCTCGCCGGCGCGGCGCCCGCCCCTGCTGCAGAGCGCCATAGCCCCGAGCACGCACGTCGAGGGGGTGGCGCGCAGCTCGCCTGTCTGGCAAGGCTCGGCGCGCAGGCCGGCCAGAGCACCCTGCGCAAATGCTGCTTCGGCCTGCAGCCCGCCGCAGCGCCGCGGGAGCGCCTGCCCTGCGGCCAGCCCTGCGAGCGCGCGGGCGCGCCGGCGCGAGCAGCAGGCGCGCAGGCCCGCGGACCGGCACCACGCCGGAGCCGGCGCACCGGAGGCTGCCGATGCGGCGCCAGGAGGTTACAGGGTAGAGTAGGGTAGGGTCAGGTGGGGGCGGGGCGCGCGCGCGCGCCTTCACGTCCGCCAGCTTGGTCAGCGACTCCAGCTTGATGCCGGCCGCCTGCCCGCGGTGCGTGCCCGCGTTGAGCATGTTGCCGGTCGCCAGCACCGCGCGCAGCACCTGGCCCAGGCGGCCGGCGCCGCGCACCTCGGCGCACGCGGCCTCCACGCACTCCACCGCGGCCGCGCCCGACATCAGGATCGTCTGCGCGCCGCGGCGCGCGCCGCGCTCAGGACCGCTCGTTGAGGTCGACTTGCCTGCGCGCCGCGCCCGGCGCGGCGGCGCCCGGCGCCCGGCGCGTCGCCGGCCGCCGGCGCCGGCCGCCCGCCGTCATGTGCTCCCGCACTCGCCGTGCTCCGCAGGCGCCGCGCCGGACGCCGGCGCCGAGCGAGGGCCGTGCGGCGCGGCGCGCGCGCTCGGCAGGGGCTGATGCCGGGCAGGGCGTGCACAGCACCACATCAGTGTGTATTACGGTTGTATTACGGCGACCCATGGAGCCGTGCCAACCTGCTGGGCCTTCCGACCCCAGACAAACTGCAGCCGCGACCCTTTCATGGTCTAGCCTCTGTCAGGACACGCGGCGCGCGCGGCGCCCAGCAGGGCGGCCGGCGGACAGCGCCGGCGGCGCGAGCTTGCCGCGGGCCGCGCCCTGCAGCGCGGGCGCGCGCCTCAAACTGCTGGATGAGGATGAGCAGGTTGATCTTGTCAATCAGGCGCGGCACCGTTGCCATGGTGGCCAGGAACGCCTCCGGCGGCGACAGCGTCCCCAGCGCGCCCGCGTACTTGGCCAGCGCCTTCACCTCCTCCTCCTTGGGCGCGATCTAGCGCGCGCACGGGGTTTGTGAGAGGGTTAGGATAGGGTACAGACCCAGCGCCTTGACCTCCTCCTCCTTGTGCGTAATCTGCGCCGGTGCAGAGCAGAGTTACGGTAGGGTCTAGGACTAGGGCAGAGACCCAGCGCAGGCCACCCGAGCAGCTGCTGGAGGCTGTCCTGAGCGCTCAGCCAGCGGCGGCCCCACAGCTGCGGGCTGCGCCCGCAAAGGCCTGATATTCCCCTCGGCGGTGCGCACGCCAGAGTCGCAAACGACAAGGGCAGCACTGGGCGGGGGAGCTGCCGGTGCACCATGCGCGGACTGACAGCATTGCTTGCAGTCCAGAGCAGGCGGCCCTACAACTGGTACGAATCAATTGACACATGTAATGGCATGAGCACGTTCATGAAAGCATCCGCCCGTCCTGCAAAGTCAGGCGGGCAATTCCACGGGCGCTGGCGAGTCACGGCGCACAGCGTGCGTGGGCAGACGTGCCATATGCGCAGGGGTTGTTCAGGTCTAACGCAGGACCTGCGACGACGGGGGCAGCGCGGGCGCGGCGCCGACCTGCAGCAGCAGCGACAGGCGCTCGGTGCCCAGGCTCTTGCTGCCGCTGACGAGCGCGCGGCGGATGTCCGCCGGGCCGCGCTTGAAGCCGGCAAACTGCGTGAGCATGATGGAGATGTTGTTCGCGCGCGACAGCGGGATGACCTTCACGCCGCCGCCCGCCGGCGCTGCCTTGGCGCCTGCGCCGGCCCCGGCGCGGCCGCGCTTGACGGTGCTCTGGACGCGCTGCAAACACAGCTTGTCTGCCGCCGAGATGCAGAACCGCATGCGCCGCCTGCTAACATAAAAACACGCTTTGCGGAGCCCACTTTGCGGAGCCCACCAGGCCCATCTCTCTGGCCGGAGCTTCCGACGCACAGGCACACACGGCCTGTGCGTACCCATGCATGGCAACGCTGGTGATAGGGGTGCCCAGCAGTGGCCGCCCAGCGCGCAATGAGGCTTGCGACCACCTGACCTGCTCGGCAGCGGAGCCGCCGCAGACAGGCGCCACAGTGCTGTGCGGCCGCACCATCACCACAGAGGACAAGCGCGGGGGAGCTCGGGCGCCGCTGTCCGCTGACAGCCGCGCCATCGCTGTTTCGTGGCCCCGCAGGCGCCGCGGCCGCGGCGCTGCCCGGCAGGGCGCACCCGGGGCGGCGCCCGCCTTGGCGGGCGTGGCCGGCGCGGTGGCCGCGAACAGGCGCTCCAGCGCGGCGAGCTCCGGCTCTGCCAGCACGGCCGGCGGCGGCACGCGCTCCCAGATCGTGCCCGCGCGCGCCGGCGCCTTGGTCCAGAAGAACGGGCGCAGCTTGGCGCGCGGCGCCCGCAGCGGCGGCGGCGGCGGCAGCACGGCGGCGCCGCCCGGCGCCGGCGGCGGTGGCGGCGCGCGCGCCTTGGCCGGCAGCGGCGGCGGCGGCGGCGGGCCCTTGCCAGGCGGCGGCGGCGGCGGCGGCGGCGGCGGCCGCTTGCCTGACGGCGGCGGCGGCGGCGGCGGTGGCGGCGGTGGCGGCGGTGACTTAGCTATGGGCGGTGGCTTCACCCTTGGCTCGTCAGGCGCACCTGCAAATCACCAGTAAGAAGAGCGTGTCACGCGTGGAAAGCAGCGGTGCAAGCGCCCACAGGCAGAGGCGCACACGGCACAAGTTAGCGCGCCCAACAGACAGCCTATCCCTCACTGCCCGCATGCAGCGCCCCCCGCGCAACCGCAAGCTGGGGTGAGACCCAGCCGCATAGCTCGCCAGCTCCACCATGACCGCGGACGCGTGCGAGCACAGCCGCTTGCAGCCCGGTCCCTCTGCCAGAGCGGCTATGGAAATCAAGTCGTGCACTCACATAAGATCTAAACCCTGCAGACCCCGCGCACCTGGCAGCGCGGGGTGCGCGGCGGCCGCATGGTCGGCGGCGGCCGCGCCGGCCACGTCCCGCGCGGTCCGGTGCCCCGCGCGCTTGACAAAGCGCCGGTCGCCCGCGCCCGGCTCCAGCGCGCTGGGCTCGCCCGCCGGCGCGCCGGGCTTGCCCGCCGGCGCGCCGGGCTCGCCCGCCGGCGCGGCAGCGGCGCCCGCCTCGAGGCCGGCGCCCGCCTCCCGCTCCCGTGCCGCCCCGAGACCTGGCTCGCTCATGGCGTCGCCGCGCGCTGGGCGCCCCGGCAGCCAAGCGGCAATCAGCAAGGAGCAGCGTGCCGGCATCAGGTGCACACACTGGGGCGGATGCGTGCATGTGGTGTGGGCAGTGAATGAGGCAGACACTGCTGACAGCCGCTCTGCTGGCCCGCCAGTGCCGGCGTGCAGGGCCCCATGGGCCGGACCTGGCGGGCGCAGCGTGAGGCGCAGCGGACGCTCCCCGCGCGGCGAGCCGGGCGCCGAGCTGGGCGCGGAGGCGGAGGGCGATGCCCGCACGCGAGCGCCGGGCGCGCCGCTGCGGCCCAGGCGCGACGCCGAGCGCAATGCCGCGTCCAGCCGGCGCGGCGAGCTCTCCGCCGAGTAGACAGACTCGGCGTCGGCCTCGCTGCGCGGCGAATCGAGCGAGCTGCGCGGCGAGGCGGGCCCCTTGGCGCCCGCCCCGCCGCCGCGCTCCCCGCGGCCGTCGGCCTCGGCGAGTTCCGGCTCCAGCGCGCGCGACACGGGCCGGCCGCCGGGCTTCAGCGGCGCGAGGTGCGCGCCTTCGCGCCCGGCGGCGCGCGGCCCGGCTGCCGGCCGGCCGGTGCCGCGCACGCGCGGCGAGCCGCGCGGCGACGCTGCGCGCGCCGCGGCGGCGGCCTCCGCCGACCCTGGCCCGGGCCCGGCGGGGCCGGCCGCGGCGCGCGCGTGCGGCGACGCAGGCTCCGCGTCGGGCGCCGCGCCCGCGCCCGCGCCCTCGCCATCCGCGCTTGGTGGGCTGCAGGGCTCGCCGTCCGCCCCCTGCGCGGCGGCAGCAATTGCAGGCGCCGGCCTGGCCGCAGCCTCCGCCTCGGCCGCGCCGCCCGACTGCGCCGCGGCGCGCTCGCCAGCTGCGGCCCCGTCGCCAGACCCCAGCCCCTCGCCGCCGTCTGCGGGCAACGCGGCCTCGCTGGAGCGCTCGCCCGCTGCGCCCTCCTCCTCGCCTCGTGCCTCGGCGGCGGGCTCGCTGCTGGTAGGAGGCTCCACAGGCTCAACGCGCCCAGCAGACCCTGCCTCGGACGCCGCGCCGTTTGCATCATCGCGGCCCTCCCCGCCGCGCGCGCCGGCTGCCGCCGCCGCGGCGAGCTCCGCCTCGGACGCCGCTCCGGCCCCGTCATCCGCGCCGCGCGCGCCGGACGCGGGCGTCGAGGGGCCGGCCTCATCAACGCCCTCAGCGGCCGCGGCGGCTGCAGCGCCGTCGCCCGCGCCGGCGGCCGGCACCGGCGCGGGTAGCGCCGGGGCGGGCGCGCCGGGCCGGGCGCGGGGGGACCGCGGCGAGCGCCGCGGCGATGGCCGCAGGCCGCCCGCAGCCTGCAGCTGGCGCAGCTCGGCGACGACGCCGCCCATGCGCTGCGCGGCGGCGGCGTCGGGCGGCTCGGCCGCGTCGCGCGCGCGGCGCTCGGCGCCGTACATGCGCGCCATGGTCTCGCGCCACTTGTCGCGCATCCACTGCACGTCGCCGGCCAGCGCCTGCGCCGCGCGCCCGGCGGCATTGGCCGGCGCCGCTGGTTGCAGGCCGGACGCGTGCGTGTGCTTGGGTGACAGCAGGCTGACCCGGCAGTCGGCAGGAGACTGCTGACTGACCACATCCGGAATATGACAACCATGGAAAGTTGCCCGGTGCGATGCAGGCGGGGCACCTGGGGCACGCAAGTCAGCAGACGCACGCAGGGACGGCGCCCGCGGCGGCGCACACAAGGGCCAGCCCACCTCCAGCTCGCCCTCGCCGCCCGCATCGGAGGCGCCGCCCGGCGTGGCCGCGCCGGCCGGCGCCGCCGGCGCCGGCGCGTCCGGCCCGGCCACGTCCAGCTTAATGTCGATGAAAAAGTTCCGTGCGGCTGCGGGCGGGAAGAGCGCCGCGTCGGCGACGTCCAGCTGCTGCACCGCGATGCGCTCCACGCCGCCCGCCTCCACGAACGCGGTGTGGAAGGCATACGCGGCGGCCGGGCGCGTGTGCAGGCGCTCGCCCAGGCGGTAGGAGCCGAACCAGAGCGCGAGCGCAACGTCGCCGCGCACAATCGTGCCGATGTTGTACGGCACCAGCCCCTCCTGCGCCGCGCCCGCGCGCTCGGCGCCGACGCGGCTGTAAAGACACTGGTCAAGACAGCCGAGCCCCGGCGCAGTGTGGCCGACACTTGCGTTAGGCGGTCCGACCTGAGGCGGCAGGGGGGTGAGCGCATTGCCAGCACTGCCAGTCGCCGGCCGGCCTGCAAAGACCCGGGAGCGGTGGCATCCGGCGGCGGCTCCGCTACCTTTGCGCACACCGCGCATGGGCCCCACACCAGCGCAGGCCCCGCCCCCACGCGCCTGCCTAGCCCTGCACCTGGCACCGGGCGCTGTGGTCCGGTGATGCCCCTAACCCTAACACTATAGGGTTCCTCCCTGCCCCGCAGCAGGTGCCGCACCAGCGTCTCCGGGAAGCCCGCCCACACGCGCCGGCCGGCCTGGAACACGACCAGGAACGGGCGCTCGTCGTCCAGCCACGCCTCGCCGGCCGGCGTGGCGGCCGCCGTGTTCAGCAGCTCGAAGCCGTTGAACACGACCTGGCTGAGCACCACCGCCTGCTGCGACCGCGCCGCGCCCGCCGGCGCGTACAGCACGTCCGCGAAGTAGTCGCCGTAGCGCTGCTGCGCGGGGCCGACGTGCAGGCCGTGCGTCTGCGGCACGACCGCGCGCGCGGCCGCGCCGCGGTCGCCCGCGCCGCCCGGCCGCGCGACCGTGCCGTCGCTCAAGATCGCGCCTGCGGCCCCCGCGCGGGGCAGTTATCAAGGAGGCAGGTATAAAACCTGGTATCGGCAGTGGTGGCCGCGACGGAGCTGATTTATTCATTGAAAGGGGTGCAAGTGGGGTGCAAGCGAGCGCCGCCCTGGCACCCATGAGCTGCGGCAAGTTGCCGCAGCCGTGGCACGCTTTTGCTGAGCGCCCAATGCAGCGGCTCGCTCGCCAGCAGGGCCTCGAAAGCGCCCCGTGCGCGCGCGCGGGCCGCACCGCCGGCGAACGAGGACAGGCGGCGCTCCGAGCGCAGCGGCGGCAGCGACGCGAGCGCCGACGTGACTGTGCCGAAGTCCATGTTGAACGCCAGGTAGCACGCCGCCAGGAAGCGCACGAACTGCATGCCCAGGCCGGTGCAGCTGCGCGTGTGCAGCACCTGGCGCGCGCGCCGCGCCGCCGTCAGGCCGCCCGGCCCCGCGGCGGCGCCGGGCGCATAGCGCGCGAGCGACCTGGCCCGCGTTGGCGTGCGCCGGGCGCCCTTTGCCTTAAGCCCGTCCCAGCCAAAACCTAATTGGGGCAGGCCCTGCGGCGGGCGCGTCCACCGCGCGGCTACGGGGCTGCGGCCGCTGGACCGGGAGCGAGCGCCGGGGGGCGGGCCGCACCACCACGTGCTCGTCGTTGAGCGCGAGCCATGACGAGATGGACGAGCAGACGGTGAAGATGATGCCGAGCGGGCAGATGCCCAGGCCCGGCGGGCTCTCCCAGTCCTTGAACGGGATCTCGATCACGTTGTTGTCGAACAGCACGTACGCCTCCGCGCTCAGCCATGCGGGTCCCAGGTTGAGCACGAGCGCCGGGTTGGTGCTCTCATGCGCGCGCGCCGTGCAGGCAGCCGCAGCGCGCAGCACGGCCTTGTACCTGCGCAACGCAACGCAGCAGCATGTGGGCGGACGTCCCCCGGAATGCGGGATGCGGGGCCGCCAGGTGCATTGCGCTCGTGCTGGGACGGGCTGGAGCGCCGCAGGCGCACTTGTCTGAGAGCGCGGCCAGGTGGAACGCCTCCTTCCACGTCTCCTGGTCCTCCTCTGCGCGCCAGGACCAGCGTCAGACTCGCGGCGCCCGCGCACACAACAAAATCTAGCTCGCCGGGCGGCAGCGCGACAAGCGCGGGGGCCGCACGGCAGCCGCACCACTAAATTCAACAACATAAAACAAGCCTTGCCCACACGGAGCCTGCGCAATGCTGCAGGAGCGGGCCGCGTACCAAGCTAGTAACCCTTTCTGGGCGGGGACGCACCAAAGACGAAGGCCGAGATGCGGTCCGTCAGCTGCACCAGACTGTTCTCCGCCGAGGCCTCCCCAACGCGCGAGGCGGGGGCGGCCTTACGTCCAGCTGGGCTCCCGGAGCCAGCGCGCTCGCCCGCCGCCAGCGGGCTCTGCAGGAACTTCCACATCGCTGTGCTTCCAGGGCCATACAGGCCCCGCCTGCCCGTGCGCTGCCTTGCGCAGAGTAGTACTAGGCCAGGACCCTTGCCGGGTTGCCAGACCCTCTCGGGCACGGTACGAAATTTTATTCAAGAGAGAAACAGGACGACTGCACCGGCGCGGCCTCTGCACCCGGTCTGCTCTCCTAGCGTGTGTACGTTGCTGACACCAGCTGGACCGTTGTGCAACCACCAGCAGGGCAAGTCGGTGCACGCGTATGTCGTGTTCTGCGGCGCTGCTGGCGCACCTACGCCAGCAACGCGCAATGCAGGCCGCCGCAAAGCCCGCGGCGCCAGTGTTTGACAAACTCATATGCATTGGCAAGAACTACCTCGAACACGCAAAGGAGCTGGGCGATGCGGTGCCAGATAAGCCAGGTGCGCATGCCGCAAGGTCGTGTTTGGCGGGCTGGCACGTGCACGCCCGCGGCACGTGCTTGTTTTGTGCTCTGTAGTGCTTGTGCCCCGCTATCGCTTAAAGGCGTGCCTGGTGTTGGAGGCGCCCACGGCTGCCTGTGTTGCAGAGGCTCAAGTATAAGGCAGTGAGCAGGGCGTGAAGGTAGGCGTGCAGCGAACTTAGCACCGTGCGAACGTGTCGGCCGCATGGCGCGGCAGTGCTCTTCCTCAAGCCGCCCAGCGCGGCGGTGATCGTGGGCGAGCGTGGCGGCCGCGGCGCCGTGCGGCTGCCGCGCGGCCGCGGCAGCGTGCACTACGAGTGCGAGATCTGCCTGCGCCTGGGGCAGCGGACGGAGGTGACCGCCGTGACGCTTGGCCTGGACATGACGCTCCGCGACGTGCAGGCGCAGCTGAAGAAGGCCGGGCACGCGTGGGAGCTGGGCAAGGCGCGCCCCGCGCAGGCCCCGCGACCCTAGCCTGGACCCTAGCCTGGACCCTAGCATGGAACATCCTGCCTGCTGAGCGCGCCTGCACGCACGGCGCAGCCGCCTGCGCCCGGCGCCCGACAGGCCGCCAGGCCGCTCGGTGCGGCGCTCTCAGACGAGCCGCTGCGGACGCGTGGTTTGCTGCATACACGGGTGTCACACGTGCCTGCTGTGGCGGCCATGCACCGCGCCCAGTGCGGTGAGCGCGGGGCGCGCAGGTCTTCCCGGACGCGGCCGTCCTGGGGCCGTGGCTGCCGCAGGACGGCTTCGACTGGATGGCCGAGGAGTTCACGTTCGAGCTGGACGGCCGCGTCGTGCAGCGCGGCCGGGCCACGCAGCAGATGACGGCGCCCGAGCCCGCGCTCGAGTACATCCGCAGCGTCTTCCCTGTGGTGCCTGGCGACGTGGTCATGACGGGTGCGGGCACTGTGAGAAGAATGTGAGGAGACTGCAAGTATTGCGTGCGCAGTAGGGCCCGCAGGCACCCATGCACACGCGCCGACGAGTCCTGCATATGTTATGTTGCCATGCCCGCATCATGTCGCCATACCCGCATCATGTTGCCATGCCCGCGTCGAGTTGCCATGCCCGCATCGTGTTGCCATGCGCGCTGAGGCCAGCCGGCTGCATTGTATGCTTGAGCCTTTTCACGCATCAGCGTGGCTGCGCGTGGCCCGTGGCGTCTGCTCACGTTTACTTGGCACGCAGGCACGCCGGCGGGCGTGGGGCCGGTGCAGCCGGGGCAGCAGGGCGTGCTGCGCTGGGGCAGCCACCTGCACTACACCGTCGACTTTGTATAGCCGGCATGCCTGCGCAAGAGCCTGGTTGGGACATCCTGCTCGCATGCCGTGGCCTGGCACCAGTCTGCGGCATGGGTGTGCCGTCAGCATTAGCCCTGCTGCGTGATCAGAGTGGTACCTGGTCGCGAGCGCCTTCCCGAGTGTCTGCTTGGCGACGAAGGTGGGCTGTCAGCAGGAGTGCTGCGGTCTGTGGCGCACTGCTGGGGGTTGGGCATGCGTGTGGTGCGAACCTCGCGCTCAGGAACACACAATCATCGCGTGTAACAGCTGCAATCCGTTTTCGATGTATTGGTACATTGAAAACCTGGGTTTACAATGTATAGCACCATGCCTGGCTTTCAGTGCAGGCTGCTGTACCCCAGTTGTCTGCGTCACATAGCACTCCTACTTTATCAGCACTCTCGCTTCTCTCACAAAATCGTCCAAAGTCTATCAAGGACTTTCAGACGGCCCAGTGGCACATGCCTCAGCACACACCGCGGTCAAACACGTGATATACATACTCGCGGACCGTACATCGTCCATACAGGGCCAAGTGCCGCCAAGCGATGACTCACACACCCATCATCAAAGGAACCTTGTCGCCTGGTCTGCGTCGGACATCCGCAGAGTGTCCGACTTGCCAAAGAGGGCGTACCGGTTGCTGGCGACCTGCGCAGCCCCGCGCCCTGGCTCAGCGCCGCGCCCCCTGTGCTTCGCAACTTGCGTGCGGAGGGAGGCTGTCAGGGGCCGGCGCGGGAGCGCGGGCCCGGCGCCCACCTGGTCGTACACGCCGTCGCGGAGGAAGCGCGGCAGCGGCAGCGCCAGGCTGCTCAGCACGTAGTACGGGATGTTGAGCATGCGCCCGATCCTGGCGTGCGCGCAGCGGCTCAGTCGTGGTCCCGCAGCGACGCGACGGCAGCCACCCGGCGGCGGCGCGCGGGCCGCACCTCAGGATCGCGTCGCTCTTTATCCACGAGCCGTCCTCCGCGACCTGTGGGCGCCGCTCGCGGCCTGGTCAGGCGTGAGCACGGCATTTGCGTGGCTGAGCGCGGGGCCCCGGGCGCGCACCAGCACGATGGAGGACAGGTCGTCCGGCGCGCGGCCGACGCGCTGCAGCAGCTCCCTGCCCGCCTCGCTCTGCAGCGCGGCCAGCCGCAGCTCGCCCTGCACGCCGCGCGCGTCACCTGCGTCTACGGGCGTGCCTACAAGGCGCCGTTCTAAGGACCACAATAGAAGCAAGCCAAGATGTACATATGTTGCACGCTCGGTCGGCGCGCCTTCTTGTCATACTTGAGCATGGTGTTGACGCCGCCGTTGCATACTGCGCGAGCGCACACGGCACGTGTCAGTCTCGAGTATATATATTCGGTGAACTATAACACTGCTGGGCAGGAGGGGGCGCACAGTTGCACACGCCGTCGAAGAGCACCACCGGGCGCTTGTCCGTCTCAAAGTAGCGCTGGCCCGGGGCGCTCACGGAGCTGGCCGCTGCCATCGCTCGCACATGCAGGCGTGCAGCGCGGCACGCCGGCACCACAGGCCGCGTGCGCAGAGCTTGCATGCGTGGTGTGCCTGAAGGGGTGCGGCTCCGTTTTCCTCACAGCCCTGGGCGAGCGAGCGGTTGCCGGGGGTGTGTTTGCCTGATGCTGTGCGCGATTACAGCGCGTCGCAACGTTCTGTCCAAAGCGCTGCACAGACCTTGGGAGTCCGCCAGCAAATGCTAGCACAGTGCTGGCACCAGGATCCAAATACTTGGATCCCGTACACATTAGTGCCATATGTGGCTACCCGCTGAATAGACAGGGGTGTACACTGTACTCTGCACTTGCTCTGCACTTGAAAGGTGCTGCCAACCGAGAGAGGAGTGTGCGCGTGGCCAGGTCACCTCTGTGCAGCCAGCCCGCCAGCGTGTTTGCGGGCAACACGTCCGCCCTACGTGCATGATGGTGCTTGTGCTGGCGATCCACTCTGTGAGCACAGTGACAGCCAAGGTGCCCTTCTCGATGGTCGCGCTGGTGGACCACATCCGCCGCAAGGACCTGCCGCCGGAGCTGAAGTGCCGCCAGGTCAGGCAGCGCTTGCAGCTTGCACCCCAGTGCCGAGCACAAGCGCGAGCGCCTGCCTTGCTCTGCGTCCTGCTCTGTGTTTGCGTTGTGTGTGGCCAATGCCGGTCTCAGGCTGAAGCGCAGCCAGGCGACGCTTCTCAAAGCAGGTGATGCGTTGCAGGTATTCCCGACTTCGGGCGGGCGCAGCTCGAGCCTGTGGGACGTGGCCAGCATCCCGCACCTGGTGGAGTGGCTTGACGAGCACATGGACGAGTCCACGACGAACGAGGTGTTTGAGGTGCGTCTCCGCGCGTGCAGCAGTGCTGTGGTGCAGGCGCCACGCGCATCTGCAAACCTGGGTGTCGCGCGCTGCAGGTGCAGGAGGCTTTTGCCTATGGGATCAGCGCCGAGCTGACGCGCCTGCGGACAGCAGAGAAGGTGTGAAGCATGCGAAGCAGGCCGCGGTGTCCCGCTCTTGCATCAGCTGATGCAGTGGCACATTGTGCCAAGAATGGCACCGTGTGCAGTGCATACCAGACCAGTGCTCGAAGGGCCTGCCGCAGGTGTCCGCAAACACGCGCGCGACTGCGGCGGCCGTTCAGGAGCGCACGAAGAGCGCAGCGGCTGTTGCAAGCGCACAGGTATGCCCCGTTTCCCTCAGTGCCGGACACTGAGGCGGTGACAGAGCTCTTGCATGCGCCCCAAGCATCAAGTTGACTCAGGGCATAGTTCCTGTGCGCCGCGTCACCCTAAGCCCTCCTGTCGGTGACAAGCGTAAGCGTGCGAACGTGCCCGCCGAGACCGAGCTGGACGCCTTGCATGCATGTCTGACGGAGCGTCTGTGGTAACATATATCCTGCGTGTGTCAGAGCGGCCCCGGTGGGGTCGGATTTGACGGCGGGGGCAGGTGTGAGCGCGCGCGCGCGCGCGCAGATGAGCGAGCTGGACGCCAAGTACCGCGTCAGCGAGCAGGCGTCTGCCGCAATGCGGGTGCGCCGGCCCGCCTCGGCGCTGGGGCTGATGTGCGACCGGGACTTGTTGGCACGCTAGAGTCCGCTGGCCTCCACTGCATGCCGGAGGCGGCCGCCGCCCCGCCTGCATGACCACAGGCGTCTACCTAAGGTGGCGCCACCAGCGGTCCTCCATCACTGTGTGCTTAGAGGGCGCAGGTCCACACGGGCTCTTCCCTGCCAGGCTGATTTAGGGTCTAGGGTAATCTATAGGGTCTACGGTAAGCTTACAGGGATGCGCCGGGTGCCTGCACAGCGTGTTGCAGGGCCTCGCTGGTGCGGTGGACGCCGGGCCAGCGCGCCACCTGCCGCGCGAGTGGCGGCATGCAGGGTTAGGGCGTCGAGTGGGGATTTTTGCAGGGATGCATCAGGTGCCGGACCAGCGCGCCGCCTGCCGCGCAGGTGGCGGGCCAGGCGGCCTCGCGCACGGCAACCGCGCTGGGCAACAGCGCGCGCCTGATCTCCTCCAGGGCGCTGGGCAACGAGCAGGTGGGCGCCCACGCGCAACAGTAAGCAGGCGTACCCCCGGGCATGGGCTGCCAGGGTAGAGCGCGTCACTGGCGTGCCTGCGCACTTGCGCGCAGGGCCGCTGTGGGCGTCGCTATGCATCTGCCTGTGAGGTTGGGTCGAGTGTGATGGTGGCGGCTTCCAGCATACGGGGCCCGCCAGTGGGCGCTGGCGCCCAAGCTGGCACCCACTCCAAGCCTGCGGTCACAGCTTTGCCAGGGTGCGCGCCCCGCGCAGGTGTCCGCCGCGGCCACCTCGCTGAACAAGCTCTGGTGGCGCGGCAAGCCGACCGGCGCCACGAGCGAGGACGGCGGCGTGGCAGCGGCGTACGCCCCGGGCCCCAGCGCCACCGCGCCCTCGCCCAGCGCAGCCGGCGCCAGGCGCAGCGAGGCGCCGCTGCCTGTGTGAGTCGCCCTTCTGCTAGTGGCAGCTCTTTATGCGCCCGCTTGTCCCAGTGCCCGAGGCCGCCCGCTCTACGCTCAGTCGGGCAAGTGAGCGCCACGAGTATGCCGCTCCATGCATACCGACGCACAAAGCTGCAGGCTGCGCTTGTGGCAGCTGTTGCCGCTTTATAAGCGAACGCCATTAGCTCTCCTGTTGCGGCTACAGAGCTGCCGGCTGCTGAGGCAGGAGACGCAGCTACTCGCACGCATCAGCTTGTCCGCAAATGCTGCAGGCTGTCCCATGCAGCGGCGCCCCCGCAGCCGGCAGCCAAGGCGCCGGTGGGCTCCCTGCCGGCGCCGGCGCCCGTGCCCGCGCCCGTGCCCGCGCCTGCGGCGCCGCTTGCAGCGCCGACGCCGCCAGCGCCGATGCCCGCCGCAGAAAAGATTTTCACCCTGGGTGCGCCGCTGATGTGAGCATGGCACAGAGATGGTCATGCATGGCACACAGATAATCACGCATGTTATTGTTATCATTACTCTCAAGGTATTGGCCTGCCCTGTGCATGCCGCGGATAGAGCAGCGCGAGTGCAATGCATGCTGATGCCCCACGTCTGCTTGGCCTGCCGCAGGCGACGAGGACGAGCACGCCAAGTGAGCGCCTCGTGCGGCGCGGGAGCGTTGTGTACCATACCTGCTTGGACGCAGAGGCAGCCTGTGTCTCTGCTGCACTGTACGAGCTGGCTTGCCAACGGCAGCCTTTGTTACTGTCCGTGTCTGAGAGCAGCAACGCCTAGTCTGAAGGCCTTTTGCCTGGTATAACGTCAGAGGTGGTGAAGGTGCTCACATAATTCTGCCTTCAACCTCATGGCAATTCTAACGCACCATGGACGGACTCAACAGATAATTCAGACAATCTGAGCTTACCCAGCTTGTCCGATGTAGCAGCACCAGTGCTGACAGCACCACGGGTGCCTCCGGACATTCATATGACGCCTCTACAAGCTCAGCAGGCCGAGGCATCATCTCACATCTGAGCACAGGCATGACGTGCTTCTATAGGCTGAGAGCTGGTGCCTCAACATCGGGGTCGGCATTGGTGTGTGTGTGGGTGTGTGTGTGTGTGCTTTTCCTCGTGCAATCGAGAGGCAAGCATAGATGAGCTGTGCACTGTATGAAAGTCACCGACTCCTCATTACAAGTGCTCTTCACATGCCTGATGTGTTCTACGACCGCAAATTTGCGTACACACCAAAGGATGACAACAAGAGCGCTATTACGCCATCACAGCCCGGAACTGCCGGTTGTCCATGGTGGCGCTGGGCGGCGCGGAGATCAGGCCATCGATCACGCCCAGCTCCGCCGCGCGCTGCGGGCTCATGAAGTTGTCGCGGTCGCACTCCTCCTCCACGCGCTCGCGCTCCAGGCCCGTGTAGCGCATGTAGAACTGGTGCATGACCTGCGCGCGGCGGCCGCGCCGCGCGGCGCTCGGCGCATGGGGCTTGTACTGGAAAACCAGTCGGAGAGCGAGTAACGGCCTCAGTGCGGTCCTCCGCGCGCACTCCTCTGCGCGCACTCGCGCTTCAGCTGCATGGTGCCGCATGTGCACCTGGTGCATAACCTATGAGACCATGGGAGAAGGGAGTGGCCTAGGGAGCTGAATGTCAAGGCACCAGGCGGCTGGCAGCTCACACTGCGCGCTGCATGCCGCGCAGCGACCCCCATAGAGCGCTCGCACATGCCTGCAGCAGCAGGCGCCGCCTCCTGCCAGCGCCCGCGCGCCTGGCCTCGCCGCCCGCGGTTGCGGCCCACCCCTACACAACCCTGCGCTGCGCGCAGCGGCCGGCGCACCTTCATCGTGCGGTTTAGCTCGGCCGCCTGGATATTAACCTCATCCGCTGAGCCCATGGCGCCGCCTGCCGCCGCGCCTGGTCAGGCCCGTGCGGTGTGCCAGCACAGCGCCCGTGCAGAGTCCCGCTGCAGCGCCGCGCCGCACGCAGAACGACACAGGCGCGCCGCTGCCCGAACCGGGGTGGCGGGCGAGCGCCGCAGGGGCCGCACCCGCCGGCTGGTGCATCATGATGCGCGCGTTGGGCATGCTGAAGCGCTTGCCCTTCTTGCCGGCCGCCTGCAGCGCGGTCCCGCCCTCTCAGGACCAAGCGTCTTGCACGGGCCGCGCATGGCCGTGCCGCCCCGCACGGAATCTATTGCATGCGCTGTGCCGGCAGGCGGCGGCAGGGGAGCGCACCAGCAGCAGCGTGGCGGTGCTGGCGCACAGCCCGATGGCTATGGTGCTCACATCGGGCTGCACGGCTTCGATGGTGTCCAGGATGGCGTTGATAGAGTACGCTTGCCCGCCTGCCGGCGCAGACAACAAGCTCCAGTGTGCCCTGACGCCAGGCACCCGGCAGGCGCAGGTGCTGGGTCCGGACCGCAGCGCGGCGGCTTCGCGCGGCGCGCCGTGGACGCAGCGCACCTTGCGAGTTGATGTACAGTTTTATATCTGCCGTGTCGTCCAAGCTCTCCAAGGCCAGCATGCTCGCCACCACCTTCGTGGCTACCTGCGCGCGCACGGGCTGGCAGGCGCCCCTTTGCGGCAAACACGCCCGGTCCTCCAGCCACGTACAGGCACCTGGAGGCGTGCACGGCTGCGCACCTCGTCATTGATGCGGCTCCCGATGTATATGATGCGGTTCCGCAGCAGGTAGCCCATCAGGTCGGACCCCTCCATCTCGCCCTGACGCGAGCACCGAAGGCCTGTGAGCGCCGCCGTGAGACCCGCGGCAAGCACTTGCGTGCTGTGCACCACACTTTGTAGCAAGCAAAGCCAGCGCATATGATGGAAAGGAGGGTGGGTACAAGCACCTCCTCATTCACTCCTGTGACAATGAAGGGCGCGACCAGTGGGTCCCGCCGCCGGGCGCCAAGGCGAGGTAACCTGCAGGCGCTTCACTAAACTTACTGCCTGCCGCAATAAGCTCGCACTGCACGCACCATCCCCAGCCTGCCGCGCACCTCTGAGCGTGTTTCCTTATCCTGCAGCCGTGCGCGGGCCGCTGCGGCCGCGCGGTGTGCACGCATGTGCAAGTCGGGGGCGGCTGCCGCCATGGCACCGGCTGCGCTCTGCAGGCGGATGTTGACGCAGCATCTGGTGCCACCAGGCTTGTGGGTGCAAACATGGTAGCACTGCCTATCTGCTGACGCTCTGTCTCATCAGCCAGTTGCTGAAGTCTCCCAACTCTGTAGGATTGCATAATCTCTGCATCTCTGCTGCATGGCCTACTTACAGTGGGCTCCTTTGGCTTGCTCCTGCCCGGCTTCCTTGTGTGCACTCTTACACAGCGCGCCTGCTCCTTTGTTCCCCTGTTTGGCGTTTGTTATCACATATGTTTTACGCATTCTATGGCATGTGTTGCTCAGCTGCGGGACGCTCAAGTCTGCACAGCTTCTTGAAATAATGCTGATGCTCAATCAGACGCTCGCATGCGTTACATGCACCTGTATGGCACAGTCCGCTCTGCCACCCGCTTGCACACGTCGCAACACCCAGTGCATCTGGGCCAGCAGGCGTTGCCAGAGAGACAAGACGGCAACCCTTCTCCAACGCCTCACTTTGACCGCTCCTTCTCCTTCACCTGCACACCAGGCCACTCGTGATGCGTGCACAGAGCGGTAGACAGCGCTATTAGCACGTGACGTGGCGGGGGCGCGCGTTACCTTGATGACCAAGTGAGAAATTGGCTTCAGAATCCGGTTCCCCCTGCACGCACAACCAACGTATGTCAAGCTGAGCCCAGCGGAGTCGCCGCCATGAAAGACTCACACATCGTGGGGCAGCTGCAACACGCTGAGCAGGCCGTGCCTGCCCTTTGCCCGCGTCTTCATGCGCTTCAGGTTGCCAGCGCCGTTCGCGTAGCACTCGCTCACGTACAGCTTAACCTTGCTCATGCCCTGGTTCTCCTTTGCGTTGGACGCGGCCTGCGCCGCAGCCCAGGCCGCTCAAGGGCATAGCAGGAAGGCTGCACGGAATGCAGTGGCGGAGCTGCACGTGAGGCCACGCTTCGGGGCTGCTCGCAAAGCGCAGCAAAGTTGCTGTAGGACTTTGCGCAGCACAGTTACTGTTGGAAAATCTCAGTAGGACTTTGCGCAGCAAAGTTGCTGTCGAGAGTCAGCACGTGCGAGCACAGCCCGGACAAACGGGCACAGAGGCGCACTGTACCGGCTTCGCACTGATGTGCAAAGCACAGCTTACGAGGCAGGCTGGCGGCTGCTTGAGGCGACGCGCGGCAGCGCAGGCAGCGCACCGATATCAGCGTCTTGAGAATTGGCTCGCACGCGCGGTACGGCATGTACTCCAGCATCATGAGCGCATCTTCATACGTCCGGCCGCGGATGACGTCCAGCACCCGGCGCAGCTGCGACAGCCCCGCGTCCCTTGATAAGCCGCTTGCACGTGCAGCTCTGCAAGCTTTGGGGCCGAGTGAAGCCTCTGAACACTGCCATGTTCGACTCTCGAGAGACGACGCACGGCGCACACCTTGTGCACTGAGCCGCGCTGGAAATTCAGGCGCGCCGCGGCCTCCGGGCTCTCCGCGTCCAGGCTCTCGGCCTCCTCCACAGCAGCCGCCCTCGCCGAGGGCACAGCCGCAGCGCTCACCCGCTGCACGAGCGCCCGCGCCTGCACCGCACCCACCAGAGCTTGCAGCCGAGCTTGTGCAAGTAACACAGTGTGCACGCAGTATTGGTCCACATACAGCAACTGGCAGCCAGTGCTGCAGCGCAGTGCGCGCATGACCACGCACGCCCTGCGACGGAGGACAGCCGCGTCCCAGGCCTACTTGCAAACCCACCTGCGGCCTGCCGCGCGCGGCAGCCAGCCCCAGCGGCGCTGGCCTGCTCGGGAGCAGCTGCGCCGCCGGCTGGTGCAAGGAGCAGCGCGCAAACAGCGCGCAAGGCGGCGCAGCGGCGGCCACTGGTGCCACCATTGCCCGGCCTCTGTTGGGCCCTGGGAGCGGTCGAGGTAGCGGTATGCTCCCGCTGGCCACCCAGCCACCCTCCAGCTCGCAGGGGGTGGCTCAGGCAACCTGACCCCTGCCCGCTTACACCCTGATTGCAGACGGCCGAAGGAGACTGCCTGTTCAAAGCGCAGGCCCAAGCTGATACACAGGGGATCAGTGCTTGGCAGAGATGGATTCGCGTAAGATCTATGTTGGTGGGTGCCTGTTTGCGCCGCGGTGTCGACCATTGTCACACCTTTGTGCGTCATGTGTGCGACTGACCCGCTTTGCGGCGCAGGGAACCTGCCGCCAGGGATCAGCGAGCGCGACTTGGAGGTGCCGGGCCTCCGTGCGGCCTCCTGTTGTGCCCGTGCGCCTGCCTCGTCGGAAAGCAGCTGAGGCTCAGCGAGGAAGGGGGCTGCGCGCAGGATGAGTTCATAAGGTTTGGTACGATCAGAAGTGTGTGGGTGGCGCGCAAGCCGCCGGGCTTCGGTGAGCGTCC
>JAABUP010005347.1_pt1 | contig 19619 bp, 28 predicted proteins | sample 5559201 | NCBI WGS metagenome assembly JAABUP01 (sample SAMN10711887, study PRJNA513373) | rock metagenome | isolation source: Antarctica rocks | place: Antarctica
AAGATCATATGCAGGTTTTCAAGTTCGTTCTAGACTGTCTTGATGTTTTCCACATTTGACCTTCGTCTTCTTCTATATGTGATCAGACTTGCTGGCTGGCTAAAGCATTGTAATCTCTCTCTCTCTTTCTTTCTTACACAAACCCTGGCACAAACCACAAATTGTTATGGGTATCGCGTTGCATGCATCCTTCTGTCAGGTAGAGATACACAAAGCCTGTGCATTTCTAGTGTATGACGTAGTGTTCACACCAGTCAACATGACATGGCCTGCTCACTGCATTCCAGCCCCTGTGGGAACGCAGATTTTGCTTTGTTTTGAAGATCCTGTAAGTGTTGCATCAAATCAGCAGAGCCTGCTTGCTGCGCCCAGCTGCTTGCTAGACATTGAACCTGCAGCCAGCACCATCTACATGATCAGTGACCAGTGGGCCCACAGCACACTTCCAGCACATGCCAGGGCAGCCCCTTGCCAAAAAGCAAGACAGTTTCTCCAGGATTTCATGTGAAACCAATGACACATCCTTGAGCCGGCTCTGCATGCATTGCTTGCACTTGTAGCCGGCTCAAGCACTGCTCAGCTATGACCATACCGTCAACCTCAGCTACTCCAGATGCTTTTGCACAAACAACAATGTTGGCGGCTCCACACAGACAACACAATGAAAACTTGAAAAACGCATGTCGATGCGCTCTGCAGCCAATAGAACACTGCTTCATTGCACATTGTAGCTGGCTTTGACTCATTTGACCATCATCCAGGCATTGCACCAGCCTCTGCCGATCAGGGCATTTCTGCAGAATGTGTTCCCAGGGCCAACAAGTCAGGTAACATGAAGTGCACATCGCCCACCTTCTAACACATAGACCCAGTACAAAACACGAGCATGTTTCTACCCCAGCTGCAGCGTGCTATTGACTATGTAGGCTGAGACAACCACATGCAACATCACTTGTGGAGCAGAGCTACATCCCAAGCAGTTGCCAGTTCATCTGGTGACGCTCTACTTGCCTTGTGGCCAAGAGAGTAGAGATCAGCAAGCTTCTGCCTTGCAGGATCAGCAGAATGGATGCGCTGGCTCTGCTGCTCAGCTGCATCCAATCTTGCCACCACCCTCTTTGCTTCTTTGGCTACCTGCAGAGACAAAAGCTCATGACGCTCACGGCTGTTACTCACAGCTGATGCTCATGATGCTCACAGCTGTTTTTCACAGCTGATGCTTGTTAGGTCTATGCTCATGAAGCACACAGCACGCAGCCATGCTGCAATGTACTGATCTGCTTCATCGTGGCATTTTGCTTACACCAGGAACTGCTGGCAAGCGACAGACTGGCTACTGACTGGCGACAGACTGTGAACTGCATACAGGCATTGCTGCGTAGTACATAGTAGGAATTATCACATGGCTTCAAACATCAAAACACTATAATTGTGCATGTATGCATGATGACAGACAGGCCGAACAAATGACAAATATGCAGCAATTCAAACTCTTCCTGCACATGGTACCAGAAGCAATACCAGAACACGTCGTGCAGTTCGGAAGGCCATGTCCATGCAAGCATGCGTACTAGAAGAGAGGCACATCCGGCATTGACCTGCTCAGGAATGCCAACTGAATTGGCCAGGATAAGGCCGTAGTGAACAGCCTGCTGCTGGCCAGGTTGCAGCTTCCAGGTGTAGTCTAGGCGCTCTGAATGGGCAGAAGCATTCACTCCAAAATGCCACAGCTTGCAGTTGGGGTACACAGCCGCCAGCTCTGACAAGCGGCTGAAATGTGTTGCAAACAATGTGCATGCACCTGCAGGACTCAAAAAGTTCACTCACTTACTCGCCCATCCATCCTATCATGTGAAACATGTCTTCCCTGGAGGTCAGGTACATTCAATCCTGAGCAGCTCCCTGTATGAGGTCCTGTTTTGGCTGAAGAGCTTGTGCATCTAAAAACCTTGCAGCTCGTTGGTATTACTGTCACATCCCAAGACAGGTAACGTGATCACGACACATGTGCTGCTCTAAGTACATGACTTGAGCTGACTTGCATATAATAGAGTACCACGCCAGATTTGGCTATAGAACAGGTCTTGATACAGACATGAAAGAACCTAGACGTGCTTGCTCTTGACAGAAATGGCTGTAGAATAGGTCCTGATACAGGCATGAAGGAACCCAGATGTGCTTGCTCTTGATGAGGCAGGATCAGCAGGTGGCTCACCAAGGCCAATGAGGTGCTCTGACACGGCCCATGCTATGCCAATGCCGTCAGCAGTAGAGGTAGCGCGACCTAGCTCATCCACAATCACCAGACTCCTGACATGCACTCATTTGTTCATGCATTTGTTTCATTGGCTAGATATGCGTCTTCCCCTGGGGTGAGATGCATACAGTCCTGCATAGCTCAGGCATGGTGTATGAAGGCCTGCTTTGGCAAGACTACAACAATGTGTGGTGATGACTCCTGAAACACCCTGTCTGGATTGCGATATCATCTGTTCAAATGAACAGGTAAAAGCATTGACTGAGGAAGTGATCAATGATTAGGCAGACCAAGCTTGTTTGCTGCCTTACAGCAGCACAAGATAGCCAACAATGTGTCAATGCCATCAATGAGTGGTTTGCATAGGCACATGCAACAGTCTTGCATACAACCTTTTATAAGGCTGTGAGTGCATGCAGCATGCTTTGAGCAGAACCCAATGAGGGGCATGAAGTTGAGCTGTATAGAATACAGCTCAGAGTGGTCTCAATGCTGACGCACCTTTCTGTGGCATGGTTCACGATATGGGCAGTCTCTTGCATTTCTACCATGAAGCTGCTGGAGTTGCTCTCAATGCTGTCTGAAGTGCCGATGCGGGTGAAGAGCTTGTCCACCAGTCTGACAGATGCAAACTTGGCTGGCACAAAGCTGCCAATCTGTGCCATGATGACAATTAGGGCCACCTGCATGGTAACAAGAATGAAAACAAAAAATATTTCAAACGTATACTTAGCCAGCAGGCATCAGGTATGTGCGACGCAAGTCGTGTCCCTCCAGACAGGCCTGCATGGTACCACTGCTTGAAGCCGGCAGCCAACTTTGCATTTCTGTATTTCAGCACAATGTGAGGTGTGCGTTTCTGTCTGTCAGTATAATGTTAGGGGTAGGAAGGTGAGCCAGGTTGGGATGGGCTGGGCCAAGCTTGGGGAAGGGGGTGGGGAGGGGGTGGGGGCGGGGGTATGATGAGGTTGAGAGGGGTCAGATGGCTGGGGCATGCCACGGCTGACTGGGTAGGGCCCAGAAAATGGAGTCCAAGGCCCAGAAAAACGGATGACAATGCTCTGGGTCAGATCAGGGCTGCAGGTGAGGTTATTGAGGTACCTCAAAGTCGTTGATGTAGGCGCTCCAGACCAGATCCGATGACGTCAGACCAGTCTGGAGACCACAGCTTGGCAGGTCACGTCAAAATTCTTGCAATCAAAGCAGTAGCAGCTGTGTACATTGCAAATGTATCACCTGACTCATGCTTGTGACTAAGCAGTCACTACCATGTTCACGCATCAAGCAGATGACCAGTGTGAAACCTGTCTGAGGTAAGTGGATTTGCCAGCCATGTTAGGCCCAGTGATGATGTGGAAGCTGGAGGCCTCTGCCATGTAGGTGTCATTGGACTGGAAAGACATGTCATCTCTGGTCTCAATGATGGGGTGCCGTCCTTCCACTATAGCTATGGGACCTGCAAAATTTAGGCTTCTCAGAGTTCAAGACTGCTGCTGCTGCTGCATTGGGGTCTAAGTGTGATGGTCATTGTGACAATCTAGAATGCGATGCCACGAGGTGCACATTGGTGGTTTCATTCTGCATTGGCCTGCGTTACGGTAGTAAAGGTGAAACACAAGTGTGCAAGTATTTGCATTGCCTCAGGCAAGAGCTGCAGCTGGGAATAGACTCTGCCAGCGAGCAGCTGCAGACTCAAGTATCTACCATGTCTGTCACTGATACTACAACAAGGTGTACAGCTGCTGGCATGGAAAGCCCATCAACAAAACGATACATCAATGTTTCTCAAGGAGGTTCAAAATTGGCAACTCGTGCAACTTTGAGAGGCAGCCCTAGAGCAGGCCTTATAGCTGGTTTCATCTGTGATGTGGTCTGACCTGTCTGAGTACACTGAGGAATGACGTATGGTTCACTGCTCCTGCTGACAACTGTTGCCAAGGAACACAGCATGTCCAGCAGGGCAATGTTATCTATCAGCTTGTGAAGGTGGCTGATACATTGAGCGATGACTGCCACTGTTGCATCCAACACCTGCAAGGATCACAAGCCTGCCTTGGGTAACGGTCACAGTAACAGTAATCAAGTAACAGTAACAGTAATCACAGTGACAGTAATAGTACAAATTGACCGTACAGCAACAGCGACAGTAACGATAACACAAAACGTCATAGTAGCAACAGCAATTACAGTAACAGAAAGAGCAGAAGGAACAGTGGCAGCAAGCAGAAGTGCGCACAGCGTTTAGCTTCCAAGTCAGCTTCCAAGTCAGCTTCCCATGAGGCACACATGGCTGCTGTCTAGCAGGCATGCGTAGTCATGACACTTTCTGTTGTGTGTTTGCATCCGTACTGAGACAACTGCACACAGGTGCATGGAGTTTGTGTAGATGCATGCTGCTGTTATTCAGACCTTGGACCGGTATACTGTCAACTTCATATGACATTTGCTGACAACACAGAGTCAAGTCCAGTGTTTCGAGAGTGACATACTGCAGCCATACTGCAGCCATATACAAGAGCTGATGCCTCCTCGCATGATAGGGCCATAGCCTCGGCTGGAATGTACACTTATGCCTGCAACCATCAGGGTATGCCATCTACACTAGGCCAATTACGGCTAAATTAGTTAGTATTGCAGCCATACCTGCTCTGTGAGCACCATGCAGTCGTTGTTTGCATCCTTCAGGCGAGAGTTTAACGCATTCAATTCGTGACTTGTGCAGTCCACGTTGTGCCTGTTCTTAGCGTCCAGCTGTATGAAGGTCCTAGGCAGAGCAGGGTTTGCCTCCCCAGCTTTGTTTATCGCCCCTGGCTGAGGGCACACCATGTAAAAGCCCCTGCTGGCAGCATAGGACACCTACAGTAACACTGCATTACTGCGGCCTTCCTGACGGGACATGTCTGTCCAGTATAGGGCTTGAGCCAAGGAACTGCCAGGAGCTGCAGTCAGATGTTACCAGATGCTGTGCCTTTGCAGCATCGTGCACAGCCATAAAGCAGTGACTGTTGGACTGCAGACAAAGGTTCACACAGGTCAAAGATGACAAACGCAGGGCCTGACGGCCTTTTGTGATCTGCCATGTCAGACAGCACCTTACGCATGCCCTTGATGAAGCATGCTGGCAGGTAGGTTGTGTGTGTCTAGTCCTGGGTCAAAGTCACACCTTGAGGGCATCCAACCCATACTCTGATTTGTACTTGTCCACCAGCTCATGCACTTGCTCAGTGACACGGCAGAAAGTGGATCTGGCTAGGTCCAGGATGCCGTCAACCCCACTTCTGACTGCAAAGCACTGCTGTGTCCTGTTGATGAAGCTTGTCTTGGATGACTTGACATCCTGCAAGAGAGAGAGACACATTGTGGTCAGTTCACAGGCGGGTGCCTGATGGGCCACGCAGCCCACCAGAAAAGAACCAGAAAAGAAGAGAAAAGAAAAGACTACACCTTTTGGCCTTAATTCAATGAGAAGCTAAGTATTGTACAGATCTGCCCAGATACAGCCCACCACAGAATGCTATACTTGCATGCATTCGATGGAGACATGTCACATGCAGCATTGTCTTGGCACATAAGTCTGTGATGCAGCGCAGCAGCTGCTGAGCTTCTGACACCTTGTGCTGCATGACCAGAAAGGCAGCAGAGATAGGAAGCTGATACACTTGTCATTGCCTCAACATGCTGCCATGCAACGGCTTGACAAACTGACAACTTTCATGAGCAGCTGACTGCAAAGCTGGTAAGAAGCGAGAGCCTCCATTTTGTGCCAATACCAGACACTGGCAATGCTGACCTATTTCTTGACATGTCTTACTGCACAAAGATACTGGACATCTGTGGGACAGTGAGCTCAGTTATACATGCTTCTGCAACGAACGCCCACCATCTTCATCAGAGCCATGCCAGAGAGAAGTGACCAGCATGCATCAGTTGAGTCTCACAGACAACGCACCTCATCAAGTACTTTGGTAGCTGTCTCCAGAAGGTTCTGGAACAGCTCATGGGTGCAGTTGGCCCCAATGGCTTGCAGCAGCTCACTTTCAGCACCTTCCAGTGGATGACCTAGGCCAGGTAACAGCTCTAGGGTTTCCTTTAGGAGGATCAGGCTGCCGACTAGGCTTGAGATGCGTCGGGCTGCATCGCTGTTGGGTTTGGTGTTTGCATTCCTCATCGCCAGGGTGCCACAGATTCTGCATGCATGCACAGTCACATGCGTGTTGTGTCTGTGGGCTTGGCCATTGCATTTCTCATCGCCATGTCACCACAGAGTTTGTAGACAAAGACAGACAATGGCTGTGAATGTTGGAACATGCAGATGAAGCCATCTGCTGTGCAGGACATCTGAGTTCAGCAAGGTGCACTACAAGCATAACAAGCCAGTGCACATGACTGGCTCTGCAGTCAGGGCATCAGCTTCTGTTGGATTTGATTGTTCACAAACGCTTGACCAGCCCTAAACAGAAGCTGATGTGATTGACAAGCCACTCATGCTTTTGTGAATTGTGCTGTCATTGTTCATTGCACTGTGCTTTCTTGGCATAGGCTGCATCTGGGCGTGACAATGCGTACTCTCAATGCTTCAGTACTGTACTAATTGCGATGCTGATGAAAGCACTAACGGTGTTGCTAACTACTGAATGCCACCTGCAAATACAAAAGAGCACGCCCCTGTGTTTGCAGTACAAGGTGTGCTCTAGGCTGTTGCGTCAGGAGGCTCTCATGACACTTCCCAAGAGGCATAGACTCTTCTGTTCACGCCTCGCATTGCAAGGTGGGAATGCATGTCATGACCACGCATGGTGCAGACCTGTCAAGGTCTTTGGGCATCTGAGAAAGGCCTTGCCCAATAGTGAAGGCCAGATCATCATTGCTCACCAGCTCCTGGACTGCATCTTGCCTCATGCGCAGAGTGTCCAAGCTAGTCAAGGGCTGCAGCAGGTTTGCCCTCAACAGCCGGGCTCCTCCCACTGTCTTAGTATAATTCAGAAATCTGTAGTGACACAGCAGAAGGGATTGTGTCATTGATGTTACTGTGCTTGTCTTGCAGTGCAGGTTGATGTAGATAAGCTGGTCAAGTCTTACAGCGCAGATTCTCAGCTATTGGGCTTTCCCCAGAGTCTCATTTTGGTTCAGAAAGCTACAAAATCGAAGCATGACAAGCAAAAACAGACTCATCTGCACCTTGGCTGTGTACAGCAAAAGATAGAGATCAGTACGTTGCACCAGACAAGGCATTGAATCTGTGAGAATCATCAGAGTCCCAAGTGCGCTTCCAATCAGGCATGTCCAGACTGAAATGTGACCACGACAGAACAGTATGAGCATTTGTGCTGGCAGGCAACTCTCGCGCAACAGCATCTAGGGTCAGCTAATGTGTTCTCAGAAGCGTATTAGTAATACGGTATTACGATGTATACCTGTATAAGCTGGTGCCCTTCTTACTGGCTGCCCCTGATGCCAATGGCTTGATCAGCTCTAGAGCTTCCACACTTGCCAGGTCGATCTGCATGTGGTTTTGGGTGCCGGCAAAGTCCACATCCAGGCAGTTAGCTGCCAGGAACATGTGCTGCTCTTGCTCCAGATAGCTGCAGCATAAGCAAGAGCAGAACTTGTATGCAGCTGTTCTGGACGCACCGTGAAATCTTGTGTGCATAATCAGTCTGCATGTGATGCCCTTGGGGCCGTGATGATTTTCTCCACAGCCTACTTGCTGACTATGCTTCAGGCACACACAGATGTCCAGAATGACAACAGTGACAATGACAGCAGCTCAAACTGATCTGTTGCCATGCTGTTTGATTGATGTCAAAAATTGATGCAGACTGCTTTTCTGACATCAACTGCCTACATGCCGTTCCTGAAAAGCATGCAAAAGCCTGCAGGGGCTTCTTGCACACACAGACTCTTTGTAGGCTATGATGTCATGCATAAGAAGCAGATTAGTTGTCACCTCAACAGAGCTCCTGCTGCTCCAAACGCCAAGTAGTAGGAGCTTCTCAAAGCAGTACCTTCAAGGTCAACTTTAGTACCCTCATCAGCATATTGCCCCAGCAAGGCTGCACCCTGCATTGCATCCCAGCACCTCAGTCAGCCAAGGTGTGAAGAGTCTGATCATGATGCATTCAGCCACACTGATGCTGTAGCATATGCCAAACATGCCACATGCCAAGCCACTATTCCTGAGGGGCGCATGTAGAGCTTGCAGCAAAGCCTGCCACCTTGCTAGCAGAAGGTACATGTCCAATGCTTGCACTGTTTAGGCAGAAGCTGCAGAAATGTCAGCATCCACCAGCAGGTTCATATGCTGATGCTGTCGCTGTCAATGCAGGCAGTCAGAGCTACCTTGGTGTCATCAAAGCATGCCCTTCCCAGCGGCACCTGGTGAAAGGCTCTTGTGGCTTGGTTCAAGCCAGTGCTCAACACTGCCTGGTTTGTGCCAACTATGATGAGGGCGGAAGGCTCATACATTTGCAGCAGTGACCTGCAGCACCAGTATGCATGTCAGGCTCACACGTTTGCACTCCTGAAGGCAACTGCGGGCCTTGTGCCATTGCATCACCAGAACAAGCCTGCTCAGTGTAGCCAGACAGCAAGCTGAATGTTGAGCACTCAGAAAGGAGCAACGAGCTGGTGCTGTAAGGCCTTACAGAGTGTTGTTGTATGTGCGTGTCGACTCCACATACTGCATGAGGCTGAGCTTCATTGTGTCGGTATCCATTGCTGCCATGCCAACCTGTAGGCACGGCAACTTAGCAGTTTGGCGGTTCAGTGTGGTCTAGTCAGAGCGGCAGTGCTTGCCTCCTTGGCTCTGTTCTCGATAATTGCTACTACACAGGCGCTTGCAGTCTGCCTTTGGTCGTCGCTTTCGGCTCCTCTGTGTGTGGTATGCGAGGGTGGCCTGCGACCGCTTGTAGCACTCGGGCCAGTGCTTGTGGCTGCAGACGAGAGAGGCATGGCGGTGAAAGCAACGACTGCGAGGCCTCGTTAGTTGCTTGTAAGCTGCACGGGATGACGCCTGCGTATCGGCACTGCCTTTACAGCCTTCCTGAGTTTCAAATTTGAGGCCAACCGCAAGATGTTCCATTTTGCCGCCATCTGTGGCGACCTAGCTGACCGACATTGCCTGGCTTCAACGATGGGACACGAGTCATCATGGGGAATGCATCAACAGCAAGAACAGCAAGAAGCCCCTTCACAGCGTGTCGTCATCGTTTTCCTGCGAACGCATGCTGCATTGAAATGTCACATTTTGTTTTGGCAGTGGCAACCATGCATGGTCATACGGGTTGTACACATTGATTGATTACATGATGAAATGCATCACCAGATCTGGCTGCCAGCATGGATGTCTCTGTCGCTCCTGAAAAAAGCATCATGCATACTTATCTTTGGGCTGTTACATTGAACGCCATGCATACTCTTCACTATGTTGCTTGTCAATGCTAGTGCTTCATCAGTATCAACATTGTGCTATCGACATTGAGCATCCTCATGATATGATGCATCATGATCCTTGTCAGGCCTTGTGTTCATAACAACTGCTCAGGGGCAAGGGCAGCCAGCTGACAGCACACAGTGTACTCTTCTGAGTTTGTGTTCAGGCATGCATGGCAGCAATATTAAGGCGAACGCAAGCGTATGAACATGCAGATACAGACGACTTCAATGCTGACAGGTGCCTATAATGATGCTCACCTGGCGAGCTGAATCATGTGCCATCAGGCTAGATGTGAGTCTACAGACATCTTGTCATTGATGCAGCATATTGTCATCCACTTCCACCAGAAGACCCTAGAGACAAAAAGCACCACAGCACCTGGTTAGCAAGAAATGGAGTTGCACACATTGCCATGGGCATATCGTAGCAGGCCTCACCTGTGGATCAGGGTCTGCTTTCAGTGGGCAGTGCAATTCTGATACCAAGCGCCTCACCACATGCTCTGATGCAACTGGCGCAAACCTTCAGCAACATACTGAATCAGAAGTCAGCAATATGCTGCTAAGCAGGCTCTATCATCAGCACGGCTAACAAGAGCAGAGCATTGTTCCTCTGCTAGTATAGGCCTGCTCAATCAATGTGTCATCAACCAGCATTGTGTGGCAGCATTTACCTAACATTGGCAACATTTCCCCAGGTTCGTCTTAAGCATGTTTCATAATGAGAACCATTTGTTGCATGCACACGCCATTCTGAGCACCACACACCTTCCTTCTACTGGCTGCTTCATAGCAATAAAACGGTACGCAGATCAACCAGCTACAGAAGGACACGACTATCTGTTACACATGGGAATTGTCTTGGCAAGCATGCTTTTCTCCAGCTTCGGAGACCTCTCACATAGAAAGTTCAGTTCAGAATGCCAAAATCTGCAGCTGAACGACACATCTGCGATGGCGACTTGAATCGCTGTAAAGGTGTCTTTGGATTGGACACTCCATGCCCGGACACGCAGAATTGAGCAAGTGCCAACTGACGCAGAGGAAACTGGAACAACTATGGCAATCCAGCCTGCAGATGTTAAGGACCCTTCACTGGCTGTAAGTGAAGGGCTTGCAGTGTAGTTGAGCAAGCGACATCAAGCCAACACACAGAGGTGCCATGCAATACGTCCTGGACATGCGTACAGACGGCATCTGCTGTATGATCGTCGTGCATTTAAGTTTGTTGAGCTATTTTCATCACTAACGGACTGACACTTTGCGTTGTCTGATCGCATCAGCTTCCTGCAGACACAAAACGACGTATGGTATTCCACATGCATGCTTTCCAAGCACCGCATGCAAGCGCATTTCGGCATTCTGATGACTTGTGCAGGCATCTCGTTGCCTTCATGCTGTTCTGACTGATGCAGCGAGTGCTCCAGTCAGCTTGGCAGGCTCCTAGGTGGTGTGTCTGCCTTTCCCCTACGATCACAGCAACATCGTCGACGAAAGTCAACGTCAGATCGTGCTCAAGTTCTGCATTTCTGCCACATCGATTGTTTGGCTGGAGCAGACCTGCACCGAACTTTTGCACCTGGAAGCAGATCTTACCTGTGAACTCAGCATTCCGACCCACGGTCACTGCGGCATCTTCGGAGCACATGCATACAAACAGACTTGCTAAAGAGGAGTCGCCATATCTCCTGCAGCACCAGCACAACCCGGTCAGAGTCAAACTGAATGAGTTTCGATATCCTGTCACGTGTCCAGGACGTGTGCACAGTATAAGTGCTGTGCTCTGTATTAAAACTCTTGCCCACTCTCCAGGTGGACTGGTATCCTTGGTCGACAGAGGCCTTTGACAAAGCCATTCAAGAGGACAAGCCAATTTTTCTGTCAGTAGGCTACTCAACGTGTCACTGGTGAGGGCTGTGCAAGCTTCTGCTGGTCTCTGCAGCATCCTGCAACAATGCCCAACTACAACTCATGATACCTGCAACTGGACACACTCTTCACTCTGGCTGTGACTTTTATGCATGCTCAGTCCTGCAACTCAATCTCGTTGCTGCATCATCTCATCTACGGCTGCCTAAATCAACCCTAGCTGCTCTTTTTGCCAGTGTCTTGAGAGCTGTGCCATGTTTGGCATGACTCAGCACCTTGCATGCAGGTGTCATGTGATGGAGCGAGAAAGCTTTGAAGATGATGCTACTGCAGAGTTGCTGAATAACAGCTTTGTGAGCATCAAAGTGGACAGGGAAGAAAGGCCAGATGTGGATAAAGTCTATGTAAGAATCAACAGGATCTATACTGCTCTTCAACCAGCTGTTGTCATGTATCTTTTAGGCTGTAACACGTGTAGGCATACAAACCAAAACGCTGTTACCTTTTTGTTGCAACAGATGCTGTCAGCAACTCTGCAGAACCACTTGCTTGCTACACCCAAATTCGAGTGCATCATCCAGATGAGTTGCAGCACTCACAAGCTGCCAACATCTTCTTCTTGCAGACTCTCACCTTCCCTGCTGTTCCGCCTTCTGATATTATTCAGACAGAGAGACGTATCCTGACAAAGCCTATGCAGCATACCTGATGTGCTGTTGCAACTGCAGATGACATACATGCAAGCCACTCACCTTGATAACGCCTAGGAAACATACCTGATGTGCTGTTGCAACTGCAGATGACATATGTGCAAGCCACCCAAGGAGGTGGGGGTTGGCCCATGTCCTGCTTCCTTACCCCAGACCTGAAACCCTTTCTGGGGGGAACCTACTTCCCCCCTCAAGATGCGTATGGCCGGCCTGGGTTCAAGACTGTGCTGAAACGCATTGCAGAGGTATGGAAGCAGAAGAAGGACGACATCAAGCTACAGAGTGCTGACAGCATGCAGCAGCTTGTAGACATGACTAATACTAAAGGTAACTCATGACTAGCTTGCTGAAACCAGAGCATTGACGGTCCCCTATTCCTAGTGTAATCTGCAATACTTGATTCTTAGATGGACAGGTTGGTTGGGTTGATGCTGGGCTTCAGATTGCATGCAGCAGGTTGTGTACAGACTTGCAACCGACGTGCTCTGGTTGCTGGGGTACGCATCCATGCAAGCAAGCCAGGTTTCACTTCTCAAGCACACCATTGCTCATCACACTTTGGTGAACAACAGGACAGACAAGGGGTGCACGCAAAGTCCATGCATTATGATACAGTCTTGCTGGCATGCATTGCTGAAGAAGCTGAGCATGCATTCTAGCGGCAACAAGCTCACTCATACATGCACAGCGCAGTACAGCAGTAACCCACATCTTGGCGTGCATTGCAGCAGAGCGCATCAGTCGTTTGTACCACTCATTGTCATCTCAGTGCAAATGGGCATTGAGAATGGCTCCATGTCGACGCTGTCACAGACCAGGTCATGCAGGCAGTCAGCAAAGCCTGTCAGACAGTCAAGCAGTGATAGCCATGTTGATGCTGTCACAGACCATGTCATGCAGGCGGTCAGCAAAGCCTGTCAGACATTCAAGCAGTGATAGCCATGGACAGCTGCACCCAGATGCTGGCAGCACGCTATGATGACAAGCTGGGGGGTTTTGGCAACGCCCCCAAGTTTCCACGCCCCTCCGAGTTGAACCTGCTGCTGGTGCAGCACATCAGGACCAAAGCTGCTGGAAGCAAGGCAGAAGCTAGTGAGTTTCTGCTGTCTATGCGTTCCCCCTACACCAGCAGATCGTGCTTCTGCTGAGACACGTGTCTGTGCGTATATGGCCTTCTCAATCCCAAAACGTCCATTTCAATCCAGAAACGTCATTCCCACACTAGATATCTACACTCAGAAACATCTGGGGACAGTAAAAGCGCATTTCTACCTTGTGGAGATGTTTCAGGCCTTCAGCAGCACAGGGAAAAGACAGACCTGAATGAGCTCTTTCCCTGCTCCAGTTGTCTCCCTGGGGGGGGAGGGGGGGCTCCCCAAAGCCCTCCCCAGGACCCCATTCTGTGCCCCTCCCGCTTCTGCCATGCCGCCTCTGATGCAGCTCCTGCAAGCAATCGACAGTGTGTCTGAACACTAGCACAGCCATCTCTCATCCACACCTTCAGTTTCAGAAACCTGAGCTGGACCAGGTGTTCTCATGCACTGTACCTTGCTGTCTTCACTGCTGAAACAGTATGGTGGCTGCTCCCTGCGTCCCTTGGAAGACTGGATCAAGAAACTAGTTGCAAAGTATGGAGTGGGCAGAACTCAAATCTCAAAACTGTCAACCTGTGGCTGAAAGAAACAGCATGGACTGGTCTCACTCTAGGTCCTAAATCCTCCTGCCAGCTGTGAGGGCTGACTCAAAACAAACAATCTGGAATGGTTTCCATGCAGATCAAGCTTTGGAGATGGCAACATACACTCTGCATCAGATGGCAGCCGGCGGCATGTATGATCAGACCGAGTCAACAAAACAAGTCTGGAATGGTTTCCATGCAGATCAAGCTCTGGAGATGGCAACATTCACTTTGCATCAGATGGCAGCTGGAGGCATGTATGACCAGATCGGTGGCGGTTTCCATCGATACAGCGTTGATGAGCACTGGCACATTCCCCATTTTGAGAAGATGCTGTACGACAATCCCCAGCTGGCCAGCACGTACCTGGATGCGTATTCCCTGACGGGGGACCGGGCATTTGCTGAGGTGGCACGAGGGATTCTGGATTACTTCAGGAGGGACATGACCCATCCCAAAGGCGGCATCTTTTCTGCAGAGGTACAGCTGTCCCCACAGACGCATCGATCTATGAGTTGCTCCTGACGTGAATGCTTTTGTGGCAACAATGGTGTTCCCATGACCATGTCATGTGCATGCTACTTTCTGCATTTGCTAGGAGTGCGCTATCAATGTTGTACTTCAAGACATGCATGGCTTTACAGGGGCTTGCATCGACTGCTACAAGCCTTGATCGAGTCCCTGTAAGACCTGAGCTTGCAAAACAGCTTCTAGCAGCTGGTCAGCAATGACTGCAGTTCCTGTCAACTGTCTTTATGCACTTTTCACAAAGCCTTGAGTGATGCTAAAAGGAACATCTGCTTGCCGCATCACAGAGCGAGACCAGTAGTTTGTCTGTCATCTTCCATTATCATTATTATCACTATTGAGACTATTATTACTATTGTTAGTATTGTTATTATTACTGTTGTTATTGTTGTTACTACAACTAATCTAACATTGTTGTCATAAATCAATTCTTGCTAATGCAGGATGCAGACAGTTTAGACAAAGCCGGCACAAAGAAGGAAGGGGCTTTCTACATGTGGACATCACAAGAAATCAGAGAAGTCCTGGGTGACGCTGCACCCCTGTTCATTTCCCACTACTACGTCAAAGACAAAGGCAATGCTGATTTGAACCTACGCAGCGACCCCCATGGCGAATTTGGGGGGCTGAATTGCCTCAGGCAGGCCCAAACCCTACAGGAGACGGCCAAACAGGCTGGAATCGGCGAAGAAGAGGCGCAGCAAACCCTAGCAGCGTGTAGAGAGAAGCTACATACAAGGCGAGGGCAGAGACCTAGACCACATCTTGATGACAAGGTGTGCACACCCCAATATTTATGGTATAAGCAAGGCAACAAGTGTTGTGTGGCCCTCTTGTCACACTTGCAGTCAACTGGCTTCACATCTCTGTTGTCACCTTTGTTTACATTGTAATTTAGCAGCAGCCGCAGTTGAGGCAAGCCATTTACGGTTCTCTCACAATGCTCTATAGGGTTGCTATAAGGGTTGCCAATGCTACAGGGATTGGTACAAGGCTGCAAGAACAGTTTGCATATGGAGGAAGTTTTGTAGCTTTGTTTGTCAGGAGATTGTGCACAGATTGCAGAGTTCAAAGACAGGGGGAAACAATCAGATGCTGCACTGGATTGGAAGATGAGCTGTGCGATGCAATGCAGATCGTGGCTGGTTGGAATGGGATGGCCATTCAGGCTTTAGCCTCTGCGTCAGTCATACTGCAGCAGGAAGACCCACCCCAAGACCCTGCCTTTCCTGTGGAGGGGTGCCCCCCCTCCACCTACCTGCAAGCTGCCATCCAGGTACCCACTGTGTGGTGGTGCTGTGCTGTGCTGTGCTGTGCTGTGCTGTGCTGTGCTGTCCTGTCCTGTGCTGTGCTGTGCTGTCCTGTCCTGTCCTGTCCTGTACTGTACTGTAGATTGGGATTGAAAAGAGCTGAATGTCCCATACTGTTGCCTGTGTAGGCAGCTGAGTTTGTGCAGCAGCATCTTTGGGATGAGGCAAGTGGGCGCTTGAAGCGCAGCTTCTGCCGCAACCCCTCTGCGGTGCAAGGCTTTGCTGATGACTACTCCTACCTAATTGGTCAGCCTCACTCACATCTTGCTGCTGCTTGCTGCTTGCTGCTGTGTTGCAAGTCATGACTGTGTGTTCATCTGCAATGTATCATCTGTAATGTATAGCATATGCAATGTATAGTAATGTATAGTGTATCATCTGTAATGGCTGTGTGCTTATCTGTGTACATGCTACGCACTGTTACGACACCGTCAGCCTTGCATCATTGGCTGTTTTGGGCAGTTGTACAGTTTACAGATCGGTCAATTCTGGCACCTTCTGAGGAAGGTACAGTCTCACGGGATGAACATATTTGAGGTGCAAGCGATCCTTGCCTTCTTGTGCCTGTGACTCATGGCGGTTATTAGGTCACATGCCAGATCTGGCCAACAGCCACACTGCAAGCTGCACTGTCTGCTGTGAACCAGTGACTGTGTTGAGCAAGACAGCAGTAGGTGCAGTCATGGGCGCAGAGGAGTTTATCTGACCCCACTGCGTGTGCTGCGTGATAGCTAGCTGCATGACAGCTGCGCGTGCTGCATGACAACTTGTTCATCAACAAGCTGTCAACTATGACATTGGCCAACAGCGCCTGAGCAAGCAAGATGAGTTTGTTACCGGTAAATCTCAAACCACGTCGGCTGTGCAGGTGGCCTTCTTGAGCTGTACCAGGTGACAGGGGAAACTAAATGGCTGCAGTGGTGCCAGAGGCTGCAGACCACGCTTGATGAGCTGTTCTGGGACCAGACTGCTGGTGAGAAGGCGCATGCATGCTTTGTTTTGTTTTGTTTGGTTTTGTTTTGTTCCTTTTCAACTTCCATAATGACCATATAGGTTCCCCCCAAGACAATCGAAAGCTTGATGCAGGGGTTATTGCAGCACAATGCACATGCACCATTAGCGCAGAATGAGTATAGCGCAATTTCTGTGCTGAGATCGCTGCGTTTGAGTGAATTTTGCTGTTCTGCCCTGTACGGGCTGCAAACCATTGCCTGCTCAATTCCACAGAGACGCACCCAAACAATTCGTCTTGCAGCTTGTTCTTGGTGCCCTGTTTCCAAGGCTCCCTCAGCAACGTTTACTTCCAGCTCTGCTTCCATCTACATGCTGCATGGCGATCGTTACCTCCATGCAGCTATGCGTCTACCTGTGCAATGTTTCCCAAGGCTTTCAACGCTCCCTCGACAATGTTGATTGCATCCAGCTCTGCTTTCTTTCACATGCTGCATGTTGACCATTGCCTCCACGCAGCTATACACTTACCTAAAACCTTTTCTATGCATGAAAGTGTCAAAGCCAGGGGTCACAAGTCGGCATGAACAAGTGCCATCACACCCACAGTGCAGTACAATGAAGACAGGAATGTAAGTTGATCAGTTGGTTGAATGAACAAGCATGCTCAGGAGGCTACTACTCAGCAGCCTGGGATGACCCCTCCATCCCAGGAATGTAAGCTGATTGGTTGATTGGTTGAACGATTTTGCTCAGGAGGATACTTCTCAGCAGCTGGGGATGACCCCTCCATTCTGATGAGGGCCAAAGAGGACTACGATGGGGCTGAGCCTGCTGCCTCTTCCATTGCTGCTGCAAACCTCTTCAAGTTAGCTGCCCTTGTTTCTGGAGAAGCTGGCCAAAGGTATAGGAGCTTACACCCGAAAAGGTCACATCATTGCAGTCCTGTGAACCCTGCTTGGTACCAACCAACTCAGGCCCATTTGCAATCTGCAACAATGAAAACAGTTATGTATGCTGCTGCCAACCCTTTGCAAGTAGTTGCCCGTGTGTGGCTTAAGGTCAAATTGATTCTGTTATGCTGGTGGCATGCACATGCACGTGAGTGCATGGTCATAAGCATGCTGCAGTTCTCTGCGTATGTCTGTCATGATCAAGACCTTCAGATTGCTGCATCAAGGGAATGGCGCAATGAGCAGAACAGTGCTAGTGTCTCTGCCTACACAGGAGTGTAGCTACAGCCCAGTGGATTGTTTCCAGGTGCGTTGCATAATCATAGGCTTGGACGCATTACCTAGCTCATCATGAGCTGGAAAGTGATTTTATTACTATTGTTGTTGTTGTTGTTGCTGTTGTTGTTGTTGTTGTCATCATCATTATCATCATCATCATCATTATCATTTACATTATAATTGTCGTTGTTGTTGTTGTTGTTGTTGTTGTTGTTGTTGTTGTTGTTGTTGTTGTTGTTGTTGTTATTGTTGTTGTTGTTGTTGTTATTGTTATTATTGTTGCTGTTGTTGTTGTTGTTGTTGTTGTTGTTGTTGTTGTTGTTGTTGTTGTTGTTGTTGTTGTTAGGCTTAAACGGTGCACCAACCTATAGTGCAGCGAACAAGGAGCCAATCAAGTTACATTCAGCCATCCAACAGAGCATCAATGACTGAACTATGTATCAATCGACGAATCAATCTTGAGCCTTCATGCATGCCTCCGTGGCTTTGCTCACACCGGCATACCCTCACCTTTGACTCCGGGCTGCTGCCTTAGGAGGTCCCGTTATGATCGCTGGAAAGTATAAACTTTTCTTGTCTTTCTTTCACCCTTACCTTGACTCACACATCAAGGCCCTCATGCCATTGCGTGTCAAATCAAACAGGTACCATGAGCAGGCAGAGAGGACAGCAGCTGGGTTTGTAGAGAGGCTGCAGGAGATGGCCCTGGCCATGCCCCAGATGTGCTGTGCCCTCTACCTTCAAGCCCTGGCCCACCCTCGCCAGGTCACCTGCCACCCTGTCTGTTCAGATATATCCGTTTTCTTGACTCCTTTTATGTCAGAGGAGAAAAATCCTGATGTGGCCCACAGCGCTGCTTTTGCATGCATTCATCATCCACGCAGTATTGTCATGGCCTTTGGCATTCAGCTAGTTGTGAGTATGTGTGCACTCAGGCGTGTGTGCTCAGTTGTGTGTCAAATGTATGTTGATATATTTCTGTTTAGTGTCTGAAAAGGTTTGACTGCTACCATCTGGGCTTGCCTGAAATCAGTACGACAGCACATCACACCTCAAGGGTCTCTGCTGTTGGTCTGAATCTGGGCTACCTGCTGGTCATGTTGCGCAGCTGTTACTGACTTCACAACAAATGCATGCCAACTCGTAAGGGCTTATGTTGGCACTGTCACTCTTGTTGAATTTGCAAACTACTAGGATGTCAGTCTGCAACCCGTGATTGCCTTTGCTGTGTGCATCTTCTCCTGTAGTACAAACTAGGAGGTCGTAGCAAGGCACCAGCAAGTCCTCACTGAGAAGCTTATTGCAGGCTGCAGCAGTGCTCGCTGGATGAGCTGCATGCATTGTTGCATGTACACTGTGCCTGAATATTTAGCAAGCGTAACAGGACAATCAAGCAGGCAGCGTTTGTATCGTGAAAGAAGGTCTTCCAGACGCAGTGTCTGTCTTTTTGTGACTCTATATTATTGACAATTGATCAATCAATCTTCCTTTGCAATAGCATACACACTCACCCATCTTATGCAGGTCATCGTAGCAGGAGCACCAGATGCACCAGAGACTCAGGTTTTGTTGGCAGCCGCCCATGGGAGCTTTGCCCCTGATAGACTGATTCTGCCCATTGACCCTGCCAATCAAGCCAGCAAGGTCTGG
>JAABUP010005353.1_pt1 | contig 19601 bp, 21 predicted proteins | sample 5559201 | NCBI WGS metagenome assembly JAABUP01 (sample SAMN10711887, study PRJNA513373) | rock metagenome | isolation source: Antarctica rocks | place: Antarctica
AGTTTAGTAGTAGTATAGAAGGTAACGAATTAGTTCTATAGAGTAGAGTTTACTTAGGATATTAATCTTACCGCTATTATTAATTTAATCTATCTTACTCTAATTAATTTTATTAATATAGTTAGTTTAGCTTTCTTATCTAATAATCCTTACGTAAGTGCGAATATTCCTTTAGTACGTTAGCCTCTTAATCTTAATAAAATTAGACTACAAAAGAACGATTTATAAGCTTAGTTACTAGAATAAATATTCGCGGAGGTAGCTTATACGCCCGAGCTAGTCTAGTAGAAGGCGGCTTAAAGAAGGGCGGGCGGTTATTTAGAGCCTATACTTTGAAGAGCTAATTGTTCCGTATGCCGGAGGTGCTAAATACGCTAAATACAACTCGCTTAGCTAATCGTAGGTCCCGATTTTATCGATATATTAATAATATTATATATAAGATATACTCTAAATTAGTATCCGAAAAACTTTTATATATAAAATCTATTCTCAAAATTATCTTATAAAAACGATGTTCGGGACCTTACCCCCGGATTAGCCTTACAGGGTAGTAAGTTGGCCCGTGCGTATACTTGGCCCGTGAGACCTTCTATATACAGCCCGAAAGCAGCTGATGAGTTTATAAGACACTATTATTATTTACTCTAACGATATCTTTTGCGAGCGTAATCATACCCGGTCGCATAGTGTAGTGGTTATCACATTCGGTTCTGATATTCGCGGATTATCCGAATAACCCAGGTAGAGGATTTGCCGCTCCCCTTCCCCAATTTATACTTATGTCAAATAGGTTCGACTCCTGGTGCGACCTTTGTTTTTGTTAGCCTAGGCCATAAATGAAAACATGTTCTATAATTCACGTTGAAAGCACATATAGAATGGTATGTTGACATTTCGCAGTTCGCTTTTTTAAACGGGAACAAATAGTCGTACGCCCTCAACTTCAACTACTTTAATGTATGTACGCCCTCCTAAACTCGGCCTATTCAGTGCACTACCTTAGTGTAGGGCAGAACTTCCCTATTTTCCTTCTAATAGATAGTGGACATGCCCAATGACTAAGGCCTTTTGCGATGTCTTAATATGTGTCTCTATGCGTTTTATGATGCCGGCAATAGTTATCTATGCGTTAAGAAGTTATGCGCTAAAAATATATATGCCCCTAAGAAAGCCCTAAAGTCGCCCCCCTGGGGCGCTCCCAGGGGTACCCCAACGGCACTTTCGGGGAGTCTTCAGGGGGGCTTCCGGGGTGCACGGCCTGTTACTCAGCATACGGTATGAGCCAGGTGCCTTACACTGGTGCACTGACTGAGCCGGATATGGGGGAGTGCATCAAAGTAGGGGGTGCACGTATCAAAAGGTCTGGTGCAGCTATCCGCTCCCTTGCTTGCTATTCGTATGGCTCAGACACTTGTGCGTACTCAATCGGATCAGCGTGTAAGTGTGCATCTGACAGTGAGAAGGAGTGGCAACATTTGATTGGTGGGATCTTTCGTCTTGCCTGCATAAATCTCTGAGTTGTATGAGTACATAACTTACATTGAATCTACCTTGTCAGACATGATTGCGCCTATTTAATATCTAATCATGTATGACTATGCAATGCCGTGGTGGCCTCATCTCTTAAATGGAGTTTCCCTACAAGTTCCCATTAGAAGGAGCAATACGGGGACGTCTTTCATGGTGCCTTCCAGGGCATTCCAGGGTAGGTACAGTGGATCTCGACACGATCCGGAGGTATGTTCACATATCGAAAGGCGGTGTCAACCGAGCGGACGAATGTGTAGCGATAGATACTGAGCTTTCCGAAGTAGCCCCGTCGCTTTTCCACACCATGCCATTCCTTGCTCGGTATCACAAGCCGAACGGAATCCAGGCGATCAGACTTCGACTACGCTTTGTTTAACGAGTAGGGGTCTTGAAGACTGGTTTCCGCCAATGCCGCTATGTTTTGTGGAAATTCATGCTGAGGATCAAGGGTTGAAAGCACGAGGGCACCATTCAAAAGGGAGGAAGAAAGGTTTGCAATCTCGCCCAAAGATCAAGGCGCATCCCGAAGTGGTCACGGTGACAGCGTAGCCTCACTTTTCTCATTCATACCGGTCATGCCCCCTTCATCGCATAAAACACCTTTTTGACTCGTAGAAGACTTTATTTCACCAATTCCACGTTCTCGAGCTTGCCGTGAAGACAGGAGGTTTCCACATCAACCTTTCAGATTCGATTCTTCGCTTTACAATACCCTTCGCATTCTCCTTGGCTTTCGCCTTCTCCTTTGCCTCTAGCACCGCATCCGTCAGGACAATCACATGCTGACCTTTCGAATACCTCAGCATGTTCATATTCTGTAGCGTATGTAAGACATCGTTCGTTGTCATTGCCGATAAAGCGCCGATCTCTTCAACACTGATCTCGCCGGTTCCTTTGCCGTCTTGAGAATTTTGGCGGTGTTCGAGAAGCACGTCGGTGATGGTTTCAGCCCAATATGCACGATAACCAAGAAGCCCCAAATCAGAGAGTGGCTTTTCTGGGGAGCCAAGCTTGCCTTCCCGTTTGGAAAGTTCGTAGCTGAAAGCGATAAGGAGTTTGCCGTAGCCTTTCCGTTGGTACTGAGGTAGTGTGAGGATGCAAGCTACGTTGTAACCTTCAGCCGATTCCTTTTCTTTGCTAAAATAACCCACGAGATGAGAGCCATGTTTATCACGAGTTGTCATGCAGTAGAACAGAAAAGGGTCGACATCATAGTAAAGTGTCTTATGATCAAGAAAAAGCTTGCTGAGGAGACAGAGATTGCGACACCAGCGGCGTTGACGACGACCGTCAATTTCGAAAAATGAGACAAATTCATCTCGATAGATCTCATTGCCAGGTGGATGCAGGAGAAGACATTTTGCGCGATGGCGGGTGAAGGTTTGGTGAGAAGCGTAGTAGCTGAGGCAGAACTCGCAAATGTAGACAGTGTCGGCCTCGGTGAATGAGGTTGGGTAAGGGGAGAAGTACCAGGGCTCCATTTCAAAGGCACCCATTTGGATGTGGCCTAGATTCCTCACACGAGAGATCTCAGTCTGATTTTGTGTCATACTACCCCCTGTGCGGAGCTTCTCAATCTCTTCTTCGCGTGAATAGGGCGCATTGTGCTGAGGGTTTGACGCTTTGGCAGCGGCGGCAGCATCTTGAATATCGACTAGATCAAGCTCTGATTCCTCACCTTTAGGGGTGCCAGTAGTAATTTCAGGGGCGATAACTGAGATGTCACCGTCGCTGCCTGGGCGATTTTCTTTGCCCCCCACCAGGGAGGGTCGGGCTGGCTTGGCTTGATTGCCAGTTGAAGGAGTGAGCTCGGGTGCTTCTGAATTCTTGCGGCTTGATGCTGCTGTTGTGGATGTTCGTGGTCTTTTTTGCCCGGCGGTGGATTTTGGGAGCGTTGCAGACTTGGGAGGCGCTGTGGTTGTGGACTTTTGAGACTTTTTCGTGGGTACGTCAGGATGTGGCCATTCGACTTCTTGCGAGAGATCGAGTCGAGAAGCTGGTACCCATTCTACAGAACGTGAGTTTTGTGGGGATAACTCGTCAGTGTAGGCACCCTACCGTCAAGACGTTTGTTGAAATCTTCGTAATGGACGCTGAGCACCCGTTACTAAAGCTTTCTGCCAGGAATCAGTGACCGACTCACTAGTAGTTTGGTTCACCCTTCTTGCTTGCTATCGATAGAATCTCGGCTTTCCGTTTTTCCGCATCCTTGACTTGAAGTCAGCATCATTTGTAGGGGTCACGTCTGACAAAGAATAGCCTCAATTGTTGGATTTCACTCTCCGACACCAGGCATGTAGCAAGCCCACAGAAAACGGTGGCTTTCATATCTCTAGACTTCAGCTGGAAATGTCTCCTAAATCTCTCCAGAGGGGCGGGGATACAATAAAGATCGCCAAGCATGTCGCAAAGTAAGCAAAATCTTCCAACTGTTAAGCTCACCTTCGCAACGAAGACCTTCACACCGATCCTGGAAGACGCATGAGCGGTTTGAGGACGAGTCAAGAGTTGTCATCATGAGCATACCTGAGGGCGTTAATGGTAGCCATTCCTTTATCTACTGCGTCGGGTGTGCTGATGGGCTCTTGAGAACCATCTTTCAGCGCCATATCTGTCGCACGATCTCAAGCTACTTGTATACTTGAAAATGTGTTGGAGATGGAAGAGTGATGCTATGGTTGGGGGTGGATGAGATTTGTGGTGAGATGGCTGTAGTATGGGATTGCGGGATGCTCTTTCTATCCCGTTTCTTGCTATGGCGGCGGCAAAACGTCTTGGCACCCACCCTACAGGGCACGTTTCAGGGCCCAAGTTGCTGATTTATCCCCTATCAGAGGGTCAATAGGGGCACTCCTAGGGCAGATCTAGCCTAGAGGTTCCCGGGAGTCCCGGGTCGCCCCCTCTCAAACAGGGTTGGTAAAATTGACTTGATAATTGTGGGAGTGACATGGACTTTCTATTTGATAGATTCATAGAATAAAGGAGAACAAATGACGAAGGTCGCACTCGATGTTCAGTGTCAAATGTCCCATTGTGGAGTTCGTAGATCCTCGCCTGCAGAAACCCCTGAAAAGGCTGATCCCCTTGTTCTGTATCCAGTACTATTGCTGATTGCCATTTTCTAAAGCTCACATGATGATTCGATGCAACCTCACTGGTGATAATGAAGAATGAATTGTTCTTTCCTTGAGTCAAAAACGCCGTGTGCGCTTTCTGATAGGCCCCCGATCCATGTCCATCCGAAGTCTTCTCATCCACAAACTCCGTCACATCATGCTCTCATAATCTTCAAGTACAGTCGCTCATGTAGCTCCTTAACTCCTCGCTGAATCAGACCCTGAAAAACATAAGACTCTTAGTAATGCTCCCACCCAGCTGCCATGGGATTCCCTTGCCCGTTTGAGCGATGGGAGGAGCCATTTTGGGAGACCTCGTGACCATTCTGCGCGGGGTCAAAACCTAGCTCAATACGGTCTGGCAGATGCTCTTTCTTAGCCTCTATTGCCTTCTGATTCGCCCAGGACCGGTGGTTGACTAGATCGTAAAGAGTAGCTTTCATGCGTTCCCCCCGACTAGCTAGAAGTGCTTGATTGACTCGTTGAGCGACCTCCTCGCGAAGCTCTGGTTCAAGTAACGCTGCCAAAGGCGGAGTGAGTTTATCAGGGTCAAATATGAGGAGAGCCATTGTGCGCTCCAAGTCTTCAAGAAATTCTGGGCATGTGGGCGCACGGGGTGCCAAGTGTGTTTGTGCAAACTCAACAGCGGGCATGATGTCGCCATCAAGAATACGGAGGACCGGGCGGATGAGTTCGATGAGCTGTAGCCGTAGCAATGCAAAATGAAGTGACGAGTCTCGGTCGAGGAGCTTTGTGATGCGTATTAGCAGAAACTCGAATCTAAGATACAGAAATACCTATTTGAAGTGAGGTGATGTTGCTCAGACTGAAGACTGAAGTAGTTTGGGTTATTTTCTCATCAACACCCAAAAGGGTCTATGAGTGGTGCATGAACAAAGTATAATCATTGCAACGTATGTGAAGAGTGGCATCGAGGAACAATGCGATGTTGTGTGATCATACCTGAGGATTGACCTCATTGATCCTTTCAATGGCGGTCTGAATGTCTCCTTTATGCAAAGCTTCTCGGATAGCGACGCGCTCTTCCACCGAGTCCACATCCATCATCGGTGTTATATTCGCTTCGTGAGCGAACTTCTGAGCTGCTGAGGGATAGCCTTCGCTGATAAGGTAGTCCATAATGACAGCATTAAGATCGCTATCGACATTACTAAGGTCAGCTTCTAGACGAAGATCGCGCAACAATGAGGCCGATCGCGAAAAGCTGGATGATTTCAATGTAGAGTGTAGCATCAGAAGGACAAGTTTATTGATTTTCCGCACGATATTTCGGAGAGATTCCCAACTTGAGATTTTAAAGCATCATAATACACGAGCATAAGCAGTGTCGAGGCACACTACCAAGAAGTATATGAACCTGCGCTCTTGAATAGTCCACGTACGTTTTTGACAGCTTGACCTCCTCCATATCGTTCTCGAAGGCATGACGAGGAGGGGTTGCTGTGGAGGTGGTGGACGAAGTCTATGGGACTATCAGTCTTCGCTGGTGAATACCTCTATGCTGTGAATTTTACCATGTGCACTCTTGGTGCAGTAGCTATGGTAGCATGTCTGGCTATACCATCTCTGACGGTAGAAGATGCGTAGGGAGCTGACATTAGTGTGCCATAGATATACAGTGGGTAAGGTAGGTCGGATGGGGTGAAAAAGCTGGAGTCCCTTGAGTTTTGTGCAGGTTCCGGGTAGGGCTGTCGGGCTCGAGGAGCCCGAAGCTCCGCTCCTGCCCCCTGCAGGAGCTGAAGACCACTTGAGAAGACCATCGCCCTCAGATTTAACAAAGATGTCGGCATGCACCCAATGGCACAGTGGGCTCCCAATCCAGGCCAATCCCCGCTAGGTACAGAGGTGCAATAGACGTATCGCTGCAAGTCCACCGCTTCCTGCTATGGATAAAGGACACTATTCTCCACCATGGGCCAATACAAGTATCATTGGTATAGCCGGAAGCTCTGGCTCAGGGAAAACTTCTCTTGCCGTCGAGATTGTGGCTTCTTTGAATTTACCCTGGGTCGTCATCCTGTGAGTGCAATTTTCTTGCGTCCTCATTTCGATTTCGTGGGGCTTAGACAAAAGAATCGCTCTCTCAAGCTCTGAATTTCTTTAGAGCGAGATGCTGTGAGTATTCTTCTTATCGTGGCAAGAGAACGCTGACCCGGAAATGTTCAGGTCCATGGTAGAAAAGCCCCCAGAGGACCAGCATCAGTGCTTATTATTATCTCCAGGATTCCTTCTATAAAGTTCTAGATCCTCAGCAGCACATGCTAGCACACTTGAATGAGTACGATTTTGATTCGCCGAGTTCAATTGACTTTGACATTTTGGTGGAGCGACTCTCTGACTTGAAGGCTGGGTATGTTAAGAGTCTATTGGAATTATTTCTGGCTTACCCCGAGAGAGGCGTCGAGCAGAAATTCCAGTCTACTCGTTCGAGAGCCACCAACGTCAAAAAGACACGACATCAATATATTCCCCTCACGTGCTAATATTGGAGGGTATCTTCGCCTTGTATGATCCAAGGGTACTGAACCTGCTGGACATGAAGATCTTTGCCGACGCGGATGCTGACGTATGTCTCGCACGCAGAAGTAAGTCAAGTCTTTGAATCTTTTTAGTGGATCTCTAGCTGATGCTGAATCTAAGCAAGTCATGCGTGATGTCTCAGAACGCGGACGAGACATTGAAGGTTGTATAAAGCAGTGGATGTCATTTGTAAAACCAAATTTTGAGCGCTATGTAGAACCACAGCGGAAAGTCGCGGGTGAGTGGGTCTAGAAAGATTTTCCATGTAAGGAGACTGAGGACATAACCCCAGACATAATTGTACCACGAGGTATCGAAAATCGAGTTGCTATTAATATGGTGGTTGAGCATGTTCAGCGCACGCTAGATGAAAAATCAAGGAAGCACCAGGAGGACCTACAGAGACTCGGGCAGAAAGTCGAGGATGAACCTTTGTCGGAAAAAGTGTTGCTTTTGAAGCAGACAAGACAAATTGTGGGCATGAGTACAATCATTCAGAATCCGATGACAAGGGAAGTGGACTTCATTTTCTACTTCGACAGGCTATCCAGTCTCTTGGTGGAAAGGTATGAGTACATTTTGAGAAACTAGTGAAATGTTCTCACTTTCTTGATAGAGGCTTGGAAACCCTCCAATTTCTCCCGTCGGAAGTATCAACGCCTCAAGGTAACAGGTACCGGGGTTTAAGAATGGCCGGCGAAGTCAGCGCAGTTGTCATACTCCGTGGTGGCTCCTGTCTCGAAACAGGTCTTAGGCGAGTCATACCTGAATGCAAAAGCGGGCGTGTTCTTATCCAAACAAATTACCGGACAGGCGAACCCGAGTTGCACTACTTGCACTTACCTAGCGATATAGCGTCCCACGACAGTGTACTACTCCTAGATCCGCAGATGAGCAGTGGTGGTGCAGCATTAATGGCAGTGAGAGTATTGGTGGATCACGGAGTGCTCGAGGAGAGAGTGGTTTTTGTTACCTACTTTGCGGGACGGATGGGGGTGAATCGGCTAACCAACGTCTTCCCAAAGGTGACAGTGGTGGTGGCTAGGATTGTCGAGGACTATCAAGAAAGATGGATTGAGAAGAGGTATTTTGGTTGCTAGATGTACAAAAGCATGACGATCTAGTCATGTTGGTTTCATGACAGCCTATGAACCCAATCGCCATGTAATGATGAAAAGCTTACTGGAAAGCGGTGGACTTGAAGTCCAGCGCGTGGCACTTCTGAATCGCCCAAACATCCATCTCGATCAGGCCATGAGCAGCCTTTCCAGAAAATTGGTGCTCTTATGCTTGCTCTTATGCTTTGTTTTTCCTTGGATCATGTTTCTTTAACATGCATCTCCCAGCGCCGCCCTAGTCTCGTTCGCAGCGTACCTTCATTCGGCCTTTCAGCTTCGTCTCAAATGTTTTCTCGATTCTCGAATGCAGTGATGTCTCCTGATACACTGCCAACCGCAGGTAAATGTCTACCATGCATTACATATCCATCACCCTTCTGCAAAGCCGTTGATTCCTTCCTAGTCCGTACCGCACCTCCAAGCGTGAGCAAAGTGGCACTGACATCTGTTCGTGACTCAGCACGAAAGGCAAGATCATCCACTGTCAGGTCCACAACTGCAGACTTTGGGAGACTAGCTCTGAGTACTTGCTGACTCTTCGGATGAGAACAAGCGTAGCGTCTCACATCCTGGAAAACATTGGGCAAATCCCAACTGAAAGAAGTGTTAGTAAAGATGAAAGGTCTATTAAAAACGACACAGTCCACCGCTTATAAGTCCCCTTCTCTTCCTTTTTGACATTGTCTAGAGATTCAGCGAAATCTTTCAACACCCTAATGACGAAATTATGATAGGCATTGATGTGGACTGGAGTATTGCTTGGCAATTGAAAAGGAGCACTGCCCTGCGGGATAGGCGCATCCTCATAGAATTTCTGATTTTTGCCAATGACATGATGCTCTCCAAATTCGACTTTAGTCTCTGACCAAGAATTTAGTCCTTTGAATCCTTTGGTGAATATCCCCACAATGTGGTCTCAACCTTACGAGGGCAAACACTTCCAGATTACCAAAGACCTGTGCAAGATTTCATGTATGCAAGCAATGAATAGTGCACTATTTTGGTTTTGGTGGTACCTGAGCTTTGTTAATTGCGCTCGACGCTGGACCCCAATAGCTTCGAGGGATTATAAGAACGACCGAACATAACAGAATTCGAAGCCGTTTCTTCGAATAGAAAATGCTGGTGGATTCCTCATAAATCTGTCGACATGTCATTGCAAAGCTTAGAATGCGCCATGTTCTAGCATTCATATTGAAAGCCTTGGTTTGCACGCTATGTTGCGTGGTTGTTGAGCCGATGTAGGTCGGCTTCACGAAGACGCAGTCGTAGATTTGGTGGCGAGTCTTGAGTCAGGTGCGAATTTGAGCAATTCAATGTTGTGAAAACCATTATTGTTGGCTGCTTGGATGGTCTTCTTTGGCTTCGGACTCCCCGTAGACTTGATTTTGGTCATGATGAGCTTGATACTGTGGGTTCGCTTCGCTTAAGACGAAGAAGCACAAGGGTGCCCATGTGATTAGAGAGAGCTTTATGTGAATTCTTGATGGAAGATCCATGGAGGAGGCTGAGAGGCTAATGGCAGAATAATGAAGTATTGGCAAGTCAAATATTTGAATCTGATGATAAGATCGATGACGATAAGTGAGCGGTTGAGTAATCACTCTCCTGATCGTCATGTAAATCTACATCAATGCGAAGCAAAGCAGGTCAAGAATGTGGAAGCTCCAAAACTAGCTGCAGTATGAGCCAGCAATAGTGAAAGATGCCATTCGTTTGTCTTGGTGCGACCTTGAGCCCTTGACTTTCGGATGTTTTACCAAGTGAGATGAGGAAAGAAATGTTCGTCTATCAGAAATGTCACTAAAACCTATTGCAGAGTAAAGGCCAGCTAACTAGACAGCGTATATCAGCATGGCGGGTTGTTCAAAGACCCAAATGCGATCGATTACACTGTTTTCGAAAAAGAACTTGCGGAATACAGAAGAGTGACCATGTGTCTAGCCTGATAATAGTAATCTGGCCACAGCAAATAAGGCAAGCTTGGGACCTTGGGCATGTCAGTTTTTCCAAATCATCAGTCTCACAGTATTCCTATGTACGAGGGTCGTGGCTCAGGCGTGGACGGAAACTGTGAGTGAACAGAAGCCCTAGGAGATTAACAATATGTACATTTACCACCATCAGTCTTCATTATTTCGTAGGAATTTCCTTGAGCCTCTTCGGGCTATGAACAAAGTTGTTCGCATATGCTTTGGGTATTATTCTTCGCTCGTTAGGCTCCTGCAAAAAGTATTCGTACCCTTGCTTTGTCGCAAAGTGTATTGCGTCATCTTTCGATTTGAAATTGAGATGGGTCCCTTGCAGATAATCCGCAGACGATTGCCAGCCCATCAAAGGATTCTCCCATCGATGACCTTTTTGTAATATATCCCAGTCCATACGCCAGTGATGACCATGCCAGTCTCCAGACTGCGTAGCTGTTTTGGCCGGTCGATATATACTGCAGATGTTATGTAAGCCGTGTTCGTCTTGCTTTCTAGGAGGTCATATTGAGCCTACCGAACCGTGCGGGCTTGTAGATCAACAGGGGCTCCTGAGAGTACCGCAGCAGGCAACACTTCTCCAGGCTCGCTACCGTCCATAATCCGCTTTGGTATCGGTGAGAAGTTGCTGCTCTATGGTTTAGCTTCGCACTGCCAGATTTTGCAAAAGTTCTCACGATGTTCCGTGATCGACGGGCGCGTTGTAACCTGGCTGATGGTCGACCATGCCCTCTCCAGGTCCTTCTTGCCTGATCATGCCTGAATCGCCGGATGTCGGGGCTGGAGACGTAGAGGCATCGGATTTTGGCGCTGGTTGGATAGACCTATCCTGATACTCGCCGCTGGCTGTTTTGCTCGCCCATCTCACATGATAGGGTATAAGTTGCTGAAAACTTGCTGCATTAGCATGTAGTAGCCGATTGCAGGTCTGTGGCCGCAACAAAGGCATGCTGCACGGCAGAATCTTTGTGCTACAGTAGAGTGATTCGGAGAGATTGGAGTGAGATTGTGTAACCGCGCTAGAACTAGTGAATTACCTTCCCTCCGCCAAGAGAAACATCCATCAAAGCCCCCAACTCCCTTATGATTGCATCTGTCCATACTCGTAGCTGCAAATCATCTTGTCGGGTGAGGATACAGCGCTTTCCAGGACCGAAACTTTGAACTTGGGAATCATCAAAAGTCAGCGATCTATTCATAATGAGCTTCATTGCCCGGCGTGGTCTGTCGACTTTAGTTCCTCCTAAGGTATGCTTCTTTTGCCTATCAATTCAATCGAGATCCTTCTGACATCAGGTCTAGGTTGCATCACCCTCTGTGAGTTTTTCCGTTTGGTTGTCGCAAGGACCTGTGTCACCAGAGGCTCAGATCAGCCATCCGAGAAGCACCCGGCAGAGTCAATCAAACAAACGTGGCAATCGAGGGTGCGGCTTAGCTGATGAGACTGTCTTCAGGCAATAGGGGGAGCACAAGATGCTGCCCGTATGCAGCGAGTCGTCAGCTTCTACGAAAAACTACCTCGAGGTCCAGCGCCAGACGTTCAGGCAAAAGGGCTATTAGGAAGATACCAGGCTCGTTACTTTGGAAAGAATCCTTCCGCCACCCGTGAGTACCCATCCTTGGGCATAGTCTCAATGATGGATCCCGCTGTTGACAAGCATTGCAGCCATCATCCATGTCATTGGCTTTCTTCTCCTCCTGGGCTATGGCAACAACTACTATTTCCATCTCCGTATGACTATTCCGAGAGATCTTTCTACGCTCATACGAGCACTAACGGATGGATGTAGGACACCACAAGAACAATGCACATTAGATTTGGGCTTGGAAACGCTGCTGGAAAGGGAATTCAAAGGCCCATGCTTATATACACTAGTCTTAAGCATTGATGCGATGCCACCATCGCATCTCCATGCGAGAATCATCCGCTCTGTGACTTCCGGTGTATAGTGCACTTCCACTGCTGTCCTAATTGACGAATCCTGGCACCAGAGATGATGAGAAGAAGAGCAGTCCTTTCAAGCATATGACATCCATTGAGTACAATCTAAATCCGAGCTGAAGCCTACACGAAGTGGCAAGAGAAACCGTATTGGTCATTCTTTATGCGATGGACAGATTTTGCCTTGGAAAATTGATGCACATAATAGCCCCAGTGATTTACTCGTAGACCTGCGTGATCGCTACCAAGGCTCAGCCCTATGTTAAAACTTATCTTGTTCCCGGGGTTTTGTTCAACATGCACATTCTGGGTCAGAATGTTGTGGCTTATCATCTTGGGTCAGCAATGGAGCTCAAAGACCTTTCTGGCAATTGGAGGAAGCTTCAAGAGGCGCTGAAAAAGGATACCTCGAGGCCTCCTAAACGCAAAGCTCAAGAGGGCGTTTCGCAGCCACACCATAACGGCGCCAAATACCAGAAGACTGGCCATAAGAACGAAGGCCCAGAATTTGCAACGCACTCAGGCTCAGTCGCCTCTGACAAGATGGGACCCAATTGGTCAAGCACGAAGAAAGATGCCCCGTCTGCTTCGCTTGCGTTGTGGGCTGAGGACAACGATATTTCGGCCAAAGACCTTGCTGCAGCCTATGGCAAGAGTCACAAAAGTACATCTATATCTGATGTCCAGAATGCAGAAGATAGAGTCAATGAAGGCCTATCACTTGCAGTCGAAGCTGGCAGATACAATGCCATTGATTGCGAAATGGTCGGCGTTGGTCCGACACCAGACCATGACTCCGCTCTCGCACGTGTCTCGGTTGTCAACTACCATGGCTATCAGCTCTATGACTCTTTTGTGCTACCGAAAGAGGCTGTTACAGATTACCGCACTCATGTATCAGGTATAACACCGGAACTTCTTAGGGGAGCGCGAACCCTTGAGACTGTGCAGGCAGATGTCGCCAAATTACTAGATGGTAAGGTACTGGTTGGTCACGCCGTTAAAAATGACCTAGCGGCGCTTTTACTTGGGCATTCCAAGAGGGACATAAGAGACACAAGTAGGCATCCAGCCTTTAGAGCCCTCGCAGGAGGTAAAACACCTGGCCTCAAAAGATTGGCACGACAAGTCCTTGGCGTGGACATCCAAGGAGGAGAACATTCCAGCATCGAAGATGCAAGGGCGACAATGCTCTTATTCAGGAGGGACAAGCAAGAATTTGAGAGTGAACATCTGAAAAAGTGGGGACTAGAGCACAAGAGACCTAGCAAGGTGACCGAAGATGATGTCGAGGAACGCCCAGGAAAAAAGAAGAAACATCGGAAGAAGAGCAAAGCGAAAAAGTGAGGAACAAGGCCCAAGCTTATGAGTACGTGCACATCTATATGAAGGGAAGAACAGTCTACGAAGGCCTCTCAGAATTCATCAGGAGGATGAATAGAAGGCATCGATCGCTCGAAACCCCCAATTTCGCTAAATGCGATACCAGATCGTTGCCATACGAGCAATATGAGCATCACTATAATGGAATATCTTCCATCATTTCCGTCGCGCCTTCTCGGCCGATCGTGAGGATAACATCGCCCAAGGTTTTTGTATTGAAACCTGCTTCACAGTATGTGAAATAATACTACGCCATCGATTAGCTTTAGACAGTGATAACGACTTGAGGCCGACCTACCTGCCATTTTCGCCTAAAAAGCTCAACGTCTTTCTCGGTCATTCCTTCATGCTCGCCCAGTAATGCGGGCCGAATCTCGCCTTCGAACTGCCTTTCGAATTTCTGCCTCCATAACCTCAAAGTCTTCGCATAATGCCCTCCAATATTCAGTATTGTGTCCACCACCAACGTGCCCTTGGAACCCTGCTCGATACTGCTGACCAACTGGCTTACAGTGGGCAGATGCCCCCCGGGAAAAATATACTTTCGTATGAAATCTTCGCCTTTTGAATATGCCTCGTATCTTGTCTCCGGCATCGTAATGCATTGGAAAACACCAATTCCACCATCCGGTTTCAAAAACTTGTTGACGCAGTCAAAATACAAAACTAGGTATTCGCGCCCAACGGCTTCGAGCATTTCGATACTGACCACCTTGTCGTATAGCCCTCCCCTTGGTGTTGGCAGCGCCCGATAGTCGCATAATAACACCTCGATGTTGTCTGTGTAACCTGCGGCTGCTATCCTCTTCTCAGCCAATTCTTTCTGCTCCCTACTCAGAGTCAGACTAGTGATCCTGCATCCGGTCTTTTTGACCGCTGCAATTGCGAAGCTTCCCCATCCCGTGCCAATCTCAAGGACATGATCCGTGGATTTTATTTTTGCGGCATTTATAAAATACTGCAGCTTCGTCTCTTGCGCACTTTCCAGACTTTCATGCTGACTTTTGGGGTCCGACAGTGGCTGCCAAATCGGACATGAATAAGTCATGTCGTCCGAGAGGAATGCAGCGAACATTGCATTGCTGATGTCGTAATGGGCTGAGACGTTCAATTGAGAGTTGGCCATAGTGTTCGTACTCCGGGCAATATTGGTGATGGTCGAGGCGAGGGATGATGTTAGGGTTGTGGCATTCGACAATTGGGCACGATTGAGGATAAAGATCTACCGTTATCAGCTACATGCTGTCTAGCAAATCTGTCCGGGATCAGTCCTACCTGGAAGAATGCTACGAGATCCGGACAAAATATGTCCCCCAGCATGAAGCTCTCCGCAAAGCCCTGGATGGTCTCGTCGTCAGCTCACTCCTTTCCTCTTTTGAGCATTGATCAAGCCCGGAGCCTAAATCCCCCGGCTGTTGGGATTGAAACGCCCACCATATCCGCGAATAACAAGACTCGCACCCAGAATGCCTCCTTCAGCACCTTCAGCTCGGTCCGAGGGGAGCCATCTTTGATGCCCGGACTCCCACAAACTGTCACCACTCCGTCACTGTCTGTAACGACCAATTGGCCGACATGGATCCGACTCAACAGGCCCAAGACGGTGGTTCGGGAGAGGTTGACGAAGGGGCCCCAAGTGAAGGAGCCCAAGTACGTGCGCAGTGAGTCGAAGGGTCGGGTGAGGACTGCCATTGGTGAGGGGCACGATCTTCTCGCCGGTTGGGGAGGCCACAAGTGATTTTACTGCCCTGCAATCAATTCTTGCTGGAGGCTTGCTGCCAGCATTTGCGCGACGGTAAGTCAATTGACAGAGAAGTCGAAAGAGACTGAGAATGATGACACTCGTCAGCCGTGATCACCACACAAATCATAGACTCTTGAGGAAATTCCAGGTACACGAAATCACCGCCGAGAGCGGATGGACAGGGATCCCACCAAAAATGCACTATCGCGTGGTGGGGCAGCGGCACATATTGGCCTTATCGTAATCGTGTTCCCAACATGATCCCACTCGCTCTCTTCATCTTGCTACCCAGGTAGAGCAGTGCGGTGTGGTCTCCAGTGTGTTTCGAGAGTTGAGTTCAGCCCAATTTTTTTGGCTGCATTACGATTACGAGCACGAGCACATGTGGGGACTTAACTGCAGCTTAGGCGGACTTATCTCCGTATCGGACCGGAGGCTCAGATCTGTACCTGAAGATCCTTCCCGAGAGACAGATGCAAGCGAGTCAGCCACCATCAATGCTGGGTAATCGATGAACTTGCATAAATGTTGATAGTGGATTGTGGCTGGAGGCATCATAACTTCGTGGGGTATCTGAGTACACCCACAACGGTTTGTTCTTGTGGAATCGTGAATTGGTCTTTCCGTCCCATATCAGCTCCCTTCTCGTCCCTGGCATCTGTGCTCCCCGACCTCTGTCAAGACTACCTCCGCCAATCTCTCTTTCCTTGCGGCTTACCCCTCGTGTCCGTCACCAGGAAATTATCGAAGTCCTTCAAACCTGGCTCACTGTGAAGTGAAGATACCCATCCGTCGCTGCAGTGAGAGTGTCAACCCAGCCTATTTGCGGATCCCTCGCAAACACATTGACGGCGCAATCCGCCGGGTCGAAAAAGAAGTCGGAATTAACCTCGATATTGCCGCCGTAGAAAAAGCTGTTGCTGTCCGCAGTGGCCTTTTTGACCATGCGACATCACGTATCGCCGGGTCATCAAATCTTTGCTGTGACCGGAGAACATCCATACGTCAAATTGACGGCTGTGACCTCATTGTTGCGCGTCGAATCTGTTGCTTTGGTGTTCACCTACTCTGCATCTTGGTTAGCGAATTGAAGGCTGTTTGACCCGCCCGGCATATCTCAATCTCAGAACTGTTGTAGTGCGGAATTTGCCAGAGGATTGCGAATGATAATGGAGAAGCGTGGCCTGCTGCGAAGGGAAATTGCTGCTAGCGCTAGAGGACCCTTTGCCGAGGTACAACGCGTCACGCGTGTCCTCGATAACATTAAAAATGACTTCTTAAAGTACGTTCTCCAGTCAATTATTGATGCAGTGCAACAATGCTCAAGATCTCATCTTCCAAGAGTGAAAATTCGTCACAGTGTACGCCAAACCTTCTGCCGTGTAGTATTCATCACGACGGGCCTGTGGATGCCTCGCTAAGATATTGGGCTCCTGAAGCGTCGTCAGGTGAGCGAGCTTAGCCCATTGTTGATCAGGAAGCTTATGCCTTTCAGACGAACAATCACAGGCATACTTCCGAGGTAGGAAGCTGAAAGGGAAGAAAATTAAAATACCGGACGGTTACAGGGGACTTATTGTCGAAGAAGCTATAGAGCAACACCGGCAAACACAGGGCAGTGGAGCACAGCAACAAGAAATGAATGAAAGTGGAGATGGAGACGAGGATTCTCGAACCCTACAAGCAATAAGCTCGTTCGATAAAATCATGCTCTGGAGCCACGAGACCACAGTCCTAGAGGACGATCCTTTCGTAAAGGGCATGGGGGAATGGATACATTTTGCGGAGCCGGTAAGTCCCCAATAAAAGATGGGTCAGCCCGCTATTGAACGCCCAATACATAGATGCATAAGCCAGGCCAACCCAGCGGACGGTGATGACGAGATTTGTTACCATTTGTCTACCTGAACCTTCCAGGGCACGGCACTCGTGTTCCGTTGAAGCAACGCCAAAGCTGTGAACAGGAGTCTGCCCGACGGTCTATTGTATGGTGGGGCCTTCTATTAGCCATCCATTCAAAATGCTCGTATGATCAGGGTTTCACATTCGCCGCAAAGTTCCATACACAGATTGTACGGCCCTCATGGCCGGTCTCCCAAGTAGTGCGCTGTCTTTCTGCAATAGAGAACATCGAGGCAGAAGATCACAATGGCCCCCATTCTTTGATTTTGATTGAAAGGTCAGCATTGTAGTGAATGAATCAAATAACATCCAGAGTGAGACAAACCAATGGTTATCAGAGATACGATTCCGTTACACAAGCATTCGTAATCATCCCTCGTTGTCAAAATACCCATGCGCCTTTGGCACATCCTACTCGTCTTCATGCGCAACAAGGAGCACTCCTACTGTTATGGTACTCTCGGATGTAGAGTCATCCAAACCTAATAGCGATATCTTGTTGAGTAATCCTTTGGACTGACTACCAAACCTCTGCCCTTTTTCGCGCCCTTGTAGATTGTCTCGATGATATCGATGAGTTCTTGCTTATCTTCGAGGACCCAGTTTAGCTTGTTGTTATTACCAGTCCCAAAATCGCACATCTACGTCAATATCAGTCTCTGGCAATTGGGCAGTTTGGAGTTGTGCTATACCATGTGCTTATTGCGAAAGAAGAACATGAGTGTCACCGGGTCGTACAGCTAGGCCACTTGTCAGTATAAGGCGATCAGAGTTTCCGATTAATGAGCGAAGTTTTACCTCATACATCTGTTTGAAGTCTGGCACCTGGTCAAGATCGCAAACGTAAAGGACAGCAAAGTTTTTGACACGATCGGCGATTTCTGTGCGGACAATTCAGTATCCTCTCGTGGATTCGGAACGACAGAAGGGGCATAAGATAACAAGAAACCTACGTACTGTATAGGACTTCATCTTGGCGCATACAATCTGCGTCCCAGTCACGGCCAAAGCGGATTACTACCAGGCGCTCTTCTTCGGACATGATGGCTTGATCAACATGCTGTATGAGGGACATTAGCAAGAAAAGGCTTCATGTCGTAGAGATTATTGGACTCATACCCAGCCCGTTACCAAGTGAGGTAAGACAACGGATCCCATGGTGTATTTGAATAGAAATCTCGGGTCCTAAGACGGTCACGACAAGATAGTTGTAATGACACTCTCTGATTTTAAACAGATGCGTCTCCGTTCCAAAAGCACTGAGATGGTGGGGATACGTGGATTCTTATGTGAGACCGACGGTCCAAGCGAGGACCCGAGCAAGTCTTGGCGCACGCGGGAAGCGTAGACCCGGAATAGACTAGTAGTAATTTAGCGTAGATTCGCCACTTCACCGCTAATATAATACTTTCTTTCTTTCTTCTTTCCTCTTTCTTACTATCTTCGCTATATTATCTATCTATAGCGTAGCTCTTAAATTATTATTAATATAGTAGAATTATATTATAACCTCGTTAATATACCTTCTTAGGCCTCTACTTTTACCTTACGTTCCGGTGAGAGCGATTCCGGGGGTAAAGATATACTAGCACGTATATTAGTAATAATTAAAACTAATCTTCGAATAAAATATCGATTTTAACCGAATCTTCGTTTTTAGAGTATATCTTTAGAGGGTATACCTAGCGCGGTAGGGTATAAATTCGAAGCCTACGGGTAATATTAGCGGTAAGGAGAAGTTTAGGTTCGATTTAAACGAAGATTTACTAAATATACTCGATTTTATCGCTAATTTTTTAGGTTAATATTCTAGAGGATAAAGGATAAGTAGCCTCGCTACTTAACTTACTATAAAGGCTATAAGGTTCGTTCGATCCTATCGCTAATTTTCCCGAAATCTTCGATAATAACGAAGATTAGCCTATACCTAAGGGAGAGTAAAATATTCCGGCCGGCCTAGATAAAGAAGATTTCCTTCCTTACGGATATAAATATAAGGTATTTAAATATTATTATTTTAATCGCTAGTTTTCTTCTAATACTTATTTTTATCGAAGCCTATTTATCTAGAATAATAGCTTTATCTATAGAAGGATCCGCGAGTTCTTCGTAAAAATCTAGCTATAAGTTTCGTTTTAATCGAAGATTCCTAGCTAATCGTCGATTTTATTAAAGGATAAAGACGGGCTCGCGACCGCTTAAACTCTTAATATATACTTAATTACGATATTTCTTACCTTTAAGTATCTCCTTAGTCGTAAGTTTCCTTCTTTAATATCGTAGATTCTAGGAGAATACTTATTTATATCGAAGCCTAGAGCTATAAGGTAATAATAA